>Ga0210384_10007922_pt1 | contig 11154 bp, 20 predicted proteins | sample IncBWH2MmetaG_FD_160574 | JGI IMG/M metagenome (GOLD analysis project Ga0210384, IMG submission 160574) | Forest soil microbial communities from Barre Woods Harvard Forest LTER site, Petersham, Massachusetts, United States - Inc-BW-H-2-M | ecosystem: Environmental > Terrestrial > Soil >...
GTACTTAGCCAAGGCTCCCAGCCGCTTCGCATCATCCCTATCGGCAAGCGATGCCGCAAGATGAACAGATACGTGGGGCCGATACCGAACATCACTATCGGATGCCGGTACAGACGGTAAAGGATCTGACGCCATCGAGGCCGCGCGAGAAACTCGTGCACGGTCAACGTGTCAATGTCGCCGATGCCCCGGTGATCGAGATTACCTGAACTCGCGTGATGGAATGCATGGCTTCGTCGCCAGTAGTCGTACGGAGTGAGGGTCGCGACACCGATGGCTCGGCCAACCCAATCGTTTGCAAGACGGCCGCGGAAGAATGACCCGTGGCCGCAGTCGTGCTGGATCATGAACAGACGGACGAGGAATCCTGCCGCGGGCACAACCAGCAGCAGGCCGATCCAGTAGCCATGGTCAAGAGCCGCCCACATCAGAGCCCAGATGACAAGGAAGGGCACTGCCGTGATCGCCAGCTCGAACACGCCGCGCACGCTGTCCGGCTCGCGATAACGGGCGAGCAGATATGCCAATGCGCGGGTTTCTGGTGGGCTTTGAACCATTTCTGGGCTACTCCCGCTCGTGCGTTTGAGAAAGGGGGCACCCCGCAAATGGAGCTTTGCGCTACCACCCCAGCTTTGCGTCCTCCGTGATCGGACGGTGATTTTCAGAATAGCCCTGAGCAAGGCCGGATACTGTGCAAAATTGCTCAAAGGTCATTGGTTTGAGCGGGGTTGCCGCTCACCAATAGGTGTGCGGCGGAGGTATAATCAGGCAGCGAGGACTTCAAAGGGAGCCGACAGAGGATTTGCCGGAGTGAGCAATATTGACCAGCAAGTCCGCAGCTTTGAGGAGCATGCTGTTTCCATCACCGCCCATCACGGCATCTATCGGTGACTGAGAGTTCGATAATGCTCCCGCCTTGCCAGGAGCGCAGCTATGCCTGCAGATGCAGATGCAGATCAGCCCAAAACCACGTTACAGACGAGACTGACGCGCGAAGCCGCGCGGCTCAAAGAGGCGGCAGCGGGGCTCCCGCCTGGTGAAGAGCGCGATGCCCTCACTAACAGGGCGCGCCACTTCGACAATGCGTTGCACATCAACGAATGGCTGGCCGCGCCCGGGCTCCAGCCGCCACGATAGAGAAAACGGCCCCAGCACGGGGGAAGAGCTGAGGCCGCCAGTTCATCGGATGCTATGGGGGCATTCGCATCCGGTCGTGCTTAACCAAGCTCCGCCACCGGCATTCGTTCCCCCGCTCCAACCTTGGCAAGTCTCAAACGCGTCTCTCCCCGGTGGCGGTCCACGAAGTCGCTGACATGCTCGGGCACACAGACACCGTCGATATCGCATCGGGTTTGAATTTCGATGGCAATCGCTTCCGAAATGTCGTCCGACCAATGCTCAAGTGTGTTGAAAGCGATAACGCGGACGGGATCATTGAATTGGCCAGTCAAGAAATCGGCGACGATGGTTTCGAAGTCTGTCCGCTCGACCTCGGTTTCGCGGTAGACGGTGCCGCTGGCGCTGAAGCTGTCCACAACGAGGTAAATGGTCTGATCGGCCCCGTAGGGCACGAGTTTCGGTGACCAGCCAGCTCCGGGCATCATACATACCTCCAACGAACAGCACCCAGATTCAAGCCTGAACCGGCCAGTTGGTTCCGCGCACGGGTCGGGGATTTTCGCAGCTCTACCTCCGAGCGCTCAAGAGTAACGGTCGAGGATTCGGTAGAGATCCCAAAGTTCATCCAGTGCTTTCGCGCGGTCGAAAGCCGCGATAGGCTAAGTTTCAAACGGCGAGCGCAGACGTCATTAAAATCAACAGCACAGGGGGCAGCCCATGATTTCAGTTCTCATCGGGGTTTTAGTCATCGTCGTGGTTGGCGCGATCTGCTTTTGGGCCATCGACAAGTTTGTTCGAGATGGCCGGCTGGCCAATCTTCTCAAATTGCTCGTGGCGCTGATCTGCCTGGCGGCTATTCTTCAACGGGTTCTGCCTCTGGCGGGAATTAGTTTGTAGTCCGCCATCAAGCGGCCCCAGCGTCGGGACGGCGAGTTTCGGGTGGGCTGGCTTCCGCGGGGGTCCCACCGGAACACCCGGCATACCAAGATTTGTTGAAGTTGATCAGCGCGAGCTTTCGAAGGGTGCGATGAGCGCAGCATCATCCCGACTCGCCATTACAAGCCGCTGATCGATATTGTTCACCTCCAGGATTCTTTTGAATGAGGCCAGCGGCTGTTTGTTTTCCCGCCTTCGCGGAACCTTGGTCGTGGCAGGGGGTTGGCTCCAGAGTTTCACATTCATAGGAGCACGTAATGATCAAATACGCAGTAGCAGTAGCCGCCGTCGTGGGTGTTTGCAGCGCAATGCCCGCTGGCGCGGAAGAAATCGGAATCGGGGTAGGTCCTCGTGGCGTGACCGTGGGTGAAAGTCATGGTGACCGCGATCGCGATCGTGACCGTGACCACTATCGGGATCGGGACCGCCGAGATCGTGACGAAACGGTTATTATCAGGAAGGACCGTGACCACGACCGAGACAGAGACCGCGACCGTCGTCCGGTTGGTATCGACCGCGATTGATCAAATTGCGAAACACAAGCGGCCTTCCTCCGGGGAGGGCCGCTTGTGTCTTGTCGTCTCAAAGAAGGTGGGTCCCGGCTCGCCAAGTTAGCAGGTCCGTGCGCCGAGGTCTGAACGGTTTTGAGGCTGCTAGGAAGTTTCGCACACAAGCGAATGGAAAAAGCCCCGGCGATCGCCGGGGCTTTTTCTTTAGAGACGCCACCAGTGAGGCGACTTTTTAATTTCGTTACTGGCAGAGGTACCTGCGGCCGTCCTCGCCACGGAAAAATGTCCCTGGCTGGCAGACGAAGCCATTGCGAACGGCATACCCGTTATCGTAACCGCCGTTGTAGCCGTTATCGTAGGCATATGAATCGTCATAGTAGCCTGGCCCGTAACCGCCGTAGTAAGCGCCCGCGCCAATTGCTGAGCCAGCGATGATGCCAGCCGCGATTCCGGGTCCAATGCCGCCTCGACGGAATCCGCCGCCTCTAAAGCCTCCACCAGCAAAGTGAGCGGCGCCGCCGTGGAAACCTCCGCCGCCGTGCCAACCGCCATGTCCGCCTCTTGCGAGTGCAGGGGACGTCGCCGCAAGTGCAACTGCCAGACAGGCAGCCGTCATCGTTCCGAATCTAATCATGACTATTTCTCCTGGATGAGTCGAAGGGAGAACATTGCAACGTCTCAAAGGTTCCGGTCCTAGCTTCCGGATCCAGTGGCCAAGTTTGATTTTAGCCGTGGTCTAACTCGTTAACTTTTCGAAAGTGAGCAAAACAGAACAGCGCCGAGATGGCGGCGGCTCCAGGGTGTCTCCATCACCGCCGCTTAACTGGCGTCTACCCGGTGACTGAGAGTGTTGTGCTCCCGCCCGAATTTAGGTGAGCATCATGCCATCACTAGCAGTCTTGTTGGATTCAACGCGCATAGCGATTGTGTCCCACACCTGTCCCAAATGTGTGGGACCAATGGTCCTGACGCATATCAAGCCCTCGCGCATCGGATTCGAGTTGCGCACGTTTCAGGGCGTCAATTGCGATCACGTCGATAAGGTCGTAACCGAGACCCATTCGATGAAGTGGATTTCTTCCGGGCCGCGAGCGCCGGTTTAGGGCCCCGGCATGCTCCGCGCCCTCGATGGCCTTGCGCGAGCCTGGGAAGGCCGCTGGTTAAGTCTGAGACGGACCTTTAAGCGACCACGCGCGTTGAGGTTGTGAGACCGGGGCGACGACGAATGCGGAGCTTTGGCTATGAGCGCTATTCCTCTTCACCTTCAAAGAAAGTTTGAGCAGCGGTGGGCCGCTAGATTTGCCTCGCCGGTCGCATCGGCCGCGCCGAAAAGCACCGACTTGAAAGGTGGCGTCAACAACTTGACACGCCGCGCAAAAGCAAAGGAAAAACCCGCTGAGCTGAGCAAGCGGGCTTAGTAAGGCCTGTGAGTCCAATGCGAAGTCTGGAAATGACGCAAATACTCGGACTGAGTCTCGCTCTGCTGCTGTTTGGGAGCGGCATATGGGCGAACGTCGCCGCCGGCGGCCCACTCTCCCAAAACAAAGGCGCGTGGGTGTCGCAGGGCATCCGCTGAAGGTTCGGGTCGCCCCGCGCCGTTTCCCCCAGATGGCCCCAGCTTCGTCCCCCCGAACTGGGGCCGTTTCATTGGGCATTCGCTGCAGGGAGTTAGGACACGAGGGATTAAATACGGAGTCAGGTACCCGAAGCGCCTTTATGATCGTGCAGGAAACGGGCGATCCGCTTCTTCAGCAGGGCGGCGTCGTGCGATTTGCCCAAGACCGCGTGCTCGAAGAGCCTGCGCTGAACGTCAGTAGGCAGATCATTCCATTCGCTGACAAGGGCGGCACCCAGACATTCCAAGACTCTGCGTTCCACGTCCCGCAAATCGCTGGCTTCATAGGGTAAAGGCCACGCCAAGTCCTGCGCTCCGCCTTCCTCGTCCCAACGGTCGAGAGCGGTTGCCATTTCTTCTCCCGACGTTGGCCTTCGATCTTTCTTTTTGACCATGCTGTTGTATTCACTTTTTCTCACTATCCTAATTCAAAGCCTGTCGCCTTGATCGCGATGATGTTCCCGAATGAGAAAAACGGTATGCGCGTCAAGCCACTCCTTGTTTCCAAAGAGGCTGCGCAACGAAGCGGCGGTCTGCCGACGTTGATTCCGCTCAGATGATCCTCTCGGCCACGACCGAGCGTACCGGAGCATCTGGCGGCGCAATTGAAGAAGTTGCGAGTCCGTATACCGAGTGTGGTCGTCTACAAGCCTAAGCGGAAGTGACGGCATGATGCTTCACTCCAACGGGGCGGGAGCGTAAAACTCTCAGTCGCCGGTAGATGCCCAGGATGGGCCGGCGATGGTCCCAGCATGCTCCTCCGGTTCCAGAGTCGTTGGCTAGTATTGCTCACTTTTCAGAAATATAGTGCGCAAAAGAGCGGCCCGGGGACACGGTCGCGGGCGCAATAAATTGGCGCGTACGGGTTCCCTTACTCGCGCTGAACGAATTCGCGATGTATCTCGCGTCCTGACGCGTTGACCACGGATATCTCAAGGTCCTGGTCGTAGCGGAGGCTCTCGTCGCGGAAGTGCTGGGCAATTTCTCTGCAATGCCCAATCGCTTCTGCATTTGTCTTGAACTCGATCCCAACAGGCAAAAACATAGCTCGCCTCCCCAGTATTTGAATCTGCCAGTGGCCTGTTTTGAAAAGTGAGCAAAATGGAACAGCGCCGAGATAGCGATTGGTTCCAAGATGGCACAATCAGCGCCCCATCAGAGGGGAAGCATCATGCGCCTTCTTCAATTAAAGGTCGCCGACGACCACATTCGGTACACCCACTCGCAACTGCTTCAATTACGCTTTCAGGTGCTGCGGTGCGCTCGGTCGCTACCTCGCGGATCGTCTCAGCGGAATGATCGTCGGCAGATCGCCGCTTCATTGCGTAGCCTCTTTAGAAGCAAGAAGTGGCTAGACGCGCATACTGTTGAGGGTTCGCAGTAAGGCCGATGGACCACAAAGGCATCCAGTATCAGGTCGTACAGACAGCCAATCCAACCGGCTTTAAATGGATCGTGCACCTCGACGAAATTAGGACCAAGACGGGCGTCTCTTACTCAAGGGGGAACGCCATTTTTCACGCGGTGCGCGCCATCGACAAAGCCGTGAGCGCGTCAGCTAAAGCGAAGTAAGGCCGCCCCAGCTGGCGGCCTCTTTCATCACGGGCCCTCGCCTTCGTATTTGACCCAGTCTGGCTTCTCGAGTGTCAAACGAAGCGCCAGCTCGGGGCTGAATTCGAGCTGGGGCCATCTTTGGGGAGAAACCACAGATGGGCTGCGGCTTCTCTTGCAGTCGACCACAGCCAACCGCAGCGCGCTGCTCAATTTTGCTCACTACTATCCTAGCTTCCCAGATGGAGTGTCCAACAAAACGGCCCCAGTGCTGCGGTCGCAACCGTTTGGCACGTTTCGGATGTGCCGCTCCTGCCGAACGAAGGTCGGTTATCAGGGTAAAGCGGAAGTGACTCGAACACCTTCAGACCGACCTGACTGACCCAGATGCCGGAGTCCCATTTTCCCCTGCGGGACCCTGCAGCCGGTCAAATTGCCTCATTACCAACTACTTCATTTCGGCGTTGGAACCGCTATAATTTGAGGCGCGCTCGTTCATCGGAGCTGAGGGAGGCTCCCGTGGGGAAGTCAGGGAAATCAGCCAATAACGAGTTCGATCCCCAAGTTTTTCTCGCCATGGTGGGGGCGGGTAAAACGATCCTGAAAACTAAAAAGAATCAGCACGTCTTCGAGCAGGGAGACGTGGCGGATGCGGTTTTTTACATTCAAAAGGGCCGGGTCAAGCTCACTGTCCTATCCGAGCAGGGGAAGGAAGCGGTCGTCGGAATTTTGGAAGCGGGCCAGTTCTTCGGCGAGGGCTGCCTCAATGGCCATCGATTGCGCATCGCGACCACGACGGCGATGGAAGAATGCGTGATCACCTCGATCACCAAAGAAGCGATGATCGGCGCCCTTCGTTCCGAACCGAAATTTTCCGAGCTGTTCATGGCGTATCTCTTGACACGGAACAGCCGGGTCGAAGAGGACTTGATCGACCAGCTTTTTAATTCAAGCGAGAAGCGGCTCGCCCGCCTTCTTCTGCTGCTCGCGCATTTCGGAACGGAGGGCGTACCTCAGCCTATTTTATTGGATATCAGTCAGGAAACATTGGCTGAGATGATTGGGACGACCCGATCCCGCGTCAGCTACTTTATGAACAAATTCCGCAAGCTTGGACTCATCAGCTACAATGGAAAGATAAAGATTCATAATTCACTGCTAAGCGCCGTCTTGCATGAAAAGCCCGAGATAGAGCGGGATGATTCAACCAACAAAGTCTAACGGCCCGGTTGCTCGATGAGCGGACTATCAATAAGCATGCGTTTTCGGAATGTCGTTCTCGTGCAACGAAAAGCCTCGCTGGTTCGCGGGGCTTTTTCTAATTCGCGTCCTACTTTGCTGGCGTCCTTTTCTTCGAACCTAAATCAGAGATTCTGACATGATACTCATCGTAGCAGGCGCGAGCGCAACCTCTCAGTTGCCCGGGAAACGAATTGGGTGATTATCGGAAAAAGTCCCGCAATGAGCAGGGCACTTTTGCTCTGACATCGCGGGGCGTAAGGTTAAGACTTATCGATTTGTCGGGGTCATCATTGCAACAATGCCACTGAGCGGCTTGTAGGATTGCTTGGCAAGGTCGCCGTACAATGCGCCAATCTTCTGTGACTCAGTTACGAACGTCTCGTAAGCCGTCTTCGCGAATTCGGTTTGAATTTCAATCGCCTTGTCGAACGATTTCACGGCCGAGAGCTTCTCAACAAACAACTTGGTGTCCTCAAACGATTTCGTCGTGTAGTTACCATAAGCAGTGGCAATCGCTTGAAAGCCGCTCGGGAAGATGGTGGCTGACGAGGTCCCTGTATCGACTTGTTCTTTGCCATTATGTTGGTGGGCGAAATTCTCATTTGAGTTGTTCTGGTTTGAATTCGACATTTTAGAGTTTTCCTTGTTTGTTTAATAGCGAACCAACGGTGCGCGCCGCCAATGGTTGCTCCAAACCAGCAGTTCCCGCTTGTTCGTTAGGCGGTGCTTGTGTGTTCGTACGATGATCTTGGAACTCAGGCTATGCATCGCGTCAGCAATGCGAACCGCCATTTTGCCGTTTAACTATCGCCTGTCATGGGTCCTCCTTCCAGACGTTGGCCGCGCCGTTCTCAATAGGACGATGCGTTCTGCAATCTTGGCAGCGGCCAGACATTCAACAAAAACACTGCCGAGATTGCGGTAAGGACAATTAGCCTGCGGAACGGGATGCGAGCGAGTGGATTGGTTTACTCAAGGAAGTCAACCATGCCACAGAGCAATCGCTACCCAAGTACGGATGAAACAGGCGAACGGGTACCTGCACGCCCGCACGACTCCGGCAGTCAGTCTAACGAGACGGCTGATGGTCTGGATTCTGCCACTGAAGCGTTGCGGCACGCGGCCGAAGACACGGCCTGCGGCGCCGCGCCGGATGATATCGAAAAAACGCCAGTGTTCGATCGGGCCGGTCTGGCGCCGAGAATCTGAGTGAGAGTATCATGGCGACCAAAGGGCGGGCTCGGCACTAGCAATGTATTGTTCCAGGTGTTCCCATTTTTCTTAATCTGCATCTTTGGAACAGTTTGACGTCCTTCGCCTTGACCTAGCGGAGGAGCCATGGCCCGCTTTTGGAAGACAGCCGTTTTCATCGTTGTCACAGCCTATTTCGTGATGGACGGAGTGTTATTTTACGCGGCGCGGCCGATGACCGTATGGATCGCCAAAAGGAACCTTTTCGAGCGAACGCGGCTCTGGGTCGTTTCTTTGCGACCTTATCCTGCGCTCGCGCTCTTGGCGGTTCCGGTCATCATCCTGGAGCCGGCAAAGCCTCTGGCGGGATACTTGATGGGAACCGGCCATTTCGGCGCGGCTGCGGTTACGTTTGTCACCGCTGAAGTATTGAAGCTGACGTTCGTCGAACAGTTGTTTCAGCTTAATCGAAACAAGCTGCTGTCGATTCCCGCTTTCGCTTTCGGATATCAATACTGGCGACAAATGATGGACTTGGTAGAATCGATGGAAGTTTGGAAGGCGTCGCGAAGATTAGCAGAGCACGCCGGACATTTGCTTCGGACTCGTTGGCTTCAATTCAAGCGAGTTCATCACCTTCAATTCCGCTTGTATTACAAGTAAAGCTCCATGTTCAGACGCGGCCGAATTGCTATTTGAAGTAAGAAAGGGCGGCCATTGGCCGCCCTCCCTGCGTTAGAAACGCGTCACTAACAGTGTGTCGTCTCAGACGTGCAGACCAAGGAAGCCTGCAACAAAGATGACAACTACCACTACGCCGATGATGTAGAAAATGTTCATTGTGTATTCCGATCGAGGTATGCGCGATTTCAAAATGGAAGCGCGGCTGAATAGGAAACGTCTGGGCCGGACGTACGTTCCATCATCCGCTGACAGCCGTCCACCTCGGGCTCGCGCCGACATTGATCAACCGTCGCGCACAGATCTTTGCTTGCGGCCGCGACGGCAACGAAAGGTGGTCAATTTTATACGTTCAATGTCTTAGGAAATCGAGCGGGTACGAAGGTATCAGGCAATAACTGGGAGCTGGAATCTAGATCTGTTTGAAACCATCGCTGTTTAATAGTGGAACGTCTCTCCGTGCAGGTTGTTGGCTTCGTGACCGATCTACTCGCAGTGTTCAGGATGCCCAAAAGCAAAACAACATCTACCGGCCCAATGACAATGCAACCCGTCGAGCGCGGCTCGATGCCGACACAAGGGCTGCCTATGATGCCAACTGTGGGAAAGGCAGCGAAGACGCCGCACCCGAAACAACAGCCAACAAGGATGGAGGCGGTCCGCGCCGCCAAAGCGGGAATAACGCGAAGAAACTCCCTGCGGAAGCAGCGGGACGCCCAAAAGGGCAACATACTGCGCTAGTTTCTGAAGTCGATGTCCTGATGGAGGTTGTGAAGGTAAGACAGCCCCTCGACCATCAAGCGGTGCTCGTCTTTTTCGCCCTCGATGTATATTTTCATCAGATGCTCGGAAAGCCGTTCACGGGCTCCCTTGGTCTCGGAGCGGTTTGCAAGAGCGCCGTAGATGATCAGCGCGCGATCGACAGGTAGAATGTTCATTGGATTTCCCCAGGGCGGTTCGAGCCACTGAATAGGTAAGGCTCATTGCTCCGTATCGTTCCGGGAAAATAGGCGCAAATTTTTTGAGGCGAATAGGCTGGGTCTATTTGGAAGAGGAGCAGATAAGCAGCGAGCCGTAACGCATCTACGCGCGGCAAACAAACACTTCAGCGGTCGGAAGCGATCCGCAGGGACGAGTGGAAAGCGAAATTGGGGTCAACTTGGCTGACTAGTGTGGTCTGCTCGTCTCATCGAGAATTTCCAAAGCCGCCCGCCCCGGCCACAGCCGTGCCGTAACCGAAGAAACGTTCAATTGGTAGGCGTGTTCTAATTCACTAAGTTTTTGAAAGTGAGCGATATTGACCAGCGACTCCGGAACTCGGAAGAGCAAACTGGCTGCATCACCGCCCCGCCATCGGCAACTATCGGTGACAGAGAGTCGGCAATGCTCCCGCCCCAACGCAGGGAAACATCGTGCCCACATCCCAACAATTCTTGACTGCTATTGAGCGCCCTCGCTGTTCTCGTTGCCAAGCGCGGATGATGCTGGAACGCGTTTCACCAGGGCCAATTGGTTTCGAACAGCGCTTGTTCGAATGCCCCAAGTGCGATCACGTTGAGACAAGCCTGATCGCATTGGACCCTTTCAATCCAATGCGGCCGGTTGGCTCGCCTGCGAACTCAGGGCGCCAAACTGAGGGATAAATCCGGCGGCCAAACAGCTCGACACACAAAACAAGGCCCGCAATGGTACGGTCACCAAATTGACGGCAATAGTTGGCGGGGCGGGTCAGTAGTTTTGTCGGACCACTAGACCCACCCCGCGTACTTATGCCGTCACTTCACTACTTGATGCAGGTCTTGTCAGCCGTCAAAGCTGTTTCTGCGGATGCGTGTGTCGGATGAGCGGTACCGATAACCTTCCAGTTGCCACCCGCGGCAGGCTGGGCATTGACAACTTGACACTTCATCGTCGCGGTATCTTGAGTCAGGTAAAACGAGGAAGCACCTGATGGCGGAGCTTGACCGACAGTCTTGTCCGGTTCAGCCGCGAAGGAAGGTGCGGTGAATGCGAGAATAGTGACCGTCGCTAAGAGGATCTTCTTCATTGTGTCTACCAGTTGTCGTGCGTCCATGATTGGACAAAGGGCAAATAGAGTCAGCCGATGAAGGTTCCTGCGATAGCGGATTTGTTTTTGTTACCACCCAGTGCGGAATCATGAATAAGTCAATGGTTTCCCGCTGCGACTGCTAGCGTCTCCACCATGCTCCGCCCCAGCTTCCTCCCCATCGGCTTCTTCCGTGGACCAGTCTGATGACGAGAAGAAGCAGCACCGCGCCAATCGCGGCACTAATGATCGCCGAGAAATGC
>Ga0210384_10007923_pt1 | contig 11151 bp, 5 predicted proteins | sample IncBWH2MmetaG_FD_160574 | JGI IMG/M metagenome (GOLD analysis project Ga0210384, IMG submission 160574) | Forest soil microbial communities from Barre Woods Harvard Forest LTER site, Petersham, Massachusetts, United States - Inc-BW-H-2-M | ecosystem: Environmental > Terrestrial > Soil >...
ATCGCCAGATACTTCAGAAAATATTGAACGGCCTTCTCAGAATCGTCTGTCACGCGATACGGCTTGGCGAGCCGCGGCGGAAAGAGGCACCAATCTCCTGGATTGCGATAGATACCGTTCTTCATTTCCGATTTGTGGAGGTAGGCCACGCCGAGCACTTCCGTCAGTTGCGGGACTCCCGCCGGAATCTCAGCCACCGCCATTTTGTAGGCAGCCTCCCAGTGGATGACAGCCTCGTCCATGTTCCCCTGATAGGCCTCGAGTTGCGCCAATGCGTAATGGGACTGGATTACGTCAAATGGCTTCATCGCTGCTAGCACTTTGTTCGCGGATTCGAACAGCTCTTCGAGTCGCGCGATTCCCGCGGCCAGCGAGCGTTTGCGAATCTCGCAAATTCCCTGCAAATCCTGCTCCCAATTCGGCGGCTTGGGAAATTTCTGGAACAGCATGTCGGCAAGAACCTGCCCGGCCACATCGGCGGGATAGCGCACGGCTCCTTGACCCGCGAGAGGGAGATCCCGACCTTGGCCCGGCCCCATGCCCTGCGCCACGCCGGGCTGAAACTCCGGCAGAAGTTTGAGAATGACGTATCCGGAAGGCACCGCAATAACTTTGGTGGTCTGCCCCGGACGGAGTCCTTGCAAAGCTTCGCGCAACTCCGGCCGAAGCGTTCGAGGATCAGCAAGTTCGAGGTAGCCGCCTTGCGCGGCGCTTGGATCGATCGACTCGGATTTGGCGATTGCGGTAAAATCTTCGCCTCTTTTGAGGCGATCCAAGATCTGCTGCGCCTTGCCAGGCGAATCCACAACGATTACCTGCAGATTAAGCATGCCGGGGGGACTGTCCTGAAAGGGAAGGGCAGAAGGAACCGGAAAAACAAGACCAGCCAGCAAGCCGGAAAGGCAAAACAAGAGACGTTTAAAATTTAATCCGTCGAAAATCATCAGCAAACCAGAAGGGTGCTCGGAGCGCGCAGCGGGTGGCGCGAGTGGATTCTAGCACGAGGTTCCAAAGGAGAGCGGGTGGCGCTTTCGACCAACAATGTTCGCATGGTTCACCGGAGGTCTTGGCTAACTTTAGATCTTCCCCCGATTCGCTGAACCTGCGATCTAGGGCACGCCCCTGACCCTCGTCGACCGACTGCCCATTCTGCCTGAATTCTTTTGTACCCGCTTGCACCCCGTTTACATCAAAAGGGGACGCTGACGGCAGATTCGAAACCGTGGCCATCTGGACCCCGCACTGTGTATATTTGACGCGTTCGATGAGGCCTGATGCCAACCATCCCAACGATTTATGGGTGTGCCTTTGCTCGTCGTCCAAGGAGTATTCATGTCGCTCCATTTTACAGCACCCGTTGCTCCACGTTTCCACCACCGGCAGCACTTCCGTAATTCTCGTTCCGCTCACTCCGCCCGCGCCTCCACGCCCCTTCTGGTCGGCGTTCTTGCGGTCGTCGCGATCCTTGCTGGCTGCGGCGGGCGAGCTGCGGGCCCCCCCATGGCTCCGCCAGAAGTGAAAGTCATTCCCGTGGGACAAAGAGACGTCCCCATCGTAAGCGAGTGGGTCGCCACCCTCGACGGCTACGTCAACGCCCAGATCCAGCCGCAAGTCACCGGCTATATCGTCAAACAAACCTATAAAGAGGGTTCGCCCGTTCACAAAGGCGATGTTCTCTTCGAGATTGATCCGCGTCCCTTCCAGGCCCTCCTGGACCAGGCCAAGGCCCTATTGGCGCAAGCGGTGGCGCAGATGGGCAAGACCCAGCTGGACGTGGACCGCGACACGCCTCTCGCCAAAGAGCGCGCCATCGCACAAAGTCAGTTGGACAATGACATTCAAGCGAATCTTGCCGCCAAAGCCGCCGTGCAATCTTCAGAAGCGCAAGTGGAGCAAGCCCAGCTGAATTTGGGATTCACTCACGTCACGTCGCTTTTCGACGGCATTGCCGGCATCGCTCAAGTCCAGCTCGGCAATTTGGTCAACCCCATCACCGTCCTCACTTCCGTTTCTCAGGTTAATCCCATCAAAGCGTATTTCCCCATCAGCGAGCAGGAATATCTGCGTCTTGCTGACCGCATCAACGCCCCCCAAGACCATGTGGAGGGTCCCAAGGACGCTCCGCCACTCGAATTGATTCTCGCCGACGGAACCGTCTACCCATCCAAGGGCCGCGTCCTTTACACCGATCGCCAGGTGGACATAACCACGGGCACCATCCGGGTCGTCTCCGCATTTCCCAACCCTAAGAATTTTCTGCGTCCCGGACAATTCGGCCGCGTGCGGGCCTCTACGTACACAAGGACCGGCGCTCTTCTGGTTCCGCAGCGCGCCGTCATCGAACTGCAAGGCAGCTTTCAACTGGCGGTCGTCGGCGCCGATAACAAAGTCAACGTCCGCATCGTCACAGTCGGCGAGCGTGTCGGCACGGAATGGATCATTGACAGCGGGGTGAAGCCCGGCGAGATGGTCATTGTCGAGGGTGTGCAAAAAGTGCGGGACGGATCGGCGGTCAATCCTAAACCGCTGACGGCAACCGCGGGAGCGGACTGACCCATGTCAAAATTTTTCATCAATCGCCCGATCGTCGCCATGGTGATTTCCATCGTCATGGTCATTATTGGCGCCATCACTATCCTCTCTCTGCCGGTCGCTCTGTTTCCGAACATCGTTCCTCCCGAAGTTCAAGTGCTGGCCACCTACGTCGGCGCCGACGCCGGCACCATCGAGCAATCCGTGGCCACGCCCATCGAACAGCAAATGAGCGGCGTCGACAACATGAATTACATGTATTCGCTGAATTCCACCGCCGATGGTGGCATGCGCCTGATCGTCGATTACGATGTGAAGACCGACCCGAATACCGATCTTATTCTTACCCAGATACGTTCCACGCAGGCCGCATCGCAGCTGCCTGTTGACGTGACCAACTATGGCCTAACGGTCCAAAAAACCGTCACCGCCCCGCTCATGCTGATCACTCTGTTTTCCCCGAACGGCACCTACGATGCCCGGTTCCTTTCAAACTTCGCGTACATCAATCTCAGCGACCAGATCACGCGTCTCTACGGCATCGGCAGCGTCCAGATTTTCGGCGCCGGCCAGTACGCTATGCGTCTGTGGGTAAAGCCCGACCAATTGGCCAAGCTCGCCATCACCGTTCCGGAAATCGTCAGTGCCATCCAGACGCAAAACACCGTCAATCCCGCCGGCCAGGTTGGCAGTGAACCTGCCCCTAAAGGTCAGGAGTTTACCTACTCCGTCCGCGCTCGCGGCCGTCTCTCTTCGCCCGAAGAGTTCGGCGAAATCGTCGTCCGCGAAACGACTCTTGGCGGTGTCGTGCGTGTCAAAGACGTGGCGCGCGTCGAACTCGGCGCGCAGAATTACAGTGTCCTCGGCCGCCTCAACGGAAAACCCGGCGCCATTGTCGCCGCCTACCAATTGCCGGGCTCCAACGCCGTGCAAGCCGCCGATGCCGTCAAAAAACTGATGGCCGAAGCCAAGTCCCGGTTCCCCGGCGACATCGATTACGTCGTTTCCCTGGACACCACGCGGGCCGTCACACAGGGCATCAAAGAAATTGTCATCACGCTGTTGATCGCCATTGTCCTGGTCATCATCGTGGTCTACATCTTTCTTCAAGGCTGGCGCGCCACGCTCATTCCTCTCCTGGCAGTGCCGGTTTCTCTGGTTGGCACATTCATTTTCTTTCCCTTGTTCGGCTTCTCCATCAACACGCTGTCTCTGTTTGGTTTGGTACTCGCCATCGGCCTGGTCGTCGATGACGCCATCGTCGTCGTAGAGGCCGTCGAGCGCCACATCGAAGACGGTCTTTCGCCAAGGGAAGCCGCTCTGAAGGCCATGACGGAGATCTCCGGCCCCGTTGTTGGCATCGCGCTGGTTCTCTCTGCGGTGTTCATCCCCACCGCCTTCATCCCGGGCATCACCGGCCGCCTCTATCAACAGTTCGCCGTGACCATCGCGATCTCGGTCGCCCTCTCCGCCTTCAATGCCCTTACACTCAGCCCCGCTCTCTCCGCCTTGCTATTGCGCCCCAAAGACACCACTCGCGGAGGCTTACTCAAGAAATTCTTCAACGGGTTTAACCGTACCTTCAGCAGCGCCACCAACGCCTACGTCCGCGTCTGCGGCTTCCTGGTCCGCAAGAGCGCTTTCGCTCTCCTGCTCCTCCTGCTTTTTGGAGGTGCCGCTGCCTTTTTCAGCGCCAAAGTCCCTTCCAGCTTCCTTCCCGATGAAGATCAGGGCTATCTGTACATCAACCTGCAACTGCCGAACGCTGCTTCTCTTCAACGCACCGACGAAGTCGCACGCAAAATTGAAACGGCTCTGGCTCACACGCCCGGCATCCAGTACACCACCAGCGTCGTTGGCTTCAGCCTTCTCAGCTTCGTGCGCACCAGCTACAACGGCTTTTTCTTCGTCACTCTGAAGCCCTGGGACGACCGCAAATCCCGCGACGAACAGTTCCAGCAAATCAAGCAGAACATCAACCGCGAACTCAGCCAGATTCCCGAAGGCATCGCCTTCTCCTTTTCCCCTCCCGCCATTCCCGGCGTGGGCACTTCCGGCGGTTTCACGTTCGTCCTGGAAGACCGTGCCGGCAACGACGTCGCATTCCTCGCCGACAACGTGAACAAATTTCTCGCCGCTGCCCGCAAGCGACCGGAAATCGCCAACGTAAGCACCACCTTCCTTCCGAGTGTCCCGCAGCAGTTCGTGGACGTGGACCGCGACAAAGTCATCAAGCAGGGTGTCGCCGTCAAAGATGTCTATCAGACTCTCCAGGCCTTCATGGGTGGCCTGTTCATCAACTATTTCAATCGCTTCGGACGTCAGTGGCAGGTGTACATCGAAGCCGAAGGCGCCTACCGCACCCGAGCGGAAAATGTCGGCCAGTTTTTCGTCAAAAATACAGCCGGAACGATGGTTCCCCTCGCCGCGGTCACACGATTCGAGTCTCGCCCCGGTCCCGAATTCACCATGCGCTTCAACGAATATCGCTCCGCCCAAATCAACGGCGCCGCTGCCCCCGGCTTCAGCGCCGGCCAGGCCATGGCCGCCATCGAAGAAGTCTTCGATCAAACCATGCCCCGCGAAATGGGATACGACTACATAGGCATGTCCTTCCAGGAGAAGAAAGCCCAGCAGGGTGTGCCGGCCTCCGCGGTATTTGGTTTTTCTCTGCTCTTCGTCTTTCTGATTCTCGCCGCGCTCTATGAAAGCTGGACGTTGCCTTTCAGCGTCCTTCTCAGCACGCCAGTCGCCGTCTTTGGCGCTTTCTTTATCCTCTGGCTCCGGCGAGTCCTGCTTTCGGCATTTCTCCCGACCTACATGGTGCAGATCGAAAACGACGTCTATTCACAGATCGGCCTCGTCATGCTCATCGGTCTCGCTGCCAAAAACGCGATTCTCATTGTCGAATTCGCAAAAGACGAATATGAGCAAGGCAAACCGCTCGTAGATGCCGCTCTGGAAGGCGCCCGCTTGCGTTTGCGCCCGATCCTAATGACCTCCTTTGCCTTCATCCTCGGCTGCGTCCCGCTGTGGACCGCTTCCGGCGCGGGTTCGGTCGCTCGCCAGATTATGGGCACCGCCGTAATCGGCGGCATGCTCGCAGCCAGCGCCCTCGGTATCTTCTTCATTCCCGCTGTTTTTTATGTGGTCGAGCGCCTCTCGTTAGGTAAAGCGGGGCGCGCCGCCATGGTCGGCGGAATTCCCGCTCCGGGCACGAGCCCAGCCGGAGGAGACGACTGAAATGAGATCCCTGCTCACCTCGCTGCTGGTCGCGCTACTGATTTGCGGTTGCACCGTGGGACCCGATTACAATCGTCCCAAAGCCGTCGTTCCCACGGAGTTCCGCGGTATTTCTCCTGAAGCTTCCAAAGCTGAAGCCACCTCCCTGGGCGATCAAAAGTGGTTTGAGGTCTTCCGGGACGAGCAGCTCCAGTCTCTAATCCGTACTGCCATCCAGCAGAATTACGATGTCCGGATCGCAGCCACGCGCGTTCTCCAGGCACAGGCCCAGTTGGGCATCACGCGCTCCAATCAATTTCCCAGCGTCAGCGGCGGTGCAAATCTTACTGCCGAACGCTCTGCGAAATCGATCGTCTTTCCCGCCATCGAGCAATCCACCGGACAACTAAACCTCTCCGCTGCCTGGCAACTTGATTTCTGGGGGCAGTATCGCCGTGCCACGGAAGCCGCTCGCGCCTCCCTGCTAGCCACCGAGTGGGGCCGCCGTGCCGTCATCAGCTCCCTGGTTGCCAATGTAGCCTCGTCCTATTTTCAGCTCCGCGCCCTCGACCTTCAGCTCGAACTCTCTCAAAACGCTCTGACGGCGCGCCGCGAATCCCTTCGCCTCACCTCGGTCCTCTCAAACCATGGCAATACGTCTGAACTCGACGTCCGCCAAGCCGAACAACTCGTCTACACAGCCAGCGAAGAAATCCCCGACCTCGAACGCCGTATTCAGCAGGAGGAAAATTTCCTCAGCACTCTGCTCGGAAACAATCCCGGTCCGATCGCCCGCGGCCTGCGCCTCACCGAGCAACCGCACTCCCCCGAAATTCCCGCAGGCATTCCCTCCGAGCTTCTCGAGCGCCGCCCCGATATCCGGCAGTCCGAACAGTTGCTCATTGCCGCCAACGCCCAGATCGGCGTCGCCCGCGCGGCCTACTATCCGCAAATCGCTCTCACCGGTTCGGGCGGATTCCAAAGCGACGCTCTTTCTCGCCTCTTCGCCGGTTCGGCCGGCATCTGGAGCTTTGCGGGCTCTCTAACTCAACCCATCTTCACCGCCGGAAGGATTCGCTCCGGTGTCAGACTCGCCGAAGCCCAGCAACAGGAAGCTGTCCTCACCTATCAGCAAACCATCCAACAATCCTTCCGTGACGTTTCCGATGCTCTCATCGCGTATCGCAAAAATCTCGAATTTCGGGAGCAGCAGGAACTTCTCACCGCCTCCGCCAAAGATGCCGCGCGCCTTTCCAGCATTCGCTATAAAGGAGGAGTAACCAGCTACCTCGAGGTTCTGACCAACGAAACCAACTACTTCGCCGCCGAACTCAATCTTGCCCAAGCCCAAGCCAACGAACTCCTCGCTCTCGTCCAGGTCTACCAAGCCCTCGGCGGCGGCTGGCAACAATAACCTGTTACCGCGCACTGAGATAAGCATGCGATCGACCGCAACAGCCACGCGAGCTATTGGTCGCCGAAGAGTAGGTGCGTTGCGGGATGTGAACTGAGACGTTTTTTGGCATCCTGCGTTCGACGCGCAGCCTGTCACGGCAAATTACTTCCGTATCGACGATACCTCGGCAATGCGCGGGAGCGCACATCCATGGCTGCCTGCGAGTAGCACTATACGCGGCCCGCTTCAACTTCATTAACGCTTGTTCAAGCTGAGTTCACCCTACCTTAACACCGGCGTCATTTGACGTTCACCGTTGCGAGATACGGTGCCCGACAGGCAAGTCTTGGGTGTGGTCCTCGCGACGACACGAAGACCGGGCAGAGGTCTACCTGGCCGTGGCTCTCTGCGGCAAGACGGAGCAAGAAAACGAAAATTGGGGGAGGGGCATGCGCAGATTTCTGCATTCGCTTTTTTTTACAACCACTTTATGCAATGTGCTTTGGCTAACCACAGCTGCTGCACAAACGGGCAAGGGCACGATCGTAGGGACCGTAAGAGACGAGCGTAATTCCGTGTTGACCAGCGCGCTCATCGAGCTCCAGCCGCTGGGGAGAAGGACGGCCTCCGATGATCAGGGGCAATTCCGAATCGCAGACGTGCCCGGTGGTGAATATACCCTTAGCGTTTCTTACGTTGGGTTCGCGCCCTTCACCAGTACCGTAAAGGTCGACGGAGGACAAACCGTTAATGCCGATGCGGTGATGAAGGTCGCTTCGCAAAGCGATCAAGTAATGGTGGTCGCCGAACGAGTGCAAGGCGAGGCGGAAGCCATCAACATCGAACGCATGTCAGAGGACATCGTGCAAGTGTTGCCATCGCGCGTAATCAACAGCTTGCCGAATACCAACATCGCGGATGCCGTCGGACGCGCGCCCAGCGTTTCGCTCGAACGCGATGAAGGCGAGGGCAAGTATGTGCAAATTCGCGGCACCGAGCCGCGCCTCAGCAACGTCACCATCAACGGTGTGAACGTTCCCTCTCCCGAAGTCACCGTCCGCAACATCAAGCTGGACTCCGTGCCCGCGGATCTCGTCGAGCGCATTGAAGTGTTCAAGACTCTTTCCGCGAGTCAGGACGCGGATGGCATCGGCGGCACCGTTAACCTCGTGACCAGGACCGCAACCGAAAAACCGACGTATAGCTTTGGAGGCCAAGGCGGGTACACGCCCATCATCAACGGCCGCGCGCTTGGCGGATTCGACGGCTCTATCGGCGAGCGCTTCGGGACCAGCAAGAAACTCGGTGTTTTGTTTGGCGGCACCTTTGACCGTAATAATCGCGGAATCAACGATATGGAGCCGTCCCCAACCACGGGAACCGGCCCAACTGGTAATCCGGTAGCATTCGTATCGAGCGAAGACCTTCGTTCGTATTCCTACTATCGGACGCGTTATGGCTTCGCCACCGGCGTCGACTACAACATCAAGCCGGGAACGAGCGTTTACCTGAAGGGGCTTTTTTCCGATTTCCACGATTTCGGCGAAACCTGGGTCTACACGCCCAACGCGGGGAACACCATCAAATCTGTCAACGGCTCAACAATCACGTTTGACAATGCACAGGATTGCGTGGCGGTTAACCAGGCAGCTGATCTTGTCACACCTAACAGCAATCCCTGCTCTCCGGGTTCCTATCAATATCGACATTACGTCCGCCGTCCTGATCAGCAAATCTTTAGCATCTTGTCCGGGGCGAGGCATGACCTTGCTTCTACGCTAATCACTTACGAGTTTGCTGGTTCTCGTTCCCATAACATTGGCGGTCAGGATTTTGCGACCACCAATTTTAATGCGCCCACGGCCAGTTACGACGCCGCTGGGAATTTGCAGCCGGGCTCAACAGGGGCCGATCTCGCACTCAATCTTAGCGACCCGCATCGCCCAAAGCTCTTTCCTTTAGACAACTCCAACATTTACGATGCGACGCAGTACACAATGTCCAAAACGAGCTTTACCAAATATCACGCCACCCAGCTTAATTTTCAGGGCGCTGCTTCGCTGGCCCGCCGTTACTCCGCCCACTCGCATTTTGGCACCTTTGAGATTGGCCTGAAGATCCGAAACTCCCAATCCACCCAAAGAGAGCTCGATCATTTCTACAACTTCAATGCGGGCACGCCCATTGGACTCCCCTCCGTGGTTGGTACTTTTACCAATCCGACCTACTATGACAACTATTTCAGGTTTGGTGGGCAGTCCTATGGGCCCGCTTCCGACTACAACAAGATCATCCAGACCACGGGAGCGAATTTGAGTCAATTCCAACTGCAGAATTTGTCGAGCATTCAACGTTCGGAAGGAGCATTCTTCGACGCCAACGAACGTGTCTATGCCGGCTATTTGCAGAATGCCATCTCCATTGGCAAGTTCCGCCTCCAGGCTGGTGTTCGATTTGAAGGTACGAAGACGGACTTCACAACACATCATGTGGATTCGACCGGGGTCGACCCCGTCACCGGCACTCCCATTATCACGCCCTTTAGTCAGAGTTCTAGCTACGTGAAGGTCTTGCCCAGCGTGCAGGTCCAATACTTGTTGGAGAAAAACACCAACCTTCGAGCGAATTACAGCATCGGCACGTCTCGCCCCAATTTGCAGGACTTGGTCCCGACGACCATCGTGGATCCCAATACCAGCAACAGAGGCACCGTCACGCTCGGAAATCCCAACCTGTTGCCAACCAGGGCGAACAACTATGACCTGCTGGTCGAGCATTTCTTCCAGCCGCTCGGCATTATTCAAGCCGGCTTTTTCTACAAACAGTTGTCGGACCCCATCTATCAAACGACGCTGATTGTTCCGGTGGGACAGCCGAATGCCGGATTCTTCCAAAACCAAGCCATTAACGGACCGAGTGCCCACATCACTGGTTTCGAGGCCGCTTGGGAGCAGCGCTTCTCGTTCCTTCCTAGCCACCTCAGCGGCTTGGGCGTCGCAGCCAATTACAGTTACACCACGTCGCAGGTCACTTTCCCGGCGAACTTCTCCGGAGGCCGAAACGATCACCCTAACCTACAGCGCCAGGCTCCAAATAACTGGAATGTCGGCCTCACCTACGACAAATCTCGCTTCTCTATGCGTTTTGCGGTCAGCCACAACGATGCCAGCATCTTCCAATATGCTTTTCAGCAAAACTCCACGCCGAACGATCCGATCCTTGGTTTGAAGGGCCCGACTGGCGATATCTATCTGTATGCTCACACGCAGTTCGATATCCAGGGCAGCTATCGCATATACAAAGGACTCAGGTTCTTCGCATACGGACTGAACCTCAGTAACGAGGCTTTTGGATTTTACCAAGACAGCGGAATCTACCCGATTCAGCGTGAGTTCTATAAGCCCACCGCGGCTTTCGGCATGCGCTGGTCATCGTCGGAATAGGACCCGACGTCGCTTCTCTCGAGTGACGGAGCGCTAGGAAGTTGGGTCGCAGGTCGATCTGCACCGGCACCGGGGTTGCGCTCATGTCTTTGCTCGACAGCTACTTCTTGTACTTCGTTGTGAAGGTGCCCTGCTTGGGGGGCGCTTGGACCTTTACGACTCGAGAGAGCGCCAGCTTTCGGTGTGAAACCCGTGACTGTGCCGTCCGGCGACACGTTGCGAACACATTTTGGTCGTTCGTCACTACCAAGATCATAGTTGCCGTGCGCGGATTACGGGCGTCTGGCGCAAGCATGGACCGCCGCCTATGATTTCCTTCGGCCAGCAGCGGAACGTGGATATTATGGCGGGTGCGACGGGACTTCGAGCAGAGTGCACGCCTATAGTGAGCCAGTTTAACTGTAGAACGATTTGCATCATGACGCGATACAGGATGATCTGGAATCGCTCGCAAAACGGTCGAAGACGGACTCTACGCAGACCAGGGCTAGAAGCCAGCCGGTGGCTACGTCCAACAAATGATGCTGGTGGATTAAGACGGTGGAGGCGGCGACCATC
>Ga0210384_10007926_pt1 | contig 11149 bp, 10 predicted proteins | sample IncBWH2MmetaG_FD_160574 | JGI IMG/M metagenome (GOLD analysis project Ga0210384, IMG submission 160574) | Forest soil microbial communities from Barre Woods Harvard Forest LTER site, Petersham, Massachusetts, United States - Inc-BW-H-2-M | ecosystem: Environmental > Terrestrial > Soil >...
CGACCAGCTCGAAGATGGTCTGGCCGCGGCTCTGGCCGATGCGCCGCAGCCACTCGCGGCGCACCGAGACGAAGGCGACCGCCGCGACCGCCGCGACCAGCAGCACGGCGAGGTAGAGCAGCCAGGGGCGGCGCCGGCGTTGCGCGGCGGGCGAACGCGGGAGCCGGTAAGATCGTCCCATGTCCTGGGTGACGGAGGCGGGTTTCGCGAAGCGGCCGCTGGTGATCGTCGAGGATCATTTGTACCACATGACCGAGCTGCTCGACGGGCTCGGCGAGGCGCCCGAACTGGTCGAGCAGCTGACGGTGGTGTGCCTCGATCGGCCGGGTCCCGACACCCGCCGGACGGTGGCGGCCTGGCTGGCCGACCATCCCGCGCTGCAGGTCGTCGCGGCGGTGGAAGCGCCGGAACCGCCGGCCGGGCTGCTCGGCGCCGGCCGCCTCCGGCCCTTGCCGGCGGCGGCCTTCACCAGCGCGAGCCGCCTCTGCCAGGCCGTCGCCGGCGCCCTGCGGCCCGGCGGTCTGCTGCTGCAGGACGTCCAGCTTTCGACCCTGGCCTTCATCCCCGCCGACCGCTGGTGGGAGTCGATCTACCTGGCGAGCACGGTGCGCGGGATGTTCGCCGAGCGCCCGCCGGCGTGCCGCTTCGTGTCCAACAAGCGCGGCTACGAGGCCACCTTCGGCCGCGACCTGCTCGACGCCGGCTTCGATCCGCGCGACGTCATCGACAAGGCGGAGATCACCCGCTCGGTGGTGCCGGTGGTCCGCGCCTTCCTCGAGCGGGCCTTTCCCATGGCGCTACGCCTCGCCGCCCCGGGGCGGGCTCCCTGGGACCTGCGGGTGGCGCGCCTCGAGATCGAGCGCGAGGAGATCGAGCGCGAGGTGGACCTGCTGCTCTGGAGCGGCGGCGACGGCGCCGTCGAGCTCGGCGGCCGCGGCGTCGCGGAACGCGAGCCGTCACGCCGGCGGCTCGCTCTCAAGGCCGCCAACCAGGAAGCGATCACCTGGAGCGCCCTGGTGGCGGACCGCCTGGCGGGAGGTCCCGGCCTCGCCGTCCTCGACGTCGGCAGCCGCGTCGCGCCCCCGGATGCCGGCCGTGCCGAGCTCACCAACGCCGCCGCCCGGCACCTGCACACGCTGCGCGGCCGCCTCGACGATCCGGCGGCCATCGTCACCGCCGGGCACCGCTATCGCCTCAGCGAGCGGCTGACCGTGGGCTGTGCGCGGCCGGTGGGCGCCGCGGGATCGGCTTGATGCCGGCCAAGGCCTCTGGACCGCCAGAGGCCGGCCGGTTCTAACGAACCGGCCGCGAAGCGTGGATCACCTGAGCCTGATCGTGCCGCGGAAGTCGAGAGGCATCGGCACGGCCGACAGCGCCATGCGCACCGCCTCGGGCGCCGCCGGCTGGATGCGGTAGCAGGTGCACGCCAGGCGGCAGAGCAGGATGAGCTGTGCCGTCCCGAGCCCGGCGCCGACGCACGCCCGCGGCGCCCAGCCGAACGGCACGTAGGCCGCAGGGCGGCAGGCAGCGTGCTCGGCCCCGGGCAGCCAGCGGTCGGGATCGAAGACGTCCGGATCGCGCCAGCTGCGGGGATCGTGGTGGATGACGTAGGGGCTCTGGAAGTAGCGCTGGCCCACCTCGAGGTCGACTTGGTCGAGATGGATGGGGTTGCGCACCGACCGGTTGAGAAGCGACGGCGGGCTCCACATGCGCAGCGTCTCCTTGACGAAGCGGTGGGTCAGCGGCGCGGCGCGAGTGGGCGACTCGTGGAGGCGCTCCGGCGGGAGCGGCGCGAGCTCGCCGGCGAGCCGCTCGGCCCAGTCCGGCCGGCGCGTCAGCTCATAGAGCAGGCAGGCGGCGGCGGCGCCGGGCGGCCCGGCGATAGCGGTCAGGGCGGCGGTGGCCGCGTCCACCGCGCGGTCCATGCCCAGCTCCGGCAGCATGTCCACGAGCGGGTCGGCGAGGTCGATCCGCCGGGGGCGGCGGCCGGCGGCGCGGCCCCGCAGCTCGCGGCGCGCCACCAGGCCGGTGGCGACCTGGACGCCGATCGCGCGGGCCGTCTTGCGCCAGGTGGAGGGCTCCGGCCGCAGGGTCAGGAGGCGCGCCAGCTTGAACGTCTGGTCGCGCAGGACGCGGGTGGTGTCGGCGGGTGAGAGGCCGTCGAGCACGGTCGGCACCAGCGCCCGGGTGCACACCTCCTGCGCCGCCCAGACGAGGTCCAAGGGACGGTCGAGGCGCTCGTCGAGCAGGCTGCGCATGTGGGCCTCGAGGCGCGCCACGCCATGGGCGTCGCCGAGGCGCCGCAGCTGGGCAAGCCAGGCGGCGCGCACCTGCTTCCATGAGAACGGCTTGCCGCGCCTGCCCAGCAGCAGGTGGACGAGCCGGTCTGGCAGGGTCAGGTCCTCGAAGTTGGCCTTGCTGACCTGCTCCGCCACGTCGGGGTCGAAGACGCCCAGCTCGCCGTCGGCGATCCAGAAGACGCCGCTGCCCGCGTAGGTCCGGGCGCGCAGGTCGCGCAGGATGTCCAGCTCCTCGGGTGCGGCGGTTGCCATGGGTCCTCCGAGCGACGGGCGGGGAGCGGGCGCGCCCGCCCCCGCCCCGGGCCGGTCAGATGTGGTTGTACACGTACCAGCGGTAGAAGTTGTCCTTGCGCCGGATGGCCAGCGCCGTCAGCACGGCGCGCGCGATCTTCGCCATTGCGATCACCTCCTTTCGTTGGGGGAACGGGCGGGCCTGCCCGCCCTCCGCCCGGGCGGGTCAGATGTGGTTGTAGTAGTACCAGCGATAGAAGCTCTCCTTGCGCCGGATGGCCAGCGCCGTCAACACGGCGCGCGCGATCTTCGCCACTGCGATCACCTCCTTTCGCCTGGAGTCATGGCCGGTTGGGGGCCAGGTCGAGGATGAAAGCCGGCGGCGCGAGCGCCGGGCCGACGTGCGGCCGCGGATCGCGGCAGGTGAGCGTGAGCCGGTAATTGGAGACGATGATCCGCAAGACGTCCTCGACCAGTTGCAGGGCGAGCGCGGCGGCGACGCACCGGTGCGGGCCCCAGCCGAAGGGGATGAACGCCAGGTGGTCGTCGACCTCGGCCCAGCGCTCGGGGCGGAAGGCGAGCGGCTCGTCCCAGTGCCGCGGGTCGCGATGCACCAGGTACGGGCAGACGAGGACCTGGTCGCGGGGTGTGACCGCGACGCCCGCCACCTCGTGCGGCCGCGCTGGCTGGCGGGCCAGCAGCCAGGCCACCGGCCAGAGGCGCAGCGCCTCGCGCACCACCCACGCGGGCTCGGCGGCAGCGGCTCCCGGGTGCGTGCCCAGGAGATAGATCGACCAGCCGAGCGCGAAGCCGACGGAGCCGGCGACGGCGAAAACGAACGAGGCGAAGACCTCGGCCAGCTCGGCCGCGGCCGCGTCGGGAGCGGCGGTGCCGGCCACGACGTCGAGCAGGTCGGCGGGCTCGGGCGCGGCGCCGCCGTCGTGCCGCCGCCGGCGCTGCCGCCGCTCGTCGACCGCCTGCGCCAGCTCGCGCACGACGCGGCGCCGGTAGAGCGCGTGCGCCAGGCCGGAGCGGCGGCGGTGGGCGCCGGCGAGCACCGAGCGCTCGACGATCTCGTCCACCGTCCGGCGCAGGCGCGGCGGGCCGTCCGGCGCCACCAGGGCGCCGGCGAGGTGGCGGTAGACCAGGTGGTTGCCGGCGTCCGGCCAGGCGCTCGTCGGCACCAGGGCCTGCCGTACCGCGGCCGGGAGCCGGCCGGCGAAGGCGGCGATGCGGGCGCGCAGCAGCGACCGCGCCGCGCGTCCCATGGCGATCTGCACCGAGCGCGGGCCGAAGGGGCCCCGCCGTGAGTGGAAGAAGTCGGAGTGCTCCTGATAGAGCCCGCCGGCGTTGGCAAGGACGGACCTGGCGGCTGCGGCCTCGCCGAGACAGAGCTGGCGGCCGGGCAGCCAGGCGGCATCGCCGGCGGCAGGGAACGCCTGATCGAGGAAGACCAGCGGGTCGCGAGCGAACCGGACCGTCACGCCTCGGTCGGACATTCACCGCTCCCTGTCGCTGTCGGAGAACGCTTGTACCAGTGGTCGCGCGGTCGATCGCAACTCATCAATAACAAGTGTGCGTGAATTAAGTCCGAGGGGGACTGCCGTGCCGAGGCCAGCCCCGTGGACGCCGCGGGCCCGGCTGCCCGGGCCTCAGGAGTCACGGCTACACCCGCTCCGTGGACAACAGGCGCGCCGCGGACTCGACGTTCTCGCGCCGCAGTGAATCGGTCACGGATCCAATCCTGGAAGTAGGGCCAGGCTGGAGCATCCATCGAGCCGACCCCGACTCTCCGTAGTGCTTCGATCAGCGGTGTCATAGAGCACTACCGGCCGCTGTCTCATTCGACGGGTCCCCGGCACCTTGCTAGGAGAAGCAGCGACTGCTCCCCATCGCGGGAGCGCAAGGAGAGCCCAATGAAGAAGGAGCAGATCATCCGCGCCTGGAGAGATCCCGAGTACCGCGCCAGCCTCAGCGAGGCCGAGCGCATCCACCTCCCGGCCCATCCCGCGGCGCTGATCGAGCTGGGCGACGCCGAGCTCGGCAGGCTGGCCGCCGCGGCGATCATCCCGGAGACCAACACCCGCGGCACCGCCATCTACAGCTATGGCTGCAGCTGCATCTGCTGCGTCTGACGCGTCCGTCCTTGACGCGTACCGTCCGGAAGACCTCGCAGGGGGGCGCCAGCCCCCCTCCCGTACCCCTGCCTGCGCCTGATTCACCCGGCAGCCCGAGCGGGAGCAGCTCCGTCAGACCGGCGCCATGGGACGGGTCTGAGTGGTACCAGGCACTGACGCTAGCGGAGCGCGCGCACGCGAGCGGCGGCGCCATCTTGGACACCGACCTCGAACTCGCCCGGGAGCGCGCCGAGCGTTGGCGCGCGCAGGCACCGTTCGGGCGCGCGGATCTCTGGGAGCGGCGCCTGGCCGCTGGCGGCCTCGACGAGGCCACCTTCCTCGAGCTGCTCGGCGAGGCGCCCTCCGCCTTGCGCGACCGCGTCGGGGCACGGCCCGCGTGGTTGACGGCGCTCGCACGTGCCTTCGACCCGTTCCTTCGTTCCGGCGGCGACGCGGTCATCACTCCTGCACTGCCATCCGCCGGCGCGGGCGACCAGACCGGCTTCCTGGATCTGCTTGCACCGCCTCTCGCCGATGCCTGCACGCGGCTGCGCGACACAGCCGAGCGCCTGGCCCTTGCCGGCGCCGGGAGCCGCGTCGCCGGCGTGGGTCTGCCCTTCACTCCCGACGCGGCGGTCGCCCTGCTCTACCCGAACCTCGCCTCGCGCCTGCTGCGCCAGATAAGCCGCACGCTGGTCCTCGAGCTGCACGTGGCGCGGCTTCTCGGCAGGCTGGCCGGCGACACCGCCGAGGAGCGCTTCCGTTGCTTCGCTGCCCAGCTTCGCCGCCCCGAGATCGCCCTCGATCTGTTGCGGCGTTACCCGGTCCTGGCTCGCCAGGCGGCGCTGCGCATCGAGCAATGGGTCGCAACGAGCGGCGAGCTGCTGGCGCGCCTGGCGGCCGATTGGCAAGCGATTCTTGACGCCTTCTCCCCGCACGCCGACCCTGGGCCGCTCGCCGCGGTCCGCGCCGGCGCGGGCGACCCCCATAGGGGCGGCCGCACGGTGACTCTGCTGCGCTTCGCCTCGGGGTTCCGGTTGGTGTACAAGCCGAAACCCCTGGTCGTCGAGGCTGCCTTCCAGGAGCTGCTGGCATGGATCAACGCCAGGGGCTTCGCGCTGCCCTTGCGTCGCGTGCGCGTGCTGGTGCGCGACGACTACGGCTGGGTGGAGCACGTGGCAGCCGCCGCCTGCGAAAGTGGCGAGGAGATCGAGCGCTTCTATCGACGACAGGGCGGCCTGCTCGCGCTGCTCTATGTGCTGGACGCCGCCGACATTCACAGCGAGAACCTGATCGCCGCCGGCGAGCACCCGGTGCTCGTGGATCTCGAAGCGCTGTTCCATCCCTGGATCGGCGGCCCGGCGGCCGGCCACGGCGCGAGACGGGTCTCCGGTGGCCACGGCGTCGCGCCGGCGGTGGAGGCGCCCCCGCCGGCGGCGGCCGCACCGGTGCCAGATCCGCTGCCCGAGGTGCCCTCGCCTGCCCGCTCGGTGCAGCGCATCGGACTGCTGCCCGAGCGCGCCTGGGCGGCTGGCGACGAAGCGGGCGTGGACATGAGCGGCTTGGGCGGCGCGGCCGGCCAGCAGACGCCCCGGCCGGTCCTGGTCATCGACGCCCCGGGCACCGACGAGATGCGCTTCGACCGGCGGCGCATGGAGCTGCCGGCGGCGGCCAACCGGCCGCGGCTTGCGGGCGGCGGCGAGGTGAGCCTGCCCCGCCACGCCGGCGCCATCGCCACGGGCTTCGAGGCCATGTATCGCCTGCTGCTGGCCGGCCGGGACGAGCTGCTGCGCGCGGGTGGTCCGCTGGACGCCTTCGTCGGCGCCGAGGTGCGCGTGGTCCTCCGTCCCACCCTCGCCTACGAGAGTATGCTCACTGAAAGCTTCCATCCCGACGTGCTGGGCAACGCGCTGCTGCGCGACGAGCACTTCGACCGGCTCTGGGCGGCCGTCGAGCACGAGCCTTGGCTCTCGGGCTTCATCGCCTTCGAGCGGCGGGACCTGGAGCGCGGCGACGTGCCGCTCTTCACCACCCGCGCCGACTCCCGCGACCTGTGGACCAGCCATGGGGACCGGCTCCCCCAGATGATGGCGGCCAGCGGCCTCGAGCGGGTGCGCGAGGGCCTGCGCGCCCTGGGCCCGGCGGACCTCGTGCTGCAGCTTTGGAACGCGCAGGGCAGCCTGGCCGCGGTCGAGCTCACGGCCGGCGCCCGGCGTCGCCCTCCCTATGACTTGGTGGCGGCGCCGCGGCCGGCAGGCAGGCAGGAACTGCTGGCAGCAGCCACCGCCGTGGCCGACCGGCTTGCGGCGCTGGCCTCGCGCGAGCACGACCGCATCCTATGGTTCGGCCTGGCGCCGACCGGCGGCGGCGTCTGGCAATTCGGGGCGTTACAGGCCGATCTCTACGGCGGGCTGCCGGGTGTCGCGCTGTTCCTCGCACAGATGGCGGCGGTCACCAGCGAGGCACCGTACGCCGAACTGGCGCGCGGTGCGGTGGCGGCGCTGCTGCCGATGGCCCGCCCCATCGAGGAGGCGAAGGTTCCGCTCGAGCTGCTCGGCGCCATGAGCGGCTGGGGAGGTCTGATCTACACCTTCGCGCATCTCGCCGCGCTCTGGGGCGACCCGGCTCTGCTCGACGCCGCCGAAGGCTGCCTCGCGCGTCTGCCGGACCTGATCGACGCCGACGACACCTTGGACCTCATCGACGGCGCCGCGGGATGCCTTGCCGCGCTGCTTGCTCTCTACGAGCTGCGCCCGGCAGAGGCCACACTTGCCACCGCCGTACGCTGCGGCGAGCGGCTGCTGACGTGTTCCGAGGCGCAGCCGGCGGGCATCGGTTGGCGGAACGTACCGGCCTTCCCGCTACCGCTGACCGGCTTCTCCCACGGCGCCGCCGGCATCGCCTGGTCGCTGCTGCGGCTGGCTGCCGCGACCGGGGAAGAGCGATTCGCCGCCGCCGGGCGTCAGGGGCTCGCCTTCGAGCGCAGCCTGTACAGCCCCGAGCGCGGGAACTGGACCGACCGGCGGGGCGAGATGGCGCGCGATCCCCTGCACAAGAGCGAGAAGCTGATGTGCGCCTGGTGCCACGGGGCTGCCGGCATCGGCCTGTCGCGTCTCGCCGCTCTTCCGCTGCTCGACGACCCCGCGCTCCACGAAGAGATCGCCATCGCCGTCCGGACGACCCTCGCCGAAGGCTTCGGTCTCAATCATTGCCTGTGCCACGGCGACCTCGGCTGCCTCGAGTTCCTGCTGCTCGCCTCCCGGCGGCTGGGCGACGCCGCGCTCGCGGAGCAGGTCTACCGGCTGGCAGGCGGCGTCCTCGCCAACGTCGCCACTGACGGCTGGCGTTTCGGCATGCCCGCGAGCGCCGAGCCGCCGGGCCTGATGCTCGGTCTGGCGGGGATCGGTTACGGCTTCCTGCGCCTGGCCTTTCCCGAACAGGTGCCCTCGGTGTTGCTGCTCGAGACCCGCGCCGGCGGCGCGCTGGCCCCCCGAAGCTCTCCTCGCTTCTGACCGATCGCGGCACCTGCGCACCCGCGGCACTTTTCTCCTTTGCCGTATGGCTCGCTTACTGACGGAGGGTCGCGGCGGCCTGGTCTGGCCGGGGCAGGCAACCCGGAGGCGGATCACAAAAGGTGCACACATTCCTGGAGTTGCGTGGCCCTTTTGTGATCCGCTTCAGAGCCCAGATTCCCCGCCCTGCCGGCTACCCCGAGACGCCGAGGACCCTGGCCGACCACCTGAGGAAGGCCCAGTTCCATCATGGCTCACGGCTTCTCAGAGGCTCGGGCCGCGGGTCGTAGCCCAGGCCCCGGGTCAAGATGGTTTCGCAGGAGTTCCAGGAGTGTCCCGTCGCGGCGGCGTCAGCCCATCGAGCCGGTCAAGCCACCCGCGACAGCAGGCGGCGCATCGTGTCGGGCTCGCGTTCGATCGCTCGAAGCAACGCGCGGGCCGGTGCATCGGGATTGCTTCGAAGCTGCTCCCAATCCCGCAGGGTGCTGATGGGCAGACCGAAGGCTTCCGCGAACTCTGCCTGGGTCATACCGAGCCGCTGCCGCAACGCCTTCACGGAGGAGACCCGGCGCATCTTCGCCAACGCCTCAGCGTCGAAAGGCTGGGCGTCAGGATCGGCGTGAGCCGCCGCCAGCACCTCTTCGTCCGTCATCGCGTTCACGCGTGCCCAATCGGTTTCGCCGCGAGGCGGTGCCTCACCAGGCTTCAAGGTCATCCGCGTAGTACCTGTCTTGCTCATGGCGCGTTGCCCCTCCGGGCGGAGATGATGCGGCACGTCCCCTCGGAACGGCAGGTCGTGACCACGAAGAGGACAGTGCCGACCGCCATGCCGATGACCCTGATCCGCTCTTCACCGTCCTCGAAGCGGGTGTCGATCTCCTCGAGCCGGTTCGGATCCTCAACCGCCGCTATAGAATCCGCAAAGTCGATGCCGTGCCTGCGGCGATTCTCAGCAGCTTTGGCACCATCCCACTCATACTCCATCCGCAGCGAGACTACTGATTACCCGTAGCTCTGTCAATCCACTGGTCTCGCCTGGGAGCTACCGTCCGGGCCCGGTCAAGACGGCCCGCCTCAGCCGCTCAAAGGAGGCCTAGGCCGGAGGCGAACACCTGAGGAGGTATCTGCGCCTCGGGCTCAGACAACTCGGCAACGTGGCGTTGTCCAGCGTTCCCAAATCGGGTATGATCCCTCCCGAAATGGGAAAACCAACGCCTGCTAACAGCTTGGCCGACGCCCTGTTCACGCCCGTTCAGCAGCGTGTTCTGAGACTCGTCTTCGGTCAACCGCACCGCCGCTTCCAGAGTACCGAGCTTATCCGACTGGCCCAAGGCGGCGTCGGGGCGGTTCATCGCCAGCTGGTCCGCTTGGAGCAGGCAGGCCTGGTGGAGGTAACTCGCATCGGGAATCAGAAGCACTATCAAGCCCGCCGGGAGTCCCCAGTATTCGCCGAGCTGCAAGGTCTAGTCACAAAGACAGTGGGTGTGGTAGAGCCTTTGCGGACCTCTCTCGAGGTGATGGCCGACACCATCCGCGCCGCGTTCGTCTTCGGCTCCATCGCCAAGGGCAGCGACCATGCCAGGAGTGACATCGATCTCATGGTGATCTCGGACGCACTGCGCTACTCGGACCTGTTTGAGGCGTTGCAAGCGGCCGAAACTGGCCTCGCTCGGTCCATCAATCCGACGGTTATGAGCGTCGCCGACTGGCGAGCAAAAAAGGTGCGAGAGAACTCGTTCGCCGCCCGTGTCGCGGCGCAGCCGAAGCTCTTCGTAATCGGGTCGGACGATGACCTCACCTGAGCTCGAGAACCTGGTGCGGACCGGGAAACTCAAGCGCGAGTCCCCGGCGGCGGGCGAGATCGAAGGCCTTCGACGTTCGGGGGAAGCCCGCCTCGCCGACGCCCAGAGGCCGGAGTTGTCGATCGAGAGCCGCTTCGACCTCGCTTACAACGCGGCGCACGTCCTGGCTCTAGCCGCGCTACGTCGTTCGGGATACCGTTCCGAGAACCGCTATCTCGTGTTCCAGGCGTTGCCGCATACTCTCGGGATCGTGCCTTCAATCTGGCGAGTGCTGGCCAAGGGTCATGAAACGCGAAATCTCGCGGAATACGAAGGCCTGCTCGAAGTGGACGAACGGCTCGTCGCCGACATGATCGACGCAGGCAAAGCGGTCCTGGCTGCCCTCCACGCCGCCGCAAGGTCAACAACAAAGACCTGAGTCCCTCCCGCTCGGCTCTCGCGAGGCAGGGCAGGGGAGGGTAGGATCGAAGGATGATCTGCCAGTCCGCCGGTGCTGCCCTGGCCGCGGCGGTCTTCGCTGGTCGGCGAGGTGATCTTGGGGCTGTGGTCGCTGATCGAGATCTCGACGGGTCCGATCCACTGCTCCGCGACTGCCTTCTGGTTGTCGCCGTCCGGCGGCAGCGTGAGGCCCTGTGCGTGTGCGGCGCCTGCGACGAGGGCGCCGGCGACGGCGCCGATGGCGGCGACGGTGGCGATGTTTGGCGGAGTCCGGCGGCCGGTGAGATGGCTGTGTCGCCTGCCGTAGGTGAAGTAGATGAGGAGGCCAACGGCAAGCCAAACGAAAAGCCGTATCCAGTTGACGGCGGGCAGCGAGAACATGAGCATCAGGCACGAGCCGATGCCGAGCAGGGGCACCAGCGGCACGAGCGGGGCGCGAAACGGTCGGGCGGCGCTCGGATGGGTGCGGCGCATGACCAGAACGGCGCCGCAGACGAGGACGAAGGCGAGCAGTGTCCCCATGTTGACGAGCAGGAGCAGAACGTCGATGGGCAGGAAGGCGGCGAGGATGGCGACGAAGGTGCCGGTCGCCAGCGTCGCCTTCCAGGGCGTCTCGAAGCGGCGATGCACGGCGGCGAAGAAACCCGGCGGCAGCAGGCCGTCGCGCGCGATGGCGAGGAGGATGCGCGCCTGCCCGAGCATGGTCACGAGGAGGACCGAGGTGATGCCGGCGATGCCGGCCAGGGCAA
>Ga0210384_10007927_pt1 | contig 11148 bp, 5 predicted proteins | sample IncBWH2MmetaG_FD_160574 | JGI IMG/M metagenome (GOLD analysis project Ga0210384, IMG submission 160574) | Forest soil microbial communities from Barre Woods Harvard Forest LTER site, Petersham, Massachusetts, United States - Inc-BW-H-2-M | ecosystem: Environmental > Terrestrial > Soil >...
TGATCGCCAGCCCGTCCACGAACTCGAGCACGAAATAGGGAGCGCCATCCTCGCCTCGCCCGCCGTCGAGGAGCCGAGCGATTCCCGGGTGATCGAGCTGGGCGAGGATCTGACGCTCACGCAAGAAGCGCTCGTGGATCTTTTCCGAACCGAGTCCGGTCTGGATGAGCTTGATCGCCACGCGCTGCTCGAACTCGCCGTCGGCCCGTTCGGCGAGATAGACCTCACCCATGCCGCCGCGCCCCAGCAGGCGCAGCAAACGGTAGGCGCCGACGAGCTGTCCCGCTCGGTCGCGCTCTGGTTCGGCGACCGCAGCCTGCTCCAATGCGGCGGCCACGAACCGCGGCGCTCGCTCGCCCAGTGGCACGTCGAGGGCGCTGCCGCTGCGCGCATCCGCTTCCAGCATGTCCGCGAGCCTGCGGGCCAGTGCCGGGTCCTGCTCGGCGATCTGTAGCAGCTTGGCGGCGCGGATCTCGTGGCTGGATTCCACGAGCTGGTCAAAGAGAGTTTCCCAGGCTCCCCGCGGTAACGGATCGGTGGGGGGGATCACCATCGAAAGCTCAGCGGAGCCGGCCCTGCGCTTGCCTGACGTCTTGCTTGATCCGCTGCCAGGATGCGGTCGCCACCGGCCCCAACGGGTACCTGCGGGCAAGATGCTCGACGGCGGCTGCGGCCCGAGCCAGGTTCCGGGCCTCCTGCTCGAGGTCCCGCAGGGGCGATTCCGTGTGGGGGGTGAGTTTGTCGAGCCGGAGCCAGTTGCGAAACCCTCCGCCCTTGCCGGTCGCCCGCTGGAAGGCTTTACGGTACGCGCTTGCCGCATCGTCGAGCTCCTCGAGCCGGTGTGGCATCTGTTCCTCCTCCCCCCGGGGTTCACGCTTAGCCTGCTTGAGGTAGTCTTTGTATTGATCCCGGATCCGCTCGGTCAGCGTGACGAGATCGGAGACTTTGGCCGCGGGATCCGTTATTCGTCTCCCAGACGAGAGACTCCTTGGCGCGCCCGATTCCGCGACTGCCCCGGGCGATGGTTCGGACCTCTGGGCCGCCTGTGCTGAAAGCGAAGCCCTACGACTCTGCTGCTGCGGCGGAAGACTCGTCATCCGAGGGAGGGCCGGCTCGGACCAGTCGGTCTCCGGGTCGCTGGAAGACCGAAACACGACATTGACGGGCCGGTTTTCAGGACCGAAGTACGATTTAGGCTCGAGCTTGCCATTCGAACCGTATACCAGAACTCGCCGCACATAACCATCGGGATGAGACGCCGGCTGCCCCGAGCCATCGAGGTAACTCTCCTCGACTTCGTCACGCCGCTCCCGGGGGTAACTCCACCGCTTCTTGAAGACTCCGTCTGGACCGACCACGGCTGCTTCCGAGGGGCCATAGAAGCTCTCTCCTGTCCGGCGGCCCAGCTCGTCGTAGTGGAGGTGGACTATCGCAAAATTGTACCCTCGAAAAGCCGTATTACTGCCGAGGCGATCGAGACATCTACGCGCGAGCAGGTTGCCGCGGAAGTCGTACTCCTTCCTTTGTTGAAAACAGCCGTCGATCAGGACCGAATTGCCATGAACATCAAAGTAGGCGACCTCCGTCTCCTTGCCGATATGATCAAACTGGTAACGCTTGGATGCATACCCCGGCGGAATCTCCACCGGCTGGTCCTGAAGGTCGAAGTAGCTTTCGACGGTATTGTCAGCATTCAAATAGAGCCTCCGGTAGCCGGCTTCACCCCTCGAGCTCGCCATCGGCTCTCCCGTTCCATCGTAGTACTTCTCCTCGACGAGCTGCCCTCGGTCATACGACATCTTACGTTTCATCACTTTTTTTGTACCGCGAACCGGGCGGCCATGCTCATCGAAATACGCTTCCTCGATCAGATTGCGGCTGTTGTCGTAATCGTACCGTACGATCGCAAAGCCGTCTTGCTCGGAGATCGGCTTTCCGTCCGCTCGAAAAAGTCTTGCTTCGACAGAGTTTCCTTGATCGTCATACTCGAACCGCGCCCTCGCGACTCCGCCGAGGGTCGCCGCAACCGGCTCGCCTTCCTTGTTGACAAAAGTGAGCGCGGTTACATTTCCACTCTTGTCGTAGCCAAGCTGGAGACCGGCGACACCCGGTGGGGCTCCTGGGAGCCGGATCGCGGTGACCCTTCCGTCGCCATCCAACGCTGTTCGCGAGACGATCCGTCCGTCCTTATATTCCTGAGAGAAGCCCGCTGATCCGCTCGCGTCGTAGGCAGGCTTTCCCTCACTATCGAGGTAGAGTATCTTTTCGATCTGGCCGTTCTCGCCGTAGAAGAACTTCCAACTTGCGATGCCAGGCATGGGTTGCTGATGCTCGTCATAGAACTTGACCTGGCGAGTATTGCCGAACTCATCATATTCCCGCGTCATTTTGGCGCCCCCGAATTTCGTGAGCACCAACTGGCCGGAACGATCATGGAAGGCAGACTCCCGGAGCCAACCATGGTCATCATATTGATTGACGGTCTTGACGTAGCCTTCCGGATGAACCGCGGGGTACCCGTCAGCCCCCAGGTTGACCAGCGTCGTCGGCAGGCCTTGATAGGAATCTTCGACGGCATGGCCGTAGGATCCGTCCGGTCCCTGGCGGGCCGCACCGAAGTTGTCGACATACCAGACCTTCCTGTTCAGGCCTTCGGGAGTCCGTTCGAACTTGACCTGAGCCGCACCCGAGCGGGCCGGCGCGGCGACCCCATCGCGCGTGTATTCGCCGGTGGCGGTATTCCCCCGGGGACTCCCTTTGTACTCGAACTCCCAGGCCTCGTTGCCGGAGCAACTGAGAGCGGTCTCCCGTTTCACTCTCCCCTGGCCGTCGTAGGCGAAGCTCCACGCGCACACCCGGTCCCGGTCGGCGAGGTTCAGCGAAACCGTCGGCTCTGATATGAATCGTCCGGTGTCATGATAAGGGATGAGGGCCCCTGATCCGTCGACGGCCTCTACCTTCACCACCCTGCCGAGACGTCCCTTGCGGTGGAACCTCAGGGTCGATTGCCGATGCGCGAAAAGATCAGAGGCGATCGCTCCCACACCTTTGGGCTCGCCCCAATATCGGGCAAAATCCGAATAATACTCGACATGCTCCCAAACCCAGAGATAACAAACGACGAGCGCCACGAGGGCCAGGAGCGCCGCGGCGGCGGCGATGCCGATCCGGTTGCGCCGTATCCGGCCCTGGCGTGCGCCGATCGCCGCCAGAGAGGCGCGCAGCAGCCTGGCTTCGGCCTGGCTGAGGTTGCCAGGCTCCCGGGTGAGCAGGGACTCGCCCATCCGGAGGAGCCGGCCCTCGGGCAGCAGGTAGCTCTTGTCCTCTCGCTCTTGCTGCCAGAGCGCTGTCGCGGACTTGATCTGAGCGCGGGCTCGGAGCTGCTCCTCATTGTCGCGGAGCCACTGCTGGGCGCGCGGCCAGCGATGCAGGAGCGCCTCGTGGGTGACGCTCACCACCGGCGTGCCCTCGTCGGTCCGGCCGGTCGCCAACAGGCGGGCCGCAGTGAAGGCCTCCACCAGGGCCCGCGATTCGGGGACCAAGGTCACGCTGTCGAGCGGTGCCCGCCGCCGCGTGAACGTCCCCTCGTCCTCGGCTCCTGGCGAGACCAGGGCCGAGAGGACCCCTGGGAGAGAGCTCTGGACCTGGAGGGGCAAAGCGGCGAAAACCTCCTCGGCCCGGTGCGCGAGGGCTCCTTCGACCCCGCCGAGCTCGCGGTAGGCTTCCAGGGTCAAGAGCCCGTCCGATGTGCGCCGCTTATAGAGCTCGTCGAGCGTGAACTCGAGAAGCGGCAGCACGGCCGGTTCCCGCACGGCGGCATCGCGCAAGCTATCGTCCAACCTCTCACCGGTCTGTTGATCTTCCTCGAAGCGAAGGCCGGCCATCCGCGCCGGCTGGCGGATCATCTGCCCTATCTCCGCGGCGCCGGGCGAGAGCAGGTCGTATTGGCCGGCGCCCTCTTTGAGGGCGAAGGTCCGTGGCAGCAGCGCGGACCATTGGGCGTAGAAATCGCTGCGCAGCGTGCAGAGGACCCACACGGCTCCGCTGCTCACCAGAGCCGCCAGGGCCGCGTCGAAACGCTCACGGGCGGCGGGGGTGATGCGGTCGGACGTGAAGACCTCTTCGAGCTGATCCACCAGTACCACCAGGCGGGCAGCCGGCTCGTTGGGCAGGTTCTCGAGCCGCTGGACCTCGCGTGCGGCCTGGGACAGGCCGGAACGGACGATCGGCACCGCGGTCTCCGGCCGTTCGTGCAGCAGCACACCCAGCTCCTTGGCTCCCATGCCGTTCTGCCGCAGCTCTTGCAGGGCGTTGTCGTCGAGCAGCGCCTGCGCCAGGCCTCCCAGGAGGTCCCCGGAGGCGTTGCCCGGCACCAGGACAGCCCAGCGCCAAAGGCCGATCCCCTCGATCACATTGGGCTCGGTCAGGACGGGGAGGACCCCCGCGCGCGCCAGAGAGGACTTGCCGCTGCCGCTGCCGCCCAGGATCATCACGAACGGCCGGCCGGCCATCGCCTGGCGGCGCAAGGCATGGAGGACGTCCGTCACCTGGCCGGCACGGCCGCAGAAGAGCGAGGCGTGCTCGAAGTCAAAGGCATGGAGTCCCCGGAAGGGCGAGCCCGCCGGCCAGAGCGGGCGTACCGCCTGGGCCCCCTCGCCGCTGTGCAGGCGCAATCGCTTCTCGATCAACTTGCGCAGGTGTTCCTCGAGAAGCTCCTGGAACTGCGCCGGCGAGTCAAAAGAATGAAAAGCCGCAGTGAAAGAGCCTTTGCGGTCCTTGAACCAGTGGTCGACGAACGCATCGAGCGCCTTCTTCTGCTTCAAGAGCTCGCGGAGCTCCTTCTCCTGCGCGAGGTCGGCGAACTTCTGGCTCGTCTTGCGGTAGACCAGGAGGTCGGGGGCTCCCCTTGCTCGATAGGCCTGGAAGGCGTCTTCGAACTCGAACTCGGTGCCGGAGCTGTAGCGCGAGCCGTCGGGGCGCTTTAAGGTCTTGGGGAGCCGGGTGCCCAGCCGTGCCCAGAGAATGCAGATGACGACGTCAAATTCGGACGGGAGCTGCAGTTCTTTCTGGAAGCTAGCCGTCGCCCGGAGCGGCTCGTGCTCCCAGAGTAGCGGCTCCAGGGTCACCTGTCCGTTCCATTCCTGCTGCAAGCGTTCGATGACTCCGCGCGTGAGGCGACGCTCTTCGCCGACATCACCCGGGGAAGAGACAAAGATACGCAAGTGGATCACGAGAAGGCCTTCCTGGATCGAGCGTCCACTCCATGACTCTATCCAGAATCCTCGATCGCTGAAAGCTTATTGGCTTATTGCAGAAAATCGATCCCGCCTCCTCGCCGTCACTCCGACTGGCCTGTTCGCCAGCCGCAACGGCGGCGCCACCTGGGCGCCGGCCAACACCGGGCTGGTCGACGCCTACCCGCGCCGGCCCGAGGCCGGCGTGAGCGGAGGGTGCCCGCGGCGCTGAGCAAGCAGGATCGGGAGTCGCCGGGTCCCAACCCGGCGGCCGCTCACTGCTTGGGTGGCTTCGCGATCACCGGCGACACCTCGACGGTGTACGACGCCGACCAGACGTACGACTGGCCGCCGCTGCCGGGGATCGTGCAGCTCTGGCTGTTCTGTCCCACCTGGTACGGCCCGTTGTAGATCGGGCACTCGCACTGGATCGGGTCGCCGTCGGCATGCTGCGACCCGCTGGCCGCGCCAAAGGTGCAGGGAGCGGTCATGCAGCCGGCATAGGGCCCTGGCGCGCATGGCGTGCTGCCCAGCCGGTAGTTGGCGTCCATGGCGAAGCCAAAGGTCGAGATGAGGTCGGCCTTCGGCCAGAGCGATCCGCTGGGCGCGGCAGGGTTCTGGTTCTTGACGTAGTCGCACACCGGCGCCTGCTTCAGGCTCGCGCACCCTGGCAGGTTGCCGTTCGGCCCGCACTTCACGATGTTCTGGCAGCGCTTTCCGTCCACGCCGCAGGCGTGCACGGTCTGGTAGTACACCCCGAGGTTCAAGATGCCGTTGATGTCGACGAAGTACGGCGAGGTGTAGGCCTTGCAGGTGCACTTCGCGATCTTGCCGTCCACCACGCAGGGCAGGGCTTGGTTCGTGCAGTTCGTGCCCGATCCGTCGCCGCAGTTCTTGCCGGTCGGGGTCGGCGGTCCCGAGAAGAAGCACAGCGCGTACATGGCCGTGGGGCAGTAGAGCATGTTGGTGGAGTGCAACCCGCCAGCCTTGCCTTCGCTGACGATGACGTCGGCCTTGGCCGGCCCGTACGCCGTGGTCCAGCAGTCGGTGGGCTCGAAGGGAGTGTTACTGCAGTCGGTGTGGCAGGAAGGCGCGGTCTCGCAGCGCGTGCCGGCCGGCGGCTTCGCGGCGGCGGCCGCGCCACTCGCGGGAGGCGACGAACGCTGCCCGGCACTGCCGTCGCCGGATGCCGCGAGCGGCGCGGCCGCCACGGCCAAGCCCAGGATCGCTACGAGACTACGCAAGCAGAGTGGTTGCATCTCGTTCCTCCCTTCGTTCAGAAGCGCCACAGACTGCGCGTCACCGCCGCGGCCCTCCGCAGCGGGGGGCAAGAGCATCTACCGGGAACGTTCAAAGCTTAGGGAATGACAGTCTAGGCAGAAACCCGAATGCGCGCAAGGTCGTGGCCGAAGGCACGAAGGCACCGAGGGCACCGAGCTGCCCGCCGCGATCCTCGCCATCCGCTCGGTCGACTCGCTCCAAGTGCTGCCAGACACGGGTGTGCGTCGACGTGCCGTCCCTCGCTGCCCGCCGCCGAGGACGTGAGCCCCATCAGGTGGCACCGGTGACGGTGCTATCGTCATCAAAGCGATGAGAACAGTCGAGGCCCTTTACGAGGATGGCCTGCTCAAGCCGCAGACCCCGTTGCCGCTGCGGCCAGGCGAGCGGGTGGGTCTGATCGTGTTGCGCCAGCCCGATCCCAGCCGGTGGAACCTTGACTGACTTGCCAGGGTCGGCCGGGAAGAGGACGTAGCTCTGGCGGAACAGGGGCTCGCCCAATGGAGCGACGCCCTCGATACCGAGGACCGTAGTTGAAGCGCGACGAGGTCTGGTGGGCAGACCTCGCTTCTACTCCCCAGGGCCTGGGTCGCCCGAAGCCTTGGCGACCGCGGGAGAACTCGCGATGAGAAAGGTGATCCTCTTCGTCCAGGTTTCCCTGGACGGCTTCTTCGAGGGACCGAAGAAGGAGCTGGCGTAAGGTATGGCTAGGAGCTAGCGCCTGGTCGGCCGCAGGCAACACGCCTCGACGCAAGTTACCTGTAGGCCTGGGGTCCTCAGTCTGGGCCGCAGCGCGACCGGGAACGGGTCACCCGCCGCCGCCGCCAGGTGGCGGGCGCTTAGCCCCCCGAGCCGCAGACCTCAAGTCTCGCTGTCACTACCGGTCGGTCCTTCGGCAGAGATTTGGGGGCAGCATGGTACCCTTGCTGTGCGCGATGCGGTGGCGAGGCCATACACGGTCGAGGAGCCGGAACCGCTCCGAGGTGGAAGCGGGTGCAGTGTGTTCTGAGCAACGCTGGGCACCTTGCCGTTGCGGCAACTTCGAAGGGGCGCCGGCATGACGCCACCGCCCGACCGGCCCAAGATTTACCATATCACGCCCGTGGAGAACTTGCGGGCTATCGCTGCCGAGGGCGAGCTATTATCCGACGCAAGGATGGCGGCTCAGGGTGGGCCGCCAACCACCATTGGGATGTCCCCTATCAAGCTCCGCCGACTGGAGGAGCTAAGGGTCCGTTGCCATCCGGGGACCATGGTCGGGCAGTACGTGCCGTTTTATTTTTGCCCTCGCTCCGTCATGCTGTATGTCCTCCACCGCGCCAACCATCGCGAGCTGACCTACCGTGGGGGGCAAGAAGAGATTGTGCATCTGGAAGCTGATCTCCATCGAGTAGTGCGGTGGGCGGAAGCTGAAAGCGTAAAGTGGGCGTTCTCACTCTCGAACGCTGGCGCATACTACGCAACCTTCCTACGCCGGCTAGAGGATTTGGACCAGCTCGATTGGGCAGCGATCGCGGCGAGGGACTGGAGACCGCAGGAAGTCAAGGAAGCCAAACAGGCCGAGTTCCTGGTTCACGATCGGTTTCCTTGGAGCTTGATCGATCGCATCGGCGTCTTCTCGACAGCCCTTCGCGTGCGGACCGACAATGCCCTTAAGGAAGCCGGGCACCACCCTCGTGTCGAGTTAGTACCGAGCTGGTACTATTGAAGAGGATCTGCACCATGATCGAGTTCAAGATCGGCAACCTGTTCTCCGAGCGCGCAGAAGCTCTGGTCAACACCGTGAACTGCGTAGGGATCATGGGCCGAGGCGTTGCCCTGCAGTTCAAGAAAGCCTTCCCGGAGAACTTCGCGGCCTATCGGGCGGCGTGCCAGAAAGGCGAGGTCCAGCCCGGCACAATGTTCGTCTTCGAGACCGGCCATCTAACGCTTCCGCGCTACATCATCAATTTCCCGACCAAGCGACACTGGCGCGGCAAGAGCCGCCTCGAGGATATCGAGTCCGGGCTTCAGGCTCTTGTCCGAGTGATCGAACAAGAGGGCATCGCCTCGATCGCACTTCCTCCGCTAGCCAGTGGCCTCGGCGGCCGGGACTGGAAGAAGGAGGTCCGACCTCTCATCGAGACCTACCTCGGCTCTCTCCCGCATACGAAGGTGATCGTCTTCGAGCCTGGCCCGAACCCAGAGTCAGCAAACGATCGGCAGTCGGGGAAGGTGCCACAGATGACGCCCGGCCGCGCAGCCCTGATCGGCCTGATCGACCGCTATCTGGCAGGCCTGATGGATCCGTCGGTCACGCTCCTTGAGGTGCACAAGCTGATGTACTTTATGCAGGAGGCGGGAGAGCCACTGCGACTCCGGTATGTCCAGGCATTGTATGGTCCATACGCGGAGAACCTGCGTCACGTTCTTCGTGAAGTCGAGGGGTACTACTTGAGCGGCTACGCTGGTGTGGGCGACAACCCGAACCAAGAGCTCGAGTTGGTCCCCGGCGCGGTCAGCGACGCCGAGAACTTCCTTGACGGGCACGCCGAGACGCGGCAGCGATTCGAACGAGTAGCCGACCTCGTCGAGGGGTTTGAGACTCCGTTCGGACTCGAGCTTCTCTCGACAGTACACTGGGTCGCCACTCGGAAGGGCGTCCGAACACCAAGCGAGGTTGTGCGTACGACACACAACTGGAGCGAGCGCAAGCGCCGGTTCTCCGAGGAGCAGCTTCTGTTCGCCCTGAATCACCTTGGCACCAAGAACTGGCTCGAAGGTAGCACCACCTGACCGACAAGACCTGGCGCCAGGGCACCCCGGAGCGGAACTACGTCCAAACCGCGCAGCCAGCTACCGCTACGGGCGCGGCAGTATTCTGATCGCGACGAACAGGGGCACCGCGACTAGGCCGAGGTCCTGGCCGGTGACGAGATCCTTGCCACCGCGATCCTCAACCATCTGGTGGTCCACCACAGTCACGTCCTCAACATCAAGGGCGGGAGCTACCGGCTACGCGACCTCGTGCGCGCCACAGAGAGGGCCGGCTGACGCTGGGATCTCGCGGAGGCCGCCTATCAGGCCTCGCTCAGCGCGTGATCCATGGGTGTCAAGCGCCCTATCGCGTCATCTCCTCCCGGGCCGGACGCGACGGCTCACCTACCGGCGCGCCTGAGGGTGCAGCGGCTCCCGGCACTCGTTGACACTCGTCCGGCACAGGTTCCCTTCTCGGCATCGCTCTCTTAGACTTGCCCTATGCCGAGTTCCGCATAGGCGCGGTAACGTCATAGGGCCTCAAATCGCCGTGCCGGCCGCCGCCTGCGGACCTGTCGAGGTCCGAGCGGAAGCAACCGACACCAGGTGCTCGGCGTCCTCAATATGCTCGACGGAGCCCAGTGAGCCTCCATTCGCCACAGCCCAGCGACAGCCCCGGCAAGAATTGACGGATTCCCAGCACGATGACAGTTGATGTAACTATCTGAAAACAATGTGTTTACGTGGTGCCAAGGACCGGAATCGCACCAGTGATCACCTGATTTTCAGTCTTGCCGCAGCGCCGCCAGGCGCCGGATGCTGGCGATGCCGCAGGCGGGGCCGAGGGCGAGGACTGGGAACGCCCAGCGCCAGCCGATCTGGTTGGCGAGGGGCGGGACGAGCTGGATCGAGACGGTGGTGAGCAGGAAGCCCGCCGCGGTCTGGACGGTCAGGGCGGTGCCCACGGCGTGCGGGGGGACGGACTCGGTGACGAGGGCGCTGAACTGGGCGCTGTCGGCGATGACGAAGAAGCCCCAGGCCCAGGCGAGGAGGGTCACCAGGGCCAGGTTGGCTCCGAAGAGAAGGCCGATGGTCAGGGCGCAGGTGCCGCTGGCGGCCAGGGCGATGGTGACGAGGCGCTCGCGGCCGGTGCGGTCGGCGACCAGGCCTCCCCAGATGCAACCGGCGCCGCCGACGGCGATGGTGCCGAAGGCGGCGAGGGAGACGGCGGCCGGGGAGTAGCCGCCGCGGGCCGCCGCGCTGGCCGCCAGGAAGGCCGGGATCCAGGTCCAGAAGGAGTAGAGCTCGAACATGTGACCGAGGTAGCCGCCGGTGGCCAGGCGGAAGGGGCGGATGCGGACGACCTCGGCGGCGAGGCCCCAGGAGAAGGGCCGGGGTGGGAAGGGGTAGGGACCGTCGCGGTAGCCGGCCAGGACCAGGAGGGCGGCGGCGAGGGCACCGCAGGAGGCGGTGAGGACGACCCCGGACACCCCGGCGCCGCGCCAGGCGTGCACCAGGTAGGGGGTCGCCTTGCCCACGGTGAGGGCACCGACCACGGTCCCGATCGCCAGGCCGCGGCGGGAGCGGAACCAGGTGGCGACCATCTTCATTGCCGGCGGGTAGACGCCGGCGAGGAGGAAGCCGGTCGCGAAGCGGCACCCCAGCGCCGTCCCGTAGCCGGGGGCAAGGAGGAGCGCGCCGTTGGCCAGCGCTCCGAGCGCCGCGGCGGCGGCGAACAGCAGGCGCGACGCCACGACGTCGGCGAGGTTGAGGAGCGCGGCGCAGGCGGTGCCGGCGACGAAGCCGAGCTGGACCACGGTGGTGAGCCAGGCGGCCTGCGAGGCGCTCAGGCCCCAGCGCGCGGAGAGCTGGGGCGCGACGGCGCTGGCCGCGAACCACA
>Ga0210384_10007928_pt1 | contig 11148 bp, 8 predicted proteins | sample IncBWH2MmetaG_FD_160574 | JGI IMG/M metagenome (GOLD analysis project Ga0210384, IMG submission 160574) | Forest soil microbial communities from Barre Woods Harvard Forest LTER site, Petersham, Massachusetts, United States - Inc-BW-H-2-M | ecosystem: Environmental > Terrestrial > Soil >...
CGCATGGCCCAGGCTCGACTACCGCGAAAGGCCCTGCCACGATCACCGATTCCTTCGTCGATCACATTGATAAATGCCTGGACTGCCGTGCCTGCGAAACTGCATGCCCTTCCGCAGTCGAGTATGGCAAGCTCGTCGAACACGCCCGCGCGCTCATTGAGCGCGACTACCAGCGCCCGCTCCTCACTCGCCTTGCGCGCAAGTTTGTGTTCCGCGACTTGCTTCCTCATCCCCATCGTATCGCCGCCCTCGCGCGCATCGTTCGCTTTTACCAGCGCTTCGGCCTGCAGTCTTTCGCCCGCGCCACTGGCATATTGAAACTTCTCGGCCTCGCGGACCGCGAACGCCTGCTTCCGCGCATTGACGATTCTTTCTTCTTCGCTCAGCTTGGCCGCACTTTTCCCGCCGTTGGCCCGCGCCGCGCACGCGTCGCCTTGTTCGCCGGCTGCGTCGCGCAGGTCACCTTCACGCAACTCAATGAGGCCACCATCCGAGTCCTCACGGCCAACGGCTGTGAAGTTGTCGTCCCCGACGGCCAGCTCTGCTGTGGCGCTCTCGCGGCGCACGCCGGAGTGCGCGACGTTGCCCAGGAGCTCGCCCGCAAAAATCTCACCGCCTTCCGAGCCGGCGATTTCGACGCCCTCGTCACGAACGCGGCAGGCTGCGGCTCCACGCTCAAGGAATACGACCATCTCCTTTCGCTGGACGAACCTGAGCACCAACAAGCCGTGACCTTCGGCGCGAAAGTCCGTGACGTCACCGAATTTCTTGCTGCCCTCGGTCTCTCCGCCGCCATGCAGCCGCTGAAACCCATCGCGCTGCGCGTCACCTACCAGGACTCCTGTCATCTCCTCCACGGACAGAAAATCCGTGACGCTCCGCGGCAACTCCTGAGCGCCATCCCCGGCCTGGAATTTGTGGAATTGCCCTACTCGGAGGTCTGCTGCGGGTCCGCAGGCATTTACAACGTCACGCAAACGCAAACTTCTCTCGACTTGCTAGCCGACAAAATGCATCACGCCGGCGCCACCGGCGCCGAAACCATCGTCACCGCCAACCCCGGCTGCCTCCTCCAACTCCGCGCCGGCGTCCAACTCCACCAAACCAACCAAGAGGTGCTCCACGTCGTAGAACTCCTCGACCGCGCTATCGTGAAGTCATGAGTGCCGGGTGCTCAACGCTCGCCAATCAAATACCGGCAACCCTGCGGCCCCATGCGCGCCGAATGCACCGTTCCTGCCGGAACATCACATCGATCGCCGGCCCGGTAGGTCTTTGACGCGCCGCCGATAGTCACAGTCATTTCGCCGATCAGGACGATGTGGGCCGTCTCGCCCGCGTGCGTGTGATCGGAATAGCTCGCGTTTGGCCGGTCTTCCCAAACGTAGGTCTGGCCAAAACCCTCCTCTCGAAGCTTTTTCGCCAAAGAGTTCTCGTCCATGGCGGTATCTTAACAAAGTCCGATTTATCGACGAGGCACGACGTATCCCGCAGGCGAGCTCCCACCCCCAATACTTGCGGCTCGCTTTCGTCCTCCAAAAACGACTGCGCCCCTCCCGCGACATTGGGGGACGTCGCGGAAAGGGCGTGCCGTCTTCAGGAGAGAAGATCGCTGTAACTACTCGCCGGTCGTTAAGTAGACCGGCGTACTGCAGACCGGTTTCACTGCGGTGCCGGAGCATCCGGTGGTGGCTCCATAGCGCCTCGCATATGATTTCTCGGCCCGCCTTGCTGCACGGTGTAATCGGACGGCACGGTGAACAAAGCCGCCGCCGGCTCGGTGCGTTGAACGTTCGTCAATGTATAGGTGGTTGTGCCGAAGCGAGGATCAGTTCGCGTGCTTTTCACCATCACTTGCAGGACCGGCGAATACCAGCGCTCGAACACGATCTGAATTGGTTTGTCGTTGCCGATCTGACCCGCCGCGATGGTATGCGTGATACGCGTGCCTTCGGCGCTGACCCCGTTGATCGTTTGCGTGCCCAGTGATTCCTTCTTCACCGCGCCCGACGCTTCTTCCTGCTGCAGCCGCGCTTGCATCTTCTGCTGGAACGCTTGCTCTTGCTCCGGTGATGGCGTGCCGTGCGTCCTCATGGTCATCTGGTGCGCCACCTTGTTCTGAGCGTCCAGCATGTACCGCGAACCAGCTACCGGATCGGCAATGGTGATCATCGTACGCGGCTTGCCCGAGGCTTGCAGCGGGCCGAATCCGGAAAGCGTCACTTCACTCCGCGAACGGCCCAGGCTGTCGCGATAGAGCGTACTGGTCGTGGTGCGATGGATGGAGGTTCCGTCCTGCAGCGTCTGCGTCGTTTCCGTTGCGGCCGTAGCGGAGAAGGGTGCTCCCTTCACTACTTTGTTGCCATGCAGCCCTTCAAAACCCATCAGTTCGATACGATCTCCGAATGGCCCAGGACCACCCGGCCCCCCGCGGCCGCCAGGACCACCCATCATCACATCGGGTGCGGGGGACGGGGGAGGCCCTTCCTGAGCGCCCGCCGTGCCGGCGCAGAACAACAGCGCCCCGTTCATAACCGCACAAGGCAAAATCGCAAAGGCCCAATTTCTCCGATTCATCATCTCGTCTCCTACTTCTCTCCTGAGCCTTGCTAATTCCGCGGCCGCGCGGACATCTCGCGCAGCGCTCAAAATGCCCCAGACCAACTGCTTGCGAACAACTTGCCGCGGACGAGTCCGATCGGATGCAGCGACGCCACCGGACGCTCAGCGCGGCAGACGAACCGCCTGTGGCTGCCCGTCCTGGCCGACCAATAAATCGACTTGAATCCATTCGCCCGCGCGCTCTTCATTCACCGGCAGACCAAGCGCACCCAGCGCGCCGCGCTGCAGCCGCACCCGCACTACGGCACCATCACCGGTTTCTTGCGACAAGCTGCCCGGTAACAGCGTGAACTGTTCCGCGTCGTTCGCGGCTACCAGCGTTGCATCGGTCGGTGAAACACTTTGGCTATTTTCCGCGGCTTCACCATTTGAGACTGCCGCCGGACTGGCAGTCGCTTTGGAATTCGTTTTACCTGGCCCGCCCGCGGGAATGTTTAGGCTTTGCAGCGGAATGTCCTCCTGGGCGATGTGCCAGTTCCACCAGCTCATGCCCACGATGAGCAGCACCGCGGACGCCAGCGCCCAGGCGCTTGTCAGCGCAAACGTTCGCACCCTCACGGCACGGCGCTTGGCCCAAAACTCCTGGCGCAACCTCATCTCCACGCGCGGCGGCGCACTGACGTTTCGTGTCGCTTCACGAAGGGACCGCAATTCGATTTGCGCGTCGTACCAGGATTCCTGCAGAGCCGCGCACCGCGCGCAGTTGTTGGCATGTTCGATTGCCGCGGCGTACTCGAGCGGGTCAATTCCCTTTAAATCGCGACGCACTTCACCGCCCGACTCAGGACGCAAGTCGCTCTGCGCTGTGCTTTCGCGATCCAGGCCAAGTCCAATGGCTTCAAATTCTTCGCATTTCATCGCGCACTTCCCTCTCGCTGCACTGCTCGCTCTACCCAGTGTTTCCTGGGTGTTGCTCCGATTGCCACAAAAGCCACAGGGCTGCGAAGACTCCGCCCTGCGCTACACGTTCCGGACTCGGCGGCGCTATCCGACGCCGCGGCCGCGATTGCAGGTCCTACCTGGCCGCGCTGTACCGGCGCGGCACGTCACGCAACATCTCCAGCTTGGCCAACAACAAGGCCCGGCCACGATGCAACCGCGAACGAATCGTTCCGATGGGGCATCCGATCCGCTGCGATGCTTCTTCGTAACTCAACTCTTCCAGTTCACAAAGGACCACGGCCTCGCGAAATTCCGCTGGTAGCTCGAGGACGGCGGCGCGCACCTGCCGCAAGCGCTCCTGCCCTTCGGCCCAATGCATTGGCGTCACCGCATTAATGACCGCGGCGCCACCGCGGGAACCGTTTTCGTTGTGTTCGTCGAGCGCAACCTCTCGCGGCAAACGTTCCAAGTGCTTCATGACGCGATTGCGCGCGATTCCATATAGATACGCAGCCAGCACCGCGCGCTCCGCGTCGTACTTTTTGGGCTCGCGCATCAAGGTCATGAAAACGTCTTGCACGATTTCTTCCGACGCCCAGGCGTTGCCGGTCATGCGCAACGCAAACCGATAGATGGCCGCCTGGTGCCGCCGGTAGAGGACCGTGAATGCATCCTCATCCCCTTTTGCAGCACGCCGTAAGAGAACGTCGTCCCTGGTTTGTTCTGAAATGCCTAGCTCCCCTGGTTCGACGTTTTGCCCGGCCGGCGATCGCACTCGGTCTTCTCTAACATTTCCCGTTGCCATAGAAAAAGGTTCCCAAGGATCGTGTTGCGGGTGTTGTTGCTTGCCACGCGAAACTCTTGCTGCAGCGCCTGAAGCCGGACCGCGTTCTGCCGCCAACGGCACGGCTGAAATAGGTCGCAAGAAAACGCAACGAAAAGCGAAAAAGGTTTTCTTTAGGGGCCGAAGCTCCGGCCTCCTAAGGAAGCGGCCTTTCGGGCGCGCGTGAACTTCGCGCCGGCGGAATTGCTCGATCACTCGCCCATTCGCGAATACCCGCTGGAATGTCGGCGCTGGCCACTTGACGACCGGCGCAAGCTTCCCTAGGGGGAGAAAGTCGACCGCTTTAGCTTGGACGTCGGGCGGCGGCCGGATAAGTACAGGAAATGGGGGTTGACACGGCGGGCGCAATGAGACTATTTTGCTCTAGGCCTAGAGGCAACAAGGCTGTCGCGGAGTGCACGAAACCCAGACCATGAAGAACGACAAACAGCGAGATCTATTTCCCGGCGCGCTGGAGATGATGATCCTGCGCACGTTGAAGCGGCAGCCGCTGCACGGCTATGCGCTGGTACAGCACATCAAGCGAACGTCGAACGATTTACTGCAGATCGAAGAAGGGTCGCTGTATCCGGCGCTGCAGAGACTCCTGAAGGAAGAGTTGGTAAAGGCCGAATGGGGCATTTCGTCCACGAACCGGCGGGTACGCATCTACAAGCTGACAGCGGCAGGAACGAAACATTTGGAACAGGAAGTATCGCGCTTCGAAAAGATGCTGGAAGGGATTACGCGGGTGTTGGCCCCGGGTGAATCGTGAGGAGTTGGCAGTCGACGGTTGAGAGTCGAAAGGAAAGAGGCGCGGGTATGCGGTGGCTGAAGCAAATATTTTCGCGGCGGCGGACCTACGCTGATCTTTCCGACGAGATTCAACAGCACCTCGAGGAGAAGGTTGAGGAGTTGGTGGCCGCAGGAATGTCGCGCGAACAAGCCGCGGCGGCGGCGCGGCGCGAGTTCGGCAACAGGACTTTCGCGGAGGAAGACGCCCGCGCAGTCTGGCGGTGGCCGCGCGTGGAGGACTTCATGCAGGACCTTCGCTACGGGTTGCGCATGCTCGGAAAAGCTCCCGGTTTTACGACCGTCGCCATTTTGACGCTCGCGATTGGCATTGGCGCGAATACTGCGGTTTTCAGTATCGTCAACAGCGTACTGCTGAAGCCGCTGCATTATCCGCAGGCGGAACAATTGGTGTCGTTGCACCAGATTGCTCCCGGCGCTGCAGGACTCGCGGACTTTGAGAGCGGTCTGCACCTTTCGCCTTCGATGTACTTCACCTACGCCGAGCAAAACCGGACATTTCAATCGTTGGGCGTCTGGGTTCCCGGCACTGCGAATGTGACCGGACTGGCCGAACCGGAGCAAGTGCGCACCGTAGGTGTGAGCGACGGCGTGCTGCAAACGCTCGGGGTTTCGCCCGTAGCTGGGCGGTGGTTGGCAAAAGCGGACCAAACCCCGCGCGGCGCGGAAACCGTGATGGTCAGCTACGGCTACTGGCAGCGGCGGTTCGGCGGAGACCGCTCGGCGATTGGGCGCAACCTGATGGTCGATTCGCGGCCCCGGGAAATCGTGGGTGTCATGCCGCAGGGATTCCGGTTCGTCGATACCGATTTCGACGTGATGGTGCCGCTGGCATTCGACCGCGGCAAGCTGATCCTGGCTGGCTTTGGATTCAATGCCATCGCGCGTCTCAAGCCCAACGTCAATATCGCGGAGGCAGACGCCGACCTAGCACGGATGTTGCCGATCTGGATGGACTCGTGGTCGAACGGACCTGGCAGCAATCCGCACATTTATGAGACCTGGCGAATTACACCCGCGATCCGTCCCCTGAAACAAGAAGTGATTGGTAACGTGAGCGAAGTATTGTGGGTGGTGATGGGAACGATCGGCGTGGTGATGCTGATCGCCTGTGCGAACCTCGCGAACTTGTTGCTCGTGAGAGTAGAAGCACGGCAGCAGGAATTGGCTGTTCGCGCGGCGCTCGGCGCCGGGTGGGCGCGAATCGTTCGGGGACTTCTGGTCGAAAGCCTGCTGCTGGGACTTCTGGGTGGTGCAATGGGGATTGGCTTGGCGTACGCCGGCGTGCGCGTTTTGGTGGCGATGGGGCCGGCGAATCTCCCGCGCCTCACGGAAATCTCGCTGGACACGCGGACGATCGGATTCACGGTGCTTCTTTCCCTGTTCTCGGGCTTGGTGTTTGGATTGATTCCGGCGCTGAAATACGCGGGACCGCAAGTGGCATTGGCTCTTCGCAGTGCCGGGCGCACGACCAGTGCCAGCCGTGAGCGATATCACGCTCGCAATGTGCTGGTCGTGGGTCAAGTAGCCATGGCGCTGGTGCTTCTGGTCGGTGCGGGTTTGATGATTCGCACGTTCCGGGAATTGCGAAAAGTCGAGCCGGGCTTCACGGATGCGAACCATCTGCAGCTCCTGCGCGCCTCGATTCCGGGCTCGCTGGTCGCAGAACCAGTACGGGTCACGCGCCTGCAAAATGAGATTCTGGACAGGCTGCAAGCAATTCCGGGCGTGAAGTCTGCTGGATTCGTGAGCGAAATGCCCATGGAAGGGTTCGATTCCGACTGGGACGCCATCTATGCCGAGGACAAGAATTATTCTGACGGCGAAATCCCGCCATTGCGACTGTTCAAGCATGTTTCGCCGGGCTTCTATGAGACGGCCGGTACGCGAATCGTGGCCGGCCGGGAACTGACTTGGAGTGAAGTCTACGGCCTCCGGCCGGTAGCCATGATTTCCGAGAATCTGGCCCGCGAACTGTGGGGCTCGCCATCCGCCGCAATCGGCAAGCGACTGACCGAATTTCCGAAGATGCCGTGGCATGAAGTGATCGGCGTAATACAGGATGTCCGTGAAAACGGCGTGCAGGAGAAGGCGCCGGAGATCGTGTATTGGCCGACGATGATGGACAACTTGTTTGGACCCGGACCGGCGGGAGCGACACGGACGGTGAGCTTCGTTATACGCAGCGAGCGTGCCGGAACGCAGGGATTTCTGGATGAGGTGCGTCGGGCCGTGTGGTCGGTGAATGCAAGCTTGCCGCTGGCGAGCGTCCGGACGATGCAAACGGTGTATGACAAATCGGTAGCGAGAACCTCGTTCACGCTGGCGATGCTCGGGATCGCCGGGGCTATGGCCCTGGCTCTGGGTATGATCGGCATTTATGGCGTGATCTCCTACAGTGTGTCGCAACGCCAGCGCGAGATTGGAGTTCGCCTGGCGCTTGGGGCTCAGGCTGGGGACGTACTGCAAATGGTGCTGAGCCACGGTGCGAAGATGGCGTTGCTGGGCGTGGCGATCGGCATGTGCGGGGCGTTCGCATTGACCCGGTTGATGACGAATCTACTTTTCGGCGTGAGCCCGCTCGATCCGTTTACGTTTGCAACCGTGGCGGCGTTGCTCGCGGTGGTGGCGCTGGCGGCTTGCTACCTGCCAGCGCGCCGCGCGACGCGGGTCGATCCGATGGTGGCGTTGCGGTACGAGTGACGGCGCATGAAAGATGCTTGAAGTTGAAAAAGGAATTCGTCCGCTTTGACGGAGTACAGCATGACTTGGGTTAGACGCTTGGTCTCGCGCCGGCAGATTTACAGAGACCTCTCAAAAGAGATTCGCGAGCATCTCGAAGAAAAAGTTGACGAATTGGTTGCGAGCGGGATGTCGAGGGAAGACGCGGTTGCCGCGGCCCGCCGGCAATTCGGAAATGTGACGCTCGCCGAACACGATGGCCGCGCGGTCTGGCGCTGGTCGTGGATGGAAGATTTCCTGAGCGATGTTCGTTATGGCTTGCGAGGATTGCGCAGAAATCCTGGGTTTACGGCGATCGCGATCCTCACCCTAGGGTTGGGCATCGGGTCGACGACCGCAATTTACAGCGTGACGTATGCGACCTTGCTGGCGCCCCTGCCTTACCCGCGTCCCGACCGACTGGTAATCGTGTGGCCACAGTTTCAGCACCATCGGGTTTGGGGAACTTCGGCGGGCGACTTTCTCGACTGGAAACGGCAGAGCAACGTCTTCGAGGACCTGACCGCGTGGGATTCGCAGAGTTCGAGCTTCAACCTCGTGAGCGCGGGCCATCCCGAGCAGGTACTGGCGCAAAGAGTGCTCGCAGACGACTACCGAATCATGGGGGTGCGGTTTCTGCTGGGGCGCAACTTCCTTCCGGAAGAAGGTACGAGCGGTAAAGAGCACGTCGCTATTCTCACCTACAAATTGTGGAAACGGCTGGGCGCGGACAAGGGCATCGTCGGCCAGCAACTGCGGATGAATGGGGAGCTTTATGCCGTAGTAGGAGTAACGGCGCCGGGTCCTCTGGACCGCATTAAATTCGACCTGATCGTGCCGCTGGTTTTTAAACCGGATCAAATCAATCACGGATTTCACTGGCTGTTTGTGATGGGAAGGCTCAAACCGGGTGTCACGCTTGCCGAAGCGCAGGCGAACATGAGCGTGGTGGCGCACCGCATCGCGCAGGATCATCCGGAGACCAACAAGGACTGGGAAGTCAGCGTCGAACAACTGCAAAACGATTTCCTGCCTGCGGAAACGAAGGTCACGCTGTGGCTGTTACTTGGGGCGGTCGGATTTGTGTTGTGTATCGCGTGCGTGAATGTGGCCAACCTTTTGCTTGCGCGGAGTTCTGCGCGGCAGAGAGAAGTCGCAGTGCGCGTTTCGCTGGGAGCAACTCGCCAACGAATCTTTGCACAGTTTTTGACCGAGAGTCTGGTGCTGGCCCTTGCCGGCGGCGCCTTGGGGGTCGCTCTGGCTACGGCGTTGGTAAAGGTAATCGTGGCGCTGCTGCCTGAGTATGCGTTGCCTTCGGAAGCCGACGTGAGGATCAGCATGGCCGTTCTCGTGTTCACGCTGATGGTTACCGTTGCGGCCGGCTTGCTGTTCGGGTGCGCGCCCGCTTGGCAGGCTTCCGGCGTCGATCCAAACCGTGCGTTGAAAGGCGGGAAGGACGGCACCGGGCATCGACGTTTGCGGCAAGCGCTGGTGGTAATGGAATTTGGGCTGGCGTTGACTTTGCTGTCCGGCGCTGGAATGGCTCTTCGCAGCTTCTGGAATCTCGCGCACGTCGATCTTGGCGTCCGCACCGATCACATTCTCACCTTTACTCTGCCCGTCGCGGATGGGCGCTTGACGCAACCCGACCAGATGATTGCGTTTTATCGAGAACTGGTGGCCAAAGTGCGAACGCTTCCCGGAGTGTCGGCGGCCAACGTGTCTACCGGTTTGCCGGTGGAAGGTCCGCACCGGGGAACGCAATTTTGGATTGCGGGCACGCCTCATGTGGAGCGCATTGCACGCCCCGGCGCGGGATTTCAGGCGGTTACGCCTGGTTACTTTGAAGCCTTCGGGATTGAGATGGTGAAAGGCCGCGCGTTCACCGAAGAGGATAGAGCGGGTGGCGTTCGCGTCGCAGTGGTGAACGAAAATTTTGTTCGGCGTTATCTGCCGAATGTTGACCCGCTCACCCAGCGGGTCGTTACGGAGAGCAAAGTGCCGGGCGTGCAAGGGGAGGAGCCGCTGGTGGAATGGCAAATCGTCGGTGTCTTCCGGAACGTGCGGAGCTTCGGTATACGCAACGACCAGGTGCCTGAGATGGACGTACCGTTCTGGCAGAGCCCGTGGCCGCAAGCCGAAATGGCGGTGCGCAGTGCGGGTGATCCGGCGTTGTTGACCAAGAGCATTCAGGAACTGGTGAGCTCGATGGAATCGGACTTGCCGCTCGCGAACGTCAAGACCATGGATCAAATCGTGGACGATCGATTGGCTGCGGATCGCTTCTCCGCCGTGTTGTATGGGGGCTTTGCAGGGTTGGCGCTGCTGTTGGCGGCGGTGGGGATCTACGGAGTGATGGCCTTTGCGGTGGCGCAACGAACGCATGAAATCGGGTTGCGGCTGGCCTTGGGCGCGCGGAGCGCACAAGTACTGCGTATGGTCTTGAGCGAAGGAGCGATCTTGGCAATGCTGGGAGTAGCGATTGGACTGATCGGCGCGTACATGGTAGGCCGCGTCTTGAAGAACACGCTGTATGGAGTAGCGGCGTTCGACCTCGGAGTGTTCGCGGGAGTCGCACTGGCGCTGTTGGCCGCGTCGGTGGCAGCTTCCTACGTGCCTGCCTGGCGCGCGGCCAAAGTCGATCCCATGGCGGCGCTGCGATACGAGTGACGGTCGGGTGAACCCTGAATCGCCAACAAGAACAAGAATTTGTTGGGACCAGGTGAACGGATGAGGTGGATGCAGAAAATATTCTGGCGCCGGCATCTCTTCGAAGATTTGGCCGGGGAGACCCGGGTGTGTACGTATCCGTTGTGTTGACGCTGACCGTCGTCGGGTTTGGCCGCCAGCTACTTGCCCGCGAGGCGAGCTATGAAGATCGATCCGATTGTGGCTTTACGAAACGATTGATGGACGAAGATCTTGAATATTGTCGTCGATTTCTTAGGGTGACGCATGATTTCGCTGAAACAAATATTTAAGCGGCAGCAGGCCTTCGGCGACTTATCCGAGGAGATTCGCGCACACCTTGAGGAAAAGATCGATGAGTTGGTGGCAGCGGGTATGTCGCGCGAGGCGGCCGCGGCGGCGGCTCGGCGTGAGTTCGGCAGTGCGGCGCTGGCGGAGGAAGACGGCCGCGAAGTCTGGAGCTGGAATCTGATTGAGAGTTTTCTCACCGACGTTCGCTTCGGGGTACGGGCGCTGCGCAAAGCCCGAGGTTTCACCGCTGTGGCAATTCTCACATTGGCGCTAGGCATTGGCGCGGCCACCGCGATTTTCAGCATCAT
>Ga0210384_10007929_pt1 | contig 11148 bp, 12 predicted proteins | sample IncBWH2MmetaG_FD_160574 | JGI IMG/M metagenome (GOLD analysis project Ga0210384, IMG submission 160574) | Forest soil microbial communities from Barre Woods Harvard Forest LTER site, Petersham, Massachusetts, United States - Inc-BW-H-2-M | ecosystem: Environmental > Terrestrial > Soil >...
CGCGCGATCTTCTCGCGCAGTTTGCACATTTCCTCTTCCATCATTTTTTGTCTAAAAGTTCATCGACGAGGCGGTCTGTATTGTCGGAAACGCGGACCATAGCATCTTCAAGTTTCGATATCCGCATTTCATGCACATCAACAGTATTTTTTATCGTTGTTGCCATAGCCACAACGCTGATAAAAGCAACAATGAGGGGCCACAATTTTAGGATTGTTTTCCATACGGAATCGTCAAGCCGGCGGTTATGCTCTGTCAATGGTCGTCTCCTATCCACCAGGCGGGCATCGGCTTGGAAGGATCCACGTCACAGTGGAAATGCTTTGGGGCTGATTCGACTCTTAGGAATCCAGCTCCTCCTAAGGCCCACATAAGGCGTTCTCTCATTTGAGGATCGGCCGGAGCCTGGATATCTGCCGCCATTCCTTTCACATGAGCCGAATCCGGAACACCTCCAACTTCCGCATTTCGTTCCGGCGTCCGATATCCACATGTCAGAACGATTGGATATCCGAACAAATCTCTAGCCTTGTCGAGCTTCTGGCAAATATCGTCAACCATTCCCGCCGTCTCTTCGTCCGTGAAATGTTTCCACTTGCTCATGGTGCTGAAATTCCCGCTCCCGGACCAAATCCGAGGCCAAGGTTGAACGAAGCAAACCAAACATGGTCTCGATCTTGACCGAAGTCATAACCGACACGCGGATAATATTCGAGATTGCCGACGATCGTCTGCCAGGCCGGAGTAAACGTGATAAACCGGTTTACGAGCGCGTGCAGATTGAGTCTGAGTCCCACTTCCGCATCGAGGTTGGTTTTCAGGGGATTTTGATAGAGACTCGCATCAATGGCGGCGACGTATTGCGAATTTAAATGACCCGCTTCGATAATGTTATCGGAGAGAACGATCTGTTTTTCGCCTCGCCGGTATTCCTCGGAGAAAGTCCCGTGGTTAATGATCTCTGCCACAATCTGACCTTCCAAGAATGACGTTGAAGCTGTCGGAGGGAATACAACGGTTGTCGTAGAAACATCAGCTTTTGCTCCATGCGATAGGGCAAGCATGGTGGCAATTACCAAGAGAGTTTTTTTCATAAGTTCTCCTTTTAAATTACTGCGCAAATGTGAAGCTTGTTGTTGCCGCACTGCTCGAAGCAGGTTGAACTGCTCCGATCCATCCCGTCGGATAGGCAGCTTGAACGGACGAATTTTTTGGGGTGAAATCACCGGCGCCCGCATTATTGTATTGCGGATCGCCGGAAAGATCGTGGTATCCAGCGAGCATATTTGCAGATCGTGCTCCTGACGTATTTGCCATTCCACCCGATCCATACCAGTTATAATCATTACCAGGATCGAATTCAGAAATGGTCAATGCAGAAGCATTTAGACCATAGCCTCCATTGCGTGTCAAAATATTGTTGTAAATATGACCTGGGACATAATAAGCAACAATATTGATACCATCACTGCTATTGTTGTCGACGGTGTTATTCCATACTTCTGCTCCTATCCCAGACATGTAAATTCCTGTCGTGTTATTCCAAACTTTGTTCCCTTCAACTACGATTGAATAAACTGCTCCATAGATTCCGACCGTAGTATTATCATGCACATTGCAACCATAAACCGACTGTCCATATCCACCAGTAACATAAATAGCGCTTGTTCCTCCGCAACCCGTAACTTCTACACCTACCGCGCTTCCTGAATAACTGGAGCTCAAATTAACACCAATACCAGAAAAGTTCTTAACCAATCCATTGATGATGGCTTCTCCATATGTACTTGGAGCTATTGACACTCCGACACTCCCAGTTTGACTGTTACCATCGAAAATGAAATTTGAAAGTCGAGCACCTGTCCCACCAAGTGTTAAAAGAGTGATGGCCGCCGTAGCTTTAAGAGTAAATCGGCCACTATCGCCGATGGTAGAAGAATATCCAACCAAATTTGAAACAGAGTAACTTTGTGTTGGACTAAATGAAAGTCCTGTATTTGTCGAATAAACGACGGTATCTTTTACCCATGTCGTATCGCCGGTTCCTGCGTTCATGACCGTCAATGCTTTTGGTATGGTCGCCCATGCATTACCGGCGCCAGGAGAAGTCCCAGCGTTACTATCGCTTCCTACTGCCCCATCAACATAGTAAGTAGCTGCGTAGGAAGAGACGCAAAAAAATAACGTCAATCCCAACGCGACAAAAAGCTTTCGAATTCGTTTCATTTTAATCAGGCAGACTTAACACATGCTTTACGAACCGTCGCAAAGTCACCGGCCTCACTTCCTTCCACAAGACTAATAAACGCTGTGACGAAGGCATTCCATGCCAATACATCAGCAGGAGATAGAAGATGAGGTGGATTGTCAGTTCGCATATCGCTCCAAGTCGGAGTCGGTTGTGTCAAAGCAGTATAAATGTTATCGAGAAGTGCTTTATCGTCTTTCATACTATTGTAAAGATTCCGAATCTCTTCAGATCTCGGACGGACTCGTTGATCCGCGTAATTTTGTACTTGTGCATCTGTTGCATTTGCCATAAATCCTCCCTATGATTTTATTACCCACAAAACGATATTAACCCATTTTACAGTAGCTGCGGAATCAACAACAAAAGACAAGATGGTCCCTTGAGCGATGGCGGTTCCATTCCATCCAGATGGTGTTGCCGAATTCTTCTGAGCGGAGGAAAGAGAAGGCCCGTTCCCTGTCCCCACCATGTTCGAAAGCGTTGGATAATTTCCGTAAGTCGAACTTGAAACATGAACTGCAATTGAGCCAGAAGCATCTGATACCACTGTCCATGATGAGATGGTTGATGCATAAGGAATCGTAATCGAACGTGTACTTCCGGCCACAATAGCGCTTCCGCCTCCATCAATGGAAATGCCGATTGCACCAGTACTTCCAGCGACACCACCGCTTGCTGTAGATGCGATTGTCGTAATTCCAGCCCCGGGAGTTAGCGTAATATTCGTTCCTGCCAAGAAAACGCCCTGCAAAGTAACAGAAGAGGGATTTAAGGTGATAAATGCGGTACTCCCGCCACGTAATTGACCATTAAATGTGTCGGAGGAAAAGTTTATGACCGCTGTGGGTGAAGAAATGGTTCCGGTGAACCCAGATAAACTACCTGTAGCAATTGCGAGAGAAGAACTGCCTCCACTAGCAGTCGAAGCAATTGTTGTTGTTCCTGTCCCAGGCGTCAGCGTAATGTTTGTACCAGCAATCAAAACTCCTTGTTTTGTAACGGAAGAACTATCCAAAGTGGAATTTGGAACGGTGCCCGTAAGTTGTCCCGCCGGAAGACTCGTCAAAGAGGCACCGGAGCCTGAGAACGTGCCCGCCGTTAATGTCCCGGTGACCGTCCCACTTGACACGTAAAAGGTCGCTCCGGATTGGAGTGTCTGCGTGTTGTAAATAAAGTTTGTTGCCCCGCTCGTCAATTGGTTGATTGTGGTCAAACCTGTGTCCGTGGACGAAATCGTGGTTCGGCCGGCGGATGGTGTCAGTGTCACATTGGAGCCCGCCACCAAAGAACCCTGTAGGGTAACAGAAGCGACATTTAAAGTGATGAAAGCAGTACTCCCGCCGCGCAATTGACCGCTAAAAGTATCCGATGAGAAATTGATGACAGCAGTCGGAGAAGAAATTACGTTCGTGAATCCTGCCAAGCTTCCGGTGGCAACACCAAGCGTTGACATGCCGCCACTACTAGAAGTTGCAGCTATAGTCGTCGTTCCTGTGCCGGGCGTGAGAGTGACATTAGTGCCCGCAATAAGCACGCCTTGAAGTGTTGCGCTGGATGGATTCAAGGAGACAAAATTCGTGGTTCCGTTCGCAGAAGAGAGGAACTGGCTCCCAAGAAAGCTGATCGCCGCTGTCGGGCTAGTGACATTCGTAGTGAAATTGGACGCAGTACCAGTCCCAACAGCTAAAGTAGAAGCTCCACCGCCGCCACTTCCTCCCGAAGCTCCCGTGATTAAAATATTTCCCGATGCAAAACAAGCAACAGGGAGAAAAAACATTAAAGAAATGATTATTTTTTTAAACATGAATTCTCCTCGTATCTTATTTGCAATTTGTTCCAGAACAACCGCATCTGTAGTAAATGTGTCCTCCGCCCAATGTTGCGCTTGTTCCAAATATTACAGCGGTTGCACTTACACTATTTACTCCTACACTTATAGTCGCATTGTCATCTGTAGGAATACAAACCACATTTGAATCGTTATAAGTATTAGCGAATGTCATAGTGCAAGCGGTAACAACTCCTCCACCAAGTGTAATTGTACCTTGATAGTCATCACCTTTAACTGATGGAGAAGTGCCACAAGTAGAAATGGTAGGTAATGTGCCTGTTGATATCTCATGACCTACAGCAGAAATAGATCGGATCGCTAATTTGGAGGAGTTTTGCCATTCTTGAAGATCAGCAGATTGGGAAGCAAAACCTTTAACAATGATGGGAATTATATTAGCGCTAGATGCTATTGCAGAAAATTGTCCATTTACTGTTCCGCTGGATTCAGAGAAAATTGAACCATAAAGAAAACTAATGGTGCCAGTTGACGCCTGTACACTTGGTAAGAAAGCTGCACCTGTTGAAGAAACAGAAGATTGAACAACTGTACCACCAGAGTCCATCCATTCTTGAGCATTACTCGTTCCTGCCCCGATGACAGCAAGTACGCTTTGGGCAGAACTAGCTATTTTTGCTGTTATTGTAGCGATCGGAGCATTCGTGCCAATTCCAAGTTCCTTTCCTCCAGAATCCCAGAAAAAGTTGGCCACATCGGATGAGAACGTACCGCCTCCCGCACTATATTGGACGGCACCCGAGGTACCAGAAGCCGAACCGGAGCCTGCGACAGAAATGGTCGTGTTCCCAGCGGATGGCGTAAGCGTAATATTCGATCCGGCTATAAGAACGCCTTGGAGTGTCACAGAAGATGGATTGAGGGTAATAAAAGCTGTGCTTCCACCTCGTAACTGTCCATTAAATGTATCAGAAGAGAAATTGATTACATTTGTCGGAGATGAAACGACACTTGTAAACCCTGCAAGACTCCCTGTTGCCGTAGCAAGAGTTTGACCTCCACCTCCACTACTACCGCCGCCACCTCCACCGCTACACGTTGTAGAAATAACAATATTTGAGGAATTTACGGCTAAACAAGAAGTAGGCGTACCATTAACAATACCGTTGATAACAAGTTGATTATTGATCGTAGCACTAGAAGCTTGAAATGGTTCGATAGCGTTTATGGTTGATTTTGTTATTTCAAATAACTTTGTTTCTGTGAAATTTCCATTATCTGTAGCAACTTTAAAGATATCACGTGAAGCGGGCATGGTCGTCGTCTGATAAACAGCAAAAGAGGTGTTGGAACCGGCAGCATTTGTCGTAGTTGTTCCTGTCGAATTAACTATCGTAGAACCAGCATAACGATCAAAACCAGGATTTACTTCCCCTTGTTGAATGACTGAGAATTCGATTGGCGTCAATGTCAAAGTTGATGAATTGCTGGCGCCATCTTGCGACTGAAGTTCGAAGTTTCCACTACTAGCCTCATAGAAAACGATGTCCGGCGTCGGAGCCAAATAAGAATTGTGGGGAGAGAAATTCAAATATGAAGAGGTAGCCCCAAAACTTGATGTGGTAGCAGAACGAACAATAAATTGCCCATTCACAGAACCACTTGAAACGGAAAATTGAGCATTCTTCTGCCAAGACGCTTGGTTATAAATGAAATTCGTCGCCCCTGGAGTCAATAAACTAATTGCTCCAATTCCTCCTCCGCCTCCACAAGAGCCTCCAGAATCAATCACAACACCATTAGAATCGGTTTGTAAGCAATTACCAGCTGTAACTTCTTGCAAAACGAGGTTGGTTCCAGATTGGAAGGTCATTGTGGTTAGCTGCAAGGTGACCGTTGAAACGTTTAGGAAAGTAGAATTCTGAGAAACTTGGATGGTAGAAATGGCTATATTTGTGGCCGTGACGGTTGAACCATTTGTGGTTAAGTCTGGGCTACCTGCAAACGTGCCAGTACTGTTGAATTGAAATTGGGTATTTGATCCACCAGGTGTCCCACTTCCACCGCTTCCTCCGCCCGATCCCCCTACCGAAGCCACATAAAGCTGAGCCTCATTTGCTGTAACAAAGACATTTGAACTTGCAGAAATGTAAACCGATACGACATCTGACGAAGAAAGAACCTTGACTCCTGACATAATGCAACGTGGATTTGGTGTATCTTGGCAGGTAAATCCTGTTCCTATCCCATTAACTCGAATTCCATAATAAATCGTATAACTCCCAGGCGAGGCCCCAGTTGAAAGAATATTGGCAAAAAGAACATAGGCACCAGATGTGCTAACTGTAATTGTTCCAGACGATGAATTTGGGGTCGTTTGATTTGAATCGCCGGAAGAATTGTAGGCCAATAAAATGGCTGGAGATGTCGATATAGATTGAGAGATTGAACCGCTTGAGAGATAGATTGAACCATAGGCGCTGGCAATAATAGTGCTAGAAGAGGAACTCGTTGTAAGTTGATCTAGAGTTTGCATAGCATGCTGTAAATTGACGTCGGCGGCGGTTAAATTCTTGGAGAAAGAAGCTGTTGAGACATAGACGTTCGTTGAACGAACTATATAGGAAAAAGCGTTATTTTTTGGAGAAATTGTGTTAATTACGGTCACATCTCCTGGATCAGCATAAGAGAATTTTGATAAACTAATTAAGCAGAAAAAAACCCCCGCCACGGCGTAAACCGTGCGGGGAATGGAAACATAAGGAGAAATCTTATGCCTCGTATTTATATTACCACACCCCCCGAACAAAGATTTTGGAAATACGTCAAAAAAACTCCTACTTGTTGGCTTTGGACAGGAGCAAAACATTATCCTGGATATGGAGTTATTCTTAGAAAGAAAGGTAAATATATTGATGCTCACCGTTTTTCTTATGAATTGCATAATGGAGAAATTCCTGCTGGAAAATGGGTCCTTCATCGATGCGATAATCCCGCATGCGTAAATCCAGAACATCTTTTTATTGGCAATAATTCGGATAATATTAAGGATGCATATGAAAAAGGAATATGTAAACGAGGAGAACAAAATAAAAGGTCTAAGCTTACCAATGAGCAAGTTCTTTGGATTCGTTCTAATTATATTCCTGGAAATGGTAAAAAAATGGCTAAAGAACTTGGAATTAGTCAAACAGCCGTTTCTCTTATTATTAGAAGAATAAATTGGAAACACATTTGAAGGAGGCATTATGTTCCTAACTTTGCTTAATATTTTGTTCATTGCTTTCTTAAGCATTTTCGCCTTTTGTATCGTCTTTGGTTTATTGAGCCTTTTTATCCAAATCATCGGAACTTGGATTTTCGGAAGAATTCAAAAAGCCCATGGCGGCACCCGCCACGCCCCCAGCATTACCGAGATATGGCGCGATTTTTGATGCTCCTTTAGCTGCTAAACCCAATCCGCTCAAACTCAATCCGATCGCTGTTGGAAGCCCGGGAATTGCCCTAGACATCCCTGTCGGCGATATAAAGTTAATCTTTCCAGGCAAAAATACATGTCGAAATGGAAGTACTCCATAACGCTCCGAAGCCAACGCATCGGCTTTTCTAAATTCAGGAGCCAATATATCGAGAGCATTATTAAATTCTTCTCGTAAGGCTACTTTCCTTGCCATAGCATCGGTTAAAGCACTCGTACTTTTACCGGCTGGTGCTGTTGCTAATTGACTTTGAATAGTCGCCAATTCTTTATCGATTGCTTTCCTGCCTTCTAAAAATACACTTGGATCATTAGCAATGTCCGCTTCTGGATTCAATAAAGCTTTTCCGGCTCTACGAACTAAAGCAGGACTAGAAGCAGTTCCTTCTTGGACAATATCTTCAATGGCTTTAGGAGCATTGTTCGCTAATTCCGATGAGCCATAAGCCGAATTGACTTCCGATTTCGTTGGAGCACTAAAAAGACGCATCGGAGATTTAAAAAGGTTGACCACATTCTCTTTAGGAATTCCAGTTATGGCTTCAATTCCTTTAGCGCCAAGTTTTCCAATAGCTCCTACGGCTTGTTGAATTTGCGGGACTTCTCCTAAACTACCCAAAGCATTACCAGCCAATTCTCCGACGATAGCTGATCTTGAGTAAAGTTTAGGCAAAACTTGAGCGGCAGATTCAGCCAAAACTTTAGGAGTTCCTTTAGCAATATCAAGGGGAAGATTTCCGGATGGTTCTCCTCCATTTGGCATAACATTTGCGATATTTCTATATCCTTGTCCTATGACCTGTTCCGGAACTTTCAAGTTTTCCCATACACGAGACATAAAGCTTGGCCCCTGATTAGATTGTTGATCAGGTATGAAATCGTCTTTCGGATTATCTGGGATGAAATCATCTGCCATTATTTTACCTGCGTATACCTATTTGGATCAAAATTAGATGAAGAAATTGTTCCGGTCTGGCCTGTTGCTTTGTTGATAACTCTAATGCGCTGATTATTCGGCTGATATTTACTCGCCGCATCCGCCTTCGATTTCATTTCTTGAAATGTAAATCCACGAGGAGAAACTTCATTCAATATATTTTGTCTACGTGCTGGTTCTAAACCTGTATTTGCGTTTAATTTACCGGATAACATTTGGGTATGTTGTGCCTCCGCGAAACTGCCAGCGTCATCTGACATCTTTAAAATTCTATCTCCAATCTCACGAGGTAAAGCATTTCTCGCTAATCCAACACGAGAAGCAAGGGTTGAATAAAGACTTTGAACTGATGATTGATTCAATTCCTTCATTGAAGTATCAGTTGGTCCTGTCCCATTAAGAGCGGTATAAAGTTTTGAATTCAAATCTACAAGCTGCTGTTTAGTTAAATCATAACTCCCATCTTGTTTTTGATTCTTACGTAGGAGATCATAAGTAGCAGCGGCACCATTTCTTTGTAATTCTAATTTCTGGAAATTCTGATCGCCGCGTGTTGCTGCAATTTGTTGTCTCGCTTGCTGCTCTAATTCATCTTGATGCTTATTGTAATCCTGAATTGAAGTTCCTGATTTCTGAGCTTCTCCGATTCTTTTGGCTACATAGCCTTCGGGCGAATGTTTCATCTGTTCACCGGCCATAACCTTCTGGAAAGTTGGCTCATCGATGTTCCCAGATGCAAAATCAGAAACAGCTTTTGTTATTACTTTAACGGAATCTGCATTTTCATGATTCGGATTTGCATTCGTCTGAAAATCTGCATTAATTCCTTGATCTCTAAGAATAGCTGACATAAATGGAGCTATTTTAGTTTGATACAAATCAAAAGCTTGATCTGGATAATCACCTTTAATCAAATCGTAATTGCTTCTAAGCGCTCCAAGAGCAGCTATATCATTTGTCTTTTTAGCTTGCTGTGCGGCAAGTTGCGCTGTTTGAAGTTGAATTTGCCTTTCCTGTTCCAAAGCTTGAATCTGACGCTGTTGAAGACCAAGACTCATTCCACCCTGAAAAGCACCTGGAACACCTTGAAGTGGAGCTTGTATATCTGCCGGTGCATTCGGAAGATTCGCTGGAACATTTATCGGATAAGATGGCATTTAAATAACCTCACAATGCATAAGCGTTGCCAAGTCCCATCGATCCTTGGTAACCCGCACCGCTTGATGTCGGATTTCTTGATTGACCATAATAAGTGTAAGAAGCATTCGGCCCCTGATTTTGTTGATTCTGATTATTCCCTGTTCCACCGGAAGTTAATCCTCGTCCAATAATACTTCCACCGATTCCAAGAATATTATTCAAAAGACCAAGATTCTGATTGTATCCCAAGAGAGCATTATTGTAATTGGCAGTCGTCTGCCCAAGTTGTCCTTGATATTGATTGGTCGCGTTCTGATTTGCAATATCGGCATTTGTCAAAGCTTGCTGGGTTTGAACGCCAAATTGACCAAGTTGCTGTTGTTGATAAGGGGCATATAGATTTTGTGCCGCATTACCGTACTGACCATAAGCTCCTGCTTGTGTTCCTAGAGCTTGACTAGCAAGACCAAGTCCACCTTGAAATGCTTGTTGTCCGATTTGTTGCTGTCCTAAATTGTATTGCTGCGTCAAATATCCATATCGCTTATTGAAATCCTGAATGATTTGATTCCCGGCAGTGGATTCTGACACGGCACTTTCTGGCGTATCTCCAGACAATCGAATCCCTTGCTGACCTGCCTGTTCAATTGTTTGCTTCCAGTCTCTAGCCTTTTGCTGCTCAATCGCTTGGCTTGGAGGATTATTTCCTTGAAGGGCATTTGAATAATTCGATAGTTCCTGATTAGCGATATTCCCTTGCTGTTGCTGATATGGATTTTGACCAAAATTGCCGAGAACATTCCCAAATTGAGTTAGCCCCTGTTGCTGTTGCTGTAAAATCTGTTGCTGTTGAGGCGTCAGGCCGGGATAATTAGGAAATTGCGGCGCTGTTAAAGTTGGCGCATTAGGAAGATTCGGAGCACTAGGAGGATGAATTGCTCCACTAATTATATTGCTAAGACCGCCAGTTAAAGGAGCAGCGATTCCGCCAATTACATCGCCAATTTTTCCTAGTGAAAAACTCATGAGTTGCCATCTCCATTATGAGACTTAAGCGAAATCCTCTGCTGGACATAATCGGGCAAAGCATCGAAAAAAGTATTGTTATTCCGATCAAGTGAAGCTTTTACTTGTCTTGTCATTGATGAATTCTCCGTTAGAAGAATCGGAAGCCACGCCATCGCACACCCCCACTCATCCGTTGGCTGACCTGTTTGTGGATTCATTCCTTGCAAATGCGTATAGAGTTCGCAGTCATGCTTTATACATTCCTGTTTTCTCTCCGAAAGATTAAATCGTAAAGGGCATTTTTTCATTTAGTTCTTTGAACACACGATTACGTCAATAAAAGAAAACGTGAAATTATTTAATTGAACATCCGTTCCAACGCCAGAAGATGCGTCACTTACATTTGGAGTAGGACCATCGCTTGTATTTGTTGATGGAGTCCCAGTTACACCTGGAGTTGTTGATCCTGTATTTATGGTATTTAGCGCCGGTCTAACTTTTGGATCAGCGGGCTGAGTTGCTCCATTTTCAGCTAGAAGTACACC
>Ga0210384_10007931_pt1 | contig 11147 bp, 11 predicted proteins | sample IncBWH2MmetaG_FD_160574 | JGI IMG/M metagenome (GOLD analysis project Ga0210384, IMG submission 160574) | Forest soil microbial communities from Barre Woods Harvard Forest LTER site, Petersham, Massachusetts, United States - Inc-BW-H-2-M | ecosystem: Environmental > Terrestrial > Soil >...
TACACGCTCGGAGCGGGATCGGATTGAAGCAATCGAAACTGCTCCGGTCACGTCGGCCTTCAAATCCTCCCTGAAGCACCGGATGCGGCAGCAGGCGATCGCCTTGCCGTCTACGGGCGCATTTTGCTCACGCCAAGCTTCTGCAACTTGCGGATGCCATTGACGCGTCGTTCGTGCGCCGACGTACAGACGCAGCCGCTGCAAGCAGGGTAGTTTGCAGCGGCCAATTGGAGGATACATTCCATGAACATCGTTATGTGGCTCTTGGTCGGTGGATTGATCGGATGGGCGGCGAGCACGGTCATGCGAACCCAAGAGACTCTGCTGCTCAACGTGGTAGTTGGAATCGTCGGCGCGGCTCTCGGCGGATGGTTCTTGAGCCCGCTCGTTGGGGTGTCGACCATCAATCAGAGCAACTTCAGCGCGGCTAGCTTGGTCGTGTCGTTTCTGGGAGCGATCATCCTGCTCGCCATTGTCAATCTCGCACGGCGAGGTGCACCAAGACCCAGATAGCACCGATTCGCTCATGAGCGGCCGTGATGGGCGCGGCGGGGACGCACGGAACCTATGTACGTTCCCGTACGGACGTTCTGGCCAGCGAGCGCGCACACTTCGTGCTTCTGTTGGATGACCGGGGAGCCGGTATCCACCGTCAACCCAAGTAGAGAACTGAAATGAACGCAACATCGCAAGCACGCCAGGGCTCTCGCCTGGGTATAGCGGTCGGCCTCGCGGGCGTGCTCATGCTCGCAGCCGCGTGCGCATCGACGCCACCGGCGCCTACCGCAAGCCTCCAGGCCGCGCAACGGGCCATTTCCACCGCCGAGCGTGCAGAGGCTGGACGCTACGCTTCCGAGGAGCTGAGTGAGGCGCGTACCAGGCTCGCGTCCGCCGACACCGCGGTGAAGGAACAGAGAATGACGATGGCAGAGCAGTTTGCGGAGGAGTCGCGCGTCGAAGCCGAGCTCGCTTCCGCTAAGACCGCGAACGTCAAGGCCAAAGCGGTGAACGATGATATGAAGCGCAGCAACGGTACTCTGATCGATGAGTTGCAGCGCAACTCAGGAGACAAGCCATGAACACGATCAACCACAAGGGCGTGATGCTGGGTAAGACGCTGATCGCCACGACCGTGGCTGCAGTGTTGCTTGCCGCCTGTGCGGCGGCACCTCTCATGCCGGACGGCGCTGCGGAAGCGCGCATCAAGCTGACGCAGTTGCAGTCCGATCCGAACCTGGCGAGCCGCGCGCCGCTGGCGATGAAAGAGGCGGACTTTGCCGTGCGCGCCGCCGAACAGCCGCAGGCCGATAAGGATCTGGGCGCGTACCGGGTCTACCTGGCCGATCGGAAAGTCGAGATCGCGAGAGCACAGGCTGAGACCAGCCTCGCAGAAGATCAGCGTGGCGCGCTCAGCGCGCAGCGCGAGAATGCGCGCCTTGATGCCCGCACGCGCGAGGCTGACGCCGCCAGGGATCAGGCCGCGACCGCCCGTGCCGAGCGTGCCGAACAGAAGGTGGCGGCTGATCGTGCGCGTGGTGAAGCGGATGCCGCGCACCTGGCCGCGGCGAGCTCGGAGCAGCAAGCCACGGAGTTGCAGCGCGAGGCTGACGCCGCCAAGGGTCAGGCCGCGACCGCCCGCGCCGAAGGTGCCGAACAAAAGGTAGCGGCTGATCATGCGCGCGGTGAAGCGGATGCCGCGCACCTGGCCACGGCGAGCTCGGAACGGCAAGCCACGGAGTTGCAACGCCAGATCGACGTGCTGCAGGCCCGGCCAACGGATCGCGGGTTGGTGCTGACGCTTGGCGATGTGTTGTTCGAGAGCGGAAGAGCGGATTTTAGGGCAGGTGCCACGAGCAATCTGAAGAAGCTCGTCGCCTTCCTCGGTAGATATCCGGACCGCACTGTCGCTATCGAGGGCTACACGGACAGCGTCGGCAATGAAGGCTACAACCAGAGGCTGTCCGAGCGGCGCGCCGACTCAGTGAAGTCGTATCTGATCGGGCAGGGTATCAGCTCAATACGGCTTTCCGCATCGGGCAGGGGCGAGAGCGATCCAGTGGCAGGCAACGATTCCGCAGCCGGCCGGCAGCAGAACCGTCGCGTTGAAGTGATCATCAGCAATCCGTCAGCCGCGTTGCGGTAAGCGAAAACCCGGGCGGCAGTGGCTTGATCCCCGGGCCCGCGCAGCGGGAGCTGCGCGGGCCGCGGGTCAACCCAGTCCGCGCAAGCGGCGCACAGGCCGCGACTAGTTCAACACCTGGGCGTAGGTCTTCTTGACCGCCGCATAACACCCGCAAGCCGCGGCTTCCAGCCCGCGACCGTTGAGGATCGTGAGCTTGCCGCGGCTGTAGCGGATCAGCTTGCGCCTGCGCAGAGAGCTCGCGGCTCGAGTAACGCCTGCTCGACGCACGCCCAGCATGTAGGCCAGGAATTCATGCGTGATGCGAAACTCATCGGCGTGGGCGCGATCGCGAGTCATCAAGAGCCAACGGGCAAGGCGCGCCTCCACGAGATGGAAGCGGGTGCACGCGGCCGTTTGTGCCAACTGGGTCAGCGTTACATAGAGGTAACGGTTCAGACCTCGTTGCAGCGCCGGGCTGTGTTTGAGCTCACCGCAAAATGTCGCCGCCTCCATTCGCCACGCCGCGCCCGCGCCCTGCACCAGGGCTTGTAGCGGTGCAGCGCTCACGCCGAGCATCAACGAGATCCCCAGCATACCCTCGTTGCCGACGAGGCCGACTTCGAGCTTGGCCTGGCCGTCGATCGGGGTAATCAGAGAGATGAAGCCGTCGGTGGGGAAGAAGACGTGGCGAATGCGCTCACCGGGCCTGCAGAGCACGTCGGCCAAGCGAAGCTCGACCTGCTCGCAGCGTGCCAGCAGATGCTGCCGATCCCGGCTGGGCAAAGCGGCGAGCAGGCTGTTTTCAGCAGCGGCCCGCGACCGTAGTGACATAACCCTCTGTCTGTCGCGCGTGGGAGACAAGTCCCGATATCCCAAGCATGAGGGGGCGCCGAGCGATGGTCTGTTCGGTGGGCCACTGACCGTCAAACGTACGGGGGGGGTCGCTGTGTACGCTGGCGCACAGACCACCGCGTACGTCCCCGCATCCTAGGCGGGTGGGGGTGGAACCTATGTCCCGGAACGTACTTCTTGTCCTGTCGGATGCCGGGGAAGCCAAGGCCATTCGACGCTCGCTGGTCAATTCACGCGACGGTCCTTTCAAAGTCGAGTGGATGCGCAGCTGCGGCGATGCCATCAAACGACTCGGCAGCCGAGAAGGAGAAGAAATCGCAGCCGTCGTGCTCGATCTCTTCCTGCCTGATAGCCGGGGAGTCGAGACTTTCGACCAGCTGCTGCGCGTATCGCCCCACGTTCCGATCCTCATCTTGAGCCATTTGCACGACGAGGATGTCGCGCGGCTCGCCCTGCAGCACGGAGCGCAAGACTATCTGCTGCACGAGCGACTCGACGGCTATTCGTTGTCAAAGGCTTTGACCAGCATGCTCGAGCGCTCGGCGTATGCAGAAGCCCTGTTCCTGGAAAGGGAGCGCGCGCAGGTCACGCTCGATTCGATCGGGGATGGCGTCATCAGCACCGACGTCGCAGGCACCGTCACCTACCTTAATACGGTTGCCGAGAGCATGACGGGCTGGTCGCGCCAGGACGCCTGCGGCCGGCCGCTTCCGGAAGTGTTGCGGATCATCGACGGGGATAGCCGCCAACCGGCTCTGAATCCACTGGCGATGGCGATCCTGCACAACAAGTCCGTCAGCCTGAGCCCGAACTGCCTCCTGATTCGCCGTGACGGCCATGAATCGGCCGTGGAAGACACCGCTGCTCCGATTCACGATCGGCGGGGACAGGTGAGGGGCGCTGTGATCGTTTTCCACGACGTCGGTGTGGCGCGTGCGATGTCGCTCAGAATGTCTTATTTGGCCCAGCACGACTTTCTTACCGAGTTGCCCAATCGCATGCTGCTGAACGACCGACTGACGCAGGCGATGACGTTGGCGCACCGTCACCGTAAATCACTCGCAGTTCTATTCCTGGATGTGGATCATTTCAAGCACATCAATGACTCGCTGGGTCATGCGATCGGCGATCAACTTTTGAGATCGATTGCCCGACGCCTGGTGGCTTGCGTGCGCAGTTCGGACACCGTCAGTCGCCAAGGTGGGGATGAATTCGTGATTCTGCTTTCGGAAGTGACTCACTCGCACGATGCGGTCTTCACCGCTGAGAAGGTACTCGCCGCAGTGAGCAGACCTCATCATATCGCCCACCGAGATTTGCAAGTCACGGTGAGCGTGGGCATTGGTGTGTATCCGGATGACGGCGCGGATGCCGAAGCACTGTTGAAGAATGCGGACTTTGCGTTGTTGCACGCCAAGCACCAAGGCGGCGCCCATCATAAGCTGTTCGAGCCGAACATGAGTGTGCTGAACCAGTGGCCGCGTGAGCAGTGATGGATAAATCTCTTATCGTGGCCGTGGCTTCCTCTGCAAGCGACCTTGAGGCCGTTTCAGAACTGCTGTCCGCTTTGCCGGCTGAGTGCGGTGCAGCCCTTATTATCGTTCACCAGCTCGATTCGGGCCGCGAGAAGTTGCTGGCCGGTTCGCTCGCCGAGAGGACGATTCTCCCGGTGATGCAGGCGCGCGACGGCGTGTTGGTGGAGCAGGACCATGTCTACGTGATAACCGCAAACACCACCCTGACAATAAGTGGTGGCCGCATTCGCGTGATACCGAAAGGCAGCGGACTGCATCATCCTGGGGACATTCTGTTCACCTCGCTCGCGAAAGAGCGTGGCCATAGCGCGATCGGCGTCGTCCTTTCCGGCGAAGGCTCCGACGGTGCCCTCGGTATACGAGCCATCAAGCAAGGCGGCGGCGCCACATTCGCACAGTACCCGGGATCGGCACGCTTTCCCGGCATGCCCATCAGCGCCATTGAAACCGGGTGCGTGGGTTTCGTATTGCGCCCGAATGAGATCGCGCGCGAGCTGACCTGCCAGAGCCGCCAGACTACTTCTGCTGCAGACGGTGCACGTTGCGCCCTCGTCGTCGATGACAATGCGGGACTTTCTCACAGGCGCATCACGGCATCGCGGTCTTCTATTGCCTCTTGAGGCGTGGTTGGCCGATTGCCGTTAGACCGCGCCTCTCCACCCCTAACGATGTTCTGCGTCCTGACAACGCTCACGCTGGTACTCTGATTCGCAGCCTCTGTCCCCCTCATGGTACCGACCATTGACGTGATCGCCGCGCGCCTCAGCTTGCCGGGCACCGCGGCCGTCGTAACCCGGGCCGGCGAACACACAGGCAGAGAGACCAAAGAGTCCTGTGATCAGCAAGCAAGTAGCGACGCGATTGAAGGATTTCATGACAGCTACGGTAGGCTTGCAGGGCGATGCGGTCGGTGCGGTCGCACACACAGACGCTGGTGTCCCAGTCATCGAAAATCATCCCGATCGCTGCCCTTCCGCCTGAGAGTGCAGCAAAATTTCTCTGACCGGTTCGTCGATGAGCGAGTGGCGCCTGGTTGCGCGTTCGAGCTCAGCGTGTCCAACGATAGACCGCCCCGGGAAACGGCGCTTTCCACTGCTCAAAGGCGCCGGTTACGAACACGGTATCCGCTCCGTTCGGACCAAAGGCGATGTTGGTGACGTAAGGCGTCGCGACGTCGATCGCGCGCACCAGCCGCCTGTCCTCGCCCACAACCAGGACGCGCCCGGAGCCGTTCTGCGCGATGTAGTAGTTACCGTCGGGACCGAGCTTCACACCGTCAGGCCCGTTGTAGGCGTCCTCGTGCCGCGTCGGTGGCGCGAGATCCTGCAGGCGCGCCCATACCGTCCGCGGGCCGAGCTTGCCGTCCGCCCCGATCGGAAACGAGAGAACACGTCCCGCGAGCATCTCGGCGACCAGCAAATGCTGCCATCCCTGGCAAGGGTCAGTCCGTTCGAATAATGGATGGTATTGGCCACCTCGGTGATCGTGTTGCCGTCCGCCGTCATGTGCAGGACAGTGCCGGTGATCGGCGCCTTGAGGTCGTACACGCCCGAGGCGGAGAAGTAGATGCCACCGTGGCCGTCGGCCGCGAAATCGTTGGGTCCGACAAAGGGCTTGCCGCTGCTGTCCGCGCGAATCGCGCGAACCTCTTTGCCGCTGGCATCGAGCTCTGCGAGGGAGTTGTCGTCGTAACAGGCGACCAGAAGGTGGCTCCTGAAATCGATGAGCGCGCTGGCACCGCAGCCGTCCTTGTGCCAATAGACGCTGGCCCGTGCCCCGTCCCAGGTCTTGATGTTGCTGGCGGAGTATTCCACGTAAAAGAGCTTGCCCTCGCGCCAGAGCGGACCTTCGGGGTAGTGCGCATCCGGATCGATGGTCGTTAGCTGCGCGCCCAGGGCCGGCGCGCCTGCCAGACCGAGAAGCACTGCGGCGAGACACGTGCCTCGCGTCACAAGCGCCACCCGAAATTTCGCCGTTGGCAAGATCGCTTTCGCGACCCGCAACGCGGCTTCCGCCCACATCAGGATTGTCCCCCAAGAACGCTTTTCAATCGTTGGCGTGACCTGCCAGGTGATTCATCCACCGAGGCGTCGACCCGCTCGTCTTGATGTGCAGGCGTGTAGCACAACCTATCAGGCGGCGCTATTCATTTTTGAGAAAGCGACATGAGTTTTCCTTGAGCGCCGCGCAGCGGCTCACCGGTGTGCCAGCAACTCTTGCAGCAGATTCAGGAATTGCGCCGAATCCACGGGCTTGCCGGCGACCCGCGTGAGCGGATCGGGCGGAAGGCTGCTGACTACCGCGGAGGCGTCGCCGCTCATCAGCACTGCCGGCAGCGGCTGCTCGAGCAGTTGCCGGAGCGATGCGATGACCTGCACGCCCGTTTCGCCATTGGAAAGGTGGTAGTCGGTCACCAGCAGATCCACACCTGAGCCGTCGGCCGCCGCTTCGAGCGCCTCGGCGAGCGAGGCAACAGCGGTGACTTGATAGCCGGCGCTCACCAGCAGCATGCGGGTTGCATTGCGCACCGCCGCGTTGTCCTCCACCAGTAGTATGCGAGAACGATTCATCGCCGCGTGGCTCAGATCGGCTGCTGTATCGATCGGGCGAGCGGGGTGAAGGTCTTCGGACCGGACTCGGTCATGTACCAGCAATCCTCCAGGCGGATGCCGAACGCTCCGGGAATGTAGAGTCCGGGTTCGTCCGAGAAGCACATACCGGCCTGCAGCGGCGTCTCATCGCTGCGTACCAGATAGGGCGGCTCGTGCACGTCCATCCCGATGCCGTGCCCGGTCCGATGGGACAGGCCCGGCAGGGCGTAGTCCCTGCTCCACCCCTTCTGCTCGTAGAGCGTGCGCACCGCGCGGTCGATCGCCCCGACTGGGGTGCCGAGCTTCGCCGTCTCGAGGGCGACCTCCTGGCCGCGTCTCACGGTCTCCCAGATCTCGCGCTGGCGAGAGGAGGGCTCACCGAATATCCAGCTTCTCGAGATGTCGGACTGGTAACCGTGCACGCTGCAGCCCGTGTCGATGAGGATCACTGAGCCCTCGCGCACCTGCTGCGGTTTGACCGAACCATGGGGATAAGCACTCGCCTCATTGAGCAGCACCAGTGAGAACTCGTGCGAGCCGCCGAGCTTCCCGGTGGTCGCAATCATAAGGCTCATGATGTCGGAGGCGCGCATGCCGGCTTCGATGCGTGCGTGCACCTGTCGAAGCGCCGTGATCGTGACGTCGTTCGCGGCCTGCATCAAAGCGAGCTCCGCTGCGGACTTGATCATGCGGCAGGCACTGACGAGCTCCTCTCCCGGCACCACGCTGCCCGTCGTGCCGGCGGCCCTGCTTACCCGCTCGACGATGAAGAAGCGCGTAGTGGCCTCCACGGCGAGCGGACCCTCCTTCGCCGCGTGATCGCGCCAGGCCTGCGCAATAAGCTCGAAGGGACTCTCATCCTCCTTCCACGGCCGCACGTCGGCCGCGATCTTCAGGGTCTCACGGATGGAGGGCTCCTCGAAAAAAGGAGCCACGACCAGCACGCGACCCGCGGCGGGTATCACGGCGGCGGTCGTCCTCTCCGAGCGCCACCAGCGGATGCCGGTGAAATACTCGAGGGAGGATCCGGACTCGACCAGCAGTGCGCCGATCCTGCGCTGCTGCATCAACCCCTGCATCCGGGCAATCCTCGCCCCATGCTCCTGCGCGCTGATGGGCGGCGCGGCCGCCGTGATCGAGCTCGGGGCGGCGGCGCACGCGGGGCCCGCGGTCTTTGCGCCGGCCGCCGCAGCCGTGCCCGCAGCAGCGGCCGCGCCCGCAGCGGCCAACTCGAGCCAGGCCCTTCTCGAGATTGTCGTCATGGTTTTCTCCCACGGCTCACAGGCGCCGGCACTTTGGCAGCCAAACCGCATCTCCTATTGTCAGAAGTTGTGTGACGCACGTCACTTCCCGCACTTTCCGCCGCCGCCGCGACGGTCGATTTTGAGAGGCCGGCACACAAAGAGAGTGGGGTTTCGATTTAGCTTAAGTCGGTGAACATACGCCCAAAAGTGATCGCAGCGATCGCCGCGATATTCGCCATTCTCGGGCTGGCCGAGGTCCTGGTCGAGCGCTACATCATCATGCCCAGCTTCGCGCAGCTCGAGCGCGCTGACGCTGGCGTGGCGATGCGGCGCATTCAGTATGCCTTCGACCTGACGCTCGAGCGGCTTGAAGTGATGGCGATCGACTGGGGCAACTGGGCGGACGTGTACCGCTTTATGGGGGACCGCAATCCCGCCGCGGTCAACGGCGACATGTCGACCTCTGCCATCCGCGAGATCGGCGTCAATCTGGTGCTGATCGTCGACCTCGACGGCAACGTCGTGTTTTCGCGCCTGGTCGATCTGCCCCCCGGTCAGACGCTGGACCTGGTGGCGCGCTCCTCGCTCCCGGCGCAGTTTCCCTGGCGGGCCCAATTGCGCAGCGCTCAGCCGGTGCAAGGCCTGCTGCCCACGAATCTCGGCACCCTGTTGCTGGCCGCCGGTCCCATACTCGACGGGGACGCGCGCGGGCCGAGCCGCGGCATGATCATCCTCGGAAGGATGCTGAGAGCTGCCGAAATCCGCAACATCGCCGCGCAGGCGCAGTCGAGCCTGTCGTTGCTACCGGCGCCCGCCATTGCGCGCCCCGACCGGCTCACCCAGACCAGCAGCATCACCCACGTCGATCGGGACTTCGTGGATATCTTTGGGCGTCCCATCCTGACGCTGCGCGTCGATGTGCCGCGGGAGATCACCGCGCGCGGCCGCACGGCAGTGGCCTACGCGTCCGCCTGCCTGCTGGCAGCCGCCGTCATCATCCTCATCCTGCTGGTCGTGGTGTTGAGTCGTGTCATCCTCAACCCACTGGCCGCCGTCACGCGTCATGCAGTAGCCGTGGGCGAGGAGAAGGATCTGACGACACGGCTCGATCTCGAGCGCCAGGACGAGATCGGGGTGCTGGCGCGCGAGTTTGACCGCATGGTGGAGCGCGTCGCCCGATCGCGTACCCAGCTGGTGGATCAATCCTTCCAGGCGGGGTTCGCCGAGCTCGCCAAGGGCGTGTTACACAATCTCGGCAACGCCATGACGCCGATCGGGGTGCGCCTCGCGAGCCTTGCGCAGCGCCTGCGCAGCGTCCCGGGCGACGATGCCGCGCAGGCCGCGGACGAGCTGCAGGAGGGCAGGGCGGACGCCGCGCGCAGCGCCGACCTCAAGGAGTTCCTGCGCCTCGCCTGCCAGGAGATCGCCGTTACCGTGCGGGCGGCGCAGGATGATGTCGCGGTCATGACCCGCCAGGCCAGTCTCGTGCAGGGGACGCTCGCGGAGCAGCTGCGCTCGGCACGCAATGAGCACGTCATCGAGGCGGTGCGACTGACGGAGCTCGTAACGCAGTCGCTGGAGATCGTGCCAGATGCCTGTCGTCAGCGCCTGGTGGTACACCCGGACGACAGCTTGCGCAGACTCGGAGTGGTGCGCGTGGCGCGCACTATCCTGCGCCTGATCCTGCAGAACCTGATCATCAACGCGGCCGAGGCGGTGCGCGATGCCGGCAAGGACCGCGGTGTCCTGCGCGTCAGCGCGCAAATCGTGGACGAGGCGCACGGCGAGCAGTTGCACCTGCAATGCGCGGACGATGGTGTAGGCATTGCCGCGCACAACCTGCAGCGCGTCTTCGATAAAGGTTTTTCCACTAAATCGCCTGCAACCAACCACGGAATCGGCCTGCACTGGTGCGCCAACGCCATCGGCGCGCTGGGCGGGCGGATCTGGGCCGCCAGCGACGGCCCCGGGCGCGGCGCCTCGATGCATCTGATGGTGCCGCTCGCCACCCGTGAAACCGCTCCGCTCGCTGGAGCTGCCTGAGGTCCCCATGCCCGAATCCAACGCCGCCTCCATCCGGGTGCTCATCGTCGACGACGAAGCCGAGATCCGCGATGCCTACCGGCAGATCCTGCTCGACAGCGAAGCGAGCCAGGACGTGGCGGGCTTCCGTGAGCTGCGCAGCCGCCTGTTCAGGAAGTCTCCGAGCGAAAGCCAGCGTGCCCGGGCCCCTTCGCGCAGCGTGGTCTTCGACGCGGTGTTCTGCGACCAGGCCGAGGCGGGGGTCGCCGCCGTCAAGGAGGGGCTGGCGCGCAACGAGCCCTTTGCCGTGGTCTTTCTCGATGTACGCATGCCCCCGGGCAAGGACGGGGTGTGGGCGGCCACGCAAATGCGCGAGCTGGATCCGGCGGTGGAGATCGTCATCTGCACCGCGTACTCCGATGCCGACCCGTGCGAGATCGGCGGCATGGTCCCGCCCGAGGACAAGCTCTCTTACCTGCAGAAGCCGTTCCATCCGCATGAAGTGCGGCAGATGACCATCGCGCTGGCGAGCAAGTGGCGCGCCGAGCGGCGCATCGTGAGGCTCGCCTATTTCGATACGCTGACCGGGCTGCCCAACCGCGAGCAGTCGCGCAACCGCCTGGCCGGGGCGCTGCAGGCGGCCAAGGAGAACGTGCGCACGTTGGCGGTGTTGTACCTGGACCTGGACAACTTCAAGCGCGTCAACGACACCCTCGGCCACGCGGTGGGCGATCAGCTGCTGTGCGTCGTCGCGGACCGCCTGCGCAGCTCGCTGCGATAT
>Ga0210384_10007932_pt1 | contig 11146 bp, 9 predicted proteins | sample IncBWH2MmetaG_FD_160574 | JGI IMG/M metagenome (GOLD analysis project Ga0210384, IMG submission 160574) | Forest soil microbial communities from Barre Woods Harvard Forest LTER site, Petersham, Massachusetts, United States - Inc-BW-H-2-M | ecosystem: Environmental > Terrestrial > Soil >...
CCCACCAGCGCTACCATCCAGGATGTCAAAGTTACGTTCTTTGGCGATACGGCGATCGTCGTCGGTAGCTACCACACCAAGGGCACGTATCAGGGCAAGCCCTATGACCACTTCGGCCGCTTTACAGACACGTGGATTCAACAGATCGGCAAGTGGCAATGCGTGGCCAGCCATACCAGCCTAATGAAAAAGTAGACACGTTCCCTCACCATCGCAGTTTTACTGTGGTTTCGGGCGTGGCCCTCGGTTATTTACTTTGCCGGTTTCGCTTCCGCGGAAGGCGACTTCAGCCGCTCGATCGCTTTTTGCGCCTTCTCGGCTTCGGGACCATGGGGCAGGATTTTTAAGTAGCCTTCGTATTCCAAACGGGCTTCTTCGGGGCGATCCGTTTTTTCAAGGCACACCGCCAGGTGGAAAGTAGCGATCGCGTCGTTGTCTTTGTACAACAACGCCTCTCGATAGCGGCTTTCAGCGGCGCGGTAGTTCTTGCGCTTGAAATAATAGTCGCCTATCTCCACATCTTTCGCTGCTTTGTGCGGATCGAAAGAATGAAACTCTTTGACGTCGCTGTTTGAACCCGACTCCATATCGGTGAGCATGTCCGAATTCAGCGAGCGCGATTTCGCGTCATCGCCGGCCGAGGTCAGATCAACCGGCGGATCATCTTTACTGGAACTCTCACCGGGTTCGTTGTCCAGGGCACTGGCATCAACCTTGTCGGAACGCGGCGGTTCGAGATTCGGCGGAGCAGGTTTGGAAGCGGCGGAAGGCGGGGCTGCAGAAGAAGGCGCGGTGGGATTCTGAGAACTGGGCGATGAAGAACCTGGTGCTGAGCCATTTTGCGCCCAGACCCCTACGCAGGCAAGGAACAACATCGCCATCCAACCACGCATGCAATTTATTTTACGCCTCTCACGTTCATCGCGGCTCTTGGATGAGAATGTCGCAGACAAAAAAATCAGGCCGCTCAGGGGGAGGCGAGAGCGGCCTGGTTGGCGAAGTCCTCCGGGGAGGAGGGTAAACTGTTTCGTTACATCGACGACGGGCTTGCCTGTCCAGTCGTCGTTGTGGCCGGTGTCGCGGTGTCGCCTACGGTGTTGGTCATCAGGCGCACATCGACGCGGCGGTTATCCGCGCGGCCCACGGAGGTCTTGTTCGTCTCCACTGGCTTGTCCTTGCCGAGGCCGATCACATAAATCTTGTGTGCCGGCACGCTGTACTTCGACGCCAGATACTGAATCACCGAGTTGGCGCGGCGCTGGCTCAGATCGTAGTTGTAGTCAGCCGGGCCAACCGAGTCGCATCCGCCTTCGAGCGCGATGATGTAACCCTTGGTCGAAGCCAGACTGCCCGCCAGTTGATCGAGCGCTTCCTTGCCCTTCGGCGTCAAATTGTCTTTATTGAAGCCGAACTTCACTGAGGTTTCCGCGACAGCGTGATAGTTGTCGAGGTTCGCGACCGTGTTGGTCAGCACGCCCACGCGAGAGTTGGCGGCGTCAGCAACTTGCTGCGCCTGCGCGGCATTCTGGCTGGCGGTCGTGGTCTTCTGCTCGACGGCGTCGGTCTTTGCATTCACAGCAGCAAGGCCGGCCTGGACGCGCGCATCGACATCCTTGATGTCCTTGGTGTTTTTGGCGGTCAAGTCGTCGAGTTCGTTGGTCTTGTTGATCAGCGGGGTGGTCTGCTGCTTCACGTAGTTCTTGCTGCTGCAGCCCACGGTGGCGACCATGCTAGCTGCTAAACAAATCACTAACGAAGTGCGGTTCATAGGGTGAGGCTCCTTAAGTTCGATCCTGTGTCGCGCAACTTTCTGCGCGAAAAATCCAATCTCGAGGCCCTGGGAAATCAGCGAAACCTTGCAAATCCCGATCAGACTTTTGCACGGGAGATGCCAGTGTCGGGTATTAAAACCTTTCGCTGTAAGTATATCGGTTTTCAACGGTTTGCGGAAGGCCACCGCTGTGGTCCAACCGCCGCACCAGCGCCGGGTAACGCAATCCGCACACAGAAGAATGGAAATTTTATACGGGCAGGCTCAGGAGGAGCGGACTCCCCTTCACATTACCCGGGGCGGACAAAGCAAGGGAATCGCTTCCCGCTTGTTGCGCCGATAGACGCGGAAGTCAGTTTCATCGATTGTGATCACCGTGTGCCGTGGGTAGAGCTCGCTCATCCTAATCAAGCACAAATCCGCCAAGTCGGGTTGACGATCGCTGTACCTCTCGCCAAGCTCCACTAGCCTTGCGATGTTCTGGCCGCAGTCGAAACCGATTCGCAGCATCTCATCCCGCACGAGCCCCAGTACGTACGCACTGGACCCCAAATGGAAAGCTGCCTCAGCCAATACGGGTTCGCAGGTCAGCAACGGCTCGGTAACTCGATTCGCCACGTCCAAAGCCCATTCGTGGTGAAGGTCGTTACGGTCAGCGAATGCGACGACAAAGCCTGTATCTGCAATCCCCTTCATTTTCGCGAGAAACCTTTCCGTTGAGATAAATCCCCTGGCCCGCTGAAGACTCCAGCATGGCGCAGAAACTTCTGTCGACCACCGTTTGCTCTTGCCGCCTCGAGCTGCTCACGGATGATGCGCCCCACTGGGATGCCGGTCCGGCGCGAGGTCTCTTTCAGCCAGTCCCGGAGCTCATCGGTAAGACGAATTGTTAATGTATGACCCATATGAGCTGATTGTAACACACTGTCGAGTCTTGAGCTCCGGACCAATCGCATAAAATGAGCTTATCCCCGCAATGGACCTCCTGCAGAAAATCCGCACCATTCCTGCCGAGCCCGGCGTGTACCTCTACAAAAACGCCGAGGGCGAAGTCATCTACGTGGGCAAGGCTAAGAATCTGCGCAGCCGGGTGGCCAGCTACTTCCACGAAGGCCGCTGGGAAGACGCCAAGACCGGCACGCTGGTGCGCGAGGCGGCCGACGTCGACTACATTGTCGTCGCCAACAACAAAGAGGCGCTGGCGCTGGAAAACAACCTGATCAAACAGCGCAAGCCGCGCTTCAACATCCTGCTGCGCGACGACAAGACTTATCCCTACGTGAAGCTCACGCTCGGCGAGCGCTGGCCGCGAGTCTACGTCACCCGCCGCCTGCGCAAGGACGGCAGCGAATATTACGGACCGTACTTCCCTGCCAACCTGGCTTATCGCATCGTCGACCTGATTCACCGCAACTTTCTGATTCCGTCGTGCAAGGTCGATCTCACCCGCTTTCATCCGCGGCCTTGCCTGCAGTACTACATCAAGCGCTGCCTGGGCCCGTGTGTGAAAGATCTGACCACGCCCGACACGTATCAGGAAGCGGTTCGTGACGTGAAGTTGTTCCTGGAGGGCCGGCCGACGGATCTTAGCCGTTCGCTGCGCACGCGAATGGAACAGTCGGCCGCAGCGCAGGAGTATGAGCGCGCCGCACGCTATCGCGACTTGATCTCGACGGTCGAGCAGTTGCAGGAGCGCCAGCGCATGGCTGCCGCCGAAGGCGACGACGCCGATGTCTTCGGCTATCACTGCGAAAACGGCATGCTGGCCGTGAACCTGTTCCACATGCGCGGCGGCAAGATGGTCGACCGGCGGGAGTTCTTCTGGGAAGACTTGCCGGAGTTCACTCCGGACCATGTAGGGGCGGACGCATTCGTCCGCCCAGGCGAGCGAAGCGAGCCGGCGCAGTTGGCCAGCAGCGACGATGGACCTGAAGGGAAAACCGGCCTCGCTTCGCTCGGGGACGGACGAATGCGTCCGTCCCTACATGACCAGGAACGATCTGATCTGGGGTTCTCGCCCGGCGAGTTCTTCTCTGCCCTGCTCAAGCAGCTTTATATCGGCCAGCCTTACGTGCCGCGCAATCTGTATGTGCCCGTTGATTTCGAGGACCGCGTCGAACTCGAAGACCTGCTTTCCGAACAAGCGGCGGACGAGAGTGTCCGCCCCACACGCGTGCATATTCTCGTTCCGCAGCGCGGCGACAAGCGGTCGCTGATCGATCTTGCGGGAAATAATGCAAAGCAGTCCTACGATCAGCGCTTCCGCGTGCTCAAACCGAACGCACGCCGAATTCAGGAAGAGTTGCAGGAAACGCTCAGCCTGCCCGAACTGCCGAAGCGCATCGAGTGCTTCGACATTTCGCATATTCAAGGGGCCGAAACTGTGGCTTCGATGGTGGTGTGGGAAGACGGCAAGATGAAAAAGTCGGACTACCGCAAGTTCATCATCCGCACCGTGGAAGGCGTGGACGATTTCGCGTCGATGCGCGAAGTGGTGACCCGCCGCTACCAGCGCGTACAGGAAGAAAAGAAGCTGATGCCCAGCCTGGTGCTGATCGACGGCGGACTGGGGCAGCTGCACGCCGCCGCCGAGGCGCTCGAATCGATCGAAATCATCAACCAGCCGCTGGCTGCGATCGCCAAGCGCGAAGAGATTCTCTACGTCTACGGGCAGGAAAAAGACCCCATCGCCCTCGATCATCACTCACCGGTGCTGCACCTGATCCAGCTCATTCGCGACGAGGCCCACCGCTTCGCCGTGACCTTCCACCGCAAACGCCGCCAGATCCGCGACCGCTCGACCGAACTGCTGGAGATTCCCGGAGTTGGAGCCAGCACCACGCGGCGCCTGCTGGAGCACTTCGGCAGCGTGCAAGCGGTCAAGCAGGCAGACACGGCGGCTTTGTCGGCAGTGGTCACGCGCACGCAGGCCGAGGCCATTCAGAATCACTTTCGGAAATAGCGAGCTACGAACGGTCGGCGTCGCAGTCACTTGCCATTTCTTGTTACAGTGGTCGATCGTGCTAGCGGCTTAGTGTGGGGCGGACACTGCTGTCCGCCGGTCTTTGCCAGCGCGGGCAAAGGCGGACAGGAGTGTCCGCCCCACACCAACCAGGTGCGAACATGGCGGTTCGATCATGAAAACGATCCAGTGGATTACCGCGATTGTCCTTTTGCTTCTCGTATCCGCGGCCGTAGTGGGCTTATTGTGGACGCGGCCCCTGTCCGTTGCCAGCGATCAAACGACTACAGCTCCAGGGAAAAAACTGCCGGCGGCAAAAACCTCTCAGCAGCACTCGCTCGTGGATCAGCGCCCGCTCGATACGGCGCGGCGCATGGCGGCATTGGCTGGAACTCCACAGGAACAGGCGTTGGCGCATCAGGCAGAAAAAGTTGGAGACCACGAAGTCGATCTCGCCTTCTTCGACGCGTTGCGCACCGCGGAGCAGAATCCCCCAGCGCTTTCACTGGAAGCCAGGCAGATCGCGACTCGCAAGACCAAGGCCGGGCTGACCCTCAAAGAAGACCAGGAAAACATCGCCTTGCTTACGCGCAAGCTGGCCTCTGCGCCGGAGTCTCAGAAAGACAATCTGCAGGATCAACTCGACGTGGCCAAGGCGCAGGCCGATCTGGATCAGGACGAACTCGACGACGCGTCTGAAGACCTGGAGCAGGCCGGAGGCGATCCGCAGTCGAAGATCAAGCGGTTGCAAGAGGAGCACGAAGCGGGAGACCACAATGTCGTGGTAGCGGGCTCGGCTGTGAATCCGCACGAGCAGGAATATCAGACGCACACGCTGCTCAGTGTCTTCCGGGCATGGCGGGCGCTGCGCGAGAAACAAGCGTTGCTGCAGGACGCGCGTACAGAGACGCTGGAAAAGCAAGCCTACCTGAGCACGCGGCACGCTGAACTGGAAGCGCAAGTCGAGAAAGACAAAGAAAACCGCGAGGCGGCAAAGGAACAAGCCAAAGGATTCTCGAAGAGCAGCAAAGTCGCCAGCCGGGACGAATCGAAAGCCGCGGCCAAGGCTGCGCTCGACGCGCTGAAGCAATACACGCTCGATCAGAAGAACCTTGCCGACCGCGGCCGTCGGTTGCAGGACGAACAGGAACTCAGCGACACCTACGCCAACTGGATGGCCCTGGTAGCGACCCGCGAGCGCGTGGCCCTGCACAACGTGATCGAATCCGTACTTTGGATTCTCTTGGTTCTGGCGGCGGTGTACCTTGCCGACCGCCTCATCGAACATCTCTTCACCGGAATGACTGCCGAGAACAAGCGCATCGACACCTTGCGCGCAGTGGTGAAGTTCGCGGCGCAGGCGATCGGTGCCATTGCCATTCTGTTCGTCGTGTTCGGCATGCCGACGCAAACCACCACCGTGCTCGGCCTGGCCGGCGCGGGTCTTACGGTGGCAATGAAAGATTTCATCGTCGCCTTTTTCGGATGGTTCATTCTGATGGGACGCAATGGTATCCGCGTCGGGGATTGGGTCGAGATTCAGGGCGTAGGCGGCGAAGTAGTCGAAGTTGGACTGCTGAAGACGGTGCTGCTTGAGACCGGCAGCTGGACCGATGCCGGCCATCCCACGGGACGGCGGGTGTCGTTCGTGAACAGCTTCGCCATCGAAGGGCATTTCTTCAACTTCACGACGTCAGGGCAGTGGATGTGGGATGAACTGCAAATTCTTATTCCGGCCAGCCAGGACCCTTACCCGATCATCGACAGCTTGCGGCAAGTGGTGGAGAAGGAAACGAAAGCCGGTGCAGAAAAGGCGGAAGCCGAATGGCGGCAGGCCAACGCGCGCTACAAGGCGCGCGCTCTGTCGGCAGATGCGGGAATCAACGTGCGGCCGACCGGTTCTGGCGTGGAGGTTCGCGCGCGCTACATCACGCGCGCGTATGAGCGGCATGAGACACGCAAGCGATTGTATGCGGCCGTAGTCGAAATGATGCACGGGAAGCGGGAAGAGGGGAAGGCAGTGGTTAGGGGATAGGGGATAGGGGATAGGGGATGGGGGATAGGGGTCAGAGCCTGACTCATCTTCTGGGCGGCAGTTCTTTGCGCAGATACTTCTTGATTCGTTCGGGCAGGCGTGAGGCGTGCAGGATGTCGCGCAGCAGCGGCGGTGGAATGCGGCGCGCGAAGTCGATGGCGCGGGCCATTGGAGTGTGCGCATTACGCAGGAGGGCCATGCGGATCTCCGGGCGCAACGACCACTTCGCGTGATGGCAGATACATTCAACAAACGCGACAGTCGCGTTGGGACGCTGCAAAGCTTTCACGATCGCTGCTTCGGTTACGCGTGGGTTTTCGAGCGCGGCCTGCCAGACGCGAATCTCCTTATCGGTCAGCAGTGCCGTGGCCACAAGGCCGGACGAGCGGCGCGCGAAGGAGATGCGTTCCCCCAGCGTGATGGAAGCCAGGCGGGAGACGAGCACTTCATCCGCGAGGCGCTTCAAATCTGCTGCGACCGCAGGCATGAGTGAAAACCGCATGAGATCGAAGTTGTAGAGCTCGCGGATCAGGCGCAGCGCAATGCGGCGTGGAGCGTGGGGATGAGCGGCGAGGGCAAGACGCACTTTGCGCGACTTCATCAGCCCGGTGTTTCTGGCAACTTCTTCGATCGCTTCGGTAGCCAGATCACGGCCTTCCAGGAGGGCTAAGGCGAGGTCCTCGGTGAGCGTGGAGTCGAGGCTGGCGGATGCAGGGTCAGGATCCGCGTTCGCTAAGAACGACTCGTCGACCGGATTCTCATGTTCTGCCTTCATGCCAACCCCGGGGCCTGCGCGATTTTCCGGTTATCAAAATCAACTACAAGATCAAAAGCGACGGACAGGAGTGTCCGTCCCACATGATGCCGCTCTTCGCGCCAGGCGGAGTGCTCCTTCCACCGGTTCCACGATTTGCGTCCTGGCTTCGATTCGCGAATCCAGCTGGCGCAGCTCATTGTAGAAAACGTCTTGCACGAGCTGCGCCTGACGAAAGACGCTGCCGGTGATGGCCAACGGTACAGCCTCTGTATGGCTGGCGGGAAACAAACGACGGATCGCGAGTCCGGTCATTTGCGCGAGTTCCCTACCCGCCGCAGTCAGTACCTGGGTTGCCAGATCGTCGGTCGCATGGGCCACGGCAGAAAATAGCGCAGCAAAATCGGGCGGAGGGATCGAGTTGGCAGCGCGCGCAAGATCGGAGATCCTTGTCTCGGCAACCATGGTCACGCCCCAGGCTTTCAGAATCGCACTCACAAAGGCCGATCGCTGCAACCTGCTGCGAGCTTCCGAGGATTCATCGGTTGCATCAGCCGCGCGCAAAACGGCGCTGACCGCAGCTCGGCCAATCCAGTGGGCTGAGCCCTCGTCGGAAATGGCGAACCCCCAGCCACCGGCGCGGGCCGTTTTGCCTTCCTGGTTGCGCCCATAGGCGAACGAACCTGTGCCCGCGTTCACGATTACGCCCGGTCCAGCGTCGAAGGCAGCTTCGAGGGCAATCTGCATGTCGCCGACGACGTCGATGGGTGTGGAGAGGATTTCAGCCAGCAGGCGGCGAACGATCGCCGCCAACTCGGGGCGGCCGGCGCCGGAAGCTCCAACGTAGGTGTAGGCGACTTGCTCCGGAGCGATGCCCGCCGCCGCGCAGGCCTGGCGTACCGATTCCTGCAGCGACGCGCGCGCCTGCGCTTCCCCCACACGCACGATGTTGCTGGGCCCCGAGATAGCGGTTGCCAGCAGTCGCGAGGCGTCGCCCACGGCGCAAATGGTCTTCGTGCCGCCGCCGTCGATGCCAAGATAGTAGGGCACGGGTTAGTTTTAACACACCTGTGCGAGCGGCAGGCTGCACGCTCTGAATCCAGTAGCTCAAAGCGCAAGACTCCAAAGTCTCACTCGCGAACGAACGCTTTAGCTTTCATAATGGCGCTGGGAAGAACTCTGACTTGATCGGTATTGCCAAATTACGCAATTACCAGGTTTGCCCATGGGCCTGAACCGAATCGATTTCGCCATCATCGCGCTCTACCTGGCGGGGATCACGCTGTTCGGGCTGCGTTTCCGTAAAAAACAACGTACGCTGCGCGACTATTTTCTGGCCGGACGCGACATCCCATGGTGGGCCATCGCGCTCTCGATTGTCGCCGCCGAAACCAGCACGCTGACCATCATCAGCATTCCGGGGCTCGCCTACGATACCAACCTTACTTTCCTGCAAGTTGTTATGGGATACGCCGTCGGGCGCGTGGTGATCAGCTTTCTCCTGTTGCCGCACTATTTCCGTGGCGATCTGTTCACCGCTTACGAGCTGATTGAACGGCGCTTCGGGAGCGGACTGCGGCGTTTGACAGCGGGCCTGTTCCTGGTGACCCGGGCGGCGGCCGAAGGCGTGCGTGTGTATGCCGTATCGATCGTGGTCGCTATTGCGCTGGGCACGGGCCGGTTGGCGTCGATCGCGATTATTACCGCATTGACGCTGATCTATACGTTCGAAGGCGGCCTGGCGGCGGTGATCTGGACCGACGTTGTGCAGACGGTCATTTATGTTGGCGGCACACTAGTGGGGATTGCAACCATCCTGCAACTTGTGCCGGGAGGATGGAGCGCGATCCACGCGGCGGCAGCAAGTGCCGGAAAGCTGCAGATCTTCGATTTCACAGCAAGCTTTCGGGTTCCTTATACATTCTGGGCGGGCGTGATCGGGGGAACCTTTTTCACCGTGGCTAGTCATGGGACCGATCAACTCATCGTGCAACGGCTGCTGGCGGCGCGCGGGCAAAGGCAATCGGCGACTGCGCTGATTTCCAGTGGAGTGGCGATCCTGTTTCAGTTTGCGCTCTTTCTGGGTTTGGGAATCATGCTGTGGGCGTACTATCGCGTGCCGTCCGCGATATTCGGCAAACCGGATTACATCTACCCGACGTTTATTGTGACCATGCTGCCGCACGGAATTGCCGGATTGCTGATTGCGGCCATCCTGGCAGCAGCCATGTCGAACCTGAGCGCGGCGCTGAACTCTCTGTCGTCGAGCGCGATTCTGGATTTCTATGTGCGCTTCCGGCCGCAAGCGGACGAAAAAACAAAGATGCGCCTATCTCGATTGGCGACAGTAGGGTGGGCGCTCGTTCTTTTTGGGCTTGCCGTGATCGCGTTGCACAAGGCTGGACGAGTGGTGGAAGTGGGACTCCAGATCGTATCGGTGGCGTATGGCGCGCTGCTCGGCGCGTTTCTCCTCGGTGTGCTGACGCGGCGCGCAAATCAAATCGGAGCGATGGTGGGGATGGTGTGCGGGTTTGCTACCGACCTGTATTTGTGGCGTTGGACTCAGGTTCCGTGGACGTGGTGGGTGATGATCGGGACGGGGGTGACGTTTGCCGTGGGGTGGGTCACTAGCGTGATTCGTGACGGTGGGGAATCGCGGGGCTTTTCGTAGCTGCTAGAAAGGCTTCAACGCAGAGGACGCGGAGAACTGCCGCAGGGAACGCGGAGAAAAGCGGGCGGGATGAGACTTTCTCTGCGATCTCTGCGATTCCTCCGTGATCTCTGCGTTTGTGCTTTGGGTTTCATTTCGGGAATCTTGTCGTGTTTTTCGCGGATTCATCAGTCATGCGACCCGGCGGGGAGGTACAGTTGTGCGCGAGATAGGGACACGTGCATCTCTCCCAGATTACCTCCGATATTATCGGCGCGGGCATCCGTATTCACCGCAGGCTCGGGCCGGGACTGCTGGAGTCTGCATACGAGGCTTGCTTGGCTTATGAACTGGAGAACCTTGGCCTTCGAGTGCAGCGGCAGAAACCGGTCCCGCTGGTCTATGAGGGAGTCAAACTCGAGTGCGGCTTCCGCGCTGACTTGGTGGTCGAAGGACAGGTGGTGGTCGAGATCAAGTGCAAAGAAGCGGTCCATCCGGTCGACTACGCCCAGTTGCTCTCTCACCTGCGGCTGCTCGATCTGGAGGTCGGACTTCTGATCAACTTCCATGTCGTCATGCTGAAGGACGGAATCAAGCGCATTGTAAACAACTACCAAGAGGTGGCAGAGGATTGTCTGCTGGCCAACGAACGTCCTTATCGCTGAGGACACGGAGAACGGCCGCAGAGATCGCGGAGAAAGCCAAGGCAATTCTTCTCTGCGCCCTCTGCGATTCCTCCGTGATCTCTGCGTTAAAGCCTTTGATCTTGTCGCAGAGACTAGTCCAGAGAACAAGAGAGCAATCTCAAGCCTCTGACTTCCTAGTCGAGCGCGGTTAAAACACTTGCAGCTCTCGCGTATACTCCCTGCTTCGCCATGTCCACAGCCGGCCGGCTACAAAGCCCGCATCGCACGTCTGCTGAACTTTCCCGCGACCTCGGAGTCAGCCACGCTGCCGCCGTAGTCGTGGGCACG
>Ga0210384_10007933_pt1 | contig 11145 bp, 8 predicted proteins | sample IncBWH2MmetaG_FD_160574 | JGI IMG/M metagenome (GOLD analysis project Ga0210384, IMG submission 160574) | Forest soil microbial communities from Barre Woods Harvard Forest LTER site, Petersham, Massachusetts, United States - Inc-BW-H-2-M | ecosystem: Environmental > Terrestrial > Soil >...
ATCACAAACAACCTCGACAGCATGATTGTGAAGATTGATCACAGCTTCAGTTCGAAGAATCAACTGAGCGGCCGCTATTTCTTCGGCAACAGCAATCAGAGTTTCCCGCTGGGGCTGGCGGGCGGCAACAACCTGCCGGGAACAAATACCCGATCGCCCATCCGAACCCAGCTTGTCTCTATAAGTTACGTCACGACGGTGTCGCCCATGCAGGTGAATGAAGCACGGTTCGGATGGAATCGCTACCGCAACGGGTTCTTTCCCGACGATGCCAGCGTGTTCGGGAATCCGGAAACGACATTGCACATGAATACCGGTATCACGAATCCGCAGGATTTCGGGCTGCCGACGATTCGCTTTGGCCAGCTTTCGTTTCTGGGTTCTTCACCGTTTTCAAACCCGCGCAACCGCGTGGACACAAACTGGCAGGCATTTGACAACTATTCCTGGAAAATGGGGAAACACGACGTGAAATTCGGGTATGAATTCCGGCGAACGGCTGTGGATTCATTCAACGATTTCAGCGCGCGGGGGGTGCTAGTATTCAACCAACTTTCTGACTTTTTGTCGGGAACTCCAGCGAGCACGGTCCTCTTTTCTAGCCGCCAGATTGTGGGAGACACGAATCGCAAGGCGCGGCAGAACAATCATGGTCTGTACGTGCAAGATTCCTGGCACCTGACCAGCCGACTGACGGTGAACCTGGGCTTGCGGTGGGATTATTTCGGCGTGATTTACGAGGACAACAAGTTGCTCACGGCTTATGATCCGACGCAACCGCAATTTGGATTGATCCCCAGGGATCCGCTGTACAATAAGGACCTGAATAATTTCGCCCCGCGGCTGAGCCTTGCCTGGGATCCATTCGGCAAAGGCAAGACGGTGATCCGCACTGGGTTCGGGGTTTTTTATGATGATTATTCTCAGGATGCCTTCACTGGCCAGATCTACCTGAATACGTTCAATGCAGGCCTGGCGTACAACCCGGTGGGTGGCGCAACGGCCGAGGTGCTGTTGAAGCCCCCAAAGACGGCGACGCCGCTTGTCCCAGACCAACCCATCTTTGTGAGGGACGCAACCGGCGATGTTTCGACGGTGCAGAAGAATCTACGCACACCATACATCTACAACTACAACCTGAACGTTCAACAGGAAGTGTTCCGCGATACTGTCCTTCAGGTTGGATACGTGGGATCTGCGGGCCGAAAACTGCTGCGTATCCGCGATATCAACCAGCCGACACAGGCCCAGATCACGGCCATCGACTCGTTCTGCGGGACGACCGCGGACCCGAATGCTCGCGGGGGACCACAGTGCCCTGGCGCTCCCGTGCAAGGCTTCACGACAAACATGAGCGCGCTGGAGCCCTTCCCGCCGTTTATTGTGAATCAGCTCGAATCTACGGCTACGTCGAACTACAACTCGTTGCAGGTATCTCTCACCCAACGGAACTGGCACGGCTTTACGCACGCGATTACCTACACCTGGTCCCATTCCATTGATACGGCAAGCGACAGCCAGGACTACGTGCCGAATGCGTCGATGCCGAACGACAACACCAGGCCTGCACTAGACAAAGGGCCGTCGAACTTTGATGTTCGTCAGCGATTTGTCTGGTCGTCAACGTATGAATTTCCGAAATGGGAGGCGCTGGGACGAATGGGCGCGGGATGGTCTGTCAGCGGTATCCTTACTTTGATGAGCGGCCACCCCTTCAGCATCAACAACAACGCCGTGGACGACTATAGCGGAAGCGGCGAGTTCTTCGACCGACCCGACGTGGTTGGGCCGATCCAGTACAACCGCAGCAACCCCGCGCAGTTTCTGAACGGTAATGCATTCGCGGTTCCTTGTGACTTCAATTGGGTCGGCTCGCCCCAGGATGGTTTCGCAGATTCCTGTGCCACTCCCGGAACGCCGCTTGTGGATCCAGTGACAGGCCTCCCCAACGGCAAGTTTTCAGTCGGGCGGCACTTCGGAAATCTAGGACGCAACGCACTCCTCGGGCCGGATTATCGGAATTTTGATTTTACGGTTTCGAAATTGACGAGCATCAACGAGCGATGGAAGGTAATGTTCCGCGCCGATTTCTTCAATTTGACGAATCATCCAAATTATGCCAACCCATTGATGCCCGCTTTCTTCGCGGACATGGCGCCGAATCGCAGTGCCGCTTTTCCAACTGGGGTCGACCCGGTTACGGGACGTAGCGTCGGGTTCATACCAATTACAGCTACAAACGACGTAGGGATAGGCAACCCCGTGTTGGGCGGCGGCGGACAAAGGAGCATCCAGTTCGCCGTGAAATTCATGTTCTGAGCGAAAGGGAGTTCACTTCCGAGAAGACATTATGCGGCTCGACGGTCCGCGAGAGCGGGCAGCCGAGCCGCTTTTGTTTTGTGCGAGCGGAACAGATCAAGGGCCGGGGATGGGCTGGCCGCGGATGGCGTCAACTGCAATTGTGAATCTTCCGGGGGATGGCTGGGTGTTGAATAGGAAGCCGCCGACGGAGACATTTTCGCCGAGGGTTACGCCGGCGATTGCGTCGGGATTGAGATTCTCGAAGTTGGTTTGGGCGGTGGTGTCCACTTGCAGGCTGGTGATGTTTGTAGGGAGCGCGGTTTGAAACAGGCTTGGCAGCGGGCTGAGTACAAAAGTGGTGCCGCCGATAGTGGGAGCGGTGAAGACGAGCGCGGTTACCTGCGAGCGTCGAAGCGCGATGGTGCTGGTGGTGATGGCGGCGGGAGCGGTGGTGAAAGTGACGCCTGAGAGCAGCTCCTGGCCAACCAGGAGTCCTGCAGCGCTGGTGAAGGTGAGTCCGGCGGGGAGGACGAAGGAATGATTGTCCACGGTGAAAACGGTGGGAGAACCGACGGTAACGGTGACGACGGTGCCAACCACAGCCGGGGACGCGATCAATGCGGCGGGCGACGCCTGGCGCACGAGCATTTGAAAGCTTGTTGGCGGAGATCCGGCGCCAAGCAGCAATACAAGACCTGAAATTTCCTCGGCGTTCACATCCGCTTCGAAATCGACCTCTTTTGCGAGAAGAGTTCCGTTGCCTTCCAGACTGATGTCCACCTCGAGCACCTGATTGGCTTTGACGCAGGAGAAACTTCCGGCGAAACAAGTTGCGGGAAAACTGAACCTTGTGTTGCCGTCCACGGTGACCGGCAGCACGATGCCCGTGGGCGTGGTCAACGAGAAGGAACTCGCCTTGATGAGGCTCGCAGTGCCGAGGACGTGGCGCACTCTGCGAATTTCAGCGGCGCCCTGCACGGAAGCCAATTGCGTGAGGCTGAGCGCGCCGGTGTTGAAATAATTGAGTGAGAAATCGGACTGAACCAGGTCGGCGAGGTCGAAATCAAGCTCCAGGCCGGCCTCCTCGTTGGGAGCCAACACCAGGGGGAATACCGGGGCAGTGCTGAATGTGATGGTAGTGCCGTTGGTGACTGCCGGCGTGAACTGGCAGACAGCATTGATGGCGCAGGTTTGTCCCTGGAATGGCGTGATCGGGCCGCCGGTGTTGTTGATGAATGTCATCGAAGGGTTTTCGATATCGAGGACCAGGCTCGTATAGGTGCCGGAAGGAATCTTCATGGTGCTGAGAATAGCGGTATCGGATTGAAGCTGGGTGAGTTCGGCTGTCGCCGGAAGAGAGATGGAGACATTGCCGGGCTGGAGGATGGCGCTCTTAATGTTTACTTGCAGGGAGAGAACGGTGATGCCGACGGGAGGGGCATCGTGGATGGTGAGGCTGATCTGGGCGTTGTTGTTTCCTCCAACGAGCGACCCCTGAGATTTTCCACAGCCGGGCATACAAAGGATGGAAGCCAGAATTGCGGCGGCCCACAGAGGTCTCAAGCGAGGCATGATGGTTTCTCCCTGCGGCACAGTTTACTCTGAACTGAGGCAAACCACTCGCGAGAGTGCCTAGAGAGGTACAAGACTGGCCCAGGATTCCGGACGGGAGTGGACGCGAAAAAATCTGCCAGATTCGAGAAACGCGGAATTCAGACGATTCCGAGTTTTTTGCCGACGTCGCCGATGATTCCGGCGGCGCGTTCGAGATCGGCGCGTTTGTGGGTGGCAGTGATGATTGTGCGCAGGCGCGCTTTCCCTTCGGGGACAGTGGGAAAGCCGATAGCCGTGGCGAGAACGCCGGCGGAAAAAAGCTCGCGCGAGAACTCGAAGGCTTTCGCGGCATCGCCCACCATGATGGGAGTGATGGGGGTTTCGCTCTTGCCGGTATTGAAGCCGAGTTTTTTCAGTTTGCGTTTGAAGAATTTCGTGTTGGACCACAATTTCTTGATCAGGCGATCGCCGGCTTCGGAATCAAGAACCTCGAAAGCGGCCTGGCAGGTGGCGGCGACGGAGGGCGGGTGGGAAGTTGAAAAAAGAATGGGGCGCCCGCGGTGGTATAGGAATTCTATCAGCTCGCGCGAGCCACAGACGTAACCACCCAGGGCGCCAATGGCCTTGCTGAGCGTTCCGACCTGGATGTCCACGCGGCCGTGGCAATTGTGATGATCGATGGAGCCGCGCCCGCGCGCGCCGAGCACGCCGGAAGAGTGGGCGTCGTCCACCATCATGATGCAATTGTATTTTTCTGCGAGGGTGCAGAGCGAGGGGAGGTCGGCGATGTCGCCATCCATGGAAAATACGCCGTCGGTGATGAGGAGCTTTTTGCCCGTCCAGTTTTCAGTTTCCTTGAGCACGCGCTCGCAATCGGCGACGTCTTTGTGTTTGAAAACTTTTATGGTGGCGCGGGAGAGGCGGCAGCCGTCGATGATGGAGGCGTGGTTGAGCTCATCGGAGATGATGAGATCTTCTTTTCCCAGGAGGGCGGAGACGGTGCCGGCGTTGGCCGTAAAGCCGGACTGGAAGACGAGGCAGGCATCCACTTTTTTGAATCGCGCAATTTGCTCTTCTAGGTCCATGTGGATTTTCATCGTGCCGCTGATGGTGCGGACGGCGCCGGAGCCGACGCCATATTTGCGAATCGCGTCAATCGCCGCGCGGCGGAGCTTCGGATGAGTGGTGAGGCCGAGGTAATTATTCGAACTGAGGTTGATTACTTCCTTGCCGTCGTAGATGGCAACGGGTTTCTGTTCGCCTTCGAGAACGCGGAGGTGAAAATACTGGTGCTTCGATTTCAGCTCTTCGAGCGCGTCGTGCAGAAACTGGAGTTGCGGACGAGCGGCGGTGGTACTCATGATTCCCCCAGATTTGAATTAAACGAGTGGCGCGCTACTTCGGCGTACCGTTGGGATACAGCAAAACTTTTCCAGCCTGGCCGGATTCGAGCAGCGAAAAAGCTTCGTCGAATTTTTCGAGCGGCAAGCGCTCGCGGAACAAGGGTTCGAGATTCAGTTTTCCGTGTTTTAGAAATTCCGTCATTTGCACCCAGGTCTCGAACATTCGGCGGCCATAAATTCCCTGAACCGTCGCGCCCTTGAAAATCACATCGTTCACCAGATCGAGCGTGACCACATCTTTGGGGATTCCCAGGAGCGAGGCCCGGCCACCGGGACGAAGCGCGCGAAACCCCTGCTGAATGGCGGCAGGATTGCCGCTCATCTCGAGCAATACGTCCACGCCCGCGCCGTCGGTGGCTTCGAGCACGCGCGCGACCACGTCGTCACGCGAAGGGTCAAAGGCTTTGTCCGCGCCCATTTCCTTGGCAAGATCGCGCCGGTGGGGATTCACCTCGGTGGCGAAGAGCGAAGCGCAGCCGGAAGCGCGCGCCACTGCAATAGCCATCAAGCCGATTGGGCCTGCGCCAGTAACTAGCACGTTGAGGCCGGCGATTTCTCCCGCGAGAACGGAATGCACGGCGTTGCCGAGCGGGTCCATGATCGCGGCGTAGTGTTCGGGAATCGCCGGGTCGATCTTCCAAATATTTTTTACCGGGATGCGGACGAATTCCGCGAAGCAGCCGTCGGCATCGATGCCAAGAATTTTTACATTCTGGCAAACATGCGGCTGACCCATACGGCAGGGGCGGCAATGGCCGCAGTTCAGATGCATCTCGGCGCTGACGAAATCGCCTGGGCGGACAGAGGTGACTTCGTCGCCGACTTTTTCGACGACACCGCAGAATTCGTGGCCGAAGGTGAGGGGCGGATGAATGCGCGAGGCCGACCAGCGGTCCCATCCGTAGATGTGGAGGTCGGTGCCGCAAATAGAGGCATAGCGGACGCGGACGAGAACTTGCGTGGGACCAAGCGCAGGGACAGGAACGGATTCGATTTGGGCGCCACGCTGCGGGCGCATCTTGCGCAGTGCTTGCATCGTTGCAGTGGGCATCGGATACAGACAATTTGGCGGAGTGCTGCCAAACACTTCATGCTATCACACGGGCCCGTTTGCTCGAAACATCGCATCACCAGGACAAAATTTAACTAAGTGGAAGCTCACTGCGGGGCGGACGCGATGATCCCGATGCATCAGTCCCGAGAGCTTTTGCCACAGGGTTATAAACGATGGCACAGAGCGCACCGGTGATCCAGCCGCTTACAAGCCCGCTTGCAATGCATATGACGACGGTCCAAAAAGTATAGATCAGGTTGTTGGATCGAAAGACGTGGAGATCGAGCGTCAAATGCGCCCCAGGCAGCCAAAATCCGAACGGAAGCACAACTTGTTCAGGCCCTTTTGACAAGAATCTCATGAAGGCGATGAGCTCAGAAACAAGATAGGCCATGGAAAGCATATTTGCGGCAGCTAGGGTATTGACCGGTTTGAGAAAGCCCATGGGATCCTCCAGTTCACCGCCGCGCATGTGGCCAGCAGCCTACTCCTGTCCTATTGCAAGTATCAAAGCGAAATTGGGGGCGCTTGAGCGCGGCATCCGCTACAATCGCCGCCGGCCGTTGCGTCATTTCGGAACCGGAGCATTCCACGGAGAGAAGAGGAATGGGCTTCGCACAACGCTTCAACGAAATTCGCACCGGATTTGAGCCCGCGTTCTGGGTGGCAAATTTCACGGAGATTTTCGAACGCATCGCTTACTACGGCACCACGGCGGTGCTCGCCGTCTACCTGAGTGAACAGCTTCATTTCTCGGACGAATTGGCCAGCTCGCTGGTGGGGACGTTTGGCCTGGTGGTTTTTTTCCTGCCCATCCTGGGCGGCACACTCGCGGACAAATTCGGCTTTCGCCGCGCGTTGCTCTTTGCCTACCTGGTCATGACCGTGGGCTATTTTCTTCTGGGTTCGCTTGCGGCGCCGTGGATGGAACCGGTCCGTCACGCGCTGGGCGACGAATGGCTGGTGCTGGCGATCCTGATGATTCCGGCGATGGGACCTGGAGTGGTGAAGCCATGCGTTGCGGGGACCACGGCGCGAGCGTCGAATGAAAATGTGCGGTCGATCGGTTATTCGATTTACTACACGCTTGTGAACGTGGGGGGCGCGCTAGGGCCGATCATCGCTTTCCTGGTGCGCAAGCAATTGGGGTTGGGAATCGCGAATGTGTTTCGCGTCGCTGCGCTCAGCGTTTTTCTGATGTTCTGGGTGACGCTGTTGTTTTTCCGCGAGCCGGCGCGGTCGGGCGAGGAAAAAGTGGCGAGCGTGGGGGCCGCGCTGAAGAACATATTTGTGGTGCTGCTTAACCTGCGATTTTTGTTGTTTCTGCTGATTTTCTCGGGATTTTTTGCGATTTTCTGGCAGCAATACGTTTCCGTGACGCTATTTCTTCGCCACTTTGTGGACCCGAACGCAAATTTTGATCTGCTTCTTTCCGTGGATTCGATCACTGTGATTTCGCTTCAGATCCTCATTGCATTCCTGACGCAAAAAATGCCCGCGTTCCTAACCATGACCCTGGGCTTTCTGGTGACCAGCCTTGCCTGGATATTGCCGGCGCTTCATCCCACGATGCCGATTTTTGTGGTGACTCTGGTATTTGTGGCGATTGGAGAAGTGATGCAGGTGTCGCGCTATTACGATTACATTTCACGCATCGCCCCACCGGGACAGCAGGGACTCTACATGGGCTATGCATTTCTTCCGATCGGTGTCGGATACTTCGCCGCCGGATGGTTGGGCGGGCATCTGCTGCAGTACTTCGGCCAGGCGGGGCGTGAGCCGCAACGCATGTGGTGGGCCATTGCGGGCGTGGGGATTTTTTCCACAATATTGATGGTGGTGTATGACAGGTTTGTGAAGCCGGCTTCCACGGCTACGGGCGCGCCGTAAGCTTAGTTCACCATGCGACGGATATTTTCGACAGCCTGGCGGGCCAGGCCGTATCGCGGTTCGATGCGCAATGATTCGTTGAAACATTCGCGCGCCCGCTGGAGCATCCCTTTGGCGGCATAAGCGCGGCCCAAATTGAAATAAGGAAAGTGACGCGGGTCGTAGCGTGGGGCTTTCGTCGCGCGCTCGAGCCAGGGGATGGCTTCATCAAAGCGGCCCAGGTCAATCAAGTAAGCACCAATGTCGTTGTAGGGATTTCCGAACTCGGGATCCACTTCGATGGCGAGCTTGCATTCAGCGATGGCGTCGTCCACCTTACCCTGGAAGTGATAGGTCCACCCCAGAAACGTGTGCGCCTCGGCGGTGGGATATGTTTCGAGCGAATTCTTGTAGTGTTCTACGGCGCGATCGAAATCCCGTTCCATCTGCGCCTGGTAAGCCTGCTGCAGCAATTTCCAGGCTTGCTCCATGCGCTCGTTGGGCATAATTTCGCTAACCCCTGGCAGTTGAAGACGACTTTTTGCCCGCGGCCGCCACAGCCTCATCAGTAGTGATCAACCGGGCGCCTAGAGATTTCAATTCTTCAAGTGCGCGACGGCCTTCTTCCGGTTTCAGAGTTTCAATGGCGTCTTTCACGATCGACACTTTGCGGCCACGCGCGAGCAATCCTTTGGCGGCCAGGCGCACGCAGTATTCGGTGACTACGCCAAAGATCACATATTCGACTTCCTTGCCAAGACGATCCACGATAGAGCTCGCGTGGGGGTTGTCGAACACATCGAGCGTCTGTTTTTCAAGAATGAGCTGCTGATAACTCAGCAGATTTTTCGGAAGTTTGCAGTTTTCATCGTTCGCGATGGTGTAGAAGGTCTGGGCCAGCCCCTCGGGAATGATGCGCGCGCCCGGCGTCCCACGAATGCAGTGCGGCGGAAAAGTTTGGAATTCAGGATCGTCCTTGGAGTGCCGGCAGGCATCGGAAACCAGCAGCACATTCCCCTGACGCGCCACGTCCACCAGGCGCTTGATATTCGGAATGATTTTCTCCGCGCCGGCAACGTACAGTTTTCCGCGGGGGAGCATAAAATCTGCCTGGGTGTCCACTTCCCAGAAAATGATGCGGCTCGGCGGCATGAATTAGGCGGCCTCCCGGAGGTCCGAGAATTATTCTAGCGCAGAGCGGCGAATGCGGCGGCGAACGTTTTCAAGGGAGGCGCGGAGGCGCTTGCTGTAATGCACCGGATAAGTGGCGATCCGGTTGATTTGGCGATAACGCTGGGGAAGACGGGTCAGGCCAGCCATGCAGCGGCCTCGCAATTCGGCTACCGATTCTATGGGCGCGACGCGGCGCCCCTGGCGCATTACTTCGATGAGCAGAGGCGTGCCGCCATTGGCCGGCTCGCCATCGAGCGCAATTTTGTCGCCCGCATATTCGCCGGCGCGTGTATGCGAACGGAACACCTGCTTGCGACCGGGATAGGTGACCTTGGCCATGGTCAGCTTGGCAGCCTCTCGGACTTTTCCTGCGCGCTCGACTTCAACCAATTTGTAAACCAGATTCAGGTGCGGCGCGTCCCCCGGCGTAGCCAGAGCTGTGCCTACACCAAACGCGTCAATCGCGGCTTTCTTGTAGAGAAGTGACGCAATTTTTGTTTCGTCCAGGTCGCCCGAGGCAAATATTCTTACGTCCTTCCATCCGGCCCGGTCAAGCTCGTGGCGCACCCAGCGGCTATCGGCGGCGAGATTTCCGCTGTCGAGCCTGACGCCGGCGGGTTTGCGCCCCATGCTGATAATTTTTTTCACGGCGCTGCGGACCTCATAAGTGTCGAGCAACAAAACAGCATGATCCGGAAATGCATCCAAGAAATGAGCAAATGCTTCCGTCTCATCCTCGTGAGCCATGACCCAGGAATGTGCCTGCGTTCCGTAGGTTTCCATCCCAAATTGCTGGCCGGCGAGAACATTGGAAGTGCCTTGCGCGCCGCCAATCGCTGCAGCACGGGCGGCAAGCAGGCTCGCCTGGCTGCCGTGAGCGCGCCGCGCGCCGAACTCGACAATCTGCCGACCTTGCGCTGCGGTGACTACTCGAGCGGCTTTGCTGGCAATCATGGTCTGGTAACTGAGAGTGGCGAGCAAATAGGTTTCCATAATTTGCCCCTCGATGATCGGCGCAACTACCCGCAGCAAGGGCTCACCCGGAAATAGAAGCGTGCCTTCGGGCATGGCCCAAACGTCACCCGTAAAACGGAATTTGGCAAGATAGTCGAAGAATTCATCGCGGATGTTGCGGAAGACAGGATGGCGGCGGAGGTAGGCAATTTCGTCGGCGGTAAAATGAACTTTTTCCAGAAACTCTAAGGCCTGCTCCAGCCCGGCCGCCACAAGATAATTGCGGTGCGGCGGAAGGTGGCGCACGAAAAGTTCGAATGTGGCGCGGGCTTCAAAGCGGGTCTGCAGATAGCCCGCTGCCATCGTAAGTTCGTAGAGATCAGTTAGAAGGCCTGAATGTTCACGCATAGGATTTGATATTTGCGGCCACTATCCGCGGTCGCGCCGGAGAGTGAGCCCGCCGTCGACGAGGAGCGTTTGACCGGTGACGTAATTGTCCGGCTCGAGAAAAAATCTAACCGCGCGAGCGACGTCTTCCGGACGCCCAAAACGGCCGATTGCCCCCCCCGCGATGTGCCGATCGTATTTCCCAGACTGGATGCTCGCACTGGCCATGCCGGCAAGCGTCGCGCCCGGCGCGACGACATTAACCTGCACGCGACTCCATTGCTGGGCCAATATCTTTGCCGCGTGCACCATCGCTGCTTTAGGAGCGGCGTAATTCAGGCTAGAGGGAAATGCGGCGAGCGCCTGCATAGTAGCGAGCAGCACGATGCTGCCTCCTTGCGAGTTTTTCTCCATAGCCTCGCCCAAGTCGCGCGCCAGCAGCAACGGCCC
>Ga0210384_10007935_pt1 | contig 11145 bp, 5 predicted proteins | sample IncBWH2MmetaG_FD_160574 | JGI IMG/M metagenome (GOLD analysis project Ga0210384, IMG submission 160574) | Forest soil microbial communities from Barre Woods Harvard Forest LTER site, Petersham, Massachusetts, United States - Inc-BW-H-2-M | ecosystem: Environmental > Terrestrial > Soil >...
TGCGCCAGCGCATACCCATGAAGCGGCTGCCGCTTAAGCGTCCGCAAAATCATCATCTCCAGCGCGCCGGGGAACAAATCTCGTTGTTCGCGGGTTTTCATGGAGGTCTCAGTTTTTCAGTCACTCAAAGCCCGAGTTGCACAAGGCCTAGAGTAAAATAGGATAGGCGCTAATCCGAGTCAAGTACAAAAAACAATGTGACCGAGGTCGGTCTCGCACCACTTTCGTAATCTTGGGCAATAGGTCAGTTTCCGTTAGCGCGTCATTCGGAAAGGACAAGCTGGATTCAGCGCGGTTTGAGCGAGAAATTCTAGTCGCGATAGAGCTGCAGAGCGAAGCCGTGGGCGGAGGCCCACGGCTGTAGCTCGGAAAAAACGCGCTGGATGCGAGTTTGCCGGCCGAAGCGGGCGTCCAGCAGAAACCTAGTGGAGGCCGGATACTGCAGCATTTTACTGTGCAGCTGCTCAACGGTGCAGCGCTGGCAGCCGCCAAGCCCGAAGGATTCCTGCAATTCGTCGCCGACCAAAGCGCTGAGTACAATCATGGGTTCAAATTGCGATCCAAAATTGAGAATGATTTGTTGCGCGCGGTCTTTGCAGTCGGCGGTGACACAAAGCTTCTGCAGCTCGCGCCAGTCGTCGGCGGTAGAGAGCCAGCCGCGCGCGGAGCCTATGGCGGAACTGTATCCGTACTCGAGGCCGGCCTGATTGACAGAATCGGGCGTTTGCAATTCTTTGACTCGTGTGGCCCAGCGATCGTGCCACGCGCGAAAATGTTGCAGCAAAATTGGACGGCTGGAAACAGAAGCATTTTCACGAAGAACCTGCAGCGCCTCTTGGGTTACGTCGGGACGAGGATCATCGAGAGCCGCGAGAGCTTCCTGTTCCACTTCGGGCGAGAAAACGATATCGGCGAGACGACGAAGCAGCACACAACCGGAATTGTCGGACTTCATCGCGGCATGCAGCATGGCGGCGCCGTCGGCAGGCGCAACGCGCAAGAAATAAGCGATCAGCTCGGCTTCCGTCCCGCAATAGATGTTCCCGAGCCTCTTGGTAAACCAGATTTTGAGTTCTGGTGCTATGGCGGAAGACGCATAGCGCCGCAGCAAACCGGCGGGGAATGCCATCGCGCCATCATTCTGCTGGTCCATCAGCTCACGCAGAAAAAGTGCGTCAAGGTCCGGCAACTGTTTTTCCGATAGCAAGCTGAGCGCGGCGACACCGACCTGCGGATTGGGCGAACGCAGCTGGTCGAGGATAACGAGCCGCGCGTCGGCGGGAGAAAGTTCGTTCAGGCGGATCAGGGCGATGCCGTTGCCTCCGAGCCAGTGCGACTTCACAACAAGATCCTGCAGGACCGGCAGCATCGACGGGCCTTTGATTTCGTCCCATTGGTGAAGCAGCACGGCATCGCGATCGATGGAGGGCAAATCGGCGAACGATGTGGGCATCTCGCGACGAATCAAAGCGAGTAGATCAGTGGGAACCTCACTTCCGGAGAGAGAATCGCCGAGGTATAGCAGTGTTTTCAAGGATTGACTGCGAGCCTCGGAAGTTTTTTTGTTGAGCGCGGCGGCGAGCACGCGCGCATAACGAAATTGCTCGGCCTGAGGAACGCCGCGTTGGGACCACAATCCGCTCCGCTGTGATGGAACGAACTCTGAAAACGGCTCCGGCTGAGCAGCCGGCACCGGATACCAATCCGGATGCTGCTGATAGAGGGAGACGAAAGCCACAACGCGCAGGTAGTCACCCGGAATGGCGCGGTCGGGCTCGCTGAGTCCTTTTTCTAGCTGATCGAGAACCCGCTGGCGATTGCGGGCACTGATAAGAGGAGTGTCGAAGTCACAGGGCTGCTGCTGTTTTCCTTCGCGGCGCGCCATCTCCAATTCGGCTTGCGGAGTTTCCAGATAACGAAGAACAAGGCAACCTTCCGACCAGGATTCGCTGCCGTATTGCGAAGCGAGCAGTGAGTTGGCGCGATCCAATTCGGATTTTTCCCAAATGGCATCGCTGGGCAGGATTTCGATTCGCAGCGCATTCGACGTGAGCGGAAAGCCAAGTTTGTTCGATCTTACCGAAACGGTGTACGTTCCCGGCGTTTCAATGCGAAAGCGCTGGTTCAAAATCTGGCTCACGATGATCGGTTTTTCGCCGGGATCCGCCTGAGCACTAAACCCGTGGCAATTCCCCATGTACATCGACATCGCGGCGTCGACTTCGAGCGCGCGGTCAACTGCCGGAGGCGCGATCGAGTACTGATAGGTTTCCATCGGCGTGCAATCTTCAGGTATCGAATAGAACCGGTGCTCGGGGCTGGAAAAAACCAGCTCAAGAGGAACAATTTCGCCCCGATGGAATTGAGATTTGCCGTTGGCCGTGCGCAATTGAAGCGTTACCGGTCCCGGCTTAATCGGAACGGGCGCGTTAACTTGCGCTTGCGCAGACCCCATTAAAGCGAAAAACAAAACTGCGACGAACACGAATGCGGCTTTGAACGATTGAGGGCATTTCAGATTCAAGACAGCCTCCAGCGTATAGCCGTTAGAACGCTGAGCGTTCGAGAACTTGCCAAAAAGAGTCGTGTAGTTGCTGGGGCGAGATGCCCACCCGTGGCTGGCTGGGTTTGCTTCGCCGCAGGAGACGGCACGGCGACGCGAGTGTCGCCGTCCCGCCACGAACATGGGCGACCATCGCCGAGAGGCACGACTGCGGGCCGAAGAGTTGGAAGAATCGATTTCACGCGCTCCTCCCAAGCGCGTCAGGAGGGGTTTTGCCCTCTCGACAAAGACTTATCATGGATGTCGGCAAACCGGAAGCAATCCTCGGACTCGATTGGTTCGGGTCAGGTTGTCAACCCCCTCTTATACTTATATTGCGTTCGATTATCGGAAATTAACCCAACGCCTAAGCTTGGCGTCCGTTTAACCGCGCCTATCCCCATTCAACCTCGAAATTCGACCGTTCAATGCTTCTTACTTTACCGCTTCAATATATCCATGCTACCGTTCGCCATGCGCTCGACTCCCATCCCCGCGGGCGTCGCAGGAGGCGCGTCAAGCGTTCTTCTCGCAACTCGCGCGCCTCTGCTTTCCGGTAGAACTTCAGTGCCCACCCTTGTTGTGGATCGATTTGCCCATCCTTTGTTTTCATATTGTTACGAATTGCTTTTTCCGCAACTCCTTTGTTTTGATAATCATCTGCGTTGCCCTATAGTATTTTTGGCGCTTCCTCCGAGCCCTGCGCCCTCTGCGAACTCTGTGGTGAACACGCCCCTAACTCCTTTACTGACATACTGTTGCGAACTCTTGTTTGTCGCCAAAAGAGTCAACTCCTTTGCAATCAAGGAAATCCAGACTCTTTTTGCAAAATACCCCGGGGTGGGGGTACCTCGTCGACAGCCGTCTGCACACCCTCAGGCACTCCTCGCCCCGGCGCCGCGCCGCAACGTGGACACGGCCCGCACATCCAACTATCATTGCTGCAACGTCTGGGATCCAGGTCCATGGATGAAGCTGCCAAACTAACGCATTTCCCATTTTTGGGCGAGGCTGACCCCCTTCCCGCCAATCTGTTCGTGGCTTTTCCAGAGCAGGCCAACACCCTCGCGCTGCTGTACGAAGTCAGCCGCGAAATCACCTCGATTCTCGATAAGGAAGAACTCTTCCGCCTCGTTGCACAGCGCGTCAAGAAGCTAGTTAACTATCACGTTTTCAGCGTCATGCTCTGGAATGAACAGACGCAACACCTGGAGAGCGCCTTCGTCATGCGCTACGGCGACTCCATTCCTCCACGCACGCGCGTTCCGCTCCATCAAGGACTCACCGGCGCCGCCGCTAGCCAGCGACGAGTGGTGCGCGTTGCGGACACCCTCACAGATCCTCGGTTTATCGGCTGTGAGGTGGAGACTGGCGTTTCCGTGCGCTCAGAGTTGGTCGTGCCGCTGCTGATACAGGATCGCCTGATTGGAGTGCTGGATTTGGAGAGCGCGGAGACGCGGGCGTTCACGGCGGAGCACGAGCGTATGCTCACCGCAATTGCCTCCTACGTGGCTATCGCGATAGAAAATGCGCGGCTCTACGAAGGAGCGCGCCAAACCGAGCGCCGCCTCCACGACGATCTTTCTACCGCTCGCGAAATTCAGCGCCAGCTGCTTCCCACCGGCGCTCGCGAAGTCCCGGGACTCGATCTCGCGGCGGGCTATTGCTCCGCGCGCGAGTTGGGCGGCGACTTCTACGATTTTCTGCCCTACGGCAAAGGCCGTCTGGCCGTAGCCCTTGGCGACGTCTCCGGAAAGGGGACCGCGGCCGCGCTATTCGGATCACTGGCCATCGGCATCATGCGCGAACATATCGTCGAACATCCCTGCCCGCCCCCGGAAATGCTGGCACTGCTGAATCGCCGCCTGCATGGCGCGCACCTGGACGCGCGCTTTATTGCCATGGCCTTCGCGGTATACGATGCCGGTGAACGCCGGCTCACCCTCGCCAATGCGGGCGCGCCCTACCCGGTTTTACTGCGTGACGGAAAAGTTCAGCAAATTCGCATCGCCGGCGTGCCACTTGGCCTTTTCCCGGATACCGAGTATGACGAGGTCACTGTTGAGCTTCGCCCAGGCGACGTCGTATTGCTCGCCTCCGATGGCATCCTCGAATCAGAAGACCCGGAGCAGGTAGAATTTGGCATGAAGCGCCTGAGCCTCGTCCTCGAAAATGTTTCTCCCCACCAGTCTGCCAGCGAAATCTGCGACTTGGTGCTCAATGCTACCGAGGCCCACAGCGGCACCGGCTTCCTTCCCGCCGACGACCGCACCCTGATAGTGCTGCGGATGACCGATCACACCTCCAGCGACTTCTCGAAGATGCCCATCATCTACTGACCTGCGTGGAAAGCACGGAACGTCGATTACTGTTGTCTGGCATAGTCTATCTATGTTAAGACATAGAATGTCTATGCCACGTCGGGCACCCATCTCTGGTTACGCAGCGCTCGATTCTTTCCGGTAGGCAAAACAATGAATCGCGAAGAGCTCTTGCCCGGAACTCTGCACTTGCTGATTTTGAAGACGCTGGCCCGCAACGATCAGATGCACGGATACGAGATTGCACGCTCCATCCAGCAGTTCTCTCGGGATGTTCTGCAGGTCGAAGAGGGATCGCTGTATCCCGCGCTGCAGCGCATGTTGATCAAGGGTTGGGTGAAAGCAGAATGGGGCGTGACGGCGGAGAATCGCCGCGCGCGCTACTACCGTTTGACGGCAGCCGGCAGAAAGCAGTTCGAGGTTGAGAAAGCGCAATTCGAGCGCGTGATCGAGGCGATTGCGCGAGTGATTCAGACGGCATAAGGAGAACGGCTTAACACAGAGTGCGCAGAGACCGGAACACAGAGATCGCGGAGAAACCAAATAGCGGCTGTGGACGTAATCGAAGGCGGTAGGGGATGAACAAGCTAGGCGAGACTTGGCGGCGAGTTCGGATGCTGGTGCGGCGCGACGAGTTTGCGCGGGAATTGGAAGAGGAGATGCGGCTGCACCGCGAGCTGAAGGAGAAGGAACTCATCGGTGACGGAATCGATGCGAGCAAAGCGCGCTACGCGGCGAGCCGGAAATTTGGGAATGCGATGTATTTGCGAGAGCGCAGCGCCGAAGCGTGGGGCTGGAGTTGGCTGGATGATTTTGTGCAGGACGTCCGCTTCGGACTGCGGATGCTCCGGACGAATCCGGGATTCACGATTGCGTCCGTGTTGACACTGGCGCTGGGCATTGGCGCGAACACGGCGATCTTCAGCGTAGTGAACGCTGTCCTGCTGCGCCCGCTTCCGTACGATGATCCGGCGAAGTTGGTGCGGGCGGATGAGTATTGGCCAAGGATTAATGATGAGGTGGTGCCCGGGCCGGACTACGTTAACTGGAAACTGAACAATAACGACTTTGAGGCGTTGGGCGCGTACGACAGCGGAGACCAAATAAACCTGACGAGCGCGGGACAGCCCGAACGCATCGAAAGCGTTCTGGTGACCGCGAATTTCCTCCGCGTTCTCGGCGTGCAACCGTCCCTAGGGCGCGATTTTCTCCCGGAAGAGGCACAGCCGGGAGCAAAGCTCGTGGCAATTCTAAGCGATGGCTTTTGGAGAAGAAAATTCGGCGCAGAGCCACAGATTCTAGGGAAGGGCATCGCGCTTAATGGACAAAGTTATACGGTGATTGGAGTTCTGCCGGGAGTATTCCGGTTTCCGGACCGGCGCACCAACCCGGAAATCCTTCTAGCTTTTCAGTTGCCGGCGAAGGTGGATTGGACCGCACGATCTGTGTCCTTGACCCGCGTCATCGGGCGATTGAAACCGGACGTGCGCATCACGCAGGCGAATGTGGAGCTTGCAACCCTTAGCAAACGCACGGAGGCAGATATTCCTGCGTCGTTCCGTCACATGCGGGATGGCATGCAAGTGCGCACGACTGGATTGCACGAAAAGCTGGTAGGAGATATTCGGCCGACGCTGCTGATTCTGCTGGTTGCGGTTGCGATTGTCCTTCTGATTGGCTCCCTGAACGTGGCCAACCTGCAGCTTGCGCGCGCGTCGAGCCGGCAAAAGGAACTAGCGGTGCGGGCGGCCATCGGAGCGGGGCGTACAAGGCTGCTGAGGCAATTGCTGACCGAGGGAGCGGTGATGGCCGCGCTAGGCGGGCTCGGGGCGCTGCTGATCGCCGCGGGCGGAGTGCGGCTGCTGCGCAACTACGCGCCTGCAAGTTTCCAGCCGACCGGGCACATTGAGTTGGACAAGTGGGCGCTGCTGTTTACCTTCAGCATTACGTGTCTGAGCGGACTGTTATTCGGAGCGGTTCCTGCCTTGCGTGCTTCGAGTCCGGACGTCAACACTGACCTGAAGGAGGGAAGAGTGGCGCCGTGGCGCGGCTATGGCCAGAGCAAACTTCGAGCGGCGCTGGTGACGTGCGAGTTGACGCTGGCTGTTGTGTTGTTGGTCGCTTCTGGATTGCTTATTCGTAGCTTGGTGCTGCTGTCGAATGTCGATCCCGGATTTGACGCGACGAACCTCCTTACCGTCAGCACGGCGCTGCCCGAAAGCAAGTACGCACAGCCCGTACAACGGACTGCGTTTTTTGATCGGGTCCTGCAAGAAGTAGTGCGATTGCCGGGAGTACGATCCGCAGCGCTGACCAGTTCGCTGCCGTTGACGAACTACGCTCGAGGCGCCGCGGTCTCTGTGGAAGGGCGACCCGACCCGCCATCCAACGCCCGACCGCTGGTTCCCATGCAACACGTCAGCCAGGCGTATTTCGCGACGCTGAGAGTGCCATTGCGTGAGGGACGCGTTTTCGACGAAGGAGACTTCACGCCACGGGCGCCGCTCGTGGTGATCGCAAACCGGGCGTTCGTGCAACGCTATCTTCCCAACGACGACCCGTTGGGGAAGAGAATTCACCTTGGCGATCCCAATTCATCGGGGAGAACGATAATCGGCGTCGTGGGTGATGTCAGGCACGTGAGTTTGAATCATGAGGCCGAGCCAGAAGTATATGTCCCCTATGCCGGACCGGACGCAACATCGACGGCGATGCTGGCAGTGCGGACGGATACAGATCCCCGAAGCCTGGCGGCGGCAGTGCGAGAAGCAGTGATGGCAGTGGATGCGGAGCAACCGGTTTTTGCCGTCTCCACAATGAGGCAACGCATCGCGGATTCGATGTCTGGGGCCCGGTTTAATGCAAGGCTGTTGGGATTTTTTGGGTTTGTGGCGCTGGTGCTGGCTAGCGTCGGAGTATATGGCGTGATTGCATATTTCGTTGCGCAACGCACTCACGAAATCGGAATCCGCGTGGCGCTGGGTGCGAGCTCGCGAGATGTAGTGGGCATGGTCATGCGGCAGGGCACTGTGATGACCGCGGCAGGGTTGGTGTGGGGACTTGGCGGAGCGATGTTCGCAACGCGGTATCTTGCGAGTTTGCTGTATGGAATCGGAGCGGGTGATCCACTGACGATAGCTGGCGCGGCAATCACGCTGGGAGCGGTGGCGCTGGCGGCGTGTTACTTACCGGCGCGGCGGGCAACACGGGTGGATCCGATGGTGGCGCTGCGATACGAGTGAGAGAACGGCGAAGAAACAGAAGTAAGAAAGACGAAGTGATTTAGAAGCGAAGTTCGGGCTAGAGAACAGGCAGAAGAGGAAGGCGCGATGGGAACGCTTGGTGAGCTGTCGCGGCGTTTGCAGATGCTGATGCGGAGAGGGAAGTTTGCGCGGGAGTTGGAAGAAGAGATGCGGCTGCACAGGGAATTGAAGGAGAAGGAATTGATTGCGGAAGGAGTAGAGGTGCGCGAAGCGCGGTATGCGGCGAGCCGGCAATTTGGGAACGTGATGAATTTGCGAGAGCGCGGCGGCGAAGCGTGGGGTTGGAGATGGCTGGAAGACTTCATGCGGGACTTGCGCTTTGGAGCGCGGATGCTGAGGCAGAATCCAGGATTCACTATCGTTGCGGTGCTGACGCTTGCCCTCGGCATTGGCGCCAATACTGCGATCTTCACCCTGATTGATGCAGTGATGCGCAGGTCGCTGCCGGTAGCAAATCCCAGGCAGCTTTATCGTCTCGGCGACAATAACAGTTGTTGTGTTATGGTCGGGACGCAGGAGGGCGGTAGTTTTGTTCTTTATTCTTATGCGCTGTACGAGAATCTTCGCGACCACACACCCGAATTTAGCGGGCTCGCTGCTTTTGAGCCCTGGACATCGGATTTAAACGTTCGCCGTAACGGGTCTGCCGCCGAGCCCTATAAGGGAGAGTTCGTTTCGGCAAATTACTTCAATACGTTGGGCGTCCGCGCCTTCGTTGGCCGACTCCTCGCGCCCCCCGATGACTCAGCAAGCGCGCCTCGCGTTGCGGTGATGAATTACCACACCTGGCAGCAGCACTTCGGGCTAGATCCATCTGTGATCGGCTCAATGTTAAACATTAATGGCGTTCCTTGCGCGATTGCAGGTGTGACCCCACCGGGATTCTATGGCGACACTCTTCGCAGCGATCCTCCGGACTTCTGGCTGCCCTTGGCCGCCGACCCGGAAAAATGGCGCCTCCCTAACGCTGCCGTGGAGTGGCTGTATCTTATGGGACGACTAAAGTCCGGCTTTGCGCCGGAACCCGTACAAGCGCGACTCACCGTCGAATTACAGGAGTGGCTCAGCAGTCACCGCGAAGTTATTCCCGACCGAGATTTGAAGGACATTCCCCGGCAATACATTCACCTGACTCCGGCGGCTCGAGGTGTCGAGAAGCTGCGGACTGACTATGAAACGGGCCTGCATTTGTTAGTGACACTCTCAGCATTGCTTCTGCTGATCGCCTGCGCGAACATCGCTAACTTGTTCCTGGCGCGCGGGTCGGCCAACCGTTCGCAGATGGCCGTGCGGTTGGCCCTGGGAGCGCCACGAAATCGCCTAATTCGGCAGATGCTCACGGAGAGCGTTCTTCTGGCACTTATGGGCGGCGCCGCGGGACTCTATGTAGCTTACGCCGGGACACGTACCATCCTGCTCCTTGCCTTTCGAGGGGCCAGCTATGTTCCTATTGACGCCCGGCCATCCCTGCCCGTGCTCGGTTTCTCCATCCTTCTATCGCTGATGACAGGTATCGTGTTCGGGATTTTACCCGCATGGACAGCGTCGCAATCCGATCCCCTCGATGCCCTACGCGGAGCAGGCCGTTCCACGGGCGATCGCGCTTCGGTGCCGCAGAAGTCACTGGTCGTAGCACAAGTTGCATTCTCGATTGCGCTGTTGATCGCAGCCGGTCTGGTCACGCAAAGCCTTCGCAATCTCGAAGGCCAGCATTTTGGGTTTGTAGCGGACGGACGGCTGATCGTGAATATCGCTCCGTCCCTGTCCGGCTACACACCAGACAAGCTTGACGGACTCTATCAGCGGCTTGAGGAGACGATGCCGCAAATACCCGGCGTCCTGAGCGCAAGCCTGTCCTGGTACAGCCCGCTGGGCGGTAACAACGCGAACGAACGCGTGTACATTCAGGGAAAAGCACCGGACTATCGTTGGACGGCGCCCTCCTGGGACAGGGTTGGTCCTCACTATTTCGAGACGATCGGCACGCGTTTGCTGCGAGGGCGCGTCATCGAGGAACGCGACAGGCCCGGCGGTCCAAATGTTGCTGTTATCAACGAAACGTTCGCGCGCAGATTCTTCCCGAACGAGGATCCTATCGGCCAGCACTTCGGAATGACGGATGCGAGTCACAGCGGCGATTACGAAATCGTCGGCATTGTCGAGGACGCCAAATATCAGGACACGCGCGGCCCTGCATATGCCACATTCTTTCTGCCGTTACTCCAAACCCCGCCCGGAGAGTCCTTTCGTGGCTGGGTCGGTGCCATCGAGATGCATGTTGCTGGCAGACCGGAGAATGTCGAGTCGGCTGTCCGCAAGGCGCTTGCCGATGCCGATCCGAATCTCCCCGTTCTCAACATGATGAGTTTTGACGAGCAGGTGGCGCACAACTTTAATCAAGAACGACTGATTGCGCGGCTTACAGAGCTGTTCGGCGCGCTCGCGCTCATCCTGGCCTGCGTCGGGCTGTATGGCATAACAGCGTATGCTGTCGCACGGCGAACCAATGAGATCGGCATTCGCATGGCGCTTGGCGCCGACCGCGCGAATGTGCTCGGCTTAGTGTTGCACGCTGCGCTCACCCAACTTGGCTTGGGACTGGCCATCGGCATACCGGCCGCCCTAGCGGGAGGCCAGCTGCTCGCGCACCAACTTTATGGTGTCAAGAGCTATGACCCAGTGATACTCGGCGCGGCCGCCCTGGTTCTTGTGGCCTGTGCCATCCTCGCAGCATCGATTCCCGCGCGACGCGCGACGCGCGTCGATCCCATCGTGGCCCTGCGCTACGAGTAGGAGGCTACTCGTGTCGGAAACGTGGTCTTTCCCTGGGATCCGATGCCCAGTAAAAAATGCGGCCGCCTCAATTATCAACAAATCAATCAATGTTCCAAATGCATTCAACTTGCACTTGCGGTGCGCGCACTGCCTTCAAGAGCTGCGGTGACCACAATTCTTCAGGCTCTTTGCCAGTGCCCTTGTTCTTCGAAACAGCCTTGTTATACATAGCGAGCAGCCGACG
>Ga0210384_10007937_pt1 | contig 11144 bp, 10 predicted proteins | sample IncBWH2MmetaG_FD_160574 | JGI IMG/M metagenome (GOLD analysis project Ga0210384, IMG submission 160574) | Forest soil microbial communities from Barre Woods Harvard Forest LTER site, Petersham, Massachusetts, United States - Inc-BW-H-2-M | ecosystem: Environmental > Terrestrial > Soil >...
CGAATTTGTCGTCGTTTGCCAGGGAAGGATTTTTGCGAAGTTGCTCGGCGATCTCGCGGTGGCTATCCAGGAACTGATCGAAGCGCGCGCGATCCTGACGATTCATGTCGCGATCGCGGTCCTCCTGACGGTTCATATCGCGGTTGCGATCATTGTCCTGACGACTGGCGTCTCGGTCCCGGAAGTCCGCCTGACGGTTGGCGTCGCGGTCACGATTGTCTTCACGCTGATCGTAGCGATTTTGTTGCTGCATGAAGGCATTCGGATTTTCCTTGATGTCCTGGCGAACTTCCGGATGCTGCTGCAGATAGGACTGCAACGCCGGATGGTCCTTAACGAATTTGTCGTCGTTTGCCAGGGAAGGATTTTTGCGAAGTTGCTCGGCGATCTCGCGGTGGCTATCCAGGAACTGATCGAAGCGCGCGCGATCCTGACGATTCATGTCGCGATCGCGGTCCTCCTGGCGGTTCATATCGCGATTGCGATCGCTGTCCTGACGACTGGCGTCTCGATCACGATTGTCCTCGCGGCGATCGTAGCGATTTTCCGCGTGCATAAACGCATTGGGATTTTCCTTTATTTCCTCGCGAACCCTGGGATGGTCCTGCAAGTAAGTTTGCAATTCGGGATGATCCTTGACGAATTTTTCGTCATTTACGAGCGAAGGATCTTTGCGAAGTTGCTCGCCGATTTCGCGATGGCCGTCAAGGAACCGATCGAAATTCGCGAGTTCCTGACGGCTGGTATCGTTGTCCTGAACAGCCCTGCTGTTCTGACTGGGCACGGGTTCCGCGTTTGCTGACGTGCCGAGCCACATCAACGTCAACAGAGCTGGCAGCGTTAGTGACGTAAGGTGTTTCTTTTTCATAGCACGGCCCTCCGGTTCGGTGAATGTGTCACCGAAGTGAATGGTGCAAGTTCCACGCCAGAATTTGGTTAAAAAGTGAAACTTGCCGCTATTCAAGAGCTTGGGGTGGGACCTACAAAAACTGGAATCTGGCAGGGGTGTAAATTCGACAGATGCGGGGAAAATTGCTATACGCAAAAAGCCCTAAACGCAATGCCTTACACGCAAAAAAAGAATACGGGCGATTAGAATCATCAGCAGCAGGAATTCCCTTCTGAATCTCTTTCTGTGACTCCGCATTCTGTCGACTCTGACCCGTTATTGTCCGGGTTGGCTCAAATCTCATGATTGCATAACAATGTCGGCTCCTCGACCCGAGTAAACTGTGGTTGCTCAACGACCGCAGGCTCGGGAGAAAGGAGCCGAACATGATGATTATAGGCGTAGATTACCACCCGAGCTTTCAGACGATTGCATTTTTTGTGGAAGAGACTGGTGAGTGTGGTGAACAGGAACTGAACCACAGTGATGGACAAGCAGAGAAATTCTATCGCGACCTAAAGCAGCGAGGAATCCACGTGCGGGTAGGACTGGAGGCTACCGGATATTCACGCTGGTTCGAGCGACTGCTGGCAGAGCTGGGTTTCGAGTTGTGGATCGGTGATCCCGCAACGATCAAGACCAAGCGAGTCAAGAAGCGGAAGTTCGATCGTGAGGACGCCCGACTGCTGCTCCGGCTGATGCGGGAAGATAACTTTCCGCAAATTTGGGTACCCAGCCCGGAAAATCGGGATCTGCGACAACTGTTGTGGCACCGGCATCGCTTGGTGCAGATGCGCACGCGGATCATGAATCAATTGCAGGCGTTGGCTATGAACGAGGGCTATCGCTGGAAGAAAAAACTGTTCAGCGAACAGGGGCGAGCGCAGTTAGAAAAGCTGGCGTTAGCTCCCTGGGCCAGTCGGCGCCGGCAAGAGTTGTTGGAACTTCTGGACCGCATGAATCCGACCATCGAAGAGTTAACCGCAGCCGTCACACAGGAAGCCAGGAAGCGACCCGACGTCGTGCGACTGATGACCCATCCAGGAGTGGGCCCGCTTACGGCACTGGCCTACGTGTTGATCATCGGAACTCCGAGTCGGTTTCAACGCGGCAAGCAAATCAGCAACTACGTGGGCATGATTCCGAGTGAAGACTCCAGTGCCGGCAAGCAACGCTTGGGTCACATCAGCAAGCAAGGCAGTTCGTTGTTGCGCTTCTTGCTGGTGGAGGCAGCTCAAGCGGCGGCACGCGTTCATCCAGACTGGAGACGTCGCTACGTGCATTTGGCGATGCGTCGGCACAAGAGCATTGCCAAGGTGGCGATGGGGCGCAGGCTGGGAGTCCGCTTGTACTGGATGTGGCGAAATGCCTGCGAGTATTCGCCATCGTTAGAGTTCGGTTCGTACGCGGGACAGCTCGGTACCGGACATGGTGTGAAGTAGAACGCCGTGCACATGAATGGGCATCCCGCTCCCTGCAAAGGGAGTTTGAAGAAGTAATCATGGTCGAAGTTTTGATCGAAGAGATGTATGGGTCGGACTGAAACCGACCGAACGATTACAAGCGAGCCGTGGTCGTCGAAGCAGAGGTCAAAACAAACAACGAAGACCACTCTCGGGGTGAGTTGGCCTCTCAGCCAATGTGACCGCAACTATATCCCTTAGACCTGAGGAAATAGGTGTATCCAATCGACTGTTTACTGGATGGCGAGCGCCACCGCTCCGCCCGAGAATCAAGGTTGCCCACCTACCTGGGCAATTAGTTTCGGAGGCTAACCGTGAACCACAAGCCGAGAATTCTGTTCTTTTCAACGGGAGATTCGACGCGCAGCCAGATCGCCGAGGGTTTTCTAAGAATGTTCGCCGGCGACGAACTCGTAGCCGTAAGTACGGCACAATCAGCCGAAGCTGACCCCTTGACTCAGGATGTTATGACAGAAATTGGGATTGATATCTCCGGGCAACACCCAAAACAAATAGCAGAATCGTTCAAGGAGCACTTTTCGTATGTCGTTAGCATCTGCGATGCTTCCAGAGAGAGATTCCCCGTGTGGCCATTTACCCCGAACATTCTTCGCTGGAGCTTGGCTGATCCAGAACTGGTCAGCGGCTCAACTGAGCAAAAGAAGGAAATGTTTCGAAGTGCGCGTGACAAAATCGGCCAAAACGTCAGAGAATTTCTTGAACAGTTGCGGGATGGTGAGCGCAGGTTAGCTTAAGGTCTTCGGTATCGGATCTTGCCAACTTTGCTTCGAAGCGCGTTGACTCGTGCCAGAAGGCTCACTCTTGGAGTTCACTTCCAAACGAGCGTGTAGGTTCGCCGACGCGCCCCAAAGTGAATCGACGGGGAGTCCTCGAAGTGCGTCCGACGCATTCGGTGCCGAGCTTTTTCCTCGCCTCGGACCGGGTTTGATAACCGGCGCGGCAGACGATGATCCGAGCGGTGTCGCCACGTATTCACAAGTGGGGACGCAGTTCGGAATGGCCATGCTCTGGACGATGGTGTTCTCCTTCCCGCTGATGGCCCCGACGCAGGAAATTTGTGCGCGACTCGGGCGAATCACCGGGGTAGGCATCGCGGCAAACTTGCGCCGGTACTATCCAAAGGCGCTTGGCTACGGTTTGATTCTTCTCCTGTGCGTTGCCAATCTTTTCAACCTGACTGCCGACCTCTCCGCAATGGGCGCAGCCATGGGCCTTGTTGTAGGTGGGCCAGCTCAAGTGTACGCCCTGGTTTTTGGGCTCGTTTCGCTGGTCCTTCAGATGTTTATCCCGTATCGAAAGTATGTTCGATATCTGAAGTGGTTGACCTTGGCTTTGTTTGCCTATGTAGCCACGGCATTTGTGATTCACGTACCTTGGGGCATGGCTTTGCGGAACGCAGTTTTTCCGTCCATGTCATGGACGAGCGACTATTGGATGGCGTTGGTGGCCGTACTCGGCACGACTATCAGTCCCTATCTTTTCTTTTGGCAAACCTCACAGGAGGTGGAGGAGGTGCGGCTAAACAACGACGAGCAACCACTCAAGCGGAAACCGTCGCAAGCCCATAAGCATTTCCGGAGAATCGCATTTGATACGCGAGTTGGCATGGCGTTCTCCAATGTCGTTGCGTTCTTTATCATCCTGACGACGGCGGTGACGCTGCATGGTTCTGCGGTTAAAAGTATCGGGACGGCCGCGGACGCAGTACAGGCGTTGCGACCGCTCGCGGGTCCATGGGCTTTCGGATTGTTTGCGCTGGGGATTATCGGGACCGGCCTATTAGCGATACCGGTGTTGACGGGCTCGGTGGCTTATGCGGTGGCGGAGACATTTCACTGGCCGGCAAGCCTCGAAACGAAACCGCGGCGGGCGAGGAAGTTTTACGCGACGCTTGCCACTGCGACTCTGGGCGCGATCGTTTTGAACTTCCTGCGAATCGATCCGATTCGGGCGCTGTACTGGTCGGCGGTCGTAAACGGAATCGTCGCGGTTCCGTTGATGTTCCTTCTTATGTCGATGGCCACGAATCGTAGCACCGCGCTCAAGTGAACGGTATTTCTTCTGGACCGGCGCATCGAAGGTCCACAGCGCAAAGGGAAAATGGCAACGCAGATTGCAGCGTCTCTTTGAATTCGCAAAAGTCCCCAAAGGTCATCCGCACCAATTCCGCGATACTTTCGCCGTCGAATTGCTGCTCGCGGGGGTTCCGCTCGATAGAGTCTCGATACTTCTCGGGCACAGCAGCATTCGCATAACTGAGCGTCATTACGCTCCGTGGACACGCTCACGCCAAGAGCAAATCGAAGCCGATCTCAGGGCGGCTTGGAGCAACGATCCTGTGATAGGAGAGGTACACGCGGGGTACACGGCGCAGCGCGCGGCAAAAACTCCTGTGTTTTCAAGAAGTGCGCGGCCTGAGACATAGGTAACACATTGTACCGGACACATAGGTGACACTTTTCCCCGTAAAGGGGAGGGAGTGATGCCTTGGAAGGAGTGTTCGGCAATGGATGAAAGACTGCAGTTTGTGGCTCGCCGGCTAGCCGGCGAGGCGATGGCGGAACTTTGCAGGGAGTTCGGTATCTCCCGCAAGACCGGCTACAAGATCTTCGATCGCTATCAGGAATGTGGCATGCAGGGGCTCACGGACCGAAGCCGGCGTCCCTTTCGCTACGCCAACCAACTTCCTTTCCAGGTCGAGAACTACGTCTTGAATGTGAAGCGCGAGCACCCCAGCTGGGGTGCTCGAAAAATCCGCGAACGCCTGATTCGCAGGTTCTCTGGCATTCCCATTCCCGCCAAGAGCACTATCCATGCGGTGCTGGATCGCCACGGATTGGTCGAGCGCCGCGGCCGTGTGCGTCATCGTGCGCAAGGAACTGCTCTCTCGCTGGGACAGCGTCCCAACGAGTTGTGGTGCACCGACTACAAAGGCGAGTTCCTATTGGGCAACCACCAATATTGCTATCCGCTGACGGTTACCGACCACGCCAGCCGTTTTCTTCTTACTTGTGAAGCCCTTTCTTCCACCCGAGAAGACTACGCTTTTACTGTATTTGAGCGGCTTTTTAAGGAGCGCGGCCTGCCCGCCAACATCCGCAGCGACAACGGTGTGCCCTTCGCTTCGGCTCACTCGTTGTTCAACTTGAGCAAGCTGGCGGTCTGGTGGTTACGCCTGGGCATTGGTATCGAACGCATCAAGCCAGGTCATCCGCAGCAGAACGGCCGCCATGAACGCATGCATCTCACTTTGAAGAAAGAAGCTACTAAACCCGCCGCCAGCAATTTTCTGCAACAGCAGGCCCGCTTCGACAAGTTTATCGAGGTCTTCAATAACCAACGTCCGCACGAAGCGCTGGCCATGAAATGCCCGGTCGAAATCTATCAGCCCGCGAACCGCACCTACACCGGACTGCCGGACATCGACTATCCGCTGCACGATAAGACCATCGTAGTCACGCGTTGTGGCCGCATCTGTCTGGGCAAGAAGAAAATCAACTTCAGCACCGTCTTCGCCGGACAAGCCGTCGGCATCAAAGAAGTTCACGACGATATCTGGCTGGTCAGCTTTATGGATTATGATCTGGGATACTTCGATCTGGAGACTCGAGTGCTCGAACCGCTCGAAAATCCGTTCGGCCCAAAAGTGTTACCTATGTCTTAGGTACGTTGTGTAACCCATGTGTCCGGGCTGGACCGCAGTGAGTGAACGCCTAATGTCGGAGCTGAAGCTCCGACCCCTAGGAAGAGAAAGCAAGAGAGGGGCCCGCCTCAGAAGGCAGCCGCTACAGAGCGTGCGGCTACCCTGCTCGAATCAGACAGCGCGTGGGAGGCGGTGATGGTCAAACCACCAGGACCACGCGAGCAGAACTACTTCGGCGATGATTCCTGGCCAGATTATTTCGGAGACGCCGCCGGGAGGCGGGCTGAAACGGTCACCGATGTAGAGGAAGAGCAACACGATTATATACGCAGCAAAAGCGTAAAGACCTATGCGATCGCGAGCACGCGTGGCGCGGAGGTAGAGCCACACGCCCATGGCCAGCATGAAGATTTCCACGATCATTGTGCTAGCGATGGAGTTCCACAATCCCAAACCGTAGCGTGGACCGCCGGGATAGAGCGGCATATCCGGGCGATGGGTTACCCAATCGAGGACCCAGTGGCTTATCACGCCGATCCAGATGGCCACGGTGCCGGGCCAATAGTGAGCGATCGCGTGATAGACCAGCGCGAAAACTGTGGCCCAAACTATCGACATCAGCAGGCTGTGCGACCACGGGTAGTAGTCGAGATCCAGCGGAGTGAATCGCGTGTTGCCAGGGTCGATGCGGACACGCTCCCAGCCAAAGAGCAGAAACCACGGCCAGAGTAAGTCTAGAAACAGCGGGGCAGCCAGGAGCGTGGCCAGTGAAGTGCGCGGCGCGAATTTCTTAGCGGCGAATCCCACAGCGAAATGGCCGATGAACATTTGGGAATTGTAGCGTTGTTCATTGGGAAATGCGCAGGCGGGCGAACCCGGGATCTACATGCGCGGGTGCCGCCGGGGTTGAGTGATTGCCGCGATCCCTCCACGCAGCGGCGGGATAAGCCGCTGCTCCGGTCGGGATGACACTTGGAAATTCTAGGAAACGAAACGCAATTAAAAAACCGCCGACCGGAGGCCCGTGCTACCCGCAAGCTACGGATTGTAGGGATCCGGTGTGTCGGGAACGACGTCGAGCGAGCTTTCCTTGAGCAGGTGAGCGTCGACCTTGATAGATTCCGACTTGCCGTTGTGGATGAAAGTGGCCGAGGCAATTTCGCCGACAGGGACGTTCACATCTTTTCCGGGACCGACGGATTTCAGAATGCTTCCACCGGCTGGAATGTTGAAGTGAATGGTCACTGGGTCGAGTTGCGTACCCGCTGCCGGCTTGACAGTGAGGACTCCGAAGAGATTGCGATCGGAAATATTGGTGAAGGTGTACGACTCCTTGGTCTTCTGCTCGGCCTGCGTGGTGTCCACGCTGAAAACCTTAAAGTCCGTAAAGGTGTGCCGCCGGTAAAAACGATGGCCATTGCGTTCCACCCACAGCTTCGCTGTTTGCGGAAGCCAGATTTCCTGCTTCTGCGAACGAAATTCCACCAGAGCGTAGTCGATAGAACAACGCTCGTCGGTCAGTTGAATCTTTTTGTTAGGTGCAACAAGTTCGAAATCCAAATGGACGATTTGAAAGGTCCCAGGATCGATCCAAACCCGGCCCTTGAGAGGAATTTGGTACATCCTTCCGGAAATTATATATGCGCGGATACGGCTGGGCCGATCAGGACGCTGGAGGAAATGCACCTGCCAGGCAGACTTCCCGTTCCACTGTCCCAATCCTTCGCATTCAAACTTGAAATCGCCGGCCAGAAGCGGGTGAAAGATCAGCGCCAGCGCAGGCAGCCCATTCGTTGCAATGCGCGCTGGAAACTGGCTGGGGTCGGCGGTACCATTACGAAACTCATCCAGAACAAACAATTCACGCGGATTTTGCGATATGGCTACAACGTAGGCGAAGCTCCGCTTATCCACCAGCCGGCGAACTCCCTTGGAATCCACATTGAAATGTTCCACGCCCTCAGTAGCCGTGAATTTTTCCATGTTGCTTACGAATTGGGTCATGCGTTGACCGACACCCTTGAGGATGTGTTGCAGCGGACATTCCGTGTTGGGATCCGCGACGGGTATCGCGTCGTCAACAGAAGCAGGCAGCCAGGAGTCTGTCGCCATGGCTGGCGGAGCGGTTGTTTTCTGCGCAAGCTCCAGTGAAGCGGGAGCGATGGTCGCGGTCAATTCCTTGGGTAGTAAGACTAAAAACAAAGTGCGCTGCTGGTTCGCCGATTCAAGAGTGGTCGCGATCCGCACGGATAAGAAACCCGGGGCGACCGCTTCGACGACATAAGAGCCAAGCGGCACTCCGGTATAGAAGAGTTCGCCATCGGAAGCAGATGCAACATTTTGAATTTCGTGTCCTTCGCTGGTCATCACTCGCACGTCGGAAAAGCCGCGGAAGGGCGATTCGTCCCCGAGCCGCAAACATACCCTGAGCGACGCTGTCTCTGGCGTGGACAGAGTCTGCGCTGAGCTGGCTGGAGCGCTGCTTTGTTGGGAACGCGCATAAGAGGGGAGAAGAAACAAAGCCGTGGATGCAGTCAGCAACTGCAGAAAAATCGCCGAGCGCATACTGCCCTCCCTGTCAGGGCACGGGGACTCCCACATCGAGCAGAGTCCGATTCAAGGAGATGGTTGGCTTCTTTGTATACGCCGAAGCCAACTGCGCGGGAGAAACTACGGAAGGATTGTAGCCCGTTGCAAGCCGCCAATCCATATCGATTGTGCTGCCGCAGGGCAGTGCAACAGAGGCCGCGAGGCTCTTGGGGGGGAGGTCAGTGAATCCGGCCTGATTTGGTTCCGATTGTGACGGCAACCGTGGCCGTGAAACCACACGCACTCAGGCAAAGAAGAAATGCGTAGCGTAGCGGTCTAGCTATGGCTTCTCCCTATGAAAAGGCACGGGAAGTTTACACGGGCGAAATTGACCGAAGACACAGTTGTTCCCTCTTCGCAACTAAAAGCGCAGCGATGAGCGCTGAAGGAATCGTGGTCACGGTTTGAGCGGGGCAGCCGGAGGCTGCGCGACGGGCGTTGGTGTTATGGGCGCCGCCGCAGAGGAGCGGCCGAGTTTGGCGAAGTCTTTTACGTAGGTGCGTAGGCCGAAGCTTGGAGTGATTTTGGAGTAGCCGGCGACGAGCTGGTCTTTGTAGCGATCCTGATTCCAATCGAGTGGATCGCCGGGATCGAGATCGAGGATGGTCAGATCGGTGTTATCCATGACGAGTTTTCCGAATTGCACCGAATTGCCCTGAAAGGTCATGTAGTTCCCTTTTTCCGCGGGAGGGGGCAGGGATTTTCCGTCACCAAAAGTGACGACGATGGAATTGTTCACGATCTTTACGCCGGTGAGTTTCCCCTGAATATGCGGCGGGGGAAGAAGCGTCGCCAAATCCATCAATAGATCATTTTTGTCGGTGTCCATGCCATCTATCTTGCTGGTGTTTACGATATTGGCGAGATCGATTCCGAGTAAGTCCATCATTCCCTTGACGCGAATGCCAAGCGCTTTGACCTTTTCGGTGTGCATGCGAATGCGGCCATCGGAGCTTAGGCTTACCGAGCCGGCGGTCTGGAAGGGGATGTCACCCTTGCTGTGCAGTTTGCCTTTGATGAGCAGGAGACCTTTGTCGATGGATATGGAGAGATCCTTCAGCGGTGCGTCGCTTTTGGCGAAAACGTGTTTATTCATGATGTCCGCGAGGGCATCCGTGGTGATGGAAACGATTCCGTTAGTGACTCGGACGGAGAAGGTGGTTTTGTCGTCGAAGATGGGCATTTGATTTTTGCCGGTGGGCAGGAGCTCGCCGGAGAGAGTTTCGAGGTGAGCGGCGGCTTTGTCGGTGAGGTGGAAGAGCACGTTGCGCATTTCGGTTTGCACCGGGCGGGGTGTTACTGCAGCACTGGTTGCTGGAGACGCCGCGGGCGGAGTGGAGGTTGCTTCTGGTTGCGTGGATGGCGGCGGCTGTGCTGGTTGCTGCGAGGATTTCGAACAAGCCACAAGGTTCAAAGCGAAAGCCACAACACTGGCAATATTGACAGTTTTCGTTACCGACTTCATCGAGGCACCTTGGTGTTGCGGATTGTTGCCGATCTACGAGGCAGAATTTCGCTTTTCGGTTTAGAGTCGTGAACATAGTACAACCGTCTGGCACATTTGCGAGGAGAAGTTTTTTAATGCCAAAGACGTTGAGAGCACCAAAGAGTATCAACACGAACAAATAAATACCAAGATCCGGTGAGAACCGAAGTACAGGTGTGCGCCTGTACCGATCAGTGGCACTACGGCGGGTAATGGAACTGCACGTCTGTACCGTAGACACCGTTTGTACGCGTACATATTGTGCTTCGGCGGATGGCGTAACCCCAGTCGGTAACCCCAGTCGATCGGTAAATGCCGGTTTTGCCGCATTTCCAGCTTGGAAGCATCGCGCGGAAAATGGGCATAGGCCTCCCAGGGGAAGTACAAAAAGGAAGAAGGGTGAATGATCGGGGGAATATGAACAACGCAAAGAAAGTTTTACGTGGCGGAATATTGGCGGGAGTGATTGCGACAGGGGCGTTGGGCGGGCTTGGGGCAGAGCCGGTGCACGCGCAAGAGGGACCGAAAATTTCCGGAATGGGTCCGGCGGTAGAAGGAAGTTTGGGATTTGAGTTTGTTTCTCAACAGGTACCGGGGCAGACTTCACGCGTGTCGATGTTTGGCGTAGACACGAGTATGACGGTGGGCGTGACGAGCCGGTTTGGCGTGCGCGCGGATTTCGCCTATGCCCGCTCGGCCGCGGTGTTTGGCTCCGGGAGCCACAGCGACATTATGAGCTATTTGGCAGGCCCAGTGTTCTACCCGGTGCTGGGGCATCGTATGGCTCCGTACGTGGAAATTTTGGGAGGCGCGGCGCGCGTGACGGGAGCCACGCCAGATGTGATGGGCGGATACGTGCGCGGATTTTCCAACAAATTTGCATGGGCCTGCGGCGGAGGAATTGAAGTGCGTGCCTGGCGCTCGTCGTCGATTCGCCTGGGCGCGGATTATTTGCATACGTCGTATTTCGATCCAACCGTAGCGGTGCGCGGACAAGGGAATGTTCGCGCGGTGGTTAGTTGGACGCACTATTTTGGGGGCGGGCGCGGAATA
>Ga0210384_10007938_pt1 | contig 11142 bp, 9 predicted proteins | sample IncBWH2MmetaG_FD_160574 | JGI IMG/M metagenome (GOLD analysis project Ga0210384, IMG submission 160574) | Forest soil microbial communities from Barre Woods Harvard Forest LTER site, Petersham, Massachusetts, United States - Inc-BW-H-2-M | ecosystem: Environmental > Terrestrial > Soil >...
GAAGGTGAGGATCTCGTTGTCGCAGCCCTTGTCGAAGGCCCCCCAACCCCCGTCGGTGTTCTGCATGCTGAAAAGCCAGCGAAGCCCCCGATCCAGGGCTTCCCGCCGGCCCTGGTCGCTGGCGGGGGGAGTCAAGCGGAGGCGGCTCAGGGTGGTCAGGGCGGCCGTGGTGTCGTCGGCGTCGGGATAGAAGGGGTTCCGGTACTCGAAGAACCAACCCCCCGGCTCCGCCTCGGGATTCCTCCGCTGGTAGTCGCCCGGCCCCCGTGCCTCGCGGTCCACGAGCCAGCGCGCTCCCTTTTCCAGGGCGGGGTGCGCGGCGGGCAGACCCGATTCGAGGAGAGCCTGGAGGGCGAGGGCGGTGTCCCAGGTGGCCGAGAAACAGGGCTGGATCCGCAGCGTATCCGCGTCCTCGATCTCCAGCTTCTCCAGCTCGCGCACTTGGCTCACAAGCAACGGGTGGTCGAGGGGGTAACCGAGGCAACGGAATGCGATGACGGTGTTGATGATGGGGGGCAGGATCGCCCCCAGCCCGTCGCTGCCTTCGAGCCGCTCCTGGATCCAGGCCTCCGCCGTCCGGAGCGCCTTCGCGCGAAGCGGGGTCAGGGAGGCGGCCTCCATCGCTTTCAGGGCCCAGTTGGCGGCGCGGAAGAAGGTGGTCCACAGTCGCTGCCGGGGCCCGCCCGCGGGGCGGCGGGGCTTCCCGGGAGCCTCCGGGCGGTGGAGCTCGTCGATGTTCGCGTGGTCCGGGACGGGGCAGGAAGGCTTCCGGGCCCAGATGATCGAGAGGGGGACGACGATGGCCCGCGACCAAGAGGAAATCCGGTAGATATTCAAAGGGAACCAGTCGGGCAGCAGGATCAGCTCGGGGGGGACGGCGGGGCAGGTTTCCCAGCCGCACTGTCCGAAGATCGACAGGTAGATCCGAGTGAAGGAGTTGCAGGCCTCTATGCCTCCCAGACCCAGGATCACGTCCCGAGCCCTGACCATGTGGGGGGCCTCGGGATCGTCTCCCATGAGCTTGAGGACAAAGTAGGCCTTGACGGAAGCGCTGACCTCGGGGGGGCCGCCGGGGTACACGGCCCAGCCCCCCCGGGGGAGTTGCTGGCGTCGGATGTACTCGGCCGCCTTCCGCGCCCGGGCCTCCCCGCTCCGGCCGAGCAGATGGAGGGTGAGTAGATATTCCGACTCCACGATCGTGTCGCCTTCGAGCTCGCCGCACCAGTGGCCGTCCGCTGCCTGCAGGGAGAGCAGGTAGCTTTGGGCGGACTCCACCGCGGCCCCCAAGCGGTCGCCGACCGACTCGTAGACGTCCTCGCTCCTAAGCTGTAGCTCCTCGACCAACGGGCCTACCCTCATGTCAGATGCACCCTCCCCTTTCGAAAGGGCTCCAATCAGAGAAGGGTGCGTTAACGGTGGTGCCTTTGTACTCAAGGCTGGACCGGGTGCGTCGACGATTCGTGGCTGCCTACCCTTTGCTCCCTTGCGCGTGGGCGCGCATGCGAGGCAAGACAACGTAGCACAGGCGGTTTTCGAGGGCAATCACCGAATGCCCAAGCCTCCAGACTCGATCGCGATGCCCCCGAGTCAGTTTCCTACGCCACACGCGTTCGCGCAAGGGGCGCGCCAAGATTGCGCCGGCCCGGTTGTTATCTTTGTTAAAGCGTGATCGCCCGTGACGCCGGTCTGTCGCTTCCCTCCTGCTCGCGGAGTCTCCCCGGGGGGGCGACAGAGGTGGCCGCAGGGAGGAGGGCGGCGGCGCGGCCCCAGGGCAACGAGCCCGTGAGCGGTGGGGAGAGGCTCTGGTCTCTCCCCGTGATGACGCCCCGCGAGGCTGGCGGCCCGGGACCAACGGATGTATAGGTAGAGGAGAGGGCGGCGGAGCCGCCAACCCTCATGTCAGGAGTCGTCCGCAGGTCCGCCGTGGCCGGGACCTGGTATCCCGGCAGCCCCCGGGCAATCGTGGCCGAGGTCGAGGAGTACCTCGCGGCGGCGGGGAGGCCCCGAGTCGAGGGGCGGCTCGTGGGCCTCATCAGCCCACACGCGGGTCTTCGCTACTCGGGTCCGGTGGCCGCCCACGGCTACGCCCTGCTCCGTGGCCGGCCCTCCCTCACCGCCGTGCTCGTCGGCCCCTCCCACCGGGCGGCCTTCCCCGGTCTCAGCATCTTCGCCAGGGGTGCGTTCGAGACCCCGCTCGGGCGGATCCCCGTTGCCGACGACCTGGCCGCCGCCCTCCAGGCCGCGGAGCCCGCGATCCAAGACCTGCCCGGGCCCCATACCGAGGAGCACTCCCTAGAAATGCAGCTGCCATTCCTGCAGCACCTCGTCCCCGCCCTGCGCATCGTGCCTATCCTGATGGGTAGTCAGTCCCGGGCCGAGGTGGAGGTCCTGTGGCGTGCCCTCGCCCGCGTTCTCCCCGGACGCGATGTCCTCCTCATCGCCTCCACGGATCTCAGCCACTATCAATCCGCGCCCGTGGCCCACCGTCTGGACGCCCTCGTCACCGGTGACGTCGAGCGCTTCGATGCCGACGGCCTGCAGGAGCGCCTCGAATACTCGCCCGGCCATGCCTGCGGGGGGGGGCCCTTGGTGGCGGTGATGAAGGCGGCCCGGGCCCTAGGAGCGGACCGCTCCGCGATCCTGCGCTACGGGGACAGCGGCGACGTGGGGGAGGGAGACAAGAGCCGCGTGGTGGGCTACCTATCCGCCGCCCTCGTCGCGGGCGTGGCCTAAACAGGTGGAGCTCTCGGCGGAGGACGGCCGTCGCCTCCTTCTCACCGCTCGGCGTGCGATTGCCGCCCATCTGGCGGGGGAGAGGCCACCCCGGGAGGAGCCGACCCCCGGCTTGCGCGCGGCCCGCGGCGCCTTCGTCACCCTCCGCGGGCGGGAGGGAGGGGAGCTTCGAGGATGTGTCGGCGTGATGGAAGCGCAAGCCCCTCTCCTGGAGACGGTGGCGCGGGTGGCGGTGATGGCGGCTACCGCCGATGGGCGCTTCGATCCCGTGACGGCGGGGGAGCTGGCCGGGCTGGGGCTGGAGGTCTCGGTCCTAGGTCCTCTCTTTGAGGTGCGGCCGCAGGAGGTCGAAGTGGGGCGCCACGGTCTCCTCCTGAGGTCGGGTGAGCGGCACGGCGTCCTGCTCCCCCAAGTGGCCCTCGAGCATGGCTGGGAGCGCGAGACCTTCCTCGACCGGGCCTGCGGGAAGGCCGGCCTCCCCGCCGGCGCTTGGCGCCAGCCGGAGGTCCAGGTCTTGGCCTTCACGGCCGAGGTGTTCAGCGAGGAGTAGCGGGGGGCGCGGGGTCTTCCCCGCGGCCGTCATTTGCCGGTGACCCGCACCATCTCGGTCGTGGTGGTGATGCCGCGGAACACCTTCTCGATGGCCGCTTCCTTGAGGGTTCGCAGCCCCTCCTCGCGGGCGGCCTTGAAGATATCCAGGGAGCCCGCCTGGGTGCTGACCAGGCGCCGGATCTTCTCCGTCATGGGCAGGACCTCAAAGATGCCCGTGCGGCCGATGTAGCCCGTCTCGCGGCAGTGCAGACAGCCCTTGCCGCGCTTGAAACTGTAGGGCTGGAGCTTCTCCATGGGGATGCGCAGGGCCACCCCTTCCGCGGGAGTGGGCGCGTACTCCTCCACGCAGTGGGTGCAGTTCTCGCGGACGAGGCGCTGGGCCAGGATCCCTATCAAAGTAGAGGTAATGAGAAAGTGGGGCACGCCCAGGTCCAGGAGTCGGGTGATGGCGGAGGATGCGTCGTTGGTGTGGAGGGTAGAGAGAACGAGGTGGCCGGTGAGGGCGGCCTGGACGGCATGATCCGCGGTCTCCGCGTCGCGGATCTCACCCACCATGATGATGTCCGGGTCCTGTCGGAGGACGGTGCGGAGGGTGTTGGCAAACGTTATATCGATCTGGGGGCGCACGGACACCTGGTTGAAGTCCTCGAAGACCATTTCGATGGGGTCCTCGATGGTGACGATGTTCACCTCGGGCTTGGAGAGGTGCTTGAGAACGGAGTAGAGGGTGGTGGTCTTGCCGCTCCCCGTGGGCCCCGTGACCAGGATGATGCCGGTGGGGCGCGCGATGAAGTCGTGGAACTTGGGCAGGTCGGGGCCGGACAGTCCGAGCTGGTCGACGCTTTTCAGCAGAATGTCGGGATCGAAGATCCGGAGCACCGCCTTCTCTCCGAAGGCGGTGGGCATGGTCGAGACCCGGAGCTCCACCTCCCTCCCCCCCTGGTCCCGCTTGATCCGTCCGTCCTGGGGGCGGCGCTTCTCGGCCAGGTTGCAGCCGGAGAGGAGCTTGATGCGCGACACCACCGCTTGGTAGACGATCTTGGGGATGAGGTGGACGTCGTGCAGGATCCCGTCGATTCGGAGGCGCACCAGGGTCAGATCGCGCTTGGGCTCGAAATGGATGTCGGAGGCGCGCTGCTCGAAAGCGTAGCTCAGGATGTGGTCGAGGGCCCTCACCACGGGGGCGGCCGCGGGGTCCAACTCGGTGGACTCCGCGGAAAGGAACTCCTGGTTTCCGAGGTCCATGGTCGACAGCCGGCTGGCCGAGAGCTGCTTCTCCGCCGTCTGCAGACTGGTCTTCAGGTCGTAGAAGCCCTTGTTGATGGTCTCCACGTCGGTGCGGGTGGCCACCACCCGCTCCACTTCGAGCCCGGTGACCCGCTTGATGTCGTCGGCCGGGAAGGGAGCAAAGGGGTCGAAGACCGCAATCGTGATCTTCTCCGCGGTCTTGGAAATCGCCACCATCCCATGCTTGCGGGCGAAGGGGCCGGCGATCCCCTTGGTCACCACGTCCAGGTCCAGGTCCAGGGGGTTGAGCTTCACATAGGGAAGCCCGACATGGGCGGCCAGGGCCTGGGCGATCTGGACCTCGTTGGCGAAGCCGAGCTGGATGATGACCTGCTCGGGCGCGACCCCGCCCACCTTGAGGGTGCGCCGCACGCGGTCGGCCTGTTCGGAGGTCAGGACCTTGCGGGCCACGAGCAAGGGAAGGATGTCGATGGACTCGGGGGCGGCGGCAGCCGGGCTCGGTTTGCGGTGGGAAGGCGTGCTCATGGCCGAGAATAGAAGATTATCCGGAGGCGTAGTGGTCCAAGTCAAACCCGGCTTGAAGCCGTCTGCCGGCGCGTGCTAGCGTGCCGCCATGTCGGGGCGCGCGGTCACGCTGATCGGGGTACCGCTCGACTTGGGTGCGGGGCGGCGGGGGGTGGACATGGGCCCCTCCGCCTTCCGTGTGGCCGAGATCGAGCGAAAGATCCGCGACCTCGACTGTGGGGTCGAGGACTTGGGCGACTTGCCCGTCCGCATCCCGGAGACCCAGAGCCCGGGCGACCCCCGGGCCAAGTATCTGAAGGAGATCAAAGAGGTCTGCGAGACCCTCCGCGACAAGGTGGGGGGAGTGCTGGGGGAGGGCAAGCGGCCCGTGATCCTGGGCGGCGATCACTCCATCGCCATGGGAACCCTGGCCGGCCTCTCGCGGTTCTATAGGGAGCGGGGGGCGAGGATCGGCCTGATCTGGATCGACGCCCACGCCGACTCCAACACCCCCGAGACCAGCCCCTCCGGCAACATCCACGGGATGCCGCTCGCGGTCGCCCTCGGTCTTGGCCCCCCCGCCCTCGTGAACCTGGCCGGCTTTTCTCCCATGGTCGAGGGCTCGCGGGCGGCCCTGGTGGGCATCCGCGACGTGGACCCGGCGGAGCGAACGAACGTCAAGGCCTTGGGCGTCGGGGCCTTTACCATGCGGGACATCGACGAGCGGGGCATGAGGGCGGTCATGGAGGAAGCCATCGCCCGGGCCAGCCGCGACACCGCGGGCATTCACGTGAGCTTCGACCTCGACGGCATCGACCCCGACTTCGCCCCCGGGGTGGGCACACCCTCCCCCGGGGGCCTCTCCTACCGGGAAGCCCACCTGGCCATGGAGATGCTCGCCGACTCGGGCAAGGTTCTTTCCGCGGAGCTCGTGGAGGTTAACCCGATCCTCGACAACCAGAACGTGACGGCCCGGCTCGGGGTCGGGCTCCTGGCCTCCCTCTTGGGCAAGAAGATACTCTGAGCATTGACAGGCCCGTATCCCTCCGGTACGATGCGACTTTCGCCTGTCGTAGGCGCGTGGCTCAGTGGTAGAGCGCTTCCTTGACACGGAAGAGGTCGGTGGTTCAATTCCACCCGCGCCTACCACGACGGAGTGGGATCGGAGGAGCGTGGTTTTCGAAGTGAGGAGAGCGTCACGGGAGCGCCGACCGCGGCGCGGTTGTCTCCGCCTGACCGGGATTCCCCTCCCGCGGGGCGGAACTCGATGAGGGCGCCGGAGCGAGGCCCCACCCCTCTCGCCGGCCGCATTCCCTCGCGCCTGCGCGACCGGCCGCGTTTCCGTTGAAGATGTCGACCGCGCTGGAGCCACCCGATACCACCGGTCCCTCGGGCGAAAGCAAGCCGGCCGACTCCCCGATCGAGATCTACCGCCACTCCTCGGCCCATCTCTTGGCCGCAGCCGTGACCGAGCTCTTCCCGGAGGCCCAGTGCGGCATCGGGCCCCCCACCGAGGACGGTTTCTTCTACGACTTCCTGGTCGCGAGGCCCTTCACGCCGGAGGACATCTCGGCCATCGAGAAGCGGATGGGGGAGATCATTCGGCAGGACCGGCCCATCGAGAGGAAGATCCTGCCCAAGGCGGAAGCCCTGGCCCTCTTCAAGGGCAAGAGCCAGACCCTGAAGTGCCAGCTCATCGAGGAGAAGGCGGGCCCCCAGGTGCAGTGCTACACGATGGGGAGCTTCATCGACTTCTGCCTGGGCCCCCACCTGCCGTCCACCGGGCACATCAAGGCCGTCAAGCTCTTCGCGACTCCCTCGCAGTCCTACTGGAAGGGCCAGGAGGGGAACCCGGCCCTTCAGCGCATCCACGGAACAAGCTTCTTCACCAAGGAAGAGCTGACCGCGCATCTGCAGCGGCTGGAGGAGGCCAAGCGGCGCGACCACCGCAAGCTGGGCCGCGAGCTCGACCTCTTCTCGGTCGCGGACGAGACGGGGGCGGGGCTCATCCTCTGGCACCCCAAAGGCGGGTTCATCCGCAAGCAGATCGAGGATTTCTGGCGGGACGAGCACCTCAAAGGGGGATACGACCTCGTCTATACCCCCCACATTGCGAAGCTCGACCTCTGGAAGACCAGCGGCCACACCGAGTACTACCGCGATTCCATGTATGCCCCCATCGAGATCGAAAACGTGGAGTACCAGCTGAAGCCCATGAACTGCCCCGGGCACATAACGATCTATAAGGCCCGGCTCCACAGCTACCGCGAGTTGCCCTTCCGCTTCGCGGAGTTGGGCACGGTCTACCGTTTCGAGCGCTCGGGGGTGCTGCACGGCCTCCTGCGCGTGCGGGGCTTCACCCAGGACGACGCCCACGTGTTCTGTCGCCCGGACCAGCTGGAGGCGGAGCTGGTGCGGGTGCTGGACTTCGTGACCATGATCCTGCGCACCTTCGGCTTCGAACGCTACGACACCTACCTCTCCACGAGGCCCCCGAAGTCGAGCGGCACCGACGAGCAGTGGCAGGTGGCGACCGCGGCCCTCAAGAGGGCGCTGGAGGTGCGGGGTCTCCCCTATACCGTGGATCCGGGGGAGGGGGTCTTTTACGGCCCCAAGATCGACATCAAGATCAAGGACTCGCTCGAGCGGGCCTGGCAGTGCTCCACCATCCAGGTGGACTTCCACAACCCCGACCGCTTCCGGCTCGAATACATCGGAGAGGACGGGAAGGCCCATCAGCCCATCATGATCCACCGCGCTCTCCTGGGAAGCCTGGAGCGGTTCTTCGGCGTCCTCATCGAGCATCACGCGGGGGCCTTCCCCCTCTGGCTGGCTCCCGTGCAGGCGGTGGTGATTCCAGTGGCCGAGCGGCACCAGGACTATGGGCGCGCGGTGGCCGATCGGCTGCGGGGGCAAGGGGTCCGGGTCACGGTAGACGATCGCAGCGAAAAGATGGGCTACAAGATACGAGAGGCCCAGGTCCAGAAGATTCCCTACATGCTGGTGGTGGGGGACAAGGAGATCGAGGCCAAGAACGTGGCCCTCCGGCACCGTCAGGCGGGGGATCTCGGGGCCGCGGACGTGGACGCCCTGGCCGCGCGCATCGCCCGGCTGGCCGCGGAGCGCGCGCTCCACGAGGAAACGCCGCCCTCTTCCGGAGGTGTCTCATAGACAACAAGACCGTCCGCATCAACGACCGCATCCGCGCCAAGGAGATCCGGGTCATTGACGACGACGGCACCCAGCTCGGGATAATGCCCCCCGCCCAGGCCCTGGTCATCGCCGAGGAGAAGGGCCTGGACCTGGTGGAGATCGCAGCCACCGCCACCCCTCCCGTCTGCCGGATCATGAACTCGGGGAAGTTCTTCTATCAGCAGGCCAAGCGGGAGTCGGAGGCTCGGAAGCACCAGCGGCATATCCAGGTCAAGGAAGTCAAATTCCGGCCCAAGATCGACGAGCACGACTTCCAATTCAAGCGTCGCAACGCGGAGAGGTTCCTGCTCGACGGCAACAAGGTGAAATCCACCGTCATCTTCCGCGGCCGGGAGATGGTTCACAACGAGATCGGCCGCCGGATTCTGAACCGGCTGGCCTCGGAGCTGACGGAAGTGGCCCTGATCGAAGTTCCCCCCCGGCAGGAGGGCATGACGATGGTGCAGATCCTGGGGCCCAAGAAAGAGGCCCCCGCCCGGCCGGCAAAGCCGAAGAAGGCCACCCGGGCGCCGGTCGGAGAGAAAAAGGAAAAGCGCAAGGCGGAACCGGTCCCGAGCGCGGAAGTGGGGAGCAAGGAAAGCGAGAAATGAGAAAGCCCAAGAAGCACCTCAAGCTGAAAAGCAAGCGGGGGGCGGTGAAGCGGTTCAAGCTCACCGCGACCGGAAAGGTCAAGCGCGGTCACGCCTTTAAGCGGCACATCCTCACCAAGAAGGCGACCGGCCGCAAGCGCAGCCTGCGCAAGTCGACCTTGGTCTCGAAGGCGGAGACGCCGAGCGTGCGGAGGATGCTGCTGGGGTAGTCTGCGGGAATCGTTGGTCAAGGGGCGGTCGTCGAACCGCCCGGGCTTCGTCGCCGCCTGGAAGAGTGACGGGCTGGCCGCTTCCGGCCAGGCCTTCGAAGGGAAGTCGTGATGCCCAGAGTCAAACGGGGAAACAAGCGCCGGGAGCGCCGCAAGAAGATCCTGGGGTTGGCCAAGGGGTACTTCCTCACCAAGGGGAAGCTCTACCGCTCCGCCAAGGAGTCCATCGAGCGCGCGGGCAACTTCGCCTACGTGGGTCGGCGCAACAAGAAGCGGGACTTCCGCCGGCTGTGGATCATACGCATCAACGCCGCCGCCCGGCTGCACGACCTCTCCTATAGCCAGTTCATCGCGGGGCTGAAGCGGGCGGGGGTCGACCTCGACCGGAAATCACTCGCCGACCTCGCGGTCCGCGACCCCCAAGGCTTCGGCCGCCTGGTGGAGTCGGCCAAGGCGGCCCGGGCCAGCGCCTGATCTTCTAGAGGGGCGGGGGTCCGGGCTCCGGGCCCCCGTCCTACTTCCATGGCTGATTCGCCAGACGTCCTGCGGGGAAAGATCCACGCCCTGCGCGAGGAGTTCGAGCTCGCGCTGGCGGACCTGCGGGCCCCCTCCGGCCTCCAAGCCGTACGCGACCGGTACCTCGGCCGCAAGGCCGGGGCCGTGACCGCCCTCCTCAAGTCGGTAGGCGGGCTGCCCGAGGGTGCGCGCCGGGAGGCGGGGCGGGAGTTGAACGCCCTCAAAGCCGATTTGGAGGCCCGGCTGGAGAGGGTGGGGAGCGCGCTGGAGTCGCGCGAGCGCGAGGAGCACCTCCGCCAGGATCGCCTGGACATCACCCTTCCGGGCCGTCCCCTCGACCTCGGCCGGCGGCACCCCCTGGCCGTCGTCCAAGAGGAGCTGGAGGACATCTTCCTGGCCATGGGCTACGAGGTCTACGGGGGCCGCGAGGTGGAGGACGACTACCACTGCTTCGAGGCCCTGAACATGCCCGCAGACCACCCCGCGCGGGACATGCAGGACACCTTCTACATAAAGGGATCACCCGGTGTCCTCCTCCGGACCCACACCTCGTCCGCCCAGATCCGCTACATGCTGGAAAATCCGCACCCCCCCCGCGTGCGCATCATCTGTCCGGGGAAGGTCTACCGCCGGGACAGCGACATCACGCACTCCCCGATGTTCTCCCAGGTGGAGGGGTTGGTAGTAGGCCCGGGCATCAGCGTGGGCGACCTCAAGGGGACCATCGAGGCCTTCCTGAACGCCCTCTTCGGCCCCGGCTACCCCCTGCGCTTCCGCCCCTCCTACTTCCCCTACACCGAGCCCTCGGTCGAAACGGACCTCCGCTGCGTCGTCTGCGGAGGCTCCGGGTGTAGGGTCTGCAAGGGCACGGGCTGGCTCGAGATTCTGGGGTCGGGTATGGTCCACCCGGCGGTGTTCGAGGCCGTGAACGCCCGCCTGGGCCGGTTGGTCTACGACCCCGAGGAGGTCACGGGCTTCGCCTTCGGACTGGGCATCGATCGGGTGGCCATGGTGCGGCACGGGGTCGACGACATCCGGCTCTTCTACGAGAACGATCTGCGCTTCCTGGAGCAGTTCCGGGGATGAGGGTCCCCCTGTCCTGGCTGAAGGAGTTCGTGGACGTTCCCGTCGGGGCGGCCAAGCTCGGCGACGACCTGACCTTGGTCGGCCTGGCCCTGGAGGGCCTGGAGACGATCGAGGGAGATGCGGTGCTGGACCTCGACATCACCACGAACCGCGTGGACTGCATGAACGTGTACGGTGTCGCCCGCGAGGCGGCGGTGATCTATGGGCTGCCCCTAAAGCCGCTGGAAGTCGGTCTGCGGGAAGCGGGACCGCCGGCCGCGGAAGCCCTCGCGGTCTCGATCGAGGCCCCCGACCTCTGCCCCCGGTTCTGTGCGCGGGTGCTCGACGTCCGCCTCGGCCCCTCCCCGGAATGGCTTCGCCGGCGACTGGAGGCGGTGGGCGTGCGTCCGATCAATAACGTCGTGGACCTCACCAACTACGTGATGATGGAGATGGGGCAGCCCTCCCACGCCTTCGACTTCGCGCGCATCCCCGAGGGCCGGCTGCTCATT
>Ga0210384_10007939_pt1 | contig 11142 bp, 8 predicted proteins | sample IncBWH2MmetaG_FD_160574 | JGI IMG/M metagenome (GOLD analysis project Ga0210384, IMG submission 160574) | Forest soil microbial communities from Barre Woods Harvard Forest LTER site, Petersham, Massachusetts, United States - Inc-BW-H-2-M | ecosystem: Environmental > Terrestrial > Soil >...
ACCTTCGTCATTACGATGATCGTATGGATGAATCGCGTTGCGCGCCACCTGAAAAAAGAAATCGAGCAAAAAGTGGAAGCCTACGCCGCCCGAGCGGGTGAAGCGGCCGGTTGGGGCATCTTTATTTTCGTATTCTTGATGGTGGTGCGCGAGGGCGCTGAATTGGCCCTGATTTTACGCGCCGTCGAGCTATCCACCGAGGGCTTGCAGACCTGGATTGGCACGGTCGTTGGCATCGCGGCAGCCGTGGCAGTGGGGCTGTTTTTCTTCAAGGGCACATTGCGTGTTCCCCTGCAGCGGTTTTTCGTGGCGACCAGTGTCATCCTCATGCTGGTGGCCTTCCAGTTGGGGCTTAGCGGTTTGCACGAGCTGAGCGAGGCGCAATGGCTTCCTTCGAGTAAGACGGAAATGGCAGTGATCGGCCCCGTCGTGCGGAACGAGCTGTTCTTTTTTGTGTTCATCTTTGGCGCGGCCGCACTGCTGGTGCTTCGCGAATGGCAGTCGGCGTCTCACGCAATGGCGGTAACTCGCGCCGGAGGTGCAGCGGAGAAGCGCTTGCTCGAAGCGCAGAATCGCCGCCAGCGCCGCTGGATGGTAGCCGCGGCTTCTGCCTGCCTGGTAGTGATCCTGGTCCTGACCGCGGATTTCATTTACGCGCGTGCAAATTCCGCGCGGCCGAGCGTCGCCCAAGTCACCGCGCACGGCGATGAGGTGCGCGTTCCTATTGGCGACGTGCAGGACGGCAAAATGCACCTGTTTTCGACCGATATCGGCGGCGGGCAAGCGGTCCGCTTCATGATCATCAAGAAGCCGGACGGCTGGGGCACGGCTCTGGACGCATGTCGCATCTGCGGCGCGGAAGGTTACCGGCAGGACGGTCAAAACGTGATTTGCCGCCACTGCGGGTCTGCGATCTACGTCCCCACGATTGGCCAAGCCGGCGGCTGCAATCCCATTGGCGTCCGGTCCCACGTGGACGGCGCAAACCTGGTGCTGGATATTTCGGACCTGACGCAAGCCACCCACGAGATTCCGAAGTAGCACAGGCGACGACCATACAAAATGTTCCTGCGCCTAGTAGCCGATTCGTTCAGACGCCGCCCGCGCCACAAGCTCCTGACCGGCGCCGCCCTAGCCTTAGGCATGGCCGTAGCCACCGCCGCCCTAAGCGTCTCGCTCGACGTAGGCGACCGCCTCTCCCACGAATTCCGCAGCCTGGGCGCGAATCTCCTAGTCACACCGCAAGCCGACACGCTACCGCTGGAAATTGGCGGCGTAGATTACCGCCCGGTAAACGCCGGCGCTTACCTTCGTGAGTCCGACCTTCCCAAAATCAAAACTGTTTTCTGGCACAACAACATCATCGCCTTTACTCCCATTCTGGAAGTGCCGGTCAAGGCCTGGACGAAGTCCTCTCAAACTTTGATAACACCAGCCGTGGACGCGCCAACAAGCGTCATCGGCACCTGGGCGTCCCACTCCGTTGCTTTGCCGGACGGCGGCACGTTTGCGACCGGCATTGAAAAAACGAACCCCTGGTGGCGTCTTGACGATGGTCGATGGTTTTCTGACACTGCTGCTGAGTGTGTCGTTGGAACGAAATTCGCGAAGCGTGATGGACTAAAGTTAGGCGACACCGTGAATATCGAAGGGCCCACGCAAAATATTCAACTGAAGGTTACGGGGATTCTCACGGCGGGCGGTCCCGAAGACGACGCCATCATCGCGCCAATCGCAATTAGCCAAGAACTTGCGGCCCGGCCGGGCCAATACCGCAAGCTCTATGTCAGCGCGCTAACCAAACCCGAAGACGATTTCGCCCGTCGAAGTCCCGCCACCATGACGCCGGATGAACTCGAGCGCTGGAGCTGCAGCCCTTATGTCTCCTCCATCGCCTATTCGATCAAACAAGTTCTCCCCGGTTCCGATGTCCGCGTGATTCGCCGCGTCGCCGAAGGAGAAGGCCGCATTCTGACGCGAGTGCGAATGCTCCTGTGGCTGGTAGCGCTAGCGGCTCTTCTGGCCGCCGCGCTAGCGGTCGGCGCATCCTCCGCTGCATCGGTAATCGAGCGGCGCACCGAAATCGGCTTGATGAAAGCTCTGGGCGCAGGCTCCGGCATAGTCGGCTTTCTGTTAGCCGCAGAGCAACTCTTGCTGGCAGTCGTAGGGGGTGTTGTCGGGTACGCGCTCGGCATTTTCCTGGCTCGCCTGGTGGGCCAAAAAATCTTTGGCGACGCCCCGCAACCATCGCTGCCGGTCCTCGTAGTCATCGTGGGACTGGCCACAGCGGTCACACTTCTCGGGAGCGCCCTGCCGTTGCGCCGCGCCTCCCGGTACGAGCCCGCGCCCATTCTGCGAGGCGAATGATGATCCCGCCACCGAATACGCTTCGCGCCAAGAACCCCCTCCTTGTTGGGGCACAGCACCGCTGTGTCCCCTCTCGGCAAGATCTCGACGCGGTGGCCAGCCATGCCTAACTCTCGCCATCCAGGGCGCCCAATGTTCTGGCGAATAGTCCGCCGCCTCTTAACTGCCAATCGCAGCCGCCTCATCGTCATCGTTCTCGCGCTGGGCGCTGGCGCCGCCGTCATTGCCGCACTCCTAAATCTCCAAGTCGACGCCAAGCGCCGCCTAACCGCGGAATTTCGCACCCTCGGCGCAAACGTGGTGGTCGCGCCCCGCGCCGCAAACAACTCCGAGACCTCGTCACTGGACGAAGTCGTTCTCAAGCAAATCCCGACCAGCGCCGAGGGCCAGCCTGTCTCCGCGGTCGCTTTTCTCTACCTCGTTGCTGACGCTCACTCTTCCCGTTCGAACAGCCCCAGCCATGTCGTAGTCGCGGGAACACTGGGATCGAATTGCAACGCGGGCACAAACGCAGCCGCAGCGATGCATTTGCAATTGAATGACGAATTGTCCTTGCGAAGCCAAGGCCGCGAAGAGAACTGTCACGTAGCCGCGATCCGCTCCACCGGCGGTCCTGAAGACAACCAGATCTCTGTTCCACTCGAAGCCGCGCAACGCCTGGCCGCGCTTCCCGGTCGCATCAGCCTCATCCAGATCAGCGTGCCAGGAACTCCGCGCGCGATTAACAACTATATCGCCGACCTCGTTCAACGCCTGCCGGACACCGACGTCCACGGCATCCGCCAGTTCACCGAAGCCGAAGCAAAAATCTACGATCGCATCAGTGGCCTGCTCAACGCCACCGTCGTCGTCGTCCTGATCCTCACCACGCTTTGCGTCATGGCCGCCATGACCAACGTCGCCATGGAGCGCAAAAACGACGTTGGCCTGATGAAAGCCATCGGTGGCGCGACGCGGCGCGTGTTGCGTCTGTTCCTTGCCGAAGCCGCAGTCCTCGGACTTATCGGGGGCATCCTCGGCGCAGCCGCCGGCATTGTGCTGTCCATCGGCCTGGGCAGAGCCGTTTTCGGTGTGGCGGCGAAGCCCCGCCTGATTGTGTATCCTGTAGCAGTAACGCTGACGATCCTCGTCGCCATTGCCAGCGCGTATCCTTTGCGCCGCCTTGCGAGAATCCCCCCAGCGTCGGTCTTCCGAGGTGAACGGTGACTCCGCAGGTCGCTATCGAATCGCTCACCAAGCAATATGGCGCACTGCGCGCAGTCGACGCCCTCACCTTCAGCATCGACGCCGGCGAATGGGTCGCGCTCATGGGCCCCTCCGGCTCCGGCAAAACCACGCTAATCAATGTGCTGGGCGGCTTGGACAAGCTGACCAGCGGTCGCGTCGTCGTAGACGGCATCGACCTCTCGAAACTCACCGAAAGCCAGATGGTCCGCTACCGCGCGGAAAAAATCGGGTTTGTCTTCCAGCAATTTCACCTGGTGCCGTACCTCACCGCCCTCGAAAACGTGATGCTCGCTCAATACTTCCACAGCGTCACCGACGAGTCCCAAGCCGCAGAAGCCCTGCGCCGAGTGGGACTAGGCGATCGCCTGACGCATCTTCCCGCACAACTCTCCGGCGGCGAGCAACAGCGCGTCGCTATCGCACGCGCCCTGATCAATCAGCCAAAGCTCGTCCTCGCCGACGAGCCCACCGGCAATCTCGACGAACCCAACGAAACTATCGTCATGGAAATCTTCCGCGAGCTGCACCGAGCGGGTCACACCATCTTGATGGTCACCCACGATCCCGACATCGCCCGCCAGGCCGACCGCCGCATCGAGCTTCAACACGGCCATTTGCACTACGACAGCACGCAGCATGGGCCGAATCATCCGCTACTTTGCCCGCTCGCCAACACCGCCGACTGCTGCAGCACGCCAACCGCCGACGACGAAATCCGATTCGACCACCTCCTCGAACAAATTTGGGTGTTCGGCGAGGAAGCAAAGCCCGCAAGAGTCGACGCTCTTCACGCCACAGGTCCCGCGGGGACCTTGCCGCTGATCACCGACGAATCGCCCACGCGCCTTCTCACCCGCATGTCCGAATTGCAATTGGTGCAAACTCAGAATGGTCATGTTCAGCTCACACCGGCCGGCACCGTCCGCGCCCGCGACGTAGTGCGCCGCCACCGCCTGGCCGAGCGCCTCTTCAAGGATACGTTCGCCGTAGATGACTCCGAAGCCCACAACCAGGCCTGTAAGTTCGAGCACATCATCAGCCCCGAACTCGACCAACGCATCTGTACATTCCTAGGCCACCCGAAAACTTGCCCCCACGGCAACCCCATTCCCCCAGGGCAGTGCTGCAACGGCACCTCCAAAAGTTGACGGCCAACAGTTGAAGTCGAACGCAGCATCGTGTCATCCACCCACCCTTCAACCACCGTCTGGTCCGCGCCATACTCTTTCTGGCCTCTGCGAATCTGCGCGAACTCGAGGTCTCTGCGTTATCTTTTCTCTTTCGAACTCTGGCGACTGCTCTAGCGCGGTCTCTGCGCGAACTCCGTGCACCGACCTTCGCGCCTTTTGTGTTAGGTCTCTTGCCTTCCGCCTTTTCCCTTTCCGCGCTCTGAACGGTAAACTGGCAACTGTCGACCCGATCCCATGCCCACTCCCGTAGACCCTCGCAAGAAACCCGCCAGCGTGAAAATCCACGTCTCCAGCGGAGCCGGCGTGGACATCACCTGGGCCGACGGCCACGCAAGCCACTACGACTTTCACTACCTCCGAGATGAGTGCCCGTGCGCCACCTGTAACGATGAGCGCGGGAAAAAGGCCGCCTTCGCGACTGCGGGTCCAGCCTCCTCCGCGGTGCTCCCCATGTTCAAACCCAAGCCCAGCGCCAAAGCCGCCACCTCGGTCGGCAACTACGCCATTCAGATCACCTTCACCGACGGCCACTCCACGGGCATCTATAGCTATGACCATCTCCGCACTATCTGCCCCTGCGCCACCTGCGCCCAATCGTTCCGCGACACGACGACAAGCACGACGTAAGGGTCTGAGTTGCCACCCACTCGGAGTTGTGGAATGCTTCCCGCATTTCGCAAATCCAAGAGGTGCCGCCATGGGCAGCAGCCCCGAAACGCTTCGCGCCGTCCCACTTTTCTCTCTGCTCGACGCAGACGAACTCGCGGTACTGGCAGGCCAGGTAGAAATCAAGAGATTCGCCCCGCGCCAGCGCATCTACAAAATCGGCGATAGCGCCGGGCGCGCTTATGTCATGGTTTCCGGCAAAGTTCGCGTGACTACTGTGGACGACGATCATCAGGAGGTGGTCGTCGACGAGCCTTCGCACGGCGAGTTTTTCGGCTTCGCGTCCATGCTCGAGCAGACCCCGCACCAGACCAACGCCATCGCATTGGAGGATACCGTGTGCATCGAGGTGGATCGCGAGGATATCAATGTGCTGCTCCAGCGCAAACCCCACGCCGGAATGGACATGCTCACGGTCCTCGGCCGTCAGTTTCACGCATCCCAGCAGTTGGTGCGGGTTCGCGCCAGCCGCAATCCAAACGAAGTCATCGAGGGAGACTCCACGTTTGGTGAGCGTATCGCCGACGCCGTTGCCCACTTTGGCGGTTCCTGGTCGTTCATCATCACCTGCCTGGTGCTGCTGGTCGCGTACGTCACGACCAACGTCATCCTTCGAAACAAAGCGTGGGATCCCTACCCATTTATCCTGTTGAACCTGTTCCTATCGATGCTAGCCGCGATTCAAGCGCCGGTAATCATGATGAGCCAAAATCGCCAGGACTCGAAAGATCGCGTTCGCGGCGAGCTGGACTACGACGTCAATCGCCGCGCGGAGAGAGAAATTCAGGCCGTCACCCACAAACTGAACATGCTGGACGATAAGATGGGCGATGTTGCCGAACTCCTGCGCCGGCACGTCGAACTCGCCGGTGGCGGAGCGCCGCATGCCTGATCGCTGGAACGCGCGGCCGCGTTTCTCAGTCGTGTGTAGTCGTCTGTTTTGGAGGATTAAGGAAGACGTTCGTTCAAGTCTGTGGTGGCCTTAGGCAAGGGTTATCCTGTCCATTTTTCGAGCCCTGTCGGGCCGGTGCCAGCGAAAATGAACGAGCTCCCACTAAAAGCCAGCGCCACAAACAAACTCGTCAATTCGTCCTGGTTGTGAATTTGCGCAAAGACTCTCGCTGCGTGCAGCAGCACCACCCACAGCAGGAACATCACGCCCAACATAGTGCCCGCGAGCCGCGCCTGCACCGTAGTCGTGATGGCCAGGCCCGCGGCCACCATCGACGCGCCCGTAAAATAAATCCAGAACGCATGCGCCGGAAGCCACGCCATCACCAGCGTCGCAAGAAATGGCGCATACATAAAATGTTGAACTCCGAAAATGATCATCGAAATCCCAAAGAGCAACCTCCCCAATAAAATCAACTTGTCATCGTTGCTGCGCGATGCGGCCCATGCACCCAGGCCTTCGATCGGCAAAAGCGCAGCCAGGGCGAAGGCCGCTCCGCTCAACGCCAAAGGCTCAAAAGCCCGCGTGCGGTCAACCCCGTTGTGCAACACCGAGCTGAAGTGAAGGAATTGAAGGAAAATCACACATGACAAAAATAGTGCCCCGATCACCAGCGCCGACAATCGTGCCTTCTTGTTGATCGCGATACTCAAACCCGTCGCGATCAATATCGCTCCTACCAGATAAGCCCCCAATGCTTCACCCGGCGCCCAGGGCGGCACAGGCGGCAATCCGCCGGCATATCTCCCGAGCCCAACGTATTGGATTCCAAACGCAATCATCGGAATCGCAAAAAGTATCCTGCCAAGATTGATCAGTTTTTCCATAGTCGAATCGCCCGGTGCGCACGCGCCGAGACTCACCCGCCCCGCCCTTTTGCAGGGCAGAATTTTGTTACGTGCTTTGTTAGACGAAGGTTACGTCATTACGGCGCGTCCGCGGAGCGCTTTTTGATGGCAAACTTCCGGCGTCCACGGGAGCCGCAGAAATCCCGGAACTGATTGACACCTCTAGCCTTCTTTGGGACTATCGCCGGTAGACGTGCGCTACCAGGTCCTACCCGTGCACAGCGGAAAGTTCGAGACTGTGGCTGCTCCCAGCAGACGATGAAAAAACTCGGCAAATTCGAGATTATTGCCAGGCTCGGACAGGGCGCCATGGGAGTCGTCTACAAGGCGCGCGACCCGTTCATCGATCGCATCGTAGCGTTGAAGACTCTGACCACCAGCCTACGGGAAGATCCCCACCATCTGAAGAGGTTCAATTCCGAAGCGCGATCCGCCGGCAGCTTGCGGCACCCCAACATCGTCACCATTTATGAGCTGGGCCATGAAGGGGACACGCCTTTCATCGCCATGCAGTTTCTAAATGGCGAAAGCCTCGACAAGATCATCCAACGAATGCCTAGTTTGCCGCTCTCCCAGAAAATCGGTTTCATTGTCTACGTTTGCCGCGCCCTCGAACATGCCCACAAACAGTCCCCGCCGGTCATCCATCGGGACGTGAAGCCCGCCAACGTAATGATTGCGCCCGATGGAGCGGTGGTAGTGGTCGATTTCGGCATCGCGCGGCTCGGGGAAAGCACCGTTTCCCAGTCCAGTGGTTTCTTGATCGGCACTCTGGGATACATGGCCCCCCAGCTGTTTCGCGGCGCCACGGCTGATGCACGCTCCGACATCTGGGCCACCGGCGTGATGTTTTACGAATTGCTCGCCTATCGCAGGCCTTTCAAAGGCGAGAATGCGGCTGCCCTGATGTCCAATATCATCCTGGAGGAACATCGCCCCATCACCGAAGCCGCCCCTGGCACGCCGGAAGACCTGAGAGCTATCGTCGACCGCATGCTCGCCAAGGACGTCGAGGCACGTTATCAGAGCATGGAAGAAGTCCTGGCGGACCTAGAGCCGATTTGGCGACGCCTGTTGGAGTCCGACATTTCGGTTTTATTTGACAGCAGCCGGCGGCTCTACGATGAAGGCGATCTGATGGCCGCCAAGTCCGAGATCGCTCAGATCCTGGTATGGGATCCATCCAACACCCAGGCGAGAACCCTGTCGGAAAAGATCAGCGCCGAAGTCCGCCGCAAGAAGATCGTCCCCCAATTGAAATCGATGGTAGAAAATGCACAGAAGCTCCTCGCGCAGGGTCGCAGCAAAGAGGCCAAGGCGGAAGCAGAAGCGGCGTTGAAACTGGATTCTTCGTATCAGGCGGCGCAGGAAGTTGTGAGCCAGGCGCGCGCCGCCCTGGAACGTACGCTCGAGATTGACCTGGCCATTCGAAATTCCAAGCAGCGCCTGGAGGAGGGCGCGCTGACCGAGGCCGAGACGCAGCTCGGCAAGGTACTGGAAATCGAGCCCAACAACACCGCAGCTCGCGATCAACTCAAACAGGTTCAGGACGAACGATTCGGGCGCGCTCAGCGGCAACAGCGGGATGCGATATTGGAACGCGGTCGAATCCTGTGCACCAATGCGCAATACGAGGAATGTATCCACCTTCTGACTCCCGCGCACGAGCAATTTCCGGGCGATCCAGAAATTCTCAAGCTGCTTGAAACCGCGAGCCGGGATCAACAACGCTGGAAAGAAAAACAGGACCTGCTCAAACAACGCATTCGTGAAGTGGAGCGGCTGATCGAGCGTCAGCAGCTGACCGAAGCCATTGATCTCTCCCGCCAAACGATAACGACCATTGGGCCCGACCATCGGCTATCCGACACTCTTCTCAAGGCCGAGAAAGAGCTTGAATTCCGCGAGCAAAAAAAACGCCAGCAGGACGAGACGCTGCAGATGGCGCAAGCTCTGCTGAACGTCGGCAAGCTCACGGAAGCAAACTCCCTGATCAAGGACGCATTGGATATGCGTCTTTTCCCGGAGAACGATTCTCGAGTCAAAAATATTCTCGAGAAGATCCACACCGTCGTCTCATCCGGTTCCAGAGACGAACCGGCTCGGGACTATATTTACATGCGTGACCTTCCGGTACCCGAATCGAATGCTCACTCCGAGCAGAATGCTGCAGCCGCCGCAACCAGCGGCAGCGCGCCCGGCTTGAACGCCCGCGTGCAGGACTCGCTCTCTAACCCGGCAACGGAACCTAAAAAGCCCATCGTCGTTGGCCAAGGGAGCAACCTTGCGGATCCTGGGTGGCAAGCGGAGGAACCACAGTTCATCGGCGCGGTGGAAAGGCACCTGGCTACTTTTATCGGACCGATGGCCAGCATCATCGTTCGCAGGACCGCGCCTAAGACGAACGACCCTGGAGAACTACTCGTGCATCTCGCGTCAACCCTGCACGCGGAAACGGACCGAAAAGCCTTCCTGGCTCGCAAGAATGAACTGTTCGGGAAGTTAACGCATGTCCGGCCGACGAAGGAATCCTCGCCGGGGGATAAGCCGGCGGGCACGGCGGTGGCGCGATTGGTCGATGCTTCCGATGGCGGGGAGTTGACTCCGGCTGCGGTACGCCACGCCTCCGAATTGCTCGCGCCGTACCTCGGCCCGCTCTCTCGCGTGCTGACCGAACGCGCGGCAAAGAGCGCCCCGAACGTCCGTGCGCTCTATTCGCTTCTAGCGGACCATTTGCAGGACCAACGGGAGCGCACCAAGTTCCTTGCGGAAGCAGGCTTTCCGGAAGCTTAACCTTCTTGCCCAAGGCGCGTTCAAAGCGCCTTTCGGCTAGGCTCGCAGCATCTTCATCGCTTCCACCAGGCTTCTTCCCATCCGATTGAAGGATACCGATAGCTCGGCGATCTCATCCTTACCCGAGACTGGAAACTCCGATATCTCCGTATTGCCCAGGCTTACATTGCTGGCCATCGCTGACAACTGGTTGACTGGGCGAATCACCACGAAAATCAGGAGCGCGTTGATGGCTACCGCGAGCACGCCGAAAACCGCCGCCAGCGAAATCATGAACGTATTGAAAACGCCCCGCGCGCGCTGGTTGGCCAATTGCGTGGGCACCGACACGATTTGCGCCGTCAGGATGTCGTTCAACTTCCACCCGAAACCGTTTGCAGAGCCATAGCGCTCGATCATGGTCTTGGGAGCATCCTCGGCAGTGTCGTGACACGAGAGGCACGCGGGGCTTGCGATTTTCATCGGGCGAGCCATATACAGGGTTCTCCCACTCGGCGTGTCGCGCTCGCCCACGATCTCCGTCTTGTCGCGCGACTTACGGAACTCCTCGACAAGGTCCGCTTCCCAATCCGTGGCGCGATTGACTGGATTCGTGGGATTGAGGGTGGCCTCCCGGTACGAATAAGCCGGAAATTTCTTCTGCAGCTGGCTGAAGTACGCATTTGCCGAATACGCCGGAACCGACTGCGGCAAAAAATTGTATTTAATCTGTGTCTCCAGAAGCGGCTTAATCTGCGTGGCGGTATAAGTGCGCACGGCAATCGCAGCTTCCATCATGATGCGCGCATTCTCCATGATTTCGGCCTTGGCATTTTGTTGCAGCAGTCGATTGCAGACGTACCCAGTGGTTAAGAAGCCGACGGCAAACACAAAAAACAGCACCAAATTAAACTTCAGCAAGAGTTTCATTTTTCGAGACCTCAGGTACGAAAATTATGAACTAGGCGCCGATACCGGTGCAGTCTCCGGAGGATGTTTTTCCGGATGTAAAATCGCGTCCCACTCCGGATGTTGACCCAGGTGAGCTTCGAGTTGCCTGCGGAATTCGGAGTCCTTAAGGCGCGGCGTGAAACGTTCTACAAACCCTTTTCGCCATAAC
>Ga0210384_10007940_pt1 | contig 11140 bp, 9 predicted proteins | sample IncBWH2MmetaG_FD_160574 | JGI IMG/M metagenome (GOLD analysis project Ga0210384, IMG submission 160574) | Forest soil microbial communities from Barre Woods Harvard Forest LTER site, Petersham, Massachusetts, United States - Inc-BW-H-2-M | ecosystem: Environmental > Terrestrial > Soil >...
TCGACCATTTACGTCGCAGCCTCATTCGGCGTCTTCACCAGCCCTGAAGCCGGGCAGAACTGGTTTGCCTACAGTCGAGGCCTTCCTCACGTCGAAATTCAGGAACTACTGTCCAATCCTCAAGGACTGTTTGTCGCAACGCTTGGCCGAGGATTTTGGCATAAAGGGATATACGATTACCCACAAATCCCTGAAATCCCTTTTGTACATGCCCCTGATGTGGCATGGCTCGTAGAAGTGTATTTCCGGGTACACGGCGGAGATCCACCGCCCCAACTGCGTCAACAGATTGGCAGCCAGATATAGCTTGCTCGTGGAATATTCTTGTTTTTGGACCGATTTTACTCGAAGCAGATAACTAAGCGGATAGCTGCCCTTGTGTGAAACGCTTCAAGGTTCAAGTCCTTCCATGGGAAGGCCGGTCGATGTCAAGGCACCCTTACACTTTCTTTTTCTTTTCTTCTTCTTCCTGCGGCACACATTTGCAACGCGCCTGGTTCAAGCGGGAGTCAACATGATTACTGTGCAGCATCTGTTAGTCATGCTAAAATTTCTATGACTGCTGGTTATGCACACTCACCAGATAGCTCTAGGATAGCTGCAGTCAGAAGAGTTGATGAGCTTTTCTGTGCGCAACCGGCCCCTAATCGGCCCCCTGAGGCTCGTGACAGCGGTGCGGTTACAGTGTATAAGCCTCAGCAAGTGAATACTTTAGGCCCGTAGCTCAGTTGGTTAGAGCGCTACCTTGACACGGTAGAGGTCTGGGGTTCGAGTCCCCACGGGCCTACCATTTGTTTCAACAACTTGCGAATTGTTTGAGAAAGCAGGAACCGGCTTTGTGTCGTGGTTTGTGCCGTAACCATCCTTGTGGCTGCCCCTCAGTGCGTTCAGAGCCGTACGTTTGGCCTCAAGCCGGACGTGCGAATAGTGGGCTAGCATCTTTGGCGAGACATGGCCAGCGATAGCCATGATGGTTTGGTCGCTGGCGGTCGATTCAGCGAGTTCTGTAATAGCGTGGTGACGGAGGTCACGAAACCGCAATCCAGCAGTTGAGCTATAGACGTTGCGGATATCGGCTCTGCAATCTTCGTTTCTGCAAGTCTTGCCAGGGTCTTGCAGCTGGGAACTGGACGCCATTTTTGATCCGCTGCGCGAGGAAAGCAGGTTCAAAGAAATGGTGCGTGGCGTCGGGCTAGAGCCGTAATCCGCTCTGCCACACCCGTGCTCGTGCTACGGCATCACCTCATACATGGCGGTCATGCCGGCCTCCATATGCTCGTCAACATGACAGTGGAACATCCACATCCCCAGGTTATCCGGGACCATGTCCGCGGTGATGAATTGAGCAGGCAGCAGCGAAAAAATGTCGGTCCGATGACCCCCAATCGAAACTACGTTTCCATGCCAGTGGGGCGTATGAATGTTGACTTCTCCACCGAGGGTCATCACATACCAGCGCACGCGCTCGCCGCGCTTCATCGAGGGCATGGGCATGTTGCTGAACATGTATCCGTTAATGCTTGCCCTGAAATTGGCAGCGGCGAAACCGAGCCCCGCGCCGTTAAAGTTTCCATCAACGTCGCTGAGGATGAACTCCCGCCTGTTGACCGACTTTGGTTCCTGCGTGTACGCCTCGGTGTTATGTTGGAGGTAGTGCGATTGGTTCTCGTCGATCAGCATGAACAGCATCGCGAATTCGCGGTCCACATCTTTCGGACTTCCGTCTGGGCGCGCCATGCCGCGCCGCGTTATTACCATCGGGCCGATGAGTCCAGCATTAACGTCCTTCGGCTCCCAATTATGTGAATGATAGAGCCAAACCACTGAGCTGCCATCGCGGTCCCCGGGTCCCGCCCGCTCCGGCACTCTCCAGATGTAAGTGTGGGTTTGGCTTGGCGACACCAGTCCCGCACCATTCATGCTCGTGCCTGCGTAGGGCGTGCCCTCTGAGTCCCGGCTATACGAAACACCATGGGGATGCATGCTGTAGGGTTGGGTTGTGTTATTACGGAAATAAATGGCAATGGTGTCGCCAACCTCGGCGCGAATGAGTGGGCCCATGATACCCAGGTGCTCCCACTCCTTTGTGCGTTTCTTTTCCGTGTGGAACGTCTCGTCCGTGTATTCGCGATAGACCGCCTTGCGATAGGTCGTTCCAATTCGATCCTTCCCGCGCTCGGTCCATATCTTGCTCTCGCCCTCAAACGGCCTGCCAGTCATCTGGTCCATACCGGTCGGCGCATAGTTCCACTCGGTTTCTACCGCGGCGATGAAGTAGGTCCGAATTTTGCCACCCGGGAGCGTGGGCTGAATCTTCTGCGCACGCGCCGTACCAGCGCAGGCCACTAACGATATGCATGCCACCGCAGAACCAATTTTCTTGCGAGCGAGTTTATTCACGTGTCTCCTTGCTATCTGGAAGCGTCCGAGCCGCTAAATCCACCAGCCGTGCCAGAACTCGCCGAAGCTTACTCGCACTATTGCAACGCTGACCATGTATGAAACCTAAAATGTTTCTGAATTTTCTTAGCCATTTAAGTCTCAGGCTTGAGGGCAGTTAGCCGTCGGCGACGCGAAGATGCCATCGCGCTTTAATTTGAGTAGAATCGCGTACCAGCGAGCCTTCGCGGCCATACACATGGATTCAGCTTCCAACGGCGCCCTCCGATTCGGTCCCTTTGAACTAGATCCTCGCGCCGGCTATTTGCGTAAGGGCAAAACCCGGCTGCACCTTCAACCACAACCGTTCAAGCTGCTGTCTCTTTTGGTCAGTCGGGCGGGCCAGCTAGTCAGGCGTGAAGAGATTCACCATCAGCTTTGGGATGAGAATACCTTCGTGGATTTTGAACAAAGTCTGAATGTTTGCATCCGCCAGATTCGTACCGTGTTGAACGACTCCCCCTCCGCTCCCCGGTTTGTCGAGACCGTCCCTTGCCGTGGTTATCGCTTCGTCGCCCCCATGACCAAGGTTTCCCACTTCGCTCGGGTTGATTCGCTCGCGGTCTTGCCTTTCGAGAATTCTACTGGCGACCCAGAGATCGAATACCTCTGCCAAGGTATCGCGGAGAGCCTTATCAACACCCTCTCCGCCGTGCAGCAGCTGAGCGTGGTTCCTCGCCAAACCGCATTCCGCTTCAGGAGCACCTTCGATCTCGCAAAAGTTGCACGCGAGCTCAACGTCCGGGCGGCGGTCAGCGGGCGAATCATCCTGCTCGGCGAAAACGTCAACGTTCAAGCAGAGCTTGTCGATCTCGAAACCCATTTCCAGCTTTGGGGCGGTCAGTGCAGCCGAAAGCTTTCCGACATTATCGAATTGCAGGAGGAAATCTCTCGCGAGATTTGTCAGCATCTTCGTTTGCGATTGAGCCGGGGTGAGTCCGGACGGTTACGAAGGCGTGATACTGGAAATTCGGAGGCTTATCAGCTTTACCTGAAGGGCCGGTACTGCTCGGAGAAGCGTACACTTGAGGGACTTCACAAGGCTATTGAGTATCTCAATCAAGCGACTAAAAATGATCCTCGTTACTCCCTTGCTTACACCGGACTTGCTGACGCCTACACTCTTCTAGGCTCCGGCACGTACGGCGCAATGCCTTCAAAAAATGCAAGGGCACGCGCCACGGAGATGGCTGAGAAGGCGCTCGAGATGGACGATACCCTTGCTGAGGCCCACACGTCATTGGCATTTGTCAGGTTCCGATTCGACTGGGCTTGGCAGGACGCCGAACGGGAGTTCGAGCGAGCGATCGAGTTGAATCCACGATATGTGACCGCCCACCATTGGTACGCGCTTTTTCTAGCGGCACTGGGACGGCAGGGTGAAGCCATTAGGGAAATCAAAAAAGCTCGACAGCTTGATCCGCTTTCTTTGATCGTGAGTGTCGCGGAAGGACGGATTTTGCATTTTGCGCGCCGCTTCGACGATGCGATCGAACAATTTCGCAGAATCCTTGAGCTGGATCCAAATTTTATTCCGGCGCACTGTGACCTCGGAGCATCCTTGGAGGCAAAAGGGATGGTGCAGCAAGCGCTCGCCGAGTTTGAAACTTGTGTGGCCCTTTCGCGTGGCGGCCCATTGTATGTGGCGTCGGTAGCCGAGGCGCACGCTCGGCTGGGAAATAAAGACATCGCGCTCAAGATACTGAGTCAATTGCAGGCATCGAGCGATCAGTATGTCTCGCCGACTAGCATTGCCTTTATCTATTCCAGTCTCGGCGAAACAGACCACGCATTTTCATGCCAGGACAAAGCCTACGAAGAGCGCGACGCATCGCTGGCCTGGCTGAAAGTCGCTCCTGAGTCAGATGCTTTGCGCTCCGATCCTCGGTTCAGCGACTTGCTTCGCCGGATGAAGTTTCCAGTTCACGCGTAAAATGCAACCTGTGATTCCTACCTCTGATCTCTACCTGTAAAACGTGTAAAAGACGTGTAGAGAGTATGCTCGATACGATCTAAGTTGTTCTCTTTCCCGTCGGTGGTAGGTTGACACTGTGGAGATGCGTTAGCCGGACCTGCATGGACTCTACAGATCGCCCAGCTCAAGTGGCATGTCGGCGTTTCTCCAAGCAGCTTCAAATTCTCGTCGAACTTCTTCCACGTTGGCAGTTTTATGCTGGGCTTCCAGAGCTTTGAGAAGGCCAAAAAGCGAGCGTGGATTTAGTGGGTACTGTTCCAGATCGGCGCGAAACACTGCTTCTGCTCGGTCCGCTTGACCGTTCAGTAGCAATGCGGCTCCCAAAGACTCGCGGACTGGATAAAACCATTCGGGCGGCTCGCCATAGTACAGCTTATCTTGGACTTCTACCGCCTTCTCCCAATAGCTGATTGCCTGCGCGTGGTCGCCCTTCCCCGCAGCAATCCGAGCGTCTAGGATATTCTCCGCGAGATCAAGAAAGCGTTGGGCCTTGTTGAAATAGAAGCTGAACTCCACATCTGCAGGTGTTTCCTTGCGCGCTGTAGCAAGAATCTGCCGTTCCGCTTCTGCATTGGCAATTTGGCCCTTCGCGGCAAATGCGGAGCCGCGTGCGAAATGCCAGAATGCCTTGGTCATAGCCATACTGGGGTCCGGTGCCGTCAGCTTAAGAACGTCATCCCAACGATGGAAGCGAACGAGCATGAAGATGGGGTAGGGCACATAGGTCTCCGCCATAGGCATGTCGTGGAGCATCGGAGTGGCGTGCGCAGCCACTTCCTCGGCGGCTTGTTTGGCGTGCGCGAAATCGCCGGCCATGCTGTAGCTGGCCGCGAGGAAGTGCAGATTGTGACAGTAATACATCATGTCGTACATGCTGCCCGAGGTGTTGCTCTCCCGGAAATAGGCGCGGTCAGCGTCGGCCGCCAGCGCATTGCTACGGGCCGCTGCAGCGTAATCTCCCACACGCATATAGGTGTGCGCGGGCATGTGCACCAGATGCCCGGCACCGGGGGCGAGCGCTTCCAAACGCTTTGCGCTGGCTAAGGCCCACTGGGGATTGGGGGAGGATTCCGTGGCATGTATGTAATAGTGATTCGCGCCAAGGTGGTTTGGATCGCGCCTCAACACTGATTCCAGCACCGCAATGATCTCCTCAGTGCCTTCGGTCGGATGACCGTCTAGGGTCCATTGCTTCCAAGGATGGAGATCCATGAGGCTCTCCGCATAGAGAGTCGCCGCATCGAGATCGTCCGGGTAATGCTTATGCAGTTCTCGCATCGCATTGGCGTACTGCGCATCAAGCTTCCTCAAGTCGACCTTCGGGTCTGATGAATATCGCTTTGACAAAGCCTGAATATAGGCACTTTCCCTCTTTGTCGCGCTCGGCGCGAGCAACAACGCTTTCTGCTCCGCTTCATACGCAGCCTTTTCGTGCGGCGGATCAACATCAAGATTGATGCATGGACCTAGCGCTAATGCGACGCCCCAAAACGCCATCGCTGACTGCGGGTCCAGCTCCGATGCTCGCCGGAAGGATCGAGCGGCTTCCTCGTGGTTGAAACCGAAGACCAATGTGAGCCCCTGATCGAAGAAACGCTGCGCCTCAGGGTTCTTTGTGGAGATTGTGTGGTGATGTTGGCCCAATCCCGGCATTAGGACTGGGGATTTCGACTGGGCGAATAAGGAACAAACAGCCGCAAAAAATACAAATACGGGCACGAGGAGTTTCATCGGGATTCCCCAAGCATTCAAGGCAGACTACCAAGCCACTTATATCACGTGTGTGTTCAGCGGCTGCTGCTAAGACCATTCCTCCAGGCCCTCGTGCACATTCCTCGCTCTGACGAGCGGTTGAGCTACCTGTGATTCCTACCTGTGATCTCTACCCGTGAAACATGCATAACGCTTGTGGAGAGGATGTTCGATACGCTCTAAGTTGTTTTCTTTCCTATGGGTGGTAGGTTGACACTGTGGAGATGTGGCGGAACTCGCCTCGCGGCTGGCGTCGTTTGCAAATGACGAACGGGCCTACATTGCTTCAGAACGCTTCCTCCTCCCCTAGAGTGCCTCTCTCTTTTTTCTGGTGGTAAGGGCTAGGACAGCCCATATCGTGCCGTAGGCGGCTGTCTCGCGCTCCTCGCAGCCGTTTTCGCGGCAAATCCGCATCCTTGAGGTAGAATGCCGCCGACCTAGGAAGGCTCCTATGGATATGAAGCACAGCCGTCGCGCCTTTTTGCAAACTGCTGGCGCTGCAGGCGTAGTTGCTGCCGTCGGAAATGTCAGTGCCGCCGAGCATTCGAATCCCGAGCAAAGCGTTCGGCGTTTCCACTGCGTTCAAATTGACGTGTTCACCTCGCACCGCTTAGAGGGTAATCCTCTTGCTGTGTTCACGGACGCACGAGGATTGAGCGACTCGGAAATGCAAGACTTGGCTCGCGAGACAAACCTTCAGGAGACGACGTTTGTGCTTCCTCGAGACACTGCGACCGAGCGGGAACAGGGAGTCAAAGTCAAGATTTTTGTTCCTGACGGGGAGATACCCTTCGGCGGACACCCGACTCTGGGTACTGCTATGGTGCTCCGTAACCTTCGGATGGCGAGATCGAAATCTCAAGTGGATCAAGCCATGGATGGTTCGCGAATCCTGCTCGACCTTAAAGTGGGCAAAGTCCCCGTCGACTTCCGTGAGGACACTGGGAACGTGTTCGGAGAAATGCATCAGGTCGAGCCTGTGTTTGGACCAGTCCACGATCGAGACACCATTGCGGCTCTCCTTGATCTCTCGCCCGATGATATTTCGAGCGACGCACCAATTCAGTCTCTTTCTACAGGCCTGTTCTTTATCATTGTGCCGATCAAGAATCTGTCCACACTTCAACGTTTAACGGTAGCTCCACGAAAAGCATATGACTACCTTAGCCGCCAGAAGCTACCCGGACTCTCTGATTTTTACTACGTCACGCGAGACACTGGCGACCCCCCGATTAGTCTGCGCTCACGAGGAATCTTCTCCACCAGCGAAGACCCCGCTACTGGGTCTGCCGCGGGATGCACGGCGGCTTGGATGGTGCGATACGGAATCGCAAGGCCAGAACAGACCGTTCACATCCTCCAAGGCGTGGAGATCAAACGTCCGAGCCACATTTTCGTCCGTGCCAGTAAAGATGGTGAGAGTGTAAAGAATGTCCGGGTTGGCGGTCATGCCGTAGAAATTATGGAGGGGACATTCTCGCTCTGAGCACGTCGCGCTAACCTGTGATTTCTACCCGTGATTCCTACCAGTAAAACAGGTACAACGCCTGTGGAGAGTGCGCTCGATACGATCTAAGTTGTTCTCTTTCGTATCGGTCGTAGGTTGACACTGTGGAGAGCATTTCAATGAACGAGAGGCAGGCAATGCGCAGTAGACGAAGCCGGGTGTACTGCTTGGGCGTCCTGAAATTCAACGCTGCGTCCGCACTTACTGTCTTCACGTAGATGTTCATCGTTGTGCTGACATTCGCGTGGCGCAGAATTTGCTGAATCACCTTGTCGGAAACTCCGAGTCTGTGCAGATTGGTCGCTAGCCCACGCCGGAATGCGTGCCAGCCGTGCCAAGCGAGGTTCGCTTGTTGAAGTGCCGGCCGGATCACATCCATCGCGAGCGTTTCGAGATTCATCGGATTGCCGAGTTCATTCGCAAAAATGAACCCTTTGCGTGGCCTGCCACACCTTTCTCAGTGCTGGTCGAGAAGAAGTTTCAGTCGGGCGATGACCGGAATGGCGCCTTTGCTTTTCGGGCGCTTCGGTTCGTCCACCTGGCTCCGCCAAACGGAGTTTTCAACTCGAATTTCGAAGCCGTCGTCGTTCTGCCAAGTGAATCCTCGGAGCGAAGGCGTTGTCGTTAGGAGAGAGCAAAGTCGAGCAGCAGCTTCACAGCGTTTTCATTTGTATCGAGCGCGCGGAGCGCGGCGAGATACCTGGTGCGCGCATCGCCTTCGGTGACAAGGTCTTTTCCGGCGCCCCAAGTGAATTCTGATTGGCCGTGCTTTACGGCGACGATGTCGGCGATCAATCGAGCGTGTCTGCCGTTTCCATTGGCGAACGGATGAATCTTTGTCAGCTGGTAATGAAAACGAACCAGCGCTTCGTCCGTAGGAAAGATTTTGTTCTCCAACCAATATCGCGTGTTGGCAAGAAGCTCGGGGATTCGTTGCATGATCTCCTTGGGGTCGCAACCGATGTTCCGCTCGGTCTTGCGATAGGTACCAGCCCATTTCCAAACGTTGTCGAACATGCGGTGATGTAGTTCGCGAATGTAAGGTTCTTGGAGCGGGTCCGAAGATTTCATCGTGCGACTCTCAAACGCCCACTCTCGAGCCCGCAAAATGTTCACGGCTTCATATTCATTGAGCTCGCCTGTGGTGCTGATGCGAGGAATCAGCTGTTCGGCGCCTTCCGCCCGGATCGGAGTATTCCCGTCCGCGTACTTGTGATTGAGGATGAAATTCATCGTGTCTTGCGGCGGTTCAGGCGCCGCTGAGCCTCGTCCTCGAACAGTTGATTGGGGTTTTCCGGCTTTTGGTCTTCGAGGGCCATCGTATGCATGACGCTTTTGACATCGCGAGCGGCTTGCTCACGCGTTGGGTGTTCCGCGAGTTCCGCGAACGAGCCGGCTCTCGGAACGAGGATGTAAACGAGCTCGCAGCCCATGCTTCCCGCAACTCGCCGGAGGGCACGGACTGTGATGCGGTCCTCGGCTTCGGCTCGTTCGAACTGTTGAATGGCCTGTCCGGATGCGTGCATTGCCTTGCCGACTTGGCGTTGGCTAAGCCCAAGGGCTTCGCGCACGGAGGCGATCCATCCGCCGGAGGGACGAGCCGGCAAGCTTCGCACGAGTTCAGAGCTTCGGTCTAACTGAGAGAGTCGTAACTGTCTGAATTCACGTTTCATAAACGCCTCACGTCAAGCTATAGATTGACGTATTTATTGTGCGTGTCAAGCTACAACTTGTTCGTATCATTCAACAAGACAAGTCATAACTTGACATCGGCTCAGCTAAATAACGCCACCTGAGCCGAGAACTGCTCTGGGTCGAGGAAATTGCTGAGGCCGACGCCGACGAGACGAAATCGCTGCTGTGGTCCGAGGGCAACCCGTTCCCGCAGCGAGAGAGCGATTGCCGTCAATTCCTCGCAAGAAGCAGGGGGAGACGGAGGTGTGTGACTCCGCGTGAGAATCTTGAACTCGGACGTCTTCAACTTAAGGACAACAGTCCGCGCGATCCGGCTCTCTTTCCGCGACGCGGCCCATGTCAGCTCGGCGAGCTTGCGGATCATCGGCGCCGTCTCCGTAAGCGGCACGTCGCGTTCAAACGTGTCCTCCGCGGAGATGGATTGCGTGGGCCGGTCGGGCACGACTTTACTCTCGTCGACTCCGCGCGCCAATTCGTAAAGGCGGACGCCGTAGCGACCGAAGCGGCTTTCGAGCGTGGGCAAGTCGTGTCGCCGCAAATCCGCGATCGTGTGCACATCGAAGCCCTTGAGCTTTTCTTCCGTGACTTTTCCGACTCCGGGCAAACGGCCCACAGGCAAGGGCAGCAAAAAGGCGTCCACCTCTTCGGGCTGTATCACAAAGAGGCCGTCCGGCTTTTTCCAGTCAGAGGCAATCTTCGCGAGGAATTTATTGGGCGCGACGCCTGCCGAGGCCGTCAGATAGAGTTCCGTACGAATCTGTTCGCGAATCGTGCGTGCCACCTGCGTCGCGGTCGGCAAGCCCGTCTTGTTCTCCGTAACATCGAGATAGGCTTCATCAAGCGACAGCGGTTCGATGAGGTCGGTGTGCCGGCGAAAGACATCACGCACTTGTCGCGACACAGCTCGATAGCGGGGAAAATCGGGAGGGAGAAAGACGGCGTTCGGACAGAGGCGTTCGGCACGAACGGCGGGCATCGCCGAACGCACGCCGAACTTTCTGGCCTCGTACGACGCAGCGCACACCACCGAGCGGTTCCCGCGCCAAGCAACGACGACAGGCTTGCCTCGCAGCTGCGGATCATCCCGCTGTTCCACCGACGCATAAAATGCGTCCATGTCGATGTGCACGATTTTGCGCATTGGCGTGTCTGGGCTATTTTAGGCATGATGCGGACTTTGGGGGACAACATCGGAACGAGTGGCTAAAGCGGAGGTTTGGAAAGCTGCCGCTGGATAGAAGCAGATCAGGGTCCCTATTCTTAGCTTCATCCGCAACGTCAGAACCGTATGATTGTGTCGATGGCAAACACGACCTGAACCCACTTCTCCCGCCACCGAAGCAGCAGTGACCTGTTGAGCGCGGCGGCTTGGCGCCGCTTTACGGTTTAAGCCGCACCACCAAATCACCTTCACAGCCAAAAATCTCCTCAACACCGACTCCAGAGCAGTGATCTAAACCACCTGCGGTGTGCGAATTAAAGTGCCGAGTAAATCATCTGCACGAAGAGGTCGCTGCTGAGCATGCCGTGACCCCACACAGGGTCCAAATCGGCCAAAGGTTTGCTCGCCGCTATTTCGTCGGTCGATTTGCCGGCGGTCTTCAGTTTTTGCACGCGATCGCGCGCCACAACCAGCATGTCCCGAAACTTGGTCAGTTCGGCTTTGTTGCCCAGCGGGCCATGCCCCGGAACGATCTTGGTGTTGTTGTCGGCCAAGGGCAAAACTTTGTCGGCGGCGGCAATCATCCCGTCGATTTTTCCGCCGGTGCTCG
>Ga0210384_10007941_pt1 | contig 11139 bp, 11 predicted proteins | sample IncBWH2MmetaG_FD_160574 | JGI IMG/M metagenome (GOLD analysis project Ga0210384, IMG submission 160574) | Forest soil microbial communities from Barre Woods Harvard Forest LTER site, Petersham, Massachusetts, United States - Inc-BW-H-2-M | ecosystem: Environmental > Terrestrial > Soil >...
TGTAGGTTTCACTCAACGTCGGATAGTTAAAGACCTGCTCGATGAACTCGTCGATGGAAAGACCGTTGTCCAGTGCCATCATGCCAATGTGAATCAGCTCGGTAGCGGATTCGCCGATCATGCTTACGCCCAGAAGTTTGCGCGTATCGGCGGCAAAAATAAGCTTCAGCAAGCCAGTGGTGTCGCCTACGATATGGCCTCTGGCGTTGTTCGCGTAGCTTGCCCTTCCCACACAATACTTGAGTCCCTTTTCTTTGCAGGATTCTTCGGTCTCGCCCGCGGCCGAGATTTCCGGGATGGTGTAGATGCCCATAGGCAGGAGCGACGCCACACGTTGTTTGTACTTCAAGCCAAAGGCATGGCAAATGGCGACTCGGCCCTGTTCCATGGATGTGGATGCCAGCGCCGGAAAACCGATCACATCGCCGGCAGCGTAAATATTCGGCACAACTGTGCGGTAGTTCTCATCGACGCCGACATAGCCTTTGTCATTGATGGACAGCCCCGCTTTCTCCAGCGCAAGACCGTCCACGGCGGCGCGTCTGCCTGCGGCGAATAATGCCGCTTCGGTCTGCAAAGTTTTTCCACTTTTCATGGTGAGTCGCGCGCTACCGGCGGTGTTTTCGACCTTCACCGGGCGCTCGTTGAACCACAGATTCATTCCGAACGAGAGGAAACGGTCGCGCAAAACATTGCTGATTTCCGTATCCAGAAATGGTAACAAGCGGTCGCGTCCGTCGACCAGGGTGACATTCACGCCCAATGCCGCGAAGATCGATGCGTACTCGCAGCCGATTACACCTCCGCCGATCACCGCCAGGCTTTTGGGGATCCGATCCATTTGCAGGAAAGTATCGGAATCAAAGGTGTGCACATCATCGAAGGAAATTTCTGAAGGACGATGCGGCTTGGAACCGGTGGAGATCAGAATGACTCGTCCACGAAGGCGCCGCGAGCCCGACAAGCCAGTCACAACGACCGTATGGGCATCTTCGAACGCAGCCTGTCCGGAAACCAGTTCGATGCTATGGAGCCGTAGGTTCTTGAGAATGCGCAGGCGCTCCATTTCCACAACTTCGCGTTCGTGATGCATGAAATCGTGAACGGTGAGATTTTCCTTCAGGGAATAATCGATGCCATACAAGCCTCGTTGTTTCAGTCCCGAGAAATAAAGGGCCGATTCGCGAAGCGTCTTGCTGGGAACGGTGCCAGTGTTGATGCAGCTTCCGCCGACAACAGGGGCGCGTTCGATCACGGCTACTTGTTTGCCAAAATACGCGGCTTGTGCACCGGCCTTCTCGCCCGCAGGGCCGCAGCCGATGACTAACAGATCAAAGGAATCCGCCGAGGACACACGCACCTCCTAGAATTTTAAGCAAACGGCAATTTGATTCTGGCGTGCAGTGATGAGCTTCGCGGAATAGTAACAGGTTTTTCGCGGTGGGTAGCTGCCAGATCGGGGCGGTTGTCGTATTCGTCGGCAGAGAAATATTTGGTCAGCGAGTGGTGTTGAAACCGCGGAGCGCCTCGAGCCTGGCTCGCGCATCCGGAAAATTAGGAACGAGTTGCAGCGCCGCTTGATAGGCTCCTGCGGCACGATCGAAGTCGTGAGTTACTTCATAGGAGCGCCCCAACCAGAACAGGGCCAACGGCGAGGGCGCCAGGCTTGCGGCATACGAAAAGTCCGCAATCGCGGCTGGAAAGTTCGAGGTTTGAAACTCGGCAGCGCCGCGGGCAATGTAGCTGTTCTGTTTTGTGGGATTCAGCTTGATCGCCGCGTTCAGTTCGTTGATCGCGACCGGGAAATTTTGCAGACCCAAATATAAGACACCAAGATTGTTGTGGGCCTGCGCGGCTTCGAATGCATCGGACGACACCGCGATGGTCTGACGGTATTGGGCCGCGGCTTCGATCAGCTGGCCGTGCTGCTGAAAGAGTACTCCGAGATTGTAATGCGCCGAAGGCAGGTCGGGCGCGAACTGAACGGCTGCCAAAAAATGGGGCATTGCGGCTTGCGCTTGGCCCGCATCGACCAGTGCGGAGCCGAGATTGTTTTCCGCTATAGCATTCCGGCTGGTTACGTCGAGGGTATGGGTGAAGAGTGTGATGCTGTTGCGCCAGTAGCGGATTTGTTTTTGCGTCACAAATGCAAAAGCAATCAGGAGCATCAGGAAGCCGCCGGCAAGTATTTGCAAATTCCATTTGTGCTCGTTAGCCAGATCCGCAAACAGCCAAATCACCGCTATGAAGATACCGATCAATGGCAGGTAGGCATAGCGATCTCCCATGCCCTGCCGCCCTGATTGGATCAGGCCGATCATCGGAAACGCGGTGCCGAGATACCAGAGCCAGCCAACGACGAGATACTTACGACGGCGATTTGTGTAGACAAGGATGGAAATTCCAGCAAGGACCACGGCGCCCAGCAAAACTTTCCATGTAGCAAGGGAATTTTCCGGGTGTGGATAGAAAACCGCGAGGCGCGTGGGCCAGAAAGTTTTGCCAAGGTATACCGCATAAGAATAGATGACATTTTTCATTCGCCAGGCTAGAGGCATTGCGGCAGTGAGTGCCTTTTCCTTGCGATGGATCTGGAGTGTCAACCAACCCGCACCGGTGGATAGTAGAAAGAGCGGAACTTTTTCCAAAAGCAGACGAGGGAGAGAACTCTTCGCGGAAGCGGTGCCATCGAAGTTCGCGAAACGACCAAGGGGCCAATAATCGAGAAGCAGCATGGCAAAAGGAAGGGTGATGATCATTACTTTGGACATGAGCGCACAGAGGAAAAACAGTGCGACCCCGAGATAACGCAAGTACGACGGGCGTTTCGCATACCAGGCATAGGTGATGAGCGTGAGCAGCATGAAAAATACAGAGAGGACGGCCTTACGTTCAGCCACCCAGGCGTAGGATTCCACGTTGATGGGATGCACGGCGAACAACGCGGCGACGGCCGCACTCGGCCAGGGACGGCCGGTCATGACGAACAAAGCCAAGAAGAGAAGAACGACATCGCAGGTCTGCAGCAGAACGCTGCTGGCGTGATGCCCCCTAGGTTGCAGGGCGAAGAGCTGCACATCCAACATGTGCGACATCCAGGTAAGTGGATGCCAGTTCGCGGCGGGATTATCGGTGCCGAATGCCCACTTGATGTTGGCGGCGTTCAGTCCTTGCAGCACGTGTGCGTTGGCGGTGAGGTAATCCGGGTCGTCGTAGTTGACGAAACCGTTGTTTAAGGCGGGCAAATACAGCAGCAAGCTACCCAAGGCCAGGGATAGTGCGAGAAGAGCTGACAAACGCAGGTTGGCTCGCGGAACTGAGGCGGTGGCAGGCGCTTCCGCAGGCTCTGCGGATTTTTCGGGATTAGCGTTCACAAACAAGGGCTCGACTCGATTATAAGGAGCCGAATCTTACCCACAACTTTGCTGCGCTGAACTGAGACGTAATTGCCAATGGCGGGTTTGAGGAAGAGTCACGCGACTAACGCACTGAAATTCGGAACATCGTGATAGAGCGATACGTTTCGCCCGGCTTTAATACCGTAGACGGAAAATTCGGATGATTGGGAGAATCGGGAAAATGTTGGGTCTCCAGGCAAAAGCCGGTTCGATATCCGAAACGCTGGCCGCCCTTTCCAAGGATCGCGCCATCCAGAAAATTGCCGCTGTAGAATTGAATGCCCGGTTCGGTCGTCAAGACCTTCAGTACGCGTCCGCTGGTGGGTTCGAAAACCTCCGCGGCCAGCTGCGGGTCGTTGCCATCGCGGCGTTCCAAAACCCAATTGTGATCGTAACCGCTTCCGAATTTGAGCTGTTCGTCTTCTTGCTGGACGCGCGCGCCGATGGCGGTGAACTTGGTGAAATCGAACGGAGTACCGCTGACCGCGCGCAATTCTCCGGTCGGAATGATTGTGGAATCGACGGGCGTAAAATTCTTGGCATGCAGGAGCAACTGGTGGTCCAGAATTTTCTGGGACGGCACGCCGGATAAATTGAAATAGCTGTGATTGGTGAGATTGACGACGGTGTCTTTGTCGGTGGTCGCGGAATAATCGATACGCAGTTCGTTGGATTCCGCTGGCACCGTGTAAATCACCGTCGCATTTAGAGTGCCCGGATAGCCTTGTTCTCCATCTTGACTGGTGTAGGTCAATTCGAGGATTTCGGCGTCGGCGCGAGATCGATCGACTGCCGTCCAAATTTTCTTGTGGAAGCCTTCCTCCCCACCGTGCAGGCTATGCGGGCCGTTATTTTTTGAGAGCCGAAAGTTTGTTCCGAGCAGGGAGAACTCGCCGTTGGCGATGCGGTTGCCGTATCTTCCGATGGTAGCGCCCTGAAACGATTTATCCTGCTCGTAGTCCTCGAGGTGGTCGTAGCCCAGTACGACATCTGCGAACTGGCCGTTGCGGTCGGGAATTTTCAAGGCGACCAGCGCGGCTCCGTAATTGATTAGCACCGCCTCCAACCCGCTCTTGTTGCGCAGATGATGTCGCTGGACGGCATGCCCGTCTTTCGTTTTTCCAAAACTAGCAATTTGCATTCTGTGATCCGCGCCGCCTTCCGTCCGAATTGAACACGTAAAGCAAATGCGGCAGGCCTAATCCTCAATGATTGTCCGTCCGTGATTGAAGATTCGGCTTCTCTAACGTGTAGGCCCTAAATCAGACGACTGGGAAAGCTGGAAATAGACTGGTGCCCGGGATGGGAATCGGACTCCTCAGGAGGAATGATACGACGTAAGTTACTGATTCTACAAAACAGCAGGATTGCTAAAAATCGCCAAAACACCGAATCGAGGTACACGCGGGGTACTCGGCAGTCGTCGACTTTTCCAGGCTGTGCCGAACATCGGCCACAAGCGCGCGGAGGTTGTGAATGTCGTGCCTCCGGCACAATTTGGCTAGGCCAACGTCCGATAATCCAAACTCCTTGGCGAGTGTTCTTAACGGAGTCGTCCAACCCTTTCATACAGATCTGTGCGACTTATTTTGATTTGTTTTCCGAACAATGTGCCCTCCGGCAGGAAATCGCAGTGCAGTGTAACGAATTCCCGAACGAACGCTGAATGAGCCTGCAGTTGAGGAACGCACTGCTGATCGCGCTGATAGATCAGGCCCTCTCACCCCCGGGTTGAAAAGTAGGAACCTATCCACATCGCTAGAGTGCCGTCGTGCCAGTTTTCTCTCGCCATCAGGTTTGGGCGTAATTCTTTTTCGTATCGGTCCCACAGGATCTTGGAATCCAGCGGCACTGCTTTTGCGAGATATTCGACATCACCTTGATCCTTTGGGCTGTTCCGCTCGAGTTTGGACAGAACCAAATCGTACGCATCAGGTGCAAGAATCTTCAGCTTGTTGAGCCGTCCAGGAAACATTACTTTCAACCGTGACTCATAGTCTTCCGGCATGGTTGCCACGGTGACATGCTGCAGGTAAACCTCGTACTTTGCGCCGAGTTTTGATCCTCTCCCTGCGAGCTGTTCCAATTCTTCTATGCGATAGCGCGGAATCGCAGCAACGTAGTCAACGTCACCAGTGGGCCGCGGAAGACCATAGCGGAGACTGACGACAAAGCCGCCTATACAATGAAGTTCGATAGGCTCCGATATAGCCTGATCTAGTTCATCGAGAAATGCGCTCCACGGCAGAGGAGGATCTTGTTCACTGTTAGAGGGCATATTGAAGATGTTCTGGTCGCCAATTCGTCAGTAGATTCCAGTGCTTTGCTTCCTCCGACCGATTTTTTCTCAACCATTCCCGTTCAACGTCAGTGTTCACCCTTTTAACGAACGTGTCCTCGCGCACCAGTCGACTTTCTTCTAGCATGTTGCCAAGCTCTTCAAGCGCGTGATCTCGACCTTCATTCGTCGGCGTAGGTCGCTTAGAAACCTGCTTTGCCAAGCTAGCGACAAAACCCAGACGATTCTGCAGATTGTTCAGTTTGGCTTGCCGTACCAGCCATACTTGATCCATGTCCCAATAATGCAGCACAAGCCAAGGAAGAGCCTCGACTACACGTGGCTCGAGATTGTCCTGCTTCAATGCTTCAAGAAGAACCTCGGCTGGATTTCTCTCTCGTCGTCGGGACTTCATATAGGCAAAACCAGGATAGCCCAATGCGGATACCATACTTGCGAACTCCTCACCGCTAACGTCCACGCGAGGACTAAACAGATCGGGAGTTGGCAAGGCTGTCGGGCTCAGTCCGTAAACAGCTTTGAACTTACGTGCGAGGGAAGGCGTCACCCTTCTCTGCCCAGATTCCAACATCGCCAGATAAGACTGCGACATCCCCAGACGCTGGGCAGCTTGCGTTTCTGTCCATTCGCGCCGATTTCTAGCGTCCCTTAATGTCTTCGGCTGCATTCGAGCTCCTATGACGATTTCAATTCTATCACATTATTTGTGATAGTCAGACTGATCTATCTGACTGATTATAGGAGGCTAGATTAGGGAGCTTTCGTAACTCGAGCCGACCTGAGGCGAAAGGTGCTTTCCCCAACTCTAAGAACGTCAGCACGGAGAATTCTTCACTAAGGCAGTTGGAGGGGTGGCATCCCGCGCTCTCCTAAGGCGCTGCCAATCTTCAGCAGGATTCTATATTCTTCGATGGTTGTGGGCGTTACGGGCTCGTAAGACTCGCCACCGTGCGCACCGAAGTTTGGGCCGATGCGAACCTTGGATTCCGACGTTTGGACGTCAACGCGAGTTTTCGAATCGGACACCGGAGTCAGCTGCAGTTTGAAGTCGGCGCTGTAATCCAGCGAAGTTCTCCACCAATGGTACATGTCTGACATCGAGGCTTGATGCAAGTCGTACTCTGTTTCGTTGGAACCGTGGAAGTCTAAACCAGAAGGCATCCAGTAGCCGTACAGGCGTCCCTCTTGATGTGTCGAGCTAATCGAGGCGTCGATGGCGGTCTTAACTTCAGCGACAGGGGCAGTGAAGACGTAAGAAGTAGGGTTAGGGTGTTCCAGTTTCTTTTTTGAAAACGTCAAACCTTTCAGGGCAGTGAATCCCGGCCAAGCAGCGACCGAAAGTAATAGAACCAGAAACAAGCACCAGTTTTTTCTTCGAGGTTTCAAAGTAAGAATATTGTACTCAAGACCGGCTGGCCAAGCGTTTTCGATTAGCTTCTGGTTGACCGAAACGCACTTATCGGACACTCAAAGTCCTGGTACAGCACATGTGTGGTTATGCCGCTTATCAGGCGCTACGCGCCGCGTGTCATGTCTGGGAGTGAGGCGAGCGGCGATTTCAGTCTGTCCATCGGGTTGAGAACTGCCCTACAATTGGCTGACCGTGAGGATCTCTCGAGCAAAAACTCTAATTCTTGTGGGTTCCAGCGCGATTGCCTTGGGCGCGTTCTTGCTTGGTTGGGTAAATGATTCGGCTGGTCCGCTGCGTATCGCTTTCATCGCAGAGGCCGTCGGGTTGCTGTTCTTGCTCACGGGAGTGCTAATTCTGATTGCAGGCTGCATCACCTTTTGCGCCAGGGCAAGTGCGAATCAGGTACTGCTCCTCGGCTCCATCATTTCGGGAATCTCCCTGGTCGTGATTCCTATCCTCAGCTCACCATCGCACTTCGAGGCTAATGTTCATGACTGGACAGGCCTATTGTTCTTCTTCATTTGGGTCCCAGCTTGTGTGCTCGGGTCGATATTCGTGCTGGTCGGAGTCAGTCGTCTCTTTCTGCAGAAACGCCACCGCCAGTAGCCTCCTGCAACCACTATTCCCAGGCGAATCTAGTGCACTGGTTCTTACGCTCGAATGATTCCAATCGCCCGATAAACGTCCTTCAGGTCACCTTAAGGGCTGCTTCCCGATTTCCGGCTGAACGATACGCCGGTCCAGAGAGCCTTCAGCTCGGGGACTTACGCGGCGGAATGGATCAGTTCGCTGCGGAACTGTATGCTCAAAAATCGCGTATTCGGAAAACGCTGAAGTGTATCGATGTCATCCGCTCGCAGTTCAAGCTAAGAACTCATCCTCCCAAGTACGATTAACGCACGTACTCGTCCGCGAAAGGTCAGGGTCTGATTCACATGCTAACGTGCAACGTAAGAGATCAACGCTCGCTTCCGGGTAGGCGACTAGGACTAAGCCGCTGGCGCGGCGGACGCTACGCGTGGGCGAATGGAAAAGTTGGGGAGCTGACGTAGTGTGGGTCACGGAGAAAGGAGACTCCTGTGACCCGTTTACGCAAGATGATGTTGGAGGAACTCCAACGTCGCGCAACTACTCGACCATCACGACGCGTAAACCTGCGAGTCGTGGCCGACTTCGCCAGGTATTTTGGCAAGTCCCCCGATAAGTTCGGCCCCAACGAACTTCGGACCTATCAAGCCTATCTGTTGCAAGACCGCAAGCTGACACCCGGCACGGTGGTCAACTGGGTCGCGGCCCTGGGATTCTTTTTCGTGAAGACTCTCAAGCGCCATCAGTTCCGCGAGTTCTTGCCCTATCCCCAGGACCGGCGGCGACTGCCGACGGTGTTGAGCCGGGAAGAAGTCTCGCGCCTGATCAATGCGGCAGGGACACTGTTTCGACGCACGCTGTTGATGACTCTACGGCACCGGCATGCGACGCGCAGAACTCGCGCACCTCAAGGTGAGAGATATCGATAGCCAGCGGATGATCATCCGCGTGGTGGCCGGCAAGGGCGGCAAAGATCGTGATTGCCTCTAAGTCCAGCCCTGCTTGGAGATCCTGCGGGAGTATTGGCGCTGGCGGAAACCGAGACTCTATCTGTTTCCCACACGCACCTATCGCCGAAGACTCGATCAGCCGATCTCGGACAAAACCGTCTGGATCGCATGTAGCGAGGCCGCGCGCCGAGCTGGCATCAGTAAACGCGTCACCCCCCACTCTGCGTCACAGTTGGGCGACCCACTTGTTGGAAGCTGGCACCGACCTGCGCACCATCCAGGTTCTGCTCGGTCATGGCGACCTGGAGACGACCGCTCAATATCTGCATCTTTCGCAGCGACACTTGCAGGCGGTCACGAATCCGCTGGACAGCCTCTCTTTGTCCAGTGTCCAGAACATCAGCCGCACTCTTAAGCGCAAGAACTAAAGGATGACGCGGCCCACCCTGGAGGTGGCCGACATCCTACGCGCTCAGGGCGATCGCTTCCTGGACCGCTATCGCAGCTTTGACTTCCAGCAACTCAAAGCGTTTCGTGCCATTCAGCGCTGCCGCACCGCAGCACTGGGTGGCCACCAGGATGCGTGCCTGCGCTGTGGACATCAGGCCATCTCTTACAACTCATGCAGAAATCGGCATTGCCCCAAGTGCCAGACTCAAGCGCGCCAACGTTGGCTGGCGGCCCGCGAGCGAGAACTCTTGGCCACCAGCTACTTCCATGTTGTGTTCACTGTGCCCCATGAACTCAATGTGCTGGCCTTGGACAACGCGCGTTTGTTCTACGACCTGCTGTTCACTGCCAGCGCGCAAACCTTGCTGGAGATCGCGGCCGATCCCAAACACTTGGGAGCACAGATCGGCGTGATTAGCATTCTCCACACCTGGGGGCAAAACCTGTTGCTGCATCCCCACATTCACTGTGCCATTCCTGCGGGCGGAATATCGCCAGACCACCGTCGTTGGATCCGCCCTCGTTACCCTTTTTTTCTGCCCGTGAAGATCCTCAGCCGCGTCTTTCGTAGAAAATTTCTGGCCGGTCTGAAACGCCTCTACTGCGACAAAAAATTATGCTGTGCTGGCCCAGCTACGGCGCTCGCCGACTCCGCGCAGTTCTTGAAATTGATTCGCCGTCTGCACCGCCACGACTGGGTGGTCTATGCCAAGCCCGCTTTCGGTGGCCCTCTTCAAGTACTGCGCTATCTGGGTCGTTACACCCATCGTGTGGCCATTTCCAATCATCGCTTGCTGGCCTTCGAACAAGAGCGCGTCACTTTTCGCTGGAAGAATTATGCCCACGGCGGCAAACAAGGCCAGATGACCCTTGTCGCCACGGAGTTCTTACGGCGCTTCTTTCTGCACGTGCTCCCCAAAGGATTCGTGCGCATCCGTCACTTCGGGTTTCTGGTGAATCGCGCGCGCGCTTCTAGTCTCGTGCTGTGCCGGCAACTGCTGGCCTCCAACTCCTCTGCACCCGCAGAAACGTGCCAAGTTCCCTCCGAGAGTTCTACCCTCTGGCACTGCCCGCGTTGCGGCGCGGCCATGATCGTGATTCAGAGATTTACCACTGCAGAGTTATCAACATGCGCTTACTTCGATTCTTCGTAGCGCTTTCCTTAGTCGCCCTTTGCAGACGTGCTCTGCACGCCGATCTATTCGTGTGTTCTCTCGCTGTCGACGCGCTCTCACGCAACTCTCCGCGCGCACTCTTGCAGGCCCGTGCGGCAGTGGCGACGATCTCCACGCAGCCTATCCAGTTTGCTGGTGGCCTTCCAGCTCTCGACTGGGTACCAAACTGCCATTCAAACCCCATAACTCAACGCGTCCGCCGCAAACGCCAGCGGCTTCCTCCTAGTCTCCTTATCGAAAACGCCTCGGGTGTATTTCTTGCCTTCCAGAACATTGCTTGCCCGAGGCGCTTCCGATCAAGGCTAGCGACTAATCGGGAGTTGGCTCGCGTTGCACCACAACCAAAAACACCACACCGACAATGGTAAACATTCGGAATGCCGCTTCCTGCCCATTCCATATTTGCGACTGCCACATCAGAAACCATTCGCCTCCGACATCGAGGAATGCCACCAACCACATCAGCAGACTCGTCGTCAGCGCAATCACGGCGACGTTCAGCGCAGCGGCGAATTGCGCCCTGTCCGCACGATACGATTTCAGCAACCGAATACCACCCCACCAGCATAGAAGCATAGTGACTGATTCCCAGGCGATGATGCCGATGTAGAAGACCGTATGTACTAGCGGCGAGTTGACGGCGCGCCACATGCCGTGGTTTCCCGGAAAGGTTGAGTCCATCATCAGGACGTGGCGGACAAACTCGTAGTTGGAGCCGTAATCCGTGATGTTGTTTAGGACCAGAATCGTGTAGAAAAGTGCGATTGCAAAAACGAGAACCGCTTTGGAAACGCGAAGCGCCACTACATGCCGCATAGGATGTCGCACGCAGGAATTATATCTTCTCGGTGACTTACCGCGAACTTTC
>Ga0210384_10007942_pt1 | contig 11138 bp, 6 predicted proteins | sample IncBWH2MmetaG_FD_160574 | JGI IMG/M metagenome (GOLD analysis project Ga0210384, IMG submission 160574) | Forest soil microbial communities from Barre Woods Harvard Forest LTER site, Petersham, Massachusetts, United States - Inc-BW-H-2-M | ecosystem: Environmental > Terrestrial > Soil >...
TGTAGATTTTCGCGGCGGATTTCGGTTTGCCCGGGGATCTCGGTCATCGTCGCCAGCGCGCCCAAAGTTGCCGTTCTACCGGTCGAACTTGTGAGCAGTGTGTCCCGCATGGCTTCCAGGGAAGCGCGGTTGGCCTCTGGAAAACGGACGCGCAAAGTATAGGCGCGATCATTGGCAACCACGGGTGTCGGCGCAGGCTCGCCGGTGAGCATAGCCGACGCATCGGTGGCAACTTCCTCGGGAGTGAAGCCCGCTCGCGCCGCCACACCGGGATTGATCTTGAACATGATCGCTGGTCCGCTAATGGTGTTCTCGATGCCGTCCAGTTCATCCACGACACCAGGCACGTTATGAATCGCTTCCGCCACTTTCGGAGCCCACTTCTGCAGCAGCGTCGCGTCGGGCGAGAAGAGTTTTATCTGTACAGGCTGAGGCGCGCTGGTGAGATCGTCAATCATGTCCTGTAGGACTTGGACAAATTCAACCTTAACAGCCGGCTCTTCCTTGGCAATGTCAGACCGGATGTCCGCCATGATGTCGTCTATTTTGCGGCTGCGATCCTGTTTCAGCTTGACCAAAATATCGCCCGTATTGGCCTCGGTGACAGAAGCCAACCCGAGTTGCATGCCAGTGCGCCGAGAACTGCTTTCCACCTCTTTGACCTCGCTCAGCATCTGCTCGATGTGGTTGATGACGCGATTGGTTTCCGCCAAAGAACTTCCCGCCGGCATAATATAGTCGATGGTAAAGCCGCCTTCGTCCATTTCTGGAAGCAGGTCTGTTCCCAGGAAGCGGAAGGATACATATGAGAGTGCGATCAGGGCGACGCTGAGGCCGACCAGCCACTTTGGATGTTGAAGAGCGCGCCGCAGCCAACGTCCCTGGAAACTCACAACTTTCAGGAAGAAGCCGCGCAGGGATGCCTCTTCGGCAGCCATGATGCGCCGCGTGGCTTCTTCTTCGCTTTCAGGGGCGAGACCTGGATTGGCGCTCGCAGATTCCGCACTAGGTTCGCTGTTTTTGCTCCGGATCAAGAACAAACTGAGCGTAGGCGTCCAGGTCAGCGCCAGAATCAACGACGTGAACAGCGATACGGCGAGCGTAACCGCCAACGCGCGGAAAAACGTCCCGGTGACGCCGGTAATGGCGATCAGCGGCAGGAACACGACCACTGGCGTGATGGTCGATCCAGTCAGGGGAACCGTGATCTCGCGCAAGGCGCTGCGAATGGCCTGCAGCGGAGACTGGCCCGCGTCGCGGTGCAGCACAATGTTCTCCACGACCACGATGGCGTCGTCAATCACTAACCCCACAGCAGCCGCCAGTCCACCCAGCGTCATCAGGTTGAAGCTCTGCCCTAAAATTTTGAGCGCTATAAACGTCACCATCACGGTGACAGGAATTACGAGGCCGGCGACAATCGATGTTCTCCAGTCGCCGAGGAAGGCAACCAAGATGATCGACGCGAGCACGAGCCCCAGTAAGATGGCATCGCGTACGCTGCTAATTGACTGTCCAACGATGATGGACTGATCGTAAAAGGGTTGAATCTCAACACCCGGCGGAAGCGACTTTTTGATGCGCTCCACTTCCGCATACACCTCGCTTGCGACCTGTACCGTACTGCTTTCGGGCTGACGATTGATATTCAGAAGAACAGCGGGCTTGCCGTGCGCGGTCACGATGGTGTAGACGGGCTTGACTCCTCGCGCGACCGCGGCGACATCGCCAATCCGCACGGGAACTCCAGCAGGAGTGGCCTTAATCACTGTTGCCGCAATCTCTTCCGTGGTTTGCACCTGGCCATTAATTAGTCCCAACACAAGCTGATGATTGCGTTCCAGCAGCCCAGGTGAATCGATCAGGTTGGTGCGCCGCATTGCCTCTAGAATGTCAGGCACGGTTACGCTGGCAGCAAGCAGCTTGGCCGGATCGGGAGTGATGTGGAATTCCGGTTCCTGCCCACCCTGCACGAGCACGGTCGAGACACCATCCAGCCGGTTGAGGCGCGGTTTGATTTCGTAGGTTGCGAGTTCCCAGAGCTGCGTTTGCGTGACGTTCGCCGAGGTCAGACTGTAGCCCATAATGGGGAAGCTGGCGAACGTCATGCGATGCGCTTCCACTTGGGCGGAGGAAGGCAGCGACGACTGCACGCGGGCGAGCGCCGCATTCACGGATTGCAACGTCTGGAACATGTCTACGTCCCAACTAAAGAACAGGTCAATCTCCGCTGAACCGCGGCTGGTGATGGAACGCACTTGCTGAAGGCCAGGAACGCTGTTGACCGCTTCTTCGAGAGGACGGGTTACTACGACTTGCATTTGGTCGATCGGCATGACGCCGTTATCGACCGCAATCAGGATGCGGGGAAAATTTGTGGCGGGGAAAACCGCAACGGGAATGGTGGAAGCCACGTAGCCGCCCAGGAGGGCAACCACGGCGATGAGGAAAATTACAGACCGGGAATGGCGCGCCAGCCAGTATTCGGATTGCAGAATCTTCTCGCCCACCCCCCCGCCATTTTCGCTTTTCATGCCCTCGGTTTGCTTCTCCCTGTTTTACGATAAATCGTTTGCATGAAGGATAGCTGAAGAAGGCAGGAAAGTTGGTGCCACGGCAGCTAAACAGGCTGCTGAAAACACACTTGAAATCCGAACCCCTTACCTCGGGGCTGAAGCCCCACTCATTCGCGGGCACAGATCGCAGCGCTAAAGCGCAGCGCCGCCCAAAAGCTGAGTTCTTTCAATTTGTTGAGATGAGAAAAGTGCTGCACCAGACGCGTGCGGCTGGCTGCTGCGCTGAGAGCGCAAGGCGTTGCGGGAGGTAGGGAAAAGGGGAGGGGTTAGACGTCTTTGGACGAGTCAGACCAGATTTCTCCAGCGCTGCCCATCCTTAGAGACACGAACTAAAGACGCGAACTAGACTTCAGCGCTGGCGTACGAATTGATTTCGCAGTTCAGCAGGACTTCTTCAAACTCTGGCGTGGCCCAAATCATGGTGTAATTCTCCTCGTACTACTTCCGTTATTTTCGCACAAATCTTCGTTGCCGCAAGGCCCAATAATACCTATAGAATCAATAACTTACAAGCGTAGCTCTAGTGGCGTTTTTGCCACAGCAGTAAATCCAGCCCGAACACGATGCCCTGGCCGGGCATCACGACGTTCTGGATCTCCTGATAATGGGTGTCGGCAATGTTCGAAAAGCCCAGATTGGCGCGAACTCTTCCGTAAAACTCGCGGGAAATGGCTGCGTCCCAGACCGCGTACGGGTCTGTCGAGTAGCGCTGCACGACACCGATTTGACTGCGAGCCTGGATTCTTCCAGGAAGCTCGCCAAGCCAGCCCACTACGGCACGATGGGTCGGGTAATTCGATGTATAACGGGACTGCAAGCCTTGCAGGGCGTCTTGGGTTCCGTGGATTGCCGTGTAGCTGACGCTGGCTTGCTGGTTGTGCGGCAGGTGCGCGGATAGGGCGGCTTCGATGCCGGTAAAGTTTAAGCGTTCGAGATTCGAGGCAACGTAGGGACCATTTGTCAAAGTTTGCACGTAGTCGATGACATCGCGTTGGCGAGAGTGGAACACGGTAGCGTCGGCCTTCCAGCGTCCGTCGGGATTCCATACGACTCCGCCTTCGTAGTTCCATCCGGACTCGGGCTTCAGTTTTGGATTTCCCTGATTGAAGGGATCGGTGTAGTAGAGATCTGCGTAGGTGGGAATGCGGAAACCGCGGCTCACCGAGGCCTTGAGTTTCCACCCAGTGCCGAGTACATAACCCGCCGCTACCGACGGCGTAAATTCGCCGTCGCTGCCGTAGAACTCTTCCCGCGCGCCAAGCGAGAGGGAGAAGCGTCCAAGAGAGCGCGCATCCAGATTCACGTAACCCGCGCCGCGATCCCGGGAATGTTGGCCCAGGTTGTTGCTGTCGATGGAATCGTGAAAGCCTTCGCCGCCAAAGGACAGCGTGGTGTTGGTGGAGAGATCCTGATGGCGGCGGAGTGCGAACTGATAGCTTTCGTCGATGTGGTTGTTTTCGAAGACGCCCGGCTTGTCACGAAACAGAACAAATTCGTCAGTGTGGCGACGGTAGCCAAGATCGAACTCCGTGTTCTTACCGACGCCCTGACGCAATCCTGTAAACCAGGCTTTGGTGCGCTCGAAGGAATTGCAATTACAGTAGAACTGGTCCGCGCCGAAGGGCTTGTCGCTGATGCCCAAGAGGATCGTTGTACTGCCGAGCGCGGTCGTAAAATCCGTGTGCGAAAACGCGGCTGTGTTGCGGTAGTCGCGGTCCGGGCGGAAGCCGCTGGAAAAATCCCGCCAGAGGGTGAGCTGCTCGCCCACGCTCTTTTGCAGGAACGACGCGGCGAGTTTCTGCGAGTTTACGCCAAAATTTCCGACTTCGGAACCGAAGCGCAGTTCTGACCACTTCGGAGTCGAGGTAATAAAATTCACTGCTCCACCCATAGCGTCGGCGCCGTGGATGGTGGATCCCGCGCCACGCAGCACCTCCACGCGCTCCAGTCCATCGAGTGGAACGGGCACGTCGAGATTATGGTGAGCTGTTTGCGCGTCGTTCACGCGCAGGCCGTCGAGCAGAACCAATGTCTGGCCAAACGTGGAGCCGCGGAGGGAAAGATCACCTTGCACGCCGTTGCCGCCGCGCTGGCGGAGGTCAATCGAGGCGTCGCTTTGCAGCGCTTCCGTCCAATAGTGGTGCAGAGGCGCAGTGTCTCGAACTTCAATCACGCCAACGGAGCGGTTGATTTCATCTAGCGGCGTAGGCTCGAACGTGCCAGTGACCACGACGATGGTTTTCACTTCGGGCGGGGGCGGGTCGGCGATGACCTGATCGGCCGTGATCTGGCCTGTTGGTGAAGGCTGTTGTGTCTTCGCCGACGAAGAGGGCTTGGCTGGCGGGTTTTGAGGATCGCTGGCCGCCGACGCTATCGGAGTCAGCGCCAGGAGAATCAAGCCACAAAAAAAAGCGGAGAATAGACTTCGAATCGTCATCATTGGGAATCGTGATTATACAGAGGACCCTCTACTGGTTCTGCGATACACCGGATCGAAATTTCTTTTTATTGTTCGTTAACTACTCTTGGTCCCTCCGACGTGAGTGCGGCGGCTACTGCCTTATAGTGGAGATATCTTCCATCTCGTTTCCCAGCTACAGCATTCGTGGGCGGGTTGGATGCAAGTTTCACTCAACTTTGTAGGAGTCGACAAAATGCCCAAGGAGAAAAAGCCCCGTAAACCCGTTCTGGAAAAAGGGAGTTCGGCAAAGAAGGTTGTTGCGAAACCCGCAGCCGAAGCAACCCCGCTCGACACCGCAGCAACCGAACTCACGGCAAAAGTAGCAGCTAAGACAAAATCACGCGTTAAAACGAAGTCTCCGAAAATCAACCCACCCATCAACCCACAAACCAATTTGGAAGAAGCCATTCGCTTCCGCGCCTATGAGATTTACCTGCAACGCGGCGGTATGCCAGGAAACCCGCGTGAGGATTGGGCTGTCGCTGAACGCGAGGTCCGCGCCTACTTCGACCAAAACGCCGACGCCTAGTCGCGACGAATCAGCGTAGAATGCAGGGTCACGGGGAAGGCCTGCGCCCTGGGACCAAGTTCCATGAGCGCCTTTCCCGGTTTTACCCGCTGAATCGGTCCCCTCAGAACTTGCCCTCGTAGGTTTGCTTCAAGAAGGGTGCTTTTGAAAGAATAAACGCACCCGAAGGAAACTCATGGCGCAATTCAGCGGTTTGGCGGTTTGTCTCGTGTTCTTGCAGGACGCCCCCAATATTGGTGACACGTGGTCTAACTTTTTTATGGCCCACGCGGCGCAGCTGGGTAGCTTCTTTCTGCTCCTTGCTCTGGCGCTGAGCATTTATAGTTTCGCCGCGGGCGCACTGGCTCTGCTCGAGCGCGACCCTGCTTCTGACAGACTGGGCGAAACCGCCCGACGGGCTGGCATCGCGACTTTTTTCTTGGTCCTGCTAGCGGCCGTCACCTTAGTCACCGCCGCTTTCCAGGACAACTTTTCCCTCGCTTATATCTTCCACCACAGCAACCGCGATCTCCCGGCACCTTACAAGTTCGCCGTCCTCTGGTCGGGCCAGGAAGGCTCTCTGCTCTTCTGGACCATGCTGCTGTCCACCTATGGCCTGGTGCTGCGGCTGCGCCACAAGACAGATACGCGCTTGTTTGCGCACGCTTCCGTCATCATCGCAGCAGTACAGATTTTCTTCTTGTTGCTGGTAAATTTCGCGGCTCATCCTTTCGCGGTCATGCAAGGGGAACTGCCCCTGGATGGCAGCGGCCTGAATCCTCTACTGCAATATCCAGAGATGGTCATTCATCCGCCGATGCTGTACCTGGGCTATGTGGGCTTCACCGTGCCCTTTGCCTTTGGGCTCGGAGCGCTGATCATGCGCTACCCCGGCGAAAAGTGGATTCACATCACGCGCCGCTGGACCATGGTCACATGGGCTTTCCTCAGCATCGGGATTTCCCTCGGGTCCCATTGGGCTTACAACGTACTGGGCTGGGGAGGTTATTGGGCGTGGGATCCCGTGGAAAACGCATCGTTCATGCCCTGGCTCACCGGCTTGGCGTTTCTGCACTCGGTGATGATGCAGGAAAAACGCGGCATGTTGAAGATATGGAACGTGTGGCTGGTGTTCTCCACCTTTCTGCTTTCGATCTTAGGAACTTTTCTAACCCGAAGCGGCGTCATCAGCTCGGTTCATGCCTTTGCGCAGTCTTCCATTGGTGACTGGTTCCTCGTGTTTTTGGGGATTACGCTCAGCGTCTGCCTCTTCGTGTTCTTCAAGAATATTTCGCACTTGCAAACCGAGCACAGACTGGAGGCCGTGGTATCTCGCGAATCTAGTTTCTTGTTCAATAACCTCCTCTTGCTGGTTCTGTGCTTCATCGTTCTCTTGGGAACGTTTTTCCCGGTTGTTCACGAGGCGATTGTAGGTAGCAAAGTTACCGTAGGCCCGGAGTTCTACAACAAGGAAGCTATTCCGATCGCATTGCTCTTGCTGTTGCTCACCGCTGTTGGCCCACTGCTCTCCTGGCGCAAGACATCAGTGGATAGTCTCCGCCGAAATTTTCTGTGGCCTTCCGTCGGAGCTCTCGTCGTTGCTGCCTGCCTGATAGTTGTCATACGACCCTGGCTGCATTGGTCATTCCTTTTCTCTCTGACGGCGATTGCGCTGGCGTCGCTGGTCATCTTCACGATCTCATCGGAGTTCATTCGCGGGGGCCGCGTCATCAGCCGTCACACCGGCCAAAACTTGCTGGTTTCCATTTCCCAACTAGGACGACGGAACACGCGCCGCTACGGCGGATATATCGCCCACATCGGTTTCGTGGTCGTAATCATTGGAATCGCAGGGTCGGAGTTCAACCGCGACAAGGAAATGGAGATGGGATACGGAGATAAGCTCCAGATCGGCAGCTATGAGCTCGTATGCCGCTCCTACACGCAGGAAGACAAACCGAACTACGGCAGCGAGTGGGCGATTCTCGAAGTCTTTCAGGACGGAAAACAAATCGACACGATGTACCCCGAGCGGCGCTTTTTTAAAGCCAGCCAACAGACTGCGACCATGGTGGCGAAGCGTTCTACACTCAAAGAAGACTTGTATGTCGTCTATGAAGGCCTCAACCAGGATACGGGCCGGCCCATCATCAAAGTTCATGTCAACCCTCTGGTAGTTTGGATATGGATTGGCGTCTTCATTTTGCTTACAGGTGTTGGCCTGGCCATGTTGCCAAACACCGCTCCGGTCGCGGCCACGGTGCCCGCGCGAGTGCAAACGGCCCCGGCGGGTGCCGGCGACTAATGAAAACCCTCGTTCGATCCAGCGTCTTTCGAGCGTCTTGGGCATCGCCGCGGCGTCTTCTGCAAGCAGCAGTCCTGATGGTCGTCACCACGTTGTTTCTTGGTGCAGGCGACGATGCGCGGTTCCAAATGCTGGGCCACAAGCTGATGTGCGTCTGCGGATGCAACCAGATTCTGCTCGAATGCAACCACGTCGGCTGTTCGTACTCCACGCGAATGCGTGAAGAATTGGCAGAGGCTACGGAACGTCACGAGAACGACGACTTGACCTTGCAAGTTTTTGTGCAGAAGTATGGACCAACCGTGATTGCCGCGCCCACGGTCACTGGATTCAACATCGTGGCCTGGATCATGCCCTTTGTTGTGTTGCTCGCGGGAATCGCGTTGGTCGTGTACGTGGTGCGCACGTGGAGGAACCGGCCGCCACCTAGCCCTCCAGGCGGCGTTGGACCGGCGAGTGGAGCGGATCTGGACAAATACCGGGAGCTGGCCCGCTCGGAGACGGAACTATGACAACGGTTTATTTTCTTTGCGGCTTGGTGACTGTCGTCACGCTGTTTTATGTTTTTGGTGGACCCGCCAGCGTCTTCTCCAGTCCGGAGAAGACGCGCCTGAACTATCTGCAAGAGCGGAAAGATGTTGTCTACGAGAACCTGCGAGATTTGAATTTTGAATACCGCGCGGGCAAGCTCTCCACTGAAGACTACAACTCGCTGAAGGCGAGCCTGGAAGAGGAAGCCGCTGCCATCTTGGCGGAATCCGCCCGTCTCCAGGGATTGTCTGGCATCGGTTCGCAAGGCATCTCCGCTTCCACTTCTGAAACGAAAGGGGGAAGAGCTTGATGCTCTCCCGTCTATCTGGTTTTTCGATCTCGCGCTTTTTTCTGTGTTCGATACTCGGCCTCGCTCTTACGTTCTCCGCTCTCGCACAAAACTTGACCGGCACGGTCACGAATGGCACGTCGGGAAAAGTTGCCGCCGGAGTCGACGTGACTCTGATCAAGCTGGCGCAAGGCATGCAAGAGGCTGACAGCACGAAGACCGACTCCAAGGGCAACTTCAGCTTCAAGCTGGATGACGCGGGTGGACCGCATCTGGTTCGCGCCACGTTCCAGGGCGCGACGTACTTCAAGGCTGCGCCTCCTGGAACTTCGTCAGTCGAACTCACCATCTACGACTCAGCGGCGCAAGTCGAAGGCCTGAGCTACACCGTCGAAGTCCTCAAGTTGCAGACCGAAAACAATCAACTCAACGGCACCCGGCTTTTCGTCATCAACAACCAGTCGAAGCCTCCGCGGACACAGATGGGCGACGCTACCTTCGAGTTTTATTTGCCCGAGGGCGCGCAGATCGATGCGACTATGGCCAGAGCTCCGAACGGCAATCCAGTGAAAGCCGCCGTTGAGCAACGCAAAGAAAGAAATCTCTACGCCTTCAACTTTCCTCTGCGCCCCGGGGAAACTCAATTACAGATTGGGTTTCATACCAAGTATTCGGGTTCCGCCGAAATCAATCCCAAATCGAAGTATCCGCTCGAGCACTTTGTGGTCATGCTGCCCAAGTCGATGAAGTTTGACCCGATGGGGACACCCTTTCAATCGATTCAGGATGGACCCGGCGCTGGTTCCGCCAATGTGCAAGTCGTCACGCAGACCCAACCCGGCAAGCAACTGACATTCAAGATCTCTGGTTCTGGAACACTTCCCGAAGAAGGCGAGGGTGGGGAGGCACAGGCGTCCGGAGCAAGCGGGCCCGGCAACAGCGGTCCTTCCGGCCAGGGTATGTCCAGCCGCCCGGGAGGCGGACTTGGACCGCCGAGTGACGCACCCGACCCGCTAGAGCGTTTCAAGTCGTGGATTCTTATCGGTTTTGGCATAGTGCTCGTGGGTGGCGGGTTCTACGTGACCCTACGCAACAAGAAAGCAGCGGCAATGGCAGGAGCTCCCGGCATGACTGCTCCCGCTTCGCTCGTAGCAGATATGTACTCCGGGCCGACTCCGGCAGTTCGCGCCTCAAATCCACCTCCAGCAGCCGCTTCGCCCGGTACGCCCGCCACCGCGGGAGGTCCGAGCCTGCTCATGCAGGCCATGAAAGAGGAAATTTTTCAACTGGAAGTTGACCGTCAACAAGGGCGGATTTCCAAGGAAGACTACGCAAGCGCCAAAGCCGCTCTCGATCAGACGTTAGCGCGAGCCATTCAGAGGGAGTCGCGGAAAAGCTAGGCGGCCTTGGACATGGTTTTCGCAGCAGATTGGGATGACCGGGCTGCCGTGTTTCCCGCTCGTATTCGCCGTTTCTGGCTCTTGCGCTGAACCCATACGACTTCCAACGCAAACAAAACACCTACGATGATCCATGCTAGGGGAGGCATGCGTTCAGTTTAGTAGTCGTGTGTGAACACCAAGTTAAATTTCTTGCACAGGCTGCAACAGTCGCATGACCTCCGTAACTCATGCGGGACGGGCAATCCGGCTAGAATCACAAGCGAATGTCTCCCGCCACAGCATCTGCACGCGCTACGCGTTTAGGCCAACTGGAAACCGCCTTACGGTCGGTTATCCGTGGCAAGGATGACGTTGTGCGACTGGCTCTGGTGTCGGTGTTTGCCCGCGGCCATCTGCTGCTCGAAGGCGTTCCCGGCGTCGGCAAAACGACTCTGGCCCACGCGCTCGCCCGCGTTCTCGATTGCCGTTTTCAGCGCATCCAGTTCACCAGCGATATGCTGCCCAGCGACATTCTTGGCGTGTCGATTTACTCTGCCGCGGAGCAGGAATTCGAATTCAGGCGCGGGCCGGTTTTCACCAACGTATTGCTGGCCGACGAAATCAATCGCAGTACTCCGAAGACGCAGTCGGCTCTGCTCGAGGCCATGAGCGAAGGCCAGGTCACCGTGGACAGCCATTCTTATCCGCTGCCGCAGCCGTTTCTCGTTGTGGCCACGCAGAACCCGGTCGAACATCACGGCGTCTACCCCTTACCGGAATCCCAGCTCGACCGCTTCCTGATGCGGGTCTGTATGGGATACCCGGAAGCATCGAGTGAGCGCGACATTCTGCGCGCCCAGGGCGGGGCAACTCAGCTCGACAACCTGAAGCCCGTCCTGAGCGCCGAAGATGTTCTGGAATTACAACGATCCGTGGATCTAGTGCGCGTTGACGACGCGCTCGTGGATTACGCCCTCGAAATCGTGCGCCGTACTCGCGAGTCGGAATCTTTATCGCTGGGCGTATCTCCACGCGGCTCGCTCATGCTCTACCATGCCGCACAGGCGATGGCCTTTCTTAATGGCC
>Ga0210384_10007943_pt1 | contig 11136 bp, 10 predicted proteins | sample IncBWH2MmetaG_FD_160574 | JGI IMG/M metagenome (GOLD analysis project Ga0210384, IMG submission 160574) | Forest soil microbial communities from Barre Woods Harvard Forest LTER site, Petersham, Massachusetts, United States - Inc-BW-H-2-M | ecosystem: Environmental > Terrestrial > Soil >...
AAGCGAACCCCAGGTGCTGAAGGTGTCCTTGACAAAGTTCTGCGGGTAGAGGGCGACCTTGAAGTCCGAAAGCTTGGTTCCCGGTGGAAGCCCTCGTGACGCGCTCGCAGGCGCGAACGTGTCGATCAGGTAAGTGATGAAGTAACCGAGCCCGACCGCAAGGACCAGCAGCAGGATGATGAGGACCCACACGGCGGGCCTTCGCACCAGCTTGAACAGCTCTCCCCGGAACGCAGCAAACATCAGAGTCCGCCCTCAGTGCCGGTGAGCTCCATGAAGATGTCTTCGAGGGAACGCTCATCGGCGTGAAGCTCGGTGACCGCAACGCCGGCCTGAACGAGGTGCTGGTTTATCTCCGCCGTTCGCTGCAGGTCGACCTTGAGGCTGAATGCTCCATCGCCGAGTGAGGTCACGTTCTCAACGCCCGCGTCTTTGACGAGAACCGTGTTCGCCAGGTCCACCGGCGTCCCCCGCACCGTGAGCGTCGCCGCGCCTCGGAGCTCGTCGATGGTCCCTTCCGCGACGATCTTTCCCTTTTTGATCACACCGATTCGCGTGCACATCACCTCGACCTCACCCAGGAGGTGGCTGGAGATGAGCACCGTCCGCTGACCCTTGCCGAGCTCGATGATCAGGTTCCGAACATCGGCCATGCCCTGCGGGTCCAGGCCGTTGGTCGGCTCGTCCAGGATGAGCAGGTCGGGCTCCTTGAGGAGCGCAGCCGCGATGCCAAGGCGCTGCTTCATGCCCAGCGAGTAGGTCGAGAACTTGTGACGCGCCCGAGGCGTGAGCTCGACCTGCGCGAGGCAGGCGTCCACCCGGCTCGTGGGGACCTCGCAATACCTGGCGAGCAGGCTGAGGTTGTCGTAGCCCGACAGGTAGGGATAGAAGGCAGGCGTCTCGACGATGGCGCCGACCTTCGTGAGGGAGGCGGGCGTTCCGGGCTCGGCGCCCATGACTTTGGCGCTCCCCATGGTCGGACGGATGAGCCCCAGGAGCATCCTGAGCGTGGTCGTCTTGCCCGCTCCGTTCGGGCCCAGGAAGCCATAGACCTCTCCTCGGTAAACGTTCAAATCGAGGTTGTCTACGGCAGTGACGATGGCTCCGTAGCGCTTCGTCAGGCGGTTGGTCTCCACCACCTTGCCTCCCGCCAGCAAGGAGGCGGCCGGCGGGCGGCGGGTCGAGCTGTCTGTCACCGCCGGTAATTATCCCGAAGCCGGCCTCGAGCCTGGGCGCCACCTACCCCCCCCCCCCGGGAATAGTTGCGTGCGCAAGCAAGTAGGACTATTTGGAATCACGCGGCCCCGCCGCTTCAACAGGAGGACAAGACGATGGTCAGATACGAGATCGACAAGCAGCACACGCATCTAGGGTTCACAGCCAAGCACCTCGCGGTGTCGACGGTTCGTGGACGATTCAACAAGTTCGAGGGCTACTTCGAAGGGCCTGATGACGACTTCACCAAGGCTCGCGGCGAGGTCAAGATCGACGTCGCCAGCCTGGAGTCGCGCAGCGACGACCGGGACAACCACCTTCGTTCGGCCGACTTTTTCGACGTGGAGAAGTACCCGTACATCACGTTCAAGGTCACTGGCATCGAGCCGTTAGACGACGAAAACTTCCGCGTCCAGGGAGAGCTCACGGTCAAGGAAACCACGAAGCCGATCACACTCGATGCCACCATCGAAGGCCGCATGCCGGATCCGTTCGGCAACAAGGAGCGCCTCGGCATCAGCGCGCGCGGACAGCTGAACCGCATGGACTTCGGACTGAACTGGAACGGCGTCGCAGGCGCGGTCCCATTCGCGAGCCACACCATCAAGCTCGAGGTCGATTCCGAGATCGTCGTCAAAGCGGTCGAGCTCGCTTCGGCGTAATCGAGGTATAAGCCAGGAGAGGGCCGGGGAAATCCCGGCCCTTTCTTTTAGTTGAAGGTGTGGGTGGTGAGTCGCAGGAATACGATGGGCGGCGTGGCCAAAGTCAGCCGCGCGAAAGCGGTTCAACTGTGGGATGAGCTGGCTCGTGCCCACAACACCATGACCGCAGCAATCGAGAAGGACATGACCGCCGCCGGCATGCCGCTCGGATGGCACGATGTTTTGCAGCATCTCAGGCGCGCGCCGGACGGCAGTATGCGCTTCCAGGACCTGGCCAAGGTGGAGGGCATGAGCGACAGCGGCGCCTCTCGCCGCATCGACCAGATGATCAAGGCCGGCCTCATCGAGCGCCGCTCCTGCCCAACCGACCGTCGTGGCGTGTTCGCGCAGATCACCGAGAAAGGCGAGTCTGAATTCCGCCGGGCACATGCGATCTTTCTGCGCAGCCTCGAGCGAAATCTCGGCAGCCAGCTCCAACCCGACGAAGCGGATGTGGTGAGCGGAGCCCTCTCGCGTCTGACCTGAAACGGTGGTAGCCGGGGCTACCCCGCTTCGGCTTTCTTTGCGAGGTTTGTTAACAACGTCCCGAACTCCTTCGAGACCTGCGGGCCCAGCATCCCGCGCAGGATCGGCCCCAACGGCCCTTTGACCTCGACCGTCTGGCTGATCTTCGACTCGACGCCGACCGGCTCGATCCGGCAGTTGAACCGGAATGTGGTTCCAGGTACAACGCTGGTCTCGAGGGCGAAGCTGCGTCCCGGTTCGACGTCGAGGATCTGCATCTTGTGGTGCTGACCGGCCCGAGTGTTCATGATCGCGGTGCTGCCGGACGCGAACGCTCCCTGAAGCTCCATCGTGCTCACGTTGGGGTTCCATTCGCCCCAGGTCGACGTGTCGGACCAGATCTTCCAGATGCGGTCGGCGGGGGCGGTGCTCACAACCGATGTTCCGTATTCAGCCATGCGCGCTATTATCCGCTCCCCCCATGAGCAGCCCGACCAGCCCTGTCGGCTATGGCATCGACTTCGGTACGAGCAACAGCGCGGTGTCGGTTGCGTACGCAGATCACGTCAAGGTGCTGCCCCTCGGCCGAAGCCGCTCAGCGCTCACGCTCCCATCGTTTGTCTACCTCCACCGTGGCGGTCGCCGCGCGGCGGGCGATGAGGGCGTGAGGACATTCCTCAAGTCGGGTCACGAAAAAACCGACTGCTGGAAATGCCCCCTCGCTCCCTACGGATGGGACACTGACTGCCGCCAGTACCGCAAGGGCGGCGGCTGCAACGACGCGCGCCTGCTGTCGGGCGTCAAGCACGAGCTGGCGAAGATCGGGTTTGCCGGTACCAACTCGTGGGCGACGGACTTCTCCGTTGCCGCTCTGGTCGCCGTCATCCTCAAGCGGCTGAAAGATGAGGCGGATTCGTCGGTGGGAGAAACCGCGCATCGTGTCGTGCTTGGACATCCGGTCGTCTTTGCCGGCGCCGACCCTCAAAACCGCGCCGCCTCCGATGCGGAAGCCTTCAGCCGGCTCGCCGGCGCCGCCGCTCAGGCGGGCTTCACCGAGGTCGCATTCCTTCCTGAGCCCACGGCGGCGGTGATCGGCGAGATCACGCATCCGGGAGTCGAGATGGCGGTCGACTTCGGCGGCGGCACGTTCGACGCCGCCGTGATGGACTCTCGCGGAGGAGCGCCGCGAATCGCGGGCCTGGCCGGCGTCGCCGTGGGTGGCGAGGTGCTGGACGGTGTCCTGTTCGAGACAAGCGTCGGCCCCGCGCTTGGGCTCGAGCGGCTGCCGAGCTGGCTCTTCAACGACCTTCGCACCGCGAGCTCGGTGCGGCTGTTGATGGCCGACCCTGGGATCCCCGCCATCCTGGCCCGAATCGGCGGGCGCGAAGCGGAGCTCGTCCACGCTCTCCTGTTCGAAGGCCATGCTTACGACTTCTACAAGGCGATCGAGTCCGCGAAAATCGAGCTGTCAAACGCCGAAACGGCCGAGCTCCGGTATCCGGCGCTCGACCTGCACGTGACGATTCGGCGTGCCACGTTCGAGTCGATGATCCGGCCGGAGCTCGACCTGGTCAGGAAGTCAATCGACGACGCCCTGGTTCAGGCCGGCATAAACGCGCGAGATGTGGACCGGGTGCTATTGACCGGCGGGTCGGCCTACATACCGGCCTTCCGAGCCGACCTGGCACACACATTTGGCGAGGAACGGCTCGAGCAGCGCGACGCGTTCACCGCCGTGGTGCACGGCTTGGGAGTTCGCGCGCAGCAGCTCTGGACCTGAGGTAGGTCATACCTCGGCGACGAGCTTGGTCGCGTGCACCACGGGGGGAGTCTTCTCCTTGGTCCAGTTGAAGAAGAGGATTACTCCGAGCAGCAGCACGGTCCCGACGACCTGGGCTGGAAACAGGGGCTGGTTGAATCCCCAGGGTGGCGGCGCCGATGCGATCAAGGTCGCGGCGACCGGATAGGCCATCTCGGCAATCGTTGCCAGCGAGGCCGGCGTCCTGGAGAGCGCGCGGTAATAGAGAAGTAGCGCCAGCAGGCCTGGAACGAGCGCGATCGCAAGCAGGTTCGGAAGGAAATCACTGACGCGGTAGTGGGTAAAGCCCGCGGGTCCGAACTGGACGAGCGCGATCACGACCAGCACGGGCAGCGCCAGGGTGAACCTGAGGGCCGTCATGCTCCAGAAGGAGATCGATCCGAGTGCAAAGCGGCCGAGCACGGTACCGCTGGCCCAAAGGGCGGCTGCGCCAAGCGCCAGCAATCCGGCCTCGACCCTACCTTTCTGCAGTGCTGAGAGAGGATCGACAGGGTTGTAGGCGAACACCACCATGTATACGGCGACGATCGCGACCGCCGCAGTCGGCCAGAACCATGGGCGCCGGCGCTCGCCGAGCACGATCCACGCGAGCCCGATGGCGATCAGCGGCTGGGTCTGCTGCAGGACGAAGGTCTCCGCGTAGATGCGGTACGAGAACGACGCGGTGAACAGGATGGTGGCCAGCGCCTGTGCGCCCGCGGCGATGGTCGCCACCGCGATCCAGCCCCGCCATCCCAGATGCCTGAGATCGCGCCTGGTGCGTACCAGCACCGGCAGCAGGAAGAGGGTGATCAGAGCGTCCTCGGCGACCACGATCTGGGTCGGCTGGAGGTGGCTGATCAGCTGGTTGCGGAAGTAGGCGTCCGAAGCCCAGAGCGTGGCCGCGACTGCGACGAGGAGCACCGAGAAACGGTCGATGCTCACGCCACCTACCGGCTTGGCCGCCGTGGCGACCGCTTTCTCGCTCATGCCTGACATGAACTCAGCACCACACACAATCCTTCCAACTTTGGGTCACCGATCCCGGATTGACGCCTCGATGACGTCGGCAGCCCGTACATCGCCGGGACGCCCGCGTTCCCGGAGCCTCTCGGCGACCTTGCGCTTCGTGGTGGCCGTTCCGGCGGGTCCGGTCTTGAACTTGATGTGCCGCCGAACGATGCGCAGGCGCATGGTGGCGAGACGCTTCAGACGGGGACCGTAGAAGTCCCCCATCTGGACCGGCTCGTAAGACGCTCCCGGCTCGTACGCATTCAGGAGCCGGCTCAGCGCGCCCGCCACATCGACGGGATCGGTCGATAACCGCTCGGCGTCGCACTCGAAGGCGACCGCCCGGAAGTGGAGGGTGGCTCGCCCGGCGTCCCGCTCGTCGACCCAGGAATGCGGCGACCAGGCGAGGAAGTCAGAGACCAAGAACGTGACCTTTGGATTCGCTTGTACAGCAGCGAAGGTGGGGTCTTCCTGCACGCAGTGAAGCTCGATCACATCGTCGGTCTTGACAAAAGGGAGGATGCTCACCTGGGGGTACCCACCAGCCGGACAGGCGATCAGGGTCCCGTGGCGCATCTCTGAAACGAACCGATCGGCAACCTCGAGGTCGGGCGGATAGTTGGTGCTGGCATACACAAGAACAGTGTGGGATGTTTAGCTGGATGGACACACGCCAGGGGCACGCGATCGAGACCATGCAGGTCGAGGAGCGGCGCTTCAAGCCGTCTCCCGAGTTCAGCCGGCAGGCCAACGCCCAGCCGGACATCTACGAGCGGGACTCCGACGAGTTCTGGACCGAGGAAGCCAACCGGAGAATCTCGTGGTTCCAGACGTGGAACAAGCTCTACGAATGGAAGCCGCCTTATGCCAAGTGGTTCATCGGCGGCAAGCTGAACGTCTGCTACAACTGCGTCGACCGGCACGTCGAAGGCGGACTGGGAAACAAAGTCGCCTACTTCTGGGAGGGTGAGCCCGAGGACGACCGCAGGGAGATCACCTTCGCCGACTTACAACGCGACGTCGTTCGGTTTGCCAACGGCCTGAAAGAGCTGGGAGTCAAGAAGGGCAGCCACATCGGCATCTACATGGGGATGGTCCCGGAGCTGCCGGTGGCGATGCTCGCGTGCAGCCGCATCGGCGCCGCATTCACGGTCGTTTTCGGCGGCTTCAGCGGCGAATCGCTGGCCGACCGGATGAACGACATGCGATGCGAGCTCCTGATCACGCAGGACGAAGGCTGGCGGCGGGGCAACCGCGTGCCGCTGAAGATAAACGCCGACGCGGCGATGGCGGCGGCCCCCACCGTCAAGACATGCGTGGTCGTCAGGAGGACGGGCGGCTCGATCAACATGAAGGGCGGTCGCGACATCTGGGCGCACGACGCGATCGAGGGCGCCGACGACGACCCGAAGTCGTGCCCCTGCGAACCCATGGACTCGGAGGACCTCCTCTACCTTCTATATACAAGCGGCACGACGGCCAAGCCGAAGGGGATCATCCACACCACCGCCGGCTACCTGGTGGGCGTGTCGACGACCCATCACTACATCTTCGACGTGAAGCCGACCTCGGTCTATTGGTGCGCAGCGGACATCGGCTGGGTCACCGGCCACAGCTACATCGTTTTCGGGCCTCTGGCCAATGCCACCACGGGCATCATCTACGAGGGCACGCCCGACTTCCCCGACAAGGATCGCTGGTGGAAGATCGTCGAGCGCTACAAGCCCGACATTCTTTACACGGCGCCCACAACGATCCGGACGCACATGAAGTGGGGCCCGGAGTACGCGGCCAAGCACGACCTCAGCTCTCTCCGCTTGCTCGGCTCCGTCGGCGAGCCGATCAACCCTGAGGCGTGGATCTGGTACCGCGAGCACATCGGCGGCAATCGGACGCCGGTCGTCGATACCTGGTGGCAGACCGAGACGGGCATGATTCTCATCACGCCGCTGCCAGGCATCACCACCCTCAAGCCCGGATCCGCGACCAAGCCGTTCCCCACCATCGACGCCGCCGTCTTCAGCAACGCCGGTGAGCAGGTGCCGCCAGGCGGTGGTGGTTATCTCGTGATCCGCAAACCGTGGCCGGCCATGCTGCGCGGGATTTACGGCGACCCCAAGCGTTACGAGGACACCTACTGGAGCCGGTGGAAGGACACGTACTTCGTCGGCGACGGCGCTCGCATCGACGAGGACGGGGACTTCTGGCTGCTCGGCCGCGTCGACGACGTCATGAACGTGTCGGGGCACCGGATCTCCACCATCGAGATCGAGAGCGCGCTCGTGAGCCACCCCGCAGTCGCGGAAGCTGCCGTGGCCGGACGCAACGATGCGCAGACGGGACAGGCGATCGTCGCTTTCGTGACTCTCAAAGGCGGCCGTGAGGGATCCCCGGAGATGATGAAAGAGCTACGCGAGCACGTTGGCAAGGTGATCGGCAAGTTCGCCGCGCCGGCCAACATCGTCTTCACCCCGGAGCTGCCGAAAACGCGCTCGGGCAAGATCATGCGCAGGCTTCTTCGCGACGTCTCCGAAAATCGCCCGCTGGGAGATACGACGACCCTGGCCGACCCGACTGTCGTGGCGGAGATCGCGCGCCGAGGCAAAGAAGAAGCCGGCAAGGACGAGGGTTAGCGGCGGGCGCGCAAGCGCGCGAAGGACCGCACTGATTGCTGAACAACCCAATCCTGCGAGTCGTCAACCTCATCGCGGCCTTGCTGGCCGCCGGCGCGATGCTATATGTCGCATTCTTCGGCGTGAGCCCGCTGCCGGCGCTGGGGTCCGCCTTCAATCCATCGACCGGCGCCTGGACCATGGCGGCTGATGCGGTCGGGGTAGGGAACCAGACACTCCACCTCGCAGGCCTTCAGCAGCCGGTTCGGATCACTCTGGAGCGCGACGGCACGGCTCATGTGGTGGCAAACACGGACCACGACCTGTTCCTGGCCGTCGGCTATCTGCATGCACGATTCCGGCTCTTTCAGATGGACCTTCTTCGTCGCACCGGCGAGGGGCGGCTGTCAGAAGTTGTGGGCAAAGCGGCTCTCGACAACGATCGCTTCGAGCTTCAGCTCGGTCTCCTGCGCACGGCACAGCTGGAATGGGCCCAAGCGAGCGCAGTTTCAAAGATGGCGCTGACGGCCTACTCGCAGGGAGTGAACGACCGCATCGACGAAGCCGAGCGCCAGCACCAGCTGCCCGCGATGTTCACGCTCCTCGGTTACCAACCCCGACCGTGGACGCCCATCGACACGGCCATCGTCAAGGGCGACATGACCCAAACGCTGAACTTCACCGACACTCCGCTGGTGATGGCGCTGCTGGACAAGTCTCTAGGGCCCGACCTCACCTCAAAGTGGTTTCCGCTGCTGCCGCCCAATCCGCAGTCGCCATACGACCCGGGTCCGTATCCAACCGCGGCAGCGCCCGCCCCGATCGCGTCGATGGCCACGTTGACCGACCAGGAGGCGGCGTCGGCCGCGGCTCTTTACCAGCGCCTGGCCGCCCTGCCTCCCGGCTCCATCGCTACCGGCGGAGCCAGCAACAACTGGGCGGTGGCCACCTCCAAGAGCGCGAGCGCCGGCGCGCTGCTCGCCGGCGATCCCCACCTTCATCTGACCCTGCCGGCTATCTGGTTCCAGCTGACCGAGGATTCCCCCGGCTACCACACGAGCGGCGTGAGCATCCCCGGCACGCCGGTCATCCTCATCGGCCACAACGACCACATCGCGTGGAGCCTCACGGACGCCCAGAACCAGCAGACGTTCTTCTACGACGAGAAAGAGGACGCCGCGCACCCGGGCCAGTATTTCTGGCAGGGCGCCTGGCACTCGTACAAGACGGTGAGCTACGACATTCCGGTGCTGCACGGGGCCACCGAACATCTCACGGTCAAGCTGAGCGCCCACGGCCCGGTGATCAATGAGCGCGGGCTGACGACAACCGTCTGGTGGGCCGGCAACCTGCCGTCACAGGACCTCGATGTGGTGCTGCGCATAGGGCAGGCGAGCGACTTCAACGCGTTTCGCGACGCACTGCGCGACTGGTACGCGCCGACCCACAACTTCGTCTACGCGGACGACAAGGGCAATATCGGACTGATCTCGGCGGGCTATTACCCTCAAGTCGCAAAAGGCCAGCCGTGGCTGCCCATGCCGGGAACGGGTGAGTACGACGTGACCGGCACCGTGCCCTACGCCGACATACCGCAGATCTATGACCCGCCCAGCAACGTTGTCTGGTCCGCCAACCAGCGCCAGGTCACATCCGACTATCCCTATTACATCGGCACGGCGTCGAACTTCTTCGACCCCGGCTACCGCGCCAACGAGATACATCGCGTGCTGAGCCAGGATCGCCAGCTCGGGGCAACCGACATGATGGCGTTGCAGACAGATACCCGGGACTTCCTCGCGTCCGAGATCACGCCGCTCCTCGTGCAGGCGTTGGCGACGGATCAGCTGAGCGGCGGCGAGCAGCAGGTGCGCGAGATGCTCTCCAACTGGGACTATCGGATGGAGGTCGACTCGGCCGCGGCCTCGGTCTGGTCGACGTTCTGGCAGGACTATGTCTCACAGACCTTCGATCCCTGGTGGCGGGCTCAGGGCGTGAAGATCGACCAGCAAGAGGTGATCGACTCTCTTGGTCAGGACCTCGAAGCCTGGACGCTCGGCGACACCTCGAACGCGGCATTCACACCGCCAGGCGGGGCAACCCAGACCGCTACCGATGTGATGAGGAAGGCCTTCCACGCGGCCTACTCGACCCTCAAAGCCGACTTCGGCCCCGATCCCGGGTCGTGGACGTGGGGAACCCTTCACACGCGGGTCCTTGACAACCTCGCGCAGATAACGGGCCTGAGCTACGGCCCGCGCTCGGAACGTGGCGATGGCAACACGCCCCTCGCCGCGGGTGGCTCACCCTCCAACCACGGGCCGAGCTGGAGGATGGTTGTCGACTGGGGCACCCACACCTTCAGCGGAATCTACCCTGGCGGCCAGAGCGAAAACCCGGCTTCGTCGTGGTACATCGACAGGGTCGATACGTGGTGGAGCGGCCAGTACGCGACGATGCTCAGCGCTAACCAGGCAGCCTCATCCCCGGGTGCGGCGACATGGAAGCTGCAGTCGTGATGGGAGGCAGGTGGTTCGGGTTCGTCGTCGTGGTCGCCGCCGCCATCTGTTGCGCAGGCGTCATCTTCGGGGCGTGGTGGGTCACGTTCCTCGCCGGGGTTGCGCTCGGCGCCGTGATTCCGGCGCGGCTGGCGATGCCCGCGGCGGCGCTAGCGGGTTTGCTGGCCTGGGGAGTGATCCTTGCATGGGAGCAGTGGCGATACGGACTGGGCCCGGCGGCCCACAGCCTGGCCGCGATCATGGGCTTCACCCAGGCAGGCCCAGTAGTGCCGGTCGTGCTCACGTGCCTGGTCGGACTCCTGCTCGGCCTCACCGGCGCTTGGGCCGGCGCGGCGACCCGAAGCGTCGTGTTCTCAGGTCAGTCCACAAGCTCTCGGTAGAGCGTTTCCGTCTCGGCTGAAGGGGCCACGCCCAACTCCGACTCGAGAAGGCGCTTGCATTCCAGGTAGACCCTGATGGCCTCGGCGCGGTCGCCGTTCTGGACGTGGAGGCGCATCAGGCGCCGATAGCCGGATTCGCGATACGGCTCCAGGCGCGCCACCTCCTGGGCATGCGTGAGCGCCTGCTTGAGCTCGCCGTTGGAGGCCAGCGCGTCGATCCGGCAGTCGAGGGCGCGGACCAACGCAGCGGCCAGGATCGAACGGCGAGACTCCGCCCAGGGTCCATCGTCGCCCGGTAGGAACGGCCTCCTGAGGATGGTCGTGGCCAGAAGCGACGCCCCGTACGCGCCTTGTGGGTTGCCGGCGACGATTGCGCCTTCAGCTACGTCGACCCCATGGAGCGCGGCCTCGACATCGACCCAGGTGTCGGTGGGA
>Ga0210384_10007945_pt1 | contig 11134 bp, 9 predicted proteins | sample IncBWH2MmetaG_FD_160574 | JGI IMG/M metagenome (GOLD analysis project Ga0210384, IMG submission 160574) | Forest soil microbial communities from Barre Woods Harvard Forest LTER site, Petersham, Massachusetts, United States - Inc-BW-H-2-M | ecosystem: Environmental > Terrestrial > Soil >...
CGCCGGCGACATGTTTGCCGCGGAACTACGAGATCTGAAAACGCGGCCTCTGGTTGCCGATTACGGCTGGTATCCCTACGAGAGCATGACCAGCCTGCCGGTAATGTCCGAGTTGCTCGCGCCGGTGTATAGCGACGTATCCGCCGCGATCTCCGGTTCCCCGGTGGTCGATATCGGCTGTGGCGATGGCGATCTCGCGATGTTTTTCGCGCGGCTCGGGTGCGATGTGGATGCGGTCGATCACGCGGAAACCAATTTCAACCAGCTCCGTGGTGTGGAAGCGCTTCGACGCGTGCTCTCGCTGAATGTGCACGCGCGGGATATCGATCTCGATGGGCTGTTCGCCCTTCCGCGCCGCGATTATGGGTTAGCCCTGTTCCTCGGCACCCTGTATCACCTGAAGAATCCGTTCTATGTTCTCGAGACAATTGCCGCTCGCGCCGACTGGTGTATTCTCAGTACGCGAATCGCGCAGGTGACACCCGGCCACCGCACGCGGATCGAAGATGAGCCGCTCGCGTATCTGCTCGGTGCGCGCGAAGCCAATAACGATCCGACGAATTACTGGATTTTCTCTCGCGCGGGATTACTGAGGCTATTGGAACGGGCCGGCTGGATCGTGGTGGGCCATCGCCGGGTGGGATGCTCCATAGACTCGGATCCGGTGCACGCCGAGGCCGACGAGCGATTGTTTGTCATCGTGAAAAGCCGCACCCGCCATCCGGGACTTCACCTCCGGACGCTGGAAGGTTGGCACGCTACCGAAGGCGCAAGTGAACAAGACGCGTTCCGATGGACCGCTAAACGATTTGCGATCGAGGTGACGCTGCCGGAGCGCGCCTATGAGTTCGCGTTACGTTTCTCGGTCACCGAGGCTATGTGCGAAGCGGGCCCAGTCCGTGTCTCGTGCGCCATCTCCGGTCATCCGGCGGGCTCGATCACCTGCGAGTCGCCGGATACCCTGGAGTTTCGCGGCCGCTTCCCGTTTGAAGCGATGACGTACCGCCTCGATTTTACGGTTGAGAGCAAGTTCCAGCCGCCCGGCGACACGCGTGAGCTGGGGATTTGCGTGCCGCTGCTCGACGCTTCGCAGCGGCAGACCGAGCGCATCCCATTCCGAATATCATGACGCTCGAAACACATGACTTTCGAAACATTGACATCCATAACCAGGCGCGATAGAGTGCCCTAAGGTACCGATGACTCCCGGGAGGTGCAGAAGAAAATGAAACTCACGTCTTTCGCTGGTTGGGTGGCCGCTTGCGGCTTATTCGTGGCGTCGGCGCCGGTCTTCGCGCATCATTCCTTTGCGGCCGAGTTCGACGCGGACAAGCCCGTCAAAGTGTCCGGCGTCGTCGCCAACATCGAGTGGTTGAATCCTCACATCTGGATCTATATCGACGTCAAAGACGAAGGGGGCAAGGTGACGCGCTGGAGTTTTGAGGGCGGTCCTCCCAATGCCCTCTACCGGCAAGGATGGCGGCGGGAATCACTCAAGGCGGGCGACACGGTCACTGTCGACGGCTTTCAAGCCAAGGACGGCACGCACACCGCCAACGCCCGCGCAGTCGTGCTTCCCGACGGCAAGAAGGTGTATGCCGGCTCGGCCGGCGATGGCGCCCCGAAAGAGTAATCGGATCGAGTCGCCCCCGCAGCCCGCGCTTCAGTAAAATAGAGTCAGTGCCAGGAGGCACCGCTGTGCGAAAATTCCTTACTTTGGCCTTGTTCGCCTGCCCAGCCCTGTTTGCCGCCGACCCGCTGGCGCAGATTTACGATAACCAGGTGAGTTCGATCGAGCGGGATGTCTTGAGATTGGCTCAGGCCATGCCCGCCGACAAGTACAACTTTGCTCCCAGCAACGGCACTTTCACCGGCGTGCGCACCTTTGGCACGCAAGTGAAGCACATCGCCACGTATCTTTATATGCTGTCGTCGGCGATCCTGGCGGAGAAACCGCCCGTGGATATCGGGCCTACCGACAATGGTCCCGACGCACTCCAGACCAAGGACCAGATCATCGACTATTTCAAGGGTTCGCTGGCTTACGCGCACAAGGCGGTAGGTACGCTCACCGTGAAGAACCAGCTCGAGCCTGTGAATTTGCCCGGGAATGAACGTCCCCGGCCGCGCATAGCGGCCGCCAATATGATCAGCTGGCACACCTTCGATCACTATGGCCAGATGGTGGTTTACGCGCGCATGAACGGCGTCGTGCCGGGTCAGCCCGCGCCGGCTTCGGCGTCTCGTTAAGGCTCGTACCGCTTCCTCGGCGGTGAAAGCGCTGCGATGATGGCTCGTGCGCGCCTGTTCGCTTGGTGGTACATCTGCATCGGCCTGGCGTTTGTGGCGCTGGCCATGCGGGCATTTGTTGCAGGTGCGCCAGGTTGGGGAGTGGGGCTGCGCCTCCTGGTGGCGGTGGGGTTCGTGCTGCTTGGCATCGGGGAATTGCGGAAGCGTGGAAATTCGGGGCGTGAATAATTTCTAATTGCTGTTACCGCTAACCTAATGCTCGCTTCCAACGCCTGATATTTGTTAGGAGAAAAAATTATGTTCACAAGCCTCGAAGAGCAGATGAAGCGTGACGATGCCTTAGCAACATCCCCGCGGGAGCGTTTGACGAAGTGGGCTGCAATCGCCTTTGTTGCTGTGGTGGTGTTCGGCGCGCTGTATAGCGCGATTCAAGCCTTCACTTAAACTTGGGATTGAGGGTTCGCCTCACTCAGAACTCCAGTCGCGCCTGGAATGCGATCATCCGCGGTGAGCTGTCTCCGCCCAATCCGACTCCTAGCAGTCCGGTGGGCGGCGAAGTCGGGTAACTCAGCGCTCCAAATCCCGTCTGGGTAGAACGTTTGCCAGGAATTCCTGCGTAACCCAACACCGGAAGACCGAAATTCGGGTGATTGAATACGTTGAAGAATTGGCCGTCGATGCGCAGCTTCACGTGTTCCGTCAACTGAAACCACTTGGTGAGATACAAATCGCTCCAGAAGAAATCAGGACCGCGCAATGCGTTCCGGCCGAGATTGCCGAATTGGCAATTCTTCGGGCTGTCGCGGCCGGCGCACGCGCCGGTGCTCGGATCGACGACCGAGACAAACGCGTCCGGATTGAGCCACTGGAGCGTGCCGGGCTGAGTGACGCCTCGGATCGGATTGTGTTCATACAGCGGTACGCCTCGAACCACACTGGCGTATTGCGGACCGCTGCCCTGAACGATGCCGTTTCCGTTGGCGGAATAGGGCGCGCTCAACACCGAAAATGGCACGCCGCTATGCCAGAACACCGCTCCAGAGATCTGCCATCCGTTGAGTGCAGCTCCCAATGTGCGGTTGCGGATCTTGATCGGCAACTGGTAAACGTACTGGGCCGTTACGTTGTGCCGCACGTCGTAATCGCAGGGACCATACTGGCGGCCGAGCTCGCCTGGCAGCGGCGAAAGAATGGCTCCCGCGGCGAATGGCAGAAATCCGCCATTTGAAACCGTGTCCATGCAGCGGCTCCAAGTGTAGTTTGTCTGGAGCTGAAAGCCGTGTGCCAGCCGCTTGTCGGCCGTTAATTGCAGACCGTTGTAATGGCTGTTCGCGCCGGTGTTCAATTGCGTCACCGGCCCGAAGCGCGGATCTTTCGGCTGCCCGTACGGGAACGGCGCGAAGCAGCCCTGGCAGACCGTCTGATAACCGTTCACTTGCGTCTCATAGGGCTGATTAACTGCGCGCGTGCCTACATACTGAGCTCGCAGGTTGAGTTCGTTGCCGATTTGGTGCTCCACGGCGAAGCTCCACTGCATGAAGTAGGGCGCATGGAGCTGGCCATCCGGAACGGCAGTCATCGAAATCGGCGGGAGGCAGGTCGTTCGAGTCCCGGGGGGCGAGGCGCACGAGAGTTGACCTTGCGCCAGGCCCAAGTTGAATAGCTGATTCGCCGCCGCAGTCGCATCAATGGCGCTGTTGGGAACTCCTGGCGCGATTGCCACTCCCCCTGCCGTGCCCAGCAATCCGCCCTGAAAGGTTTTCGAATAGGGAGGGTTCATTCCCACGGGATCGACGACGCTGCCCGGCAGGATGTCGCTGAACACACCAAACCCGCTGCGCAGCACCGTGTGCGGCGCCAACTGCCACGCGAGGGCGGTTCGGGGCTGCAGGATTGCCGCGGGCGTGGCGGCGAAAATTGTACTCTGCTGCGTGCGAATCACCTGGCTCAGTGGCTGATTCACATCGTGGGAAATGGAATTGAACGACCCGGCGAGCCGCGCCACGGCGTTATGTGGATTCATGGGATTTGAATTGTACGTATCGCGTACGCCGAAGGTCCAGGTCAATGTACGCGTAACCTTCCAGGTGTCCTGCGCATAAAAGTCCAGATTGAGAAAGTTGTACGGCTGCGAATTAGCCAGCGGATAGGTTTTCGAAGCCGTCGATGCCACACCGTAGATCAACTGGGGCAGGGTCGCGTAGCTCACCAAGGGGACGACACCCTCACCGAAATCATAATCGTTGAGGCGGAGGATTCTGTTATTCGTTCCAAACCGGAGTTCGTGCGATCCGACTGTCCAGGCGAGATTGTCGTTGATGAAGAAACGCGCGGCGCGACGCCCCTGAACCCACGTGTTGTCTAGCCCTCCGAGGGTGGTGAACGGCGCATTGGCGCCGCTGCCCTGGAGGGCGATCGGAAATGCCGCCAGGGTCTTCTGAAAATCGGATGGCCCGAACAGGCTCTCGTACCACGAGAATGCAGGATTGAAGTAGTTCACCAGACGGCCGGAGAACACATGCGTGTAGCCCGATGCGAAGGAGTAAAGAGGCTGCGACGAGATCGCGTTAAACAGCGGATTGATCGGGTCGGTATAAGCGGCCTGAAGTCCGGTGTCGGACTGAAACCGGAACCACGCGATGTTATTCGCGTCGACGTTATAGTCGATGCGCGCCGTTTGCACCTGCTCGCGATCATCACTCGAATGCGAAATACTCTGGCGGTTCGCGCAACCGTTTCCATTTGCGGGACTGCCACTTGCGGCGGTTCCATCATTATTGAGCGGACAACCCAGTACAGGCAGCGCAGTTCCCGCGGTATTGCCGTAAAGAGAGAAGAGCTTCTTATAGAACGGCACGAGTTGCGGCGCTGGCTGATAAAACGATCCGGTTACGGAGTCCACTCCACCATGCGGAACCTGTTGCAGAACATAATCCTGAAATGCCGGCGTCGGCACGGTCGTGGCATTCACGATCGGGAGCGCAATCCGAACCCATTCGGAATCGAAAAAGAAAAAAAGTTTGTCGTGGACAATCGGGCCTCCGAGACTCCCTCCGAAGTGATTCACCGTCGAGCGCGGCTTGTGGTTTCCGGCGGTCGCGTCCGTAAAGTAATCGGCGGCATTGAACTTTGAGCCGTTCCATAGCTCGTACAGATTTCCGTGAAACCGATTCGTCCCGGATTTTGTGACGTAGTTGACCTGAGATGCCCCGTACCGGCCTTGATCGACGGCGTAGGAGACGGTGTTGACCGTCACCTCCGCGATTGAATTTAATCCGAGCACCAGGTTAGTCGCGAGGCCGCTATTCAGATTTGTCAGCGGATCATTGGTCTCGAGACCGTCGACGATATAGCCGTTGGAAAGCGACGGCAGGCCATTGAACTGGACGTTGCCGTAGCCGTTCGTGCCGCCGACGAAGTCATTGCCGCTGCCTGCGGTGTTGATGAGAGCGCCCGCGGCAAACTGTAGCGGGTAAGTCATGTCGCCGCCCGGATTCGGAAGGTTTTCAATCGCTCCCGCATTCAGAGTCGTTGACGTATTCGAATTCTCCGGATTAATCAGCGGCGCCTGCTCCTGCACCAGAATGCTTTCGCTGGCAGACGCGATGTTGAGCTTGAAATTGACGGTTTCCTTCTGCCCAAGACCAGCGGAGACGGTGTTGTTCTGCTGGGCTTCAAAGCGATCCGCTTCCGCCTTCACTGAGTACGTGCTGGGCTTAAGTTGCGGAAAGCTAAATCGCCCGGAGTCATCTGTTTTTACGGATCGTTTCAGGCCGTTCTCGACGCTCGTCAGAGTCACGGTCGCGCCGGGGATGGCCGCCCCGGTCGGATCCGTGACTGACCCGGCGATTGCGCTCGTCGTCTCGCCCTGGGCCAGCACCGGAACCCGCAACGCGAAGGCGCAGAGCAGGAATGCCAGTAGTGGCATTAGGAGAAAGTTCTGAAATCCCACACCGGATGTCAGCTATCCCTCCTCTGTTTCAGAGACGAACCTTTCCACATTAAGCCAGTAAATCGCGGGCTTTCCATGCCGGTCGCTGACGAAGAAAACCGACTGGCTGTTGGGCGCGAACATCGGCGTCACCATCTTAGGGTCGCTCGCGCGATGTTCCGCCAGCGTGAGCTCCCGTTTGACGGCCCGCACCAGAAGCAGCACGTAGGGTGATGCTTTGCTGCCACTGGCGCCGATGAACACACTGGCATCCACGTTGGAATGGAAATGGACAAATTGCGTCGTATTGGAGATAAGCGTGTCGGTATCGGTGCCGGGCGTGAACTCGCGAAGGTTCGTCAATTTGTGGGGATCGGAAGGCTGGTTCAAGTACAACACCCTGTGGCCATCCACGCTCCATTGCATTTGGCGCGTCTCGCCTTCGCCTAGCGGCAACCGGCGGCTCTGGCGTCCGTCCAGGTTCACGACCCACGGCTCACCCGCGTGCCGGTAGAGCAGCGAAGCCTGCCCCGGCCGCAGTAGCGGACCGCGGATCTCTTCAGTCGACTCAACCAGCGTCGTCGCCGTGCCTTTGGCGAGGTGCAGCCACTGGAGCCGATGCCGCGAACCACGCTTCTCGACAAAGACCGCACTCTGGCCGTCCTCGCTGTAGGCGGCCCCTGGGATTTTCTCGAACCCATCGGGAACGCGATAGATTTCCCGCGCCTTGAAGTTTGACGGAATGGTTTCGATCAGCCGTCCGGAATCGAAGTGATAAAAAGCGCGCTCATTGGGCAGAAATGCGAGCGAGGCCGGATCCAAATTCGTCGCGTCGGTGAGCTGGCGCGATTCCCTGGTCTTGAGGTCCATGCGCAGCGCTTCCCATTTCCCGGTTGCATCGGACGCATACAGAAGCCCACGAGACGTCACCACGCGATTGCCCGTCGCCGGGAGATAACTGTTGAACTGGGGATCAGTCAGGCGAGTGACGACAAACTCAGTGGCGGGATCGAGGTAACGGACCGCGACGGAAGGGAAGACTCGGCCTTTGGCGGGATTGTCAGCGGCGCTGGCCGCGGCCGCGGCCGAGAAGAGAAACCACCGGCGTGAGGCCTCCATGTCTCGATCGTATGTGAAACTGAGCTAAAAAGGAAGGTCGGGCTGGACGTGCTCCTGCAACATCGCCGAGCGCGTCAGGTAAGGATATGGGTTCACCGGATTCCCGCGCAGCCGGACTTCGAAATGCAGATGCGGGGAGGTCACGCGTCCGCTGGCGCCCGAATAACCCAGGACCTCGCCGCGCCGGATCTCCTGTCCGGGAATCACTTCGAAGCGCGACAGGTGGGCGTACCAGGTGTTCATTCCGTTGCCGTGATCGACGACCACAATCCGGCCGTATCCGTTGGAGTATTCGGCATGGCTCACGATGCCGTCGGCCGCCGCATGCACCGGAGTTCCCATCGAGGCTGAGATATCGACGCCCGTGTGCAGCGCGCCTCCTCCTGAAAATGGGTCTTGGCGCTCGCCGAACCGGCTCAGCAGCCGCCCGTTGACGGGCCACATCGTCGGCACGATGTTCTTTTGCCACGCCCGGGCGTAGAGATGATCGACCCTCGAGAAGCTGGCCGATTTCAGGAAGTTATACTCTTCGATGGATTCCTTATAGCTCGGCAGCAGCGGTCCTTCGTTGGCGATGTCATCGGCGCCCTCGATCTTGCGCTTCAGGCCAAACGCCACGCTCACCTCGCTCGCCATTAGCTGGAGCGAGGCTAGCTGCAGGTCCTTTTCGGTGTTCTCACGCTCCAGCAAATGATATTGGTTCCGAAGCGTATTTACTTGATCCCGCAGGGTGTTATAGTTCGCGACTTTCCAAGTCATGCGTAGATAACTCGAAACCATGCCAAACAACGACACGGACCCGAAAAGGGCAAGTACTAGAACAACATACAACGCTTGGTGGGGGATATGTATCCGTCGTAAACGTCCGTGTAAGGAATGCGCCAGAACGACGACGAAGTAGTGCTGCTTCATGATCTCCCAACTAAAGCCCGGTTTCGATTCCTCGGGGCTCTCAGACCCCTCCGATAAAACCATGGGCCGGAGAATACTTCGGGCAGTACTTTTAAAGATGAACGAACAGTCATAATACCGAAACGGGGTTGGCATGTCAATCGCCAATTTGGCATTCTTAAGCCGGCTTCGTAAATGCCCGAGAATACTGGACTGGCGGGGTGACATCTACCCCCAGCGTTCGTGCGGCGTGCAGCGGCCAGTAGGGATCGCGCAAAAATTCCCGAGCCAGAAGTACCAGGTCCGCCCGGCCGGCCCGAATGATTTCGTCAGCTTGGCGCGCCTCGGTGATCAGACCGACGGCTCCGGTGCGTACGCCCGTTTCCCGGCGGATTCGCTCGGCGAACGGGGTTTGGTAGGCTGGGCCGAACTGGATTTTGGCGTCCGGCGCCAGACCGCCGGAGGAGCAATCGATGAGATCCGCGCCCACGTCTTTCAGCCGGGCCACCATCGCGACGGAGTGATCGAGGGTCCAACCCCCTTCTTTCCAATCGGTTGCGGAAATACGCACGAACAGAGGCAGGTGCTCCGGCCAAGCCGCGCGCACCGCTGCGGTCACCTCCAGTGCGAAACGAACCCGGTTGTCGAAGGAGCCGCCGTATTCATCGGCGCGGTGGTTGGAGAGCGGCGAAGCGAATTCATGAAGCAGGTATCCGTGCGCGCCATGAAGCTCGATCACCTCAAATCCGGCAGCCAGCGCACGGCGGGCTGCGGCAGCGAAGGCCTCGACTATGGCGGAGATTTCCACGTGAGTCAACTCCGCCGGAACGGGATCGGTCGGGTTGAAGGGCAGCGGACTCGGCGCCACGGTCCGCCATGCGCCCTCCTCTGGGGCGAGCGGCGCGCCTCCCTTCCACGGAATGCGGCAACTGCTTTTGCGTCCGGCATGGGCGAGTTGCATGCCCGGTACGGCTCCATGCTGCTTGACGAACGCGGCGATGCGAGCCAGGTTGGCGACGTGCTCGTCCTTGTAGATGCCGAGATCGCCGAGTGTAATGCGGCCCTGGGTGGTGACGGCGGAGGCCTCGGTCATCACGAGTCCGGCTCCGCCAACCGCGCGGCATCCCAGGTGCACAAGATGCCAGTCGTTGGCGAACCCGTCGTCGCTCGAATACTCGCACATGGGGGACACCGCGATACGGTTGCGGAGAGTGATGCCGCGAATGGTCAGCGGCGAAAAGAGGTTCGGCTCGGTGGTCATCGTTTCCAGTATGAAGGACGCCTCACCAAGGCTGAACGACGTTGGTGACGTGCTCGCGGTCCGCCGGCGTGATGCAGATGCCGATGCAGAGGAAGGGAAGCTCCGAGTGCGGGTTGTGGCCGCGGTGAAACTTGGCGATCGGTTCCGAGTAAACGTCTCCGGCTTTGGCTTTGATCAGGATTCCTTCCTGGAAATGGGCCTCGAAAATTCCCTGCAGGACGATAAAGAAGGTCGCGCCGTTATGGCAGTGCCAATTGGTGTAGCCGCCGGGCGCGATCTCAGCGTTGTAGATCTGAACCTTGATTTCCGGGTCGCGCGGTATCGACGCAAATAGCTTGTCGAACAGAATATTGCGATGTAGTTGGTGGCCGGGCTCCGTATACCCGCTCAGCTTGAGTTTGAGGTCTTGATAGTCGTGGTCGAGTCCCATGGTGGCAGTGTATCTAAAGCGGACCCTTGCGATTGGCAATTGGGCATGCAAAATAATGCATCGATCACAAAGCGCTCGCATCCAAACGCTTTAGGAGGAAGTGATGAAAGCTGCAGTCGTTCCCGCTGTGAGCAGCGCGTGGCAGGTCAAAGACGTTCCGCAACCTCAACCCGGACCCAATCAAGTGCTGGTGAAGATGCATGCAAGCGGCATCTGCTACACTGACGTCCATCTAACCCTCGGACACTTTCCCGGACTGTTTCCCCGAATCTTAGGTCACGAACCTGTAGGCGAGGTGGTTGCCGTGGCTCCCGACGTCACCACGCGAAAGGTAGGCGACCGGGTGGGCACGGCATGGATTCAATCCACATGTGGACGCTGCGAATGGTGCCAGCGCGGCCGCAGGATGTTCTGTCCCTATATGAAGGGCACGGGGATCGATGTACAAGGCGGTCATGCGGAGTACATGCTGATGAATGCCGACGCCACCTACCTGATTCCCGACAAGGTTTCCTACGAGCAAGCAGCCCCGATCTTCTGCGCTGGTTACACAGTCTATAGCGGGCTCCGCTGGGCCGATCCCAAGCCGCATGAGCGCGTGGCGGTGCTTGGGATCGGCGGGCTGGGGCACTTGGCAGTGCAGTACGCGAAGGCAGCAGGCTTCGAGACCATCGCAATATCGCATTCCCCCGATAAGGACAAGATGATCCGCGACCTGGGCGCGGATGAAGTTGTGCGCGACGGAAAGAGCCTTGCTGCAGCGGGGGGCGCAGATGTGATCCTCAGTACTTCCAATTCGACCCGGTCAATGGTGGACAGCATTCAGGGATTGCGGCCGGACGGCCGGCTGGTCGCGATGGGCATCGAAGCGGCGCCGCTTTCGATTTCTCTGACGGACCTTATCGTGAAGCGCATTCGGGTTATTGGCAGTCAGCAAAACGGCCCCGAATATCTCTACGAAGCTCTTGATTTCGTAGCGCAAGGGAAAGTTAAAACGATCGTCGAGACGTACCCGTTGACAGAGGCGCCGGGGGCCTACGAACGCGTTGCGGAAGGCAAGGCCCGGTTCCGTGCCGTCCTCACAATGTAATCGCCGATCCGAGCAGTCACCGCATCCGGACCATGGTTAAAATCGAAAGCGAACATGTCCAAGCGGGGAGGGCTTTCAGACGATCAGATGCAGTTGATCGCCAAAGCCTTGGCCGATCCGCGCCGTTACGGCATCTTAAAACAAATTGGCGCGAAGAGTTGT
>Ga0210384_10007947_pt1 | contig 11133 bp, 13 predicted proteins | sample IncBWH2MmetaG_FD_160574 | JGI IMG/M metagenome (GOLD analysis project Ga0210384, IMG submission 160574) | Forest soil microbial communities from Barre Woods Harvard Forest LTER site, Petersham, Massachusetts, United States - Inc-BW-H-2-M | ecosystem: Environmental > Terrestrial > Soil >...
GGTAGCTCTTTTGCGTATCTATAAGCGATGGGTCTCGCCATGTCTGCCGTCGGCTTGCCGGTATCACCCGACCTGCTCGGAATACATGATGGGGGCTATTGAAAAGCACGGAGTCGCACGCGGCGTCTGGCTGGGGACGCGGCGGCTGTTACGCTGTCATCCGTTTCATGAAGGAGGGTTCGATCCGGTTCGCTGACCCGTTGTCATTATGAAAAAAGAACTATCCATGGAGATGCGGATGGTCCTGGCCTTTGTGCTCATGGGCCTGGTGATCGTGGTCAGCCAGTACTTCATGAAGCCGGTCCCCGCGCCTACCGCCACAAAGGAGGGCGCGGAGAAAAGCGCTCGGCCCGTAAATCCGGCGGCCGTCGAGAAACCTCCGCAGCCCGCGCCGGCTCCGCCGAAAACCGCGCAGATGCCGGGGCAGATCCACGCCGACCAGGAAACAGTGTTCGGCGTCGACACGGATGTTTACCGCGTGGTGTTTTCGAATCGCGGCGCGGTTGTGCGAAGCTGGGTGCTCAAGGATTACAAAGACCGTGACGGCAAGCCGCTCGAATTGGTGAACCAAGTGGCGCTGGCCAAGGTGCCGGCGCCTTTCGCATTGGCTTTTAAGAATCAAGCGCCGGCCACGGACCCCAATACGGCACTGTTCAAGTCGGATACCTCGGCCGATGGGCTGAAGGTTTCGTTCGAATTCTCCGATGGCGTCGCGTCGACCAAGAAGGTGCTTCAGTTCGAGAAGAAGAGCTATCTGGTGGCGGTGACTTCGGAGGTGACGCAGAACGGAACGCTGGTCCCGCACTTGCTTACATGGCGAGGGGGCTTCGGCGATGCGAAAGTGCCGAACGCTATAGTCGCCCAGCACGCTCTGTACTACGATCTGCCCGCCGCCAAGCTTCAGGTGAAGCAGGCCAAGGACGCCAAGGACGGCCCAGTCTCAGTGAGTGGACAATTTTCTTTCCTGGGCCTGGAAGATAGTTACTTCTGCTCTGTTTTTTTGCCGGGCAACCAGACCTCAGTCGAGCAAACCACCTACGCGGACAGTGTGCCGGATGCAAACGGGAAGGACGAGTTGCGCGTGGGCGTTGGAGTCGGCGGCGAAGGCCTGAACATGCTATCGCTTTTTGTCGGCCCGAAGGATATGGACCTGTTGCGCCGGGTGGACCCCAAACTCGTTCAAGTGGTCGATTGGGGATTCTTCGGAATTATCGCGAAGCCTCTGTTCCTGGTTTTGAACTGGACCGCGGATCAGCTGGGGCACAACTACGGCTGGGCGATCGTGCTGGTGACGGTGGCCATCAACCTGGTTCTGTTTCCGCTCAGAATCTCGAGCATGAAGTCATCCAAGAAAATGCAGGCGCTACAGCCGCAGATCAAGGCCATCAACGAAAAGTATAAGAACCTCTCCCTGCGCGACCCGAAGAAGGCGGAGCAGAACCAGGAGGTCATGGATCTGTACAAGAAAAATGGTGTAAACCCGGTGGGGGGCTGCCTGCCCATGCTGCTGCAGATCCCGTTTCTCTACGCCTTTTACAAAGTGCTGTCGGTCTCGATCGAGATGCGCGGCGCGCACTGGTTCTGGGTTACCGATCTTTCGCAGCCCGAGACGCTGGCCATCCACATCCTGCCCATTCTGCTGGTGGTGACGCAGTTCCTGACGCAACGAATGACGCCCAGTCCTGGCATGGATCCATCGCAGCAAAAGATGATGATGATCATGCCGCTGGTGTTCGGCTACATGTTCTATTTCGCCTCGGCTGGGCTGGTACTATACTGGTTAACCGGCAACGTGGTGGGCGTCGCTCAACAGTGGCTGCTGAATCGGAGCATGCCCGCACCGGCAGCGCCTCCCACGCCGCCCGCGAAGAAGAAGGGCAGGAACTGAAACGGTGGCTGTGAAGAAATATACGCTGGCGGAGGCGGGCCCGCGCATTGAGGATTTTCTCGACACGATTTTTGATCTGGCGGATTTCGATCTCGACTTCACGGTTTCGGAAGGCGAGACGCCGCACCCGGATTTTGAGAATCCCGACCTGATGGTCCGCTTCACCGGGCCGGATGTCGAACTGCTGCTGGCCAATAAAGCAGAACTGTTGCTGGCGCTGGAGCAGTTGACGATGGAAGCGATCGGCGCGGCGGCGGAGGAGCATTCCCGCATCTGTTTCGACGCCAACGATCACCGCGTCTTGCGAATCGAAGAACTGCGGATGAGTGCGCTGGCGGCGGCCGAGCGCGTCAAGAAAACGCGCGTCCCGTTCCACTTCAGCCCGATGAACAGCCGCGAGCGGCGCATCCTGCACCTGGCGCTGCGCGGCGAGACCGAAGTCCGCAGTGAGAGCGTGGGCGAGGGGCCGATCCGGCAGGTGGTCGTCGTTCCGGCCGACCTGAAGACGCTGCCCGAGCCGATCCGGCCTCCCCAGCCGAGGCCCGAAGGACCGCCGGGTGGTCGCCCCGGCTATGGCGACCGGGGCCGCGACCGCAGGGATGGCCGGCGTGATGGTCCGCGCGGGCGCGATTTCCGCCGCAGCTAGCGGATTCTTCTTCCGTGCGATTGCGTGATACTATCGCCGCCGTCTCGACGCCGCCGGGACGAGGCGGCATTGGAATCGTGCGGATCTCGGGCCCTGGGGCGCGCGCCATTGCCGGCCAGATTCTGAGATTCCCTCATGGCGCGGAGTGGCGGCCGTGGACCGCTGCATTGGCTGAGCTTCCCGATGCCGAAGGCCGCTCGATCGATCACGTGGTGGTTACCTACTTCGCCGCGCCGCGTTCATACACCGCGGAAGACGTCGTCGAAATTTCCTGCCACGGCTCGCCCGTGGTGCTGCGTTTCGCGTTGGAGCGCACTTGCGCTCACGGCGCACGCCTGGCTGAGCCGGGCGAATTCACACTGCGCGCCTATCTGAACGGGCGCATCGACCTGCCGCGCGCTGAAGCGGTGCGCGATCTCATCGCAGCGACCACTCTGTATCAAGCCCGCATCGCCGCCCAGCAGGTGGAAGGTTCCGTCTCGCGCAGACTGAAACCAGTGAAAGAGCAACTGCTCGAATTGATCGCCCTGCTCGAAGCCGGAATCGATTTCGCCGAAGACGATATCAGCGTCGCGCCCACCGAAGAAGTTTTGCGGCGCATCGAACCCGTGCTGGCTGCCGTGCGCGCGCTAATCGCGAGCTTCGCATACGGAAAACTGGTGAACGAGGGGTTCACGCTGGCCATCGTGGGCCGGCCGAACGTCGGCAAGAGCAGTCTCTTCAATCGCCTGCTCGAGCAGGATCGCGCCATCGTGACCGAGATTCCGGGGACCACGCGCGACCTAGTGTCGGAAACCGCATCGCTCCAAGGAATTCCGGTGAGGTTTGTCGACACCGCGGGGATTCGCGCGGGTCAGGACATCGTCGAAAAGCTTGGTATCGAGCGCAGCTATCAGGCCATGGCGGATGCGGATTTGACACTCGTGGTGGTGGATATTTCGGAGCCCCTTGGGGCTGAGGACCACGCCCTCGTCGCGAAGGCCACGGAACAAGGAAGATTCCTGATGGCCGGCAATAAAATCGACCTGCGGCGGCCCACAGAGCTGCACGGTGCGCTACCGGTTTCCGCACTGACCGCGGAAGGGATCGACGAGCTGCGGCGCGCAATGATCGACGCGCTCGCCCCGCACGGGCGTCTGGAGCAAGAAGGCGGATTCATCACGAGTCTGCGCCACGAGCAGCTCCTGGAGGAATCGCGAGAGGCGCTCGATCAAGCCGCCACCGCTGCTGCGCTCGGCATCCCACATGAGATGCTGCTCCTCGATCTGTATGCGGCGCTCCGGCCGATTGATGGGATCACCGGCGCCACCACGGCCGACGACATCCTGAACCGCATTTTCTCCACGTTTTGCATCGGGAAATGAATTGGCGGAGCGAGCTAAAGGCGATGCTCGGTTTGGCCGCTCCGCTGGTTCTCTCGGAACTAGGCTGGATGGCGATGGGAATCGAGGATACAATGTTCGTCGGTCGAGTGAGTGCGGAGGCGATCGGCGCCGTCAGCCTGGGCGGCGTGCTGTTCTACACCATCGGGATTTTCGCGAGCGGCCTGTTGTTGGGGCTCGACACGCTGGTGTCGCAGGCGCATGGCGCGGGCGATTTCGATGACGGCCGTCGTTCGCTGGTTAACGGAGTGTGGCTGGCCCTTCTGCTCATTCCAGCGGTGATGGGGATCGTATGGGCGTTCGTGCCTGCGCTCGCGATGTTCGGCGTGAACCAGAGTGTGCTCCGCGACACCATGCCATATTTGCGCGCGCTCAATTGGAGTGCACCGCCGCTGCTACTGTTTTTCTGTTTTCGACGCTACTTGCAGGCAATCGGCGTGGTCCGTCCAATCCTGATGACGCTGATCGCGGCCAACCTGGTGAACCTGGCGGGCAACTGGATTTTCGTTTTCGGCAACCTCGGCGCTCCGCGCATGGGAGCGGAAGGCTCCGGCTGGTCCACTTGCATTTCGCGTGTGTGCATGATGGCGGCCCTGGGTTACGTGATCTGGCGGCGCGATCCGGGTGTGATGCATGTCCCCTGGCGACCGGATGTGCGGCGCATTCGTGAACTGCTGAAGCTCGGGTTGCCCGCCGCTGGGCAGATTGGCCTGGAGATGGCCGTGTTCGCGACTGTTACCGTGCTGGTGGGAAAACTCAGCGCGCAGGTGCTGGCGGGCCATCAGGTCACGATGACCATCGTATCGACCACATTTATGGTCCCTCTTGGAATCAGCTCGGCTGCGGCGGTGCGGGTGGGCCGCGCAATCGGGCGGCGAGATCCGGCGGGCGCGGCGCGATCCGGCTGGACGGCGCTGGGGCTCGGAGCAACAGTCATGGCGGCATCGGCGCTGGCGTTGCTGATTTTTCCGAAGTCGATCGCGCGCCTGTTCACACCGGACCCTGCGATCATCGCGGCTGCGGCGCCGTTGCTGCGCGTCGCGGCGTTCTTTCAGCTCTTCGATGGATTGCAGGTCACAGCGACCGGGGCATTGCGAGGAGCGGGCGACACTACCACGCCGATGCTGTGTCACTTCGCCGGATATTGGATCATCGGTTTGCCGCTGGGCGTGCTGCTTGGTTTTCACCAATCGTTGGGGGCGATAGGATTGTGGATGGGCTTGTCGGCGGGCCTGATTCTGATCGGAATTGTGTTGTTAGAAGTCTGGCGGCGAACTGCATTTTCTCATCGCAGGATGAGCCTGAACGAGGGCAGTAGGGAGGGATAGGAGCAGGGGGTCCTTTCGTAGGTTTGGATGAAGAAAAAAGAAGAGCCGACGGCGCGGAGGGAATGTGGAAAACGCGAGAACCTTTCCAAGGGCGGTGGGCAGCGCTGGGAACCGGCGCGCCGCGCCCATCGCGCCAGCGAGGGCGGTTTTCCACGGCGCCCCAGGGCCCGGCATTTCCACGGTGCTCCGGGTTGGTCCTCTGACCCCGGCTCTGAGTTTTCCGATACGGTTCATGAGTTGACGCTTGGCGCGCTGCATTTCCAAGGCGGCTTCGGTGTCGGATTGGAGCTGTGCGAACTGTTCGAGTTCGGCCAGCGTCACGCCCGGTCGCAGCAGGCTCTGGCAAGGCGGCATTTCATGGAACAACTCGAACGGCGCAGCCCAGCGCGGATAGATACGGCGGCGCTTGCCGTTGGGTGCGGTGATCACTACCGGCACGGCGCAAGGCCGGTGGAAGTTGACCTACGGATGGAGATGCTGGCGGTGAAACGCATCGACCGCCGCGGCGTGTTGCGCGTCGATGTAGCCGAAGCCGAGATGTTTGCGAATCACGGCGGCGTTCTTGGCTCCCACTAATCCGTGGTCGCCGGAATGCTGCGCCCGTGACTTGGTTTGTTCGATCCAAAGCTTGCTCAGCAGCTTGGCGCTCGGAAGCGAAGCGGCCACGGTGTAGTGGATGAACTCGCTGCCGTTGTCGGAATGAAAGCCCGAATCCACAAACGGAAACTGCTGCAGCATCGTTTCCAGCAATGGTATCAGCCATATTTCGGAGACTTGCGGCGTGGCCGCGAATAATCTCCATCGCGGCATCCCGATCCCGCCCCCCTTCAGGGCTCATCAATTCGGGCGGATGTTACAATGAGACTCGCGGCACGATCCCGGCCAGGTAGCTCAGTTGGTAGAGCGCAGCCCTGAAAAGGCTGGCGTCGGCGGTTCAATTCCGTCCCTGGCCACCACTTTAAAATCAATAAATTGTATGACCCGACCAATCTCAAGCATTCCATTTCAGCGGTGAACAACAACCCCTTCAAAGTCAACGAAAATACGCTGAAGCGCACGTCGAGCCGAAAATCGGCTGGCGTCGCCGGTTCAACGAATCTAAGTCCCCGTTCTTAAATGGCTTGCGTGGTTGATAAAGTTCCCGCTCAGGTGAGCGAACACAATCGGGACACACCTGTGGGTCGCAAGACGAACCAGTCGACCAGACTCCACAGAGTGTGGCAACATTGAAGTGACGCCAGAGGCATTCGTGACGCGAACGATTGAAGTACCAATTGCCGACGATCTACTGAAGCTCGTCGATGAGAAAGCGAGAAGAAGCGGACTGAAGCGCGAGGACTATATTCGCGCCGTGCTTTCTCGCGAAGTCACCGGAGTGCCTTCGCTCAGCGAGATTCTGACGCCATTTCGCGAGCAGGTGGAAGCCAGCGGCGCGACTGACGAGGATCTGGCTCGGCTGTTCTCGGCTGCGCGTGTGAGGAGTCGTACCGAGAAACAAGTCGCTGAATAGTCGATGAGGCCGATCCTCAAAAGATCCGCGCGGTTTTCGACCGCATGAAGCTTGAGACTGCGTAAGGCGTCGGCCGCGCCGTCGCATTTTCCGCCAGAGCGCGGGGTTGATCATGAGCGGCTGAACGCGGTTCTCCCGCACAACTCACGAACGCGCCGTGATATTCGATTCGGCCGTAGCCTGGTTGACGAAAGGTTCTTGCCGCTCGAGCGCCTCTAGGGCGCCGCAGCTTTGTGCCTCATCGTGATCCAGCGAAGGTTCGGCGATCTCCGGGAACACCTCTGGGCAACGCGAAGACGCTCCGCGGAACGGCGATTCCGTCCGTTCAAAGGCTGGCCTAGCACGAACTGTCCAGTGGCGGATGAATTCCCCAAATCGAGGTAATAGGCCACCCGGCTTCGCCAGCCCCGAACCTTCGTGTGAATTAACCGGCGGGCCGCACGTGTGTCCCCGCAGCCAATCACGACATCGAAGCTGGCTATATCCGACTGAGCGGTGAGGTGCTCAGGAACGGCCGTCTAATGGACTCCCCAGAAGAGATTCAGGCGGCTCACCATGACCACCGCTTTCGCCAAACCAACCTCTGCTGGACAGAATGGTTGCCGGACGCAGTTCGTCGTGGAAATGATGTCGCCGTCCATGACAGTCACCCGCAAACCGCCCGGGTGACCTGCTACAAGCATCGCCTGGTGCAGGTATGGAAGACCGCCGGCGATCGCACATCCGGAGCCGCCGCAACCAACGACGAGCACGCGCACCGGGCGCCGCAACAGTTCGGGGATGAGCATGTGCATCCAATCACCTCTTTGTGACGAACTCCTCCAGCGTTTCCTTAGTGGCAGCCAAGTACTCCAGAGGAAATCGCTTCCGAGTTCCGGCTAGACTCCTCCAAAGACCCAGGAAGCCGCCAGGATGCGTGGTGAGCCATATCACGCCGGTTTGGTGCGTAAACTCACTTTGGAAAAACGCCTGTTCCCACAAACTGACTGCTGCTATTCCCACGTCGTCCGGTGAACGCATGCTGCCTTGGCAGGTCCAGCCTGTCTCGCCGTCGACGTTCCAGTACGAGGAAGTCATGAGCTTCGTCTTCGCATCTGGCCGCCGGTTCTCGCCAAGCGCCCGAACCCACAGGTCCCTGCCACTAACTTTCCCGATCAGTGGCGGCTGAGGGAACCGCCGCCCATTGAGCTTGAAAGCCTCATCGTCCCCTGGCGCAAAGAACATGGTTCGAACGTTTTCGGGCGTCCACCACGCGATGGTTTCCGCAGTGCGGACCAGTATATTCTCTGGAAGGATTTCGGTAGCAACATCCGTCCCCAAGCCTTGAGCCAAATGATGGACGAACTGCGTGGTCAACTCTTGAGCTTCTCCCAAGAATGGCGCTCCTCCTGCATCGGCTTTGCGCACTTCATGCCAAGTCACGAATCCGCGACTCTTGCCCTGGTAGACCAACAGGGCACCTTTCAGTTCCAGCTCTTCGCTGCCTCCGATGTCGAGGTAGGCTTTCATCGTGTCCTCCTATCGCATCAATTCACGCGCTCGTTGCCGGGCATGATTCTCATCAACTGGCTGGCGCACGACAGTGTGTTGGCCACAGTCGCGAGGACGGCAAAAGCTGCGACAACGCTTTCTCTGGAATCGCCGTTGAACGAGACGATGAGGTTCGGTTCTGGAGTCAGTTCCAACATTCCTTGGCATTCTTCGTCGAAACAACCCTCGATAGAATCATTCCTTTCAAACACAGCCAGCAGGGCTGGCACAGGCTCGCCACAATCCATCAAGAGTTCCCTCGTGCCGTCTCCGATATTGGGTCGTACTCCCTGGCTGGACGACCGGTTCAACTCCACCACCAGCTCCATCAACTGGCGCGCAAGCTGATTCTCTATGCAAGGCACAATCTTGGCGACAGACTTCGCGTTCAGCGGGCGCCTTTTCAGCGAGCGGGGTATACAACGGAGGATGTTGGGCAGTTCGACCTCGCCGCCTTCAGGATCGGACTCGTACCATTCTCGAAGTCTTTCGACTCGGTCCAGCGCGTCCCTATAGTCGTACACACGTACCCACCGGTTGAGCGCTTCGAGGAACAATTGAACGAAGGTTGCCGGCAGCCTCGCGTGGGCAGCTTCAAGCAATCGAAGCGTCGGGCCCATAATGACGTAACCTGCGGACTCCGGTTCCAGCGTTAGGAATACCTCCGAGGCGTCGGCGGGAGAGCAGTCGTTGGGAGCAAAGTATCGGTCCAGGCTGGTCGAGATCGTGAGGTCGAGGAGAACTGTTCCTGGATACCAGAAACTCGATGATCTTTCAGCCAGCGGTCCAGCGATCTCTTCAAGAATTCAAATGGATTCCGTTTCGCAGAAATCCAATCATCGATCTCTGCGAGGTCGGCCTGAACGAAAGCGCGTGCCAGGCGGGCTGTGGATTGTTCGCCCTGCCGTAGTTGGTGCGCGACGGCCACGCCATCCAGCCTTGGGATCGTTAGGCCGGAGCCGGCTGCCATCAGGCAGGTGGAAGGCACCCCGGCGGCGCCACCAGACGTGTTCCCCTGCGTTGACGCAACGACGTATGTAGCGCGCCGAGAATCAGTTCTGCTGCTGCCTTCTGCCAGTCCGGGCATTGCGTGAATCTCCTCAAAGGAGTCTGCTGGTGCGGGTGCTGGCCTGCGCGAATCCCTCAAGCTCGCGCAGGACCTGCTCGCGCTTCGACAGCGCCGCGGAATGCACAGAATCACCCTTTGCTGCCGATGGCGCGGTCGAACGTGTACCGCATCTTGTCGCCGACGGCCTCCGGGCCGTTCACCACGGCCGTCGCCAACTCGGAGTATTGGGCCGAATAGAATGCCTTCACTTCGTCGACGGTCATAGCTTCATTTGGATCGGGCAAACGAATCCCGGAAAATTGGAAGATCCGGGCCATTTTCGTTACCCTGAGTGCCATAATTATTTTCTGTTGTAGGTTGCCACAATTAGTGACATTTCTCGCCACAATTAATGGCACGATTCGCCACGGTTAGCGGCACAATCCTATTTGTACTGCGTCACTGCAAGCCCGACGGCCAAATCTTTCCGCCATGTTTGCCGCGAAGCCGACGGAACTCGCCAATACGTTAGTTCGTAAATGTCTATGCGGGCGGAGAGCATATGCAGGTCATCGATGGATCTCATAGCAGCAGGGTGGTTTTTGCTGGCGTCCATGAGCCAACGACCACGGCCGGTTTCGTCAACGATCTGAGCCGGGTGCGCGAGCCGGTAAGTCGGTCAAAATCCGGCGTACAGGGGAAAGTGGCTGATGTTCTGCAAGGGCGATCACGGCACGCCGAATCACAGAACGAAGTCAAGGCATTCCGTGTCCTGGCTGCGACGGGGAGGGCCGACGCGTGGCAGGAGCAACCATTTTTCTTCGAGTATCATGCCGAAGGAAAGAAGCGCCGTTACACGCCGGATGTTCTGGTCGCCTGGGGATCACATCGCGAAGTAGTGGAAATCAAAGATGACCGGGAAGCCAAACTGCCCGAAACCCGGGAGCGCTTTGCGCTGATCAGCCAGCTTCTCGACAGGCACGGTTATCATTTCCGGATGTGGAATGCCTCCGAAATCTCCGCGTATCGACCACAAGTGGGGGCTTAAAGTGCCGGTCCTGGTGGCAAAAGTCCCGGCCCGGCCAACAGTGAAGAGCTTCGCTGAGACGCTGCTTTATCAACTGGGTGATCCGCTCTGGTCGCGCGGCAACACCGTCAGCAAAAGTATACGCCTGCGGGAATTGCTCAAGCACTGCCGTGTTCGCCTGTTGGCTCTCGATGAATTTCAACACTTCGTGGACGTGCGGCAGGCCAATATCCCGAACGACGTGGCCGATTGGCTGAAGGAGCAGATCGAGGAGACAAAGCTCGCGATCGTCGTGCTGGGATTGCAACGCTGCCTGGAGGTGCTTCGGCAGAACGAACAGCTGCGACGCCGGTTTGGCGCCACCTTGCGGGTGGGCGCCTTTCGATGGGAACTGAAGGACGATCGGACGAGCTACCGGGCTTTTCTTCGCGCCGTAGAACAACAACTACCCGAGTACGAGCTACCGTCGCTGTCAGATATTGCGATGGCGTTCCGCATGCACTACGCCTCTTACGGCCTCATCGGTTACACCATGAAGATCATCCGGGGTGCAACCCGGATCGCCCGGTTTCATCCGAAACGGGAGATCACATTGCGCACGTTGGCACAATCGTTCGCCGAGCACGTGTGGTCGGAACGTCTTGCCGATCCAAATCCGTTCGCTGAAAGCTTTGATTGCGCCAACCCGCCGCGACTAACGCTGCCGACCGCAAGGACGTCTGTCCCGCGCGCCGCGGGCGGTCATCGCAGCGTGGGCCTCGAGCTGCATGCATG
>Ga0210384_10007948_pt1 | contig 11133 bp, 9 predicted proteins | sample IncBWH2MmetaG_FD_160574 | JGI IMG/M metagenome (GOLD analysis project Ga0210384, IMG submission 160574) | Forest soil microbial communities from Barre Woods Harvard Forest LTER site, Petersham, Massachusetts, United States - Inc-BW-H-2-M | ecosystem: Environmental > Terrestrial > Soil >...
TCGCAGATCATCGGCTGCGAACAGCCCGTCAGCCCGCGGCTCGACCAGTGTAAGCGTGATCCGACCGCGCCTGGCGTAGTGGCGCAGGATCAGGTCGATCGAATCGAACTCGCCCTGCGTCGCGACAACCCGCGGGGCGGCGCCATAGGTGTTGAGGATCGCGCGCAGGCCCTGCCCCGCGCTTGACTTGGGGACGACGCAGTCGTCGCGCGGCGCGTGCAGCAGCGCGCCGAGCCGCGCGCGATAGGCGCGCATTTCCTCGAGCCAGGGGTCCCAGGCATCGCCGAGCTGCCGCTGCCACAGCGCCATCGCCTCGGCGACGTCGGTCGCGGTCGCGTCGAGCGGCCGCCCGAGCGAGTGGTTGGCGAGATCGATGGCGGTCTGCCGCCGCTCCAGCACGCGCGAGAACAGCGGCGCTAAGTGGGCTTCGACACCACCCTCGGTCAAGGGTCCGGCGCCGAGCGCGGCGACCGCGCCTTCGATCGTGGCGGCGGTGCCACCAGGCGCGCCGGCGTGACTGTTCATCGCGCGCCGATCGCCGTCCGCACGTCGAGAAGTTCGGGAAAGAACGAATAGTCGAGCGCCCGCTTGAGAAAGGCCACCCCGGAAGAGCCGCCGGTGCCGGTCTTCTGGCCGATGATGCGCTCGACGGTCTTCAGGTGCCGGAAGCGCCAGAGCTGAAAACTCTCCTCGACATCGACGAGCTTCTCGCACATGTCGTAGGCGTCCCACCATCGCTGCGGGTCGTCATAGATCGTCTTGAAGACCGGCAGCAACTCGGGATTGCGCCGATAGGCTTGCGTGAAATCGCGCTCAATGCACTCCTGCGGGACAGGCAGGCCGCGCCGCGCGAGATGGCGCAGGAACTCGTCGTACAGCGACGGCGCGTGCAGCAGTGTTTGCAGCTCGGCAAAGGTCGGTGCGTCGTGGCGGAAGACTTCGAGCAGCGCCGCGTGCTTGTTGCCAAGGAGGAATTCGATGGCGCGATATTGCGGCGACTGCAGGCCTGACGAGTGGCCGAGCATCGGGCGGAACGCCTCGTACTCCGATGGTGTAAGCGTCTCGAGCACCGCCCATTGCTCGAAGAGCTGCTTCTGCACGAGCTTCACCCGGGCGAGGATCTTGAAGTTCGCGTCAAGCTGGTCGGTCTGTACGTGGGCAATCGCCGCCCTGAGCTCGTGAATCATCAGCTTCATCCACAGCTCGGAGGTCTGATGCTGGATGATGAACAGCATTTCGTCGTGCCGCGGCGGCTGCCCCGCGCCGCCCGACAACGGTTGTTGCGCCGACAGCAGCCGATCGAGACGCAGATAGCCGGCATAACTCAGCCGGTCGCTGAAATCGGTAACGATGCCAGGCTCGAGTGGATCTTGCGCCATGGTCGCTCGGTGCAGATGGAAGATGCAGTATAGACGCGACCCGCGTCGATGGGTGGGGCACGTTGTGCAGCGCAGGTTAGCGCGCCGTTCTACTGAACTTCCGGCCAATGCGCGCGTTCGGTCCGCGCGCTCAAGTCACTTCGCGCAACGCAGCGAGCGGCGGCTCGCGCAGCGTGCTCCGCGTCCCGAGCCAGCCAGCGATCGCGACGCAAGCCGCCGCGCCGGCCACGCCGATGACCCACAGCCCCGGATTCCAGCCAAACGGAATCTGGAACACGCGATCGGCGAGCACGTAACCGGTCGCGGTCGCGCCCGCCGCCGCGAGCAGGCCCGCGACTGCGCCGAGCGCAAGGAACTCGGCGACCTGCGCCGCAGATAGCTGCCGCTGGCTCGCGCCCAGCGTGCGCAGCACCGCCGCATCGTAGCGGCGCTCGTCCTGGGTCGCCGCGATGGCCGCTTCGAGCACGAGGACGCCACCCAACAACGTGAACAGAAACACGAACTCGACCGCGCCTGCCACCTGATCCATGATCGATTGCACCTGGCGCAAGATATCGCCGACGTCGATGACGAGCACGTTGGGATAGTCGCGGACAAGCGCCGTGAGCCATGTCGCGTTGCCCGAGTCCGCCCGCACCGCCGATATGTACGTCTTCGGCAGCGGCTCCAGCACGCCCGGCGCAAATAACGCGAAGAAGTTGACGCGGAAGCTGTCCCAGTCAACCTTGCGCAGGCTCGTCACCGGCACACTGACGCGCGTGCCCACGACATCGTAGGTCAGCGTGTCGCCCAGCTTGATGCCAAGGGTCTGGGCGATGCTTTCCTCGAGCGAGGCCCCGGCAGCGGCGCCGGTTGCGCCGGGCTCCCACCATTGCCCTGCGACAACGCGGTTGCCACGTGGGAGCGCGTCGCTCCACGACAAATTGAATTCGCGCTCGCCCAGGCGTCGCGCGCGCTCGTCGGCCAGCGTCGCAGTGAGGAACGGAGCGCCATTGACCTCGACCAATCGCCCGCGCACCATCGGCTGCAGCGCGGCATCGACGTGGAGCTCGCGCTTAAGCAGCGCGCGGACTCCTTCGACCTGGTCGGGCAGCACGTTGATCAGGAATACGTTCGGCGCATCCGGTGGCAGGCTGGCACGCCAGTTGCGCACGAGTTCGCCGCGCACCAGGGTGAGCAGCAGCAGAGCCATGACGCCGAGTGCCAGCGCGCCAATCTGCAGACTCGAGGCGAACGGACGGCGCCGCAGGTTGGCAAGCCCATAACGCCAGGTGTATCCGCGCTGCGGCAGCAGACGCAGCAGCGCGATCAAGAGCCACGCCGCCGCCGCCGCCGCGGCGAGCAGCACCACGATGCCACCGATCATGATCGCGCCCGTCCGCAGATCCTGCGCCTGCCACGCAATGAGCGCGCCGATCGTGGCCGCACCCAGTGCGTAGGCAAGACTGCCGCCGGCTCGCGGGCGGCCGATGTCGCGGCGGAGCACGCGCAAGGGCGGCACACGCGACAGCGCGATCAGCGGCGGCAGCGCGAAGCCGAACAGCAGGGCGAGCCCGGTGACCATGGCGCCCGCTGCCGGCATCCAGCCTGGCGGTGGCAGGTCGGCGTGAACCATCGCTCCGAGGAGCACCACGAGCAATTGCTGTCCGCCAAGCGCGACCAGCGTACCCACGGCGCTTGCGCCCAAGCCCAGGGCGGCGAACTGGATGCCGAACAGCGCCAGGGCCTGTCCCTGTGGTGCACCGAAGCAACGCAGCATCGCCGCGGCGTCCAGATGGCGGCGCAGGTAACGCGAAGCCGCCAGGGCCACAGCCACCGCGGCGAGAATCACCGCGACTAGCGCCGCGAGGCCGAGAAACTTATCGGCGCGCTCAAGCGTTTGTCGGATCTCCGGTCGCAGATCGCGGATCGACTCCAGCCGTTGCCCCCGCTCGAGTCGTGGCAATACCCAGTTGCGATAGGCGTCGAGCGCACTCCCGGCGACGAGCAGCCGATACGACGCGCGATTGCCGGGTTGCAGCAGGTTCGTCGCCGGCACATCGGCAATGTTCATCAGCAGTCGCGGCCCCAGCGACAGCAACCCGCCGACGACTTCAGGGTCCTGCTGCACGATACCGGTCACAGTGAGCGTCGTCTCCCCGACCGTAAGCGGCGCGCCCACGGTGAGCGAAAGACGCGCCGCGAGACGCGTATCGACCCATACTTCGCCGCGCTGCGGCACGCCCCGGGCGGGCACGCCATCGGCCATTCCGGGCGCCGCGAGCGAAACCGCCCCGCGCAGCGGATAGCCGGCGCCGACGGCCTTGACATCTCCCAGCACGGCGTCGCCACCCGGACTCTGGACCATGCTGTTGAAGCGGACGACAGGGACGGTGGCGAGGCCGCGCGCCTCTGCTTCCCGCACATATTCGGGCGGCAGCGGACGATCGGCAGACAACATCAGATCGGCGCCGAGCAGCAGGTTCGCCTGACTTGCCAGAGCTCCCTTGACGCGATCGGTGAAGAAGCCGACCGTGCCGACGCTTGCCGCGGCGAGTACCAGCGCGGCGATGAGGACGGTGAGCTCACCGGCGCGCCAATCGCGGCGCAACATCCGTAACGCGAGACGGATCGTATTCACGGCGCGGTTGGCGTGCGCGCGACCTCGTCGCCGACGAGCTTGCCGCCAGCGAGCGAAAGCCGCCGCGCGCAGCGTGACGCGAGGTCCGCATCGTGCGTCACGAGCAGCAGCGTCGTGCCGCGTTCGCGGTTGAGGCGAAACATGATGTCGGCAACTTCGGCACCGGTCGCGCCATCGAGATTACCGGTCGGCTCGTCGGCCATCAGCACTTGCGGCTCGCCGGCAAAGGCACGCGCGATCGCGACGCGCTGCTGCTCGCCACCCGAAAGCTGCTTCGGATAGTGCGCAAGCCGTGCGGAAAGCCCGACGCGTGCCAGCCACTCGCGGGCGCGCACCGCGGCATCGCCGGCGCCGGCGAGTTCGAGGGGCAGCATGACGTTCTCCAGCGCGGTCAGCGCCGGCAAAAGATGAAACGACTGAAAGACGAAGCCGAGCCAACGCCGGCGCAGCACCGCGCACGCATCCTCCGACAAGCCGTTCAACGCCGTATTGCCGAGCCATACTTCGCCGGCGCTCGGCCGGTCCAGGCCGGCGAGCAATCCGAGCAGCGTCGTCTTGCCCGAGCCGGAGGCGCCGACGACGGCGACGGTCGCGCCGGCCGCCACTTCGAACGTGACGTCGTCGAGAATCGTCAGCGGCGCATCGCCACTCTGGACGGTCTTGGCAAGCTTCTGGGCGCGGATGACAGGGTCGGGCATGGCACAGGATGAGTTTAACGACCCCATTGCAGATGGGGGCGCCGGGAGATCAACGCAAGCTCGAGGCTAAGGTCACCGACCCGCTCGGGCAGATTGAAAAAGCGGATCCGCGGATCGGTATAGCGCCCGACGACAGCGGCGGTGCCGTCGGTGCAGCCGTCGCCGATCACCAGCAGTTCCCAGTCCGTGAAGGTTGCTGCAGGACTGAGCCGATTGCGTATTCCTGGATATTGCTGCGGTTGAAGGTCTGCAGGATGACCGTTACCGTAGGCGTGGTCGCCGCGCGCGGTTCGCTGTGGGTGCCGAGTTCCATGTTCGTGGCGGCGGATTGTACTCCGCACCGCTGCTTTGCGCAGCGCGATGCGCGCCTCTACAATGCGGAAGCATGGCCTCGCGATATTCGCTTCACTGCGCGCCGCACTGGATCATGGCGCTGGCGATCGCGCTCTTTTGCGCCAGCGCCGCCGCGGCGCCAGCGCCCATCATCCTGATCGTCGGCGACAGCATCTCGGCGGGTTACGGCCTGCCGCAGAATTCGGGCTGGGTCGCGCTGCTGCAGCAGCGCCTGGCCAACGAGCATTATCCGCATCGCGTCGTGAACGCAAGCATCAGCGGCGACACGACTGCCGGCGGCAGGGACCGTCTCGGTGCCTTGCTCGAGCAACATCGGCCGTCGGTAACCGTGGTCGAGTTGGGCGGGAACGACGGGTTGCGCGGCGGCAGCCTCGAGGCAATGCGCGCCAATCTCGACGCGATGGTGGCGATGGCGCAGAAGGCGGGGTCACGCGTGCTGCTGGTCGGGATGCAGATGCCGCCGAATTACGGGGCCACGTATGTAAACCAGTTCAGCGCCACGTTCGCCGCTGTCGCCGCGGCGCGGCACACAGCGCTGGTGCCGTTTCTGTTCGAGGGCTTCGCCACCGACGACGCGATGTTCCAGGGGGACCGCATCCATCCGGCCCTCGCGGTGCAGCCGCAGCTGCTCGAAAACGTCTGGCGCGGGCTAAAGCCGCTGCTTGGCGCACCCGGAAAGGCGTAATGAGCGAACCGCATCCCGGCGTGCAACGCGTGGGCGTCACCGCACTCGCCGCCTATCGCGACCGCATCGACGTCCGCAGCCCCGCGGAGTTCGCCCTGGATCACGTCCCCGCGGCCGCGAATCACCCGGTGCTCGATGACGCCGAGCGCGCCAATATCGGCACGCTTTATGCGGCGTCGCCGTTCTTGGCGCGCAAACGCGGGGCGGCGCTGGTGGCGCGCAGTATCGCAACGATGCTCGAAACCGCGTTCATCGATCATGGCCGAGAATGGCGGCCGCTCGTGTATTGCTGGCGCGGTGGACAACGCAGTCGCGCATTGACGCACGTCCTCAATGCGGTCGGCTGGCGCGCCGTGCAGCTCGAGGGCGGGTATCGCGCCTACCGGCGTCACGTGGTCACGGAGCTCGTCCGGCTGCCGCTGCGCTGCCGCTTCGTCGTGATCTGCGGCCTGACGGGCTCGGGCAAGAGTCGCCTGCTCGCCGCGCTCGCGCGTTCCGGCGCGCAGACACTCGACCTCGAAGGCATCGCCCGCCACCGCGGCTCACTGCTGGGCGACCTGCCCGGCGACCCGCAACCGTCGCAGAAGTGGTTCGAAAGCCAGCTCTTCGCCGCGCTCGAGCATCTCGATCCATCGCGACCAGTGTTCGTCGAAGCGGAAAGCCGACGCATCGGTAGCGTGCAGATGCCTGACGCGTTGCTCTCGCAGATGCGCCTTGGCCGTGCCCTGACGCTGGTCACTCCGCCGGCGCAACGGATCGCGCTGCTCAAGGACGAATACGCCCATTTCCTTGCCGCACCGACCCAGCTCGACGCCTGCCTGCAGCGGCTGACGGAACTGCACGGCAAGGCAAAGATCACAGGCTGGCAGGCGATGGCGACCGCGGGCAGCTGGGACGAGCTCGTCAGCGCGCTGCTCGCGGCGCACTACGATCCCATGTATGCGCGTTCCCTGGAGCGCAACTTTCCGACCGCACACGACTCGCGTCGAGTTGAAGCGCACGACGTCTCGCAGGAAGCGTTCGCGGCGCTCGCCAGCGAGGTACGAGCAATGCTCGACACCGCCGAAGCGGTGGCGCCCTGACCATGGCGAGCTACGCCTTCCGCATCGTCAACGTCTTCGCCGAGGAGCGCCTCGCCGGCAACTCGGTCGCGGTTTTCGAGGACGGGCGCGGGCTCGACGTGGCAAGCATGCAAGCGCTGGCGCTGCAATTCAATCTCTCCGAGACGACGTTCATACTGCCGTCGACGAACGCGACGGCGCGCGTGCGCATCTTCACGCCGACATTTGAAATGCCGTTTGCCGGACACCCGACTCTCGGCACGGCGCACGTGGTCCGGGCGTTGCATGGCGGCGATACCCAGACTCTGGAAATGCACGCTGGCATCATCCCGGTGCGTGCCCACGGTGACGAGTGGACGCTGCAGGCAAACGCGCCGCGCACGCGCCCGGTCGCCGCGTCGCGCGGCGAACTGGCCGCCATGCTCGGCCTCGCTGCTCCCGACATCGGCCGCGACCCGCTCTGGGTCGATACCGGCAGCGAGCAGCTCGTCATCCCGCTCGCGTCGGTGGTCGCCGTGCAGCGCTGTGCGCCGCGGGCCGATCTGCTGGCGCAGCATGGCAGCGTCATGCTCCCGGGCGGAGGCTCGCGAGCGATGGCCTACGTCTGGGCTGAGGCTGGGGCCGATGCAGTGCTGGCGCGATTCTTCTTTCCCAAGCACGGCGCGGTTGTCGAAGATCCCGGAACCGGCTCCGCCTGCGCCAACTTGGGCGGCTGGCTGCTCGCGACCGGCGTGCCACTGCCGCAACGGCGCACCATCACGCAGGGCGAGGCGGTCGGGCGACGCTGCGTGCTGCAGCTTGTGGTCGACACCGGCGGTCAGATCTTCGTTGCCGGGCGGGTCGTCGAACTCGGACGCGGCACAATCGACCTCTAACGCCACTGCTCACGGCACCGGCAATGGCTCGTAACATCTTGCAACCGCGGCCGAGTCAACAGCTCGGTAGACTGGCTCGTTGTGAGCACAAGGACGATTCCTTCCTGACTTCCATGCGCAGCCTTCCGCTTTTCGCGCTGTTGTTCGCGGCGACGCTCGTGGCGCCGGCGCGGGCGTCTGCGCCGCTGTCCTACGAGGACGCGCGGCATCTTCTCAACCGCACGGGTTTCGGTGCGACCGACGCCGAGATCTGGCGCTTCACCGGCGTCTCGCGCGAGGACGCCGCCCTGAAGCTGCTCGGGGCGACGCGCCAGAGGGCCGCGACGTCACCACCGCCCTGGGCCACCGACCCGGGACCCTTGCGCTATCCGCGCGGGGGCGCCGGCGCGTCGGAGGCCGCAAGGAAGCAGTTCCAGCAGGAGCAGATCCGCGAGGGGCTGCAGCTGCGCGGCTGGTGGCTGAACGAGATGCTCACAACCCCGTCGCCGCTCACCGAGCACATGACCCTTTTCTGGCACAACCACTTCGTCTCGAGCCAGCAGAAGGTGAAGCTCTCGGAGCTCATGTACCGGCAGAACGTCACGCTGCGCGTTAACGCCCTGGGGCATTTTGGCGACTTGCTGCACGCCATCGCCCGCGATCCGGCGATGGTGATCTACCTCGACAACGCGCAGAACAGGAAGGGAACGCCGAACGAGAACTTCGCGCGCGAGGTGATGGAGCTGTTCACGCTCGGCGAAGGGAACTACCGCGAACAGGACATCAAGGAAGCAGCGCGCGCCTTCACCGGCTGGAGCATCGACCGCGACAGCGGCACTTTCGTGTTCCGCCGCTTCGTTCACGACGACGGCACGAAGACCGTGCTTGGCCGCAGCGGCAATCTCGACGGCGACGACGTGCTTGACATCCTGCTGGCGCAGCGCGCGACCGCCGAATTCATCACGCGCAAGCTATGGCGCGAATTCGTCTCGCCGGACCCGGACCCCGCGGAAGTGACGCGCATCGCCAACCGTTTCCGCAGCACGCGCTACGACATCAAGGTCGTGCTCTACGAGCTTCTGACCTGCGACGCGTTCTACGCCAAGGAAAATCGCGGCGTGCTGGTCAAGTCGCCGCTCGATCTGGTCGTCGGAACACTAAAGCAATTCGACTTAAAGCCCACCGAGCCGATCCCGTTTGCGGTCGCCGCCGCAGCCATGGGCCAGAATCTGTTTTCGCCACCCAACGTCAAGGGCTGGCCCGGCGGCGAGGCCTGGATCAACAGCAGCACCCTTCTGGCACGCAAGCAGTTTCTCGCCCGCCTGTTCCGCGCCGACGACCCCGGCTCCAGGATGGCGCCGACCCCCGAGGACGCGATGCCGCCGATGCTGCCGATGCCGAAACAGGTCATCGCTGCCGGCGGAGTGCAGGAGTCCGATGCAGAGCGCCAGATCCGCTTCATGCGCGCCATGGACCGCGGCCTGAAAAGCGTGCAATTCGAAAGCGACACCTGGTTTGCACAGTTCAAGGCCACGGACACTCCCCGCAGCGCTGCGGCGACGCGCCTGCTGCTCGCCTACGCGCCGCAATCCGCACCCGATCCGGCGAGCGAGCCTTTGGCAATGGTGCGCCATATCGTGCTCGATGCGGCCTACCAGCTGAAATGAACGTAAGCGAGGTCCCGGAATGAATCGTCGCCACTTCATCAAGCTTGCCGCGTATGCGCCCTTGGCGCTGCCGGCCGCGTCGGTCGCGTGGGCGGCCGCGGCGGCAGGGCCGCGCTACAGCAATCTGCTGGTGCTAATCGAGCTCAAAGGCGGGAACGACGGCCTCAACACCCTGGTTCCCTACGCGAGTCCGGCTTATTACGCACTGCGCCCGAAACTCGCGATCCCGCGCGACCAGGTCATCAAGCTCTCCGATGGCGTTGGGCTGCATCCGGCGCTCGAGCCGTTGCTGCCGTTCTGGAGGAACCGCGAGCTGGCCGTGCTCCAGGGTGTCGGCTACCCCGCTCCGAATCTCTCGCACTTCCGCTCGATCGAAATCTGGGACACCGCGTCGAAGAGCGAGGAATATCTGCAGGATGGCTGGCTTACCCGGACGTTTGCCGCCGCGCCCACGCCCGTCGATTTCGCCGCCGACGGCGTGATTATCGGCGCGCCCGATCTCGGCCCGTTGGCCGGCGGCGGGACGCGCGCGATCGCCCTTGCGAACGCCGACCAGTTCCTGCGCCAGGCGCGGCTCGCCATCCCCGAAGGCCAAACGCAAAACCTTGCGCTGCGCCACATCCTGAAGGTCGAGGCCGACATCATGCAGGCAGCCTCGCACCTCAAGGCCGACTACGCGTTCCGTACCGAATTTCCGCAGGGCGGATTCGGCAACGTGATCAAGACCGCGTGCCAGGTCATTGCCAACCAGGCCGGGGTGGCCGTCGTGCGCGTGACACTTACCGGATTCGACACGCATAGCGCTCAACCGGGGACACAGGGGCGCCTTCTCGCCGAACTGGCGAACGGAGTGGTGGCGTTGAAGAGTGCGCTAAACGAGCTTGGCCGATGGGATAAGACGCTGGTGCTGACCTACGCCGAATTCGGGCGGCGGCCAAAGGAGAATCTGTCCAGCGGCACCGACCACGGCACAGCGAGCGTGCATTTCGCCACGGGCGGGCGCGTCGCCGGCGGCCTGTACGGCGAGCAGCCGGCGCTGGACCGCTTGAGCGGCGACGGCAATCCCGGTTTCGCGCTGGATTTTCGCAGCGTCTACGCGACGGTGCTCGAGCGCTGGTGGGGCGTGCCGTCGGCCGGACCGCTGGGCGGCCGCTTCGCGCCGGTACAGATATTGCGCGCGTAAGGCGAGTCAACCCGGCAGAGCGTCCCAAGCGGCAATGTACTCCCGCCAGTGCGGCTCGTTCGCGGCGGCGATTTTCTCCCGCGCCAGCAATACCTCGGCCGCGTACTGGGCGGCCGAGATCGTGCCGCGCATGTGCTGAAAGCGCAGGTACAGCAGGTAGGTGTTGAAGACATCGGTTTCGCAATAGCGGCGAATATCCTCGATCCTGCCGGCCTGGTACGCCGCATGGACCTGAGCGCCCTGGAACCCCAGCTTGCCCGGGAAGCCGCACAGCCGCGCCATCGCGTCCAAGCCCGCGCCGGCGCGCGGCTGAAACGCAGCGAGCACGTCCATCAGGTCCAGATGGCGGGTATGGAAACGGCCGAGATAGTTGTTGTAGCGGAAATCACGGTCGTCGTCGCCCCAGTCCCAGTAGCGTGGCGCCGTCACGCCGTGAACCATGCAACGATAGTGCAACACAGGCAGATCGAAGCCACCGCCGTTCCACGACACGAGCTGCGGCGTGAAGCGATCGATGCCGTCAAAGAAACGGCGGAGCAGCTCCGGCTCGGCATCGGTCGCTTCTCCCAGGGACCAGACACGGAAGGTCTGCCCTTCGCGCAGGGCACAGGCGATGGCAACGACGCGATGCA
>Ga0210384_10007949_pt1 | contig 11132 bp, 7 predicted proteins | sample IncBWH2MmetaG_FD_160574 | JGI IMG/M metagenome (GOLD analysis project Ga0210384, IMG submission 160574) | Forest soil microbial communities from Barre Woods Harvard Forest LTER site, Petersham, Massachusetts, United States - Inc-BW-H-2-M | ecosystem: Environmental > Terrestrial > Soil >...
TCCAAAGCATTACTCACCCGTTCGCCGCTCGTCAGCATGTATTGCTACACCTGTTACCGCTCGACTTGCATGTGTTAGGCACGCCGCCAGCGTTCAATCTGAGCCAGGATCAAACTCTTCAGTTAATAACACTTTTTCACTGAAGCAATCTCGATCCCAAACTCTCTTCTGTTCACGAATGAACATCTGGTCGTTTGGAACTCGAATCATCGAATTGCACCAAAGGCGCATCGACGCGAGTCCCTGCACAAGTTACCTATTCGAATTTTTAAAGAATATCCCGAAACGACAAAGGTCACGGGCGAACTTCCAAGTATAGCGCGTTTTTGGACCCCGTCAATCGCCGGAAAGTCTCGAAAAACGCGTTTTAGGTGGGAGGGCGCGCAGTATAGCCGGGCGCTTGAGTCTGTCAACCGCCAACCACTTCCGTTACTGTCTTGCGGCGAGAATCACAAGAATCCCTGGGACAAAACCCTGTTTGGGATGTGAGGGATTAAGAGGGGAAAACAATGATATTTGGCGCACACATAGTGCTGTACAGCAAAGACCCCGAAGCGGACCGCGCATTTTTCAGCGACGCTCTTGGACTCAAATCGGTGGATGCGGGCCACGGCTGGCTGATCTTCGCGCTGCCGCCCGCGGAAGCGGCGTTTCACCCGTCGGAAGAAAACGGCCTGCACGAGCTGTTTTTCATGTGCGACGACCTGTCGGCCGAAATCGCCTCGCTGGCCCAAAGGAACGTGGCATGCTCGGAAATCCAAGAAGCCCGTTGGGGCTCCACCGTGAGGATGCGGCTCCCCGGCGGCAGCGACATCAGCCTTTATCAGCCCAGGCACGCCATGGCATTGGAGCAACGCTGACCTAAGAGCCTGTCTGACCATTAGTCAAACAGGCTTCAGGTGATCCAGTGCAAAATGCCGGTTTTGATCGCGCGACGAGGGTTCTTCAAGCAATGGGTCCGTTCAAGTCCGGCTTCCTGCGCTCTTTGAGCGAGCGTGGCTTCATTCATCAGATCACGGACGCCGCCGCCCTGGACGCGCGCGCCCACTCCGCCGTCATTTCGGCCTATATCGGCTTTGATGCCACGGCCGACAGCCTGCACATCGGCAACCTGGTGCAAATCATGTTGCTGCGCCGCCTGCAGCAGGCGGGCCATCGTCCCATCGTGCTGATGGGCGGCGGTACGACCAAGGTGGGCGATCCGTCGGGACGCGACGAAACGCGGCAATTGCTGACCGAAGAACAGATCAACGCCAACATCACCGGTATACGCGCCACCTTTGCCAGGTTTCTGGATTTCACCGCAGGTCCGTCGGGCGCCATCATGGCCAACAACGATGATTGGCTGAAAGTTCTGCAGTACATCGACTTTCTTCGCGATGTCGGCCGGCACTTCACCATCAATCGCATGCTGACCATGGACAGCGTGAAGCTGCGCTTGGAGCGTGAGCAACCGCTGACGTTTCTGGAATTCAATTACATGATCATGCAGGGCTACGACTTCGTGGAGCTGTTCAAGCGCTACGGCTGCACGCTGCAGATGGGCGGCAGCGATCAGTGGGGCAACATCGTGCAGGGCGTGGAATTGGGAAGGCGCATGAGCGACGCGCAATTGTTCGGCCTGACCTCGCCATTGATCACCACGTCCTCGGGCGCAAAAATGGGCAAGACCGCGAGCGGCGCGGTTTGGCTCAATCCCAATCGCCTTTCGCCCTATGACTACTGGCAGTTTTGGCGCAATACCGAGGACGGCGATGTCGGGCGGTTCCTGCGCATGTTCACCGACCTGCCGCTGGCCGAAGTCGCCCGGCTTGAACAACTCGCGGGCGCGGAGATCAACGTCGCGAAAGAAATTCTCGCGACCGAAGCCACGCGGCTTTGCCACGGCGAGGCCTTGGGCAGAGAGGCTGCCGCGACCGCCGCGCGCGCCTTTGCCGGGGACGCAGCGGAGGGATTGCCCACCTTTGTTTTGAAGCCCGGTCAGCCGGCATCGGTGATCGACGTGACGATCGCGCTCGGCATGGCGAGTTCGAAGAGTGAAGCGCGCCGACTCGTTGATCAGGGCGGCGTGCGTCTGAACGATCAGCCGGTGCGGGCGGCCACCGCCCTCATCACCGAAGCCGATCTCGATGGCAGCGGCACCGCGCGCCTCAGCGTTGGCAAGAAGCGGCACGGCCTGATCCGCCGCGCTTGAGCTCGAGGCCGCCCCTGAGCGCTCTCGATCACGCGACTGCGCCCGAGCACTCAACTGCGCCCGAGCCCGGTTACGCCTTGACGATTTCGTACGGCCGCATCATCTCGTTGTCCTCGTGCTCGAGGATGTGGCAATGCCACACGTAGCGGCCGGCATAGCCGTGAAACGGCACGATGATGCGGGTGACGGTGCTGGAGTTCACGCGCGCCGTATCCTTCCAGCCCATTTCGTTGGCGTCGGGCGGACTGGCATCCGCCAGGTAGCGCAGCGTTCCCTGCGTCATGTATTGAAAGCTCTCGAATGGGCGCCGGTCCAGGATTTGAAATTTCACCATATGCAGGTGGATGGGATGCACATCCTCGGTCAGGTTTACCAGTTCCCAGATCTCGGTGGTGCCCAGCACCGGCTTTTCCGTGATCGGTGCATGCCATGGCGTCTTGTTGAGCAGCATGCCCTGCGATTCGCCCTTGCCGCTCATATTCTCGTCCAGCGTCAGCCGGCGCGTCAGCATCGCCGCTGACTCGGCCAATCGCGGCAGCGCGCGCAGCGTTGAGGGAAGCTCACTGGGATCGGCGATGCGCTGCTCACCGACGCGAAACTGCATCAGCACCAACGCATCGCTGTTGAGCAGGACCCGTGCGCCGCGATGGCGCGAAAAATCGATCACGACATCCGCGCGCTCGCCCGGCGCCAGCTGCAGATACGGCACGCTGACCGGAGCGGCGAGCAGCCCCTGATCCGTTCCAATCTGCTTCATCTCGACGCCTTGGCTCGTGGACAACCGATAGAAGCGGCCATTGGCCGCATTCAGCAGCCGGAACCGGTACTTGCGCGGCTCCACGCGCAAGTAGGGGAAGATTTTGCCATTGACCAGATGCAGCTCGCCAAACGCCTCCGGCACCCAGGGATTTTCAGGATCCGCGGCGACCGGATAGCTTAGTTGTCCATCGGGGCGCAGATCCCGATCAAAGAAGCTCAATGGGATTTCGTACTTGCCGCTCGGCAGATGCAGCGCTTCTTCCACCGCATCGCGCACGATGTGCAGTCCGAACAGGCCGGCGTAAATGTTCAGCCGGTTCACGCCCATGGAATGATCGTGATACCAGAGCAGCGCCGCATCCTGCTCGTTGGGATAGGTATAAGTCTTGGATTTTCCCGGGACGTACCAGTCCTCAGGATATCCGTCGCTTTCCGGGGGCGTTCTGCCGCCATGCAGGTGCACGATGCCGCGCACTTCCGCTGTGCCTTTTTCCGCGCCGTGCAAGGTGTGATCGATGGGCAGAAAATGCCGCGGCGGCAGGTCGTTGACCCAGTCCACCGCGATCGGCTTGCCGGCGCGGGTCTCCAGGGTGGGCCCGGGAACTGATCCGCCGTAAGTCCACACGCGGGTCGCCGGCAGGTCGCGATGCAACTTCACGTCCGCCGCGCGCATCGGGATTCGATACAACGGCATTCGCTCGCGAGTGCCGGCGGCGGTATCACCGATCGGCTTGGCCACGGGCGGAATCGGCAGCGCGTCGACGAATCGTTCGAAATGATCGGGATTGAGATTGGCGACCGGCGGCGCGGCGCGCGTCGGCATGTGGCCGAAGGCACGCCCGGTAAAAGCGCGCGAGGCAAGCGCGCCCGCGGCCAGCAGCGCTGAATGGGAGAGAAACCGTCGGCGGGAGCTCACGCCGACAATCTAGTGGCTTGCGCTCTGAATAGGTAGGGGACGGGCCCACGCCCGCCCTCCCGCCGGACATTCAAACGACCGTCGACTTACCAGCGGTCCCCGCCCACAGGCTGTCCGCTGCTCGGATCGAGAATGAAGCGATCCCGGTTGCCCGGACTTTCGCGCTCGAAGTCGAACATGTTGTCGAGCGGATTGGTGATGGTATCGAACGATCCCGCGCCCAATCGCGTGGCGCCCAGCCAGTTGTCCTCGACGAAGCGCAGGATCGAGGACTGGTCGGTCATGGTGTGATCGACGAAGTTGCGACGCGCCCAGGGCGAGATCACCAGCAGCGGCAGGCGCGGACCGAATCCGCAGCGGCCCTGCGCGTGCAAGGTGCTTGAATTGATTCCAGGCAGCGCCGAGGAGCCATCGCCGCAGGCACCGGGACCCGACAGCGCATCCGCGGCCGTGCTGGAGTGATTCACCAGCTGACCCAGCGCATGATCGTACCAACCGTCCGAGTCGTCATACGCAATGACCACCGCGGTGGACTCCCAATCCTTTTGCTTTTGCAGGAAGTTGATCACCTGTACGACGAAAGTCTGCTCATCCAGGGGATCGGAGTAGCCGGCATGCCCGTCCTGGAAGCCCGGAGCCTTCAAATAGGATACCGCCGGGAAATTGCCGGCGTTGACCGCATCGAAAAAGTCCTGCGTGTCGTATTGATGGTTGCCGGCGTCGCCCGGGCGGCCGATCGTGCCGACCGATGTCGGACGCGCGTGGCTCGGGTTCGCGGTCGAGGCGTAGTACTGGAACGGCTGGTGATGCGGGATGTAGTCCGCTTTCTTGGAATTGGTGATCGCCGAGGTGTGGCTGCGCTTGCAACCGGTGCTGCCGTCGGGATTGGTCAATGCCAGATTGAAGCCGCCTTCGAAGAAGCCCCAGGTGACGCCGGCGGCATTCAAAAGATCGCCGATGTTTTTGCCGCCGAACTGCACCACATTGCCGGTGGTGGTGGAGCACACGTCGCCGACGGGATCCGCATCGCCGATCAACGTGGTGCCGCCGTTGCCGTCGCTGATGGTCGCGCTGCCCGGATTCACATTCGTGGTCACGCCGTTGGTTTGGCCGGAGATCAAATTGATCGCACCCGGCGTCGAGGGACCGAAAGTCGTGTTGTAGGAGTTATCGCTCATCGCATAGCGCTGCGCATAGTTCCAGAGCGCCGTAACCGTGTTGCCGTCGTAGTAGCCCATGGTCAGACCGGTGGTGGCCTGAATCGGGCTGTTGGCGGGCGGAGGACCCGCAACGCCGACCGACAGTGGGAACAGGTCCATCAGGCCGTGATCGAACGCCACCTGTTCCGGGGTGTAGTTGTGATCCTGATCGTTGGTCGCCGCTTCACTGCGATCCAAGCGGAACGGGTTGGTTGCGCCGGCCAGGTTCGCCTTGTTGAGTGCATTCGGATTGGCCGTTCTGAGCAGCCCCGTCAGACCGTTGACAGACGGCGTGTGCGGCGAGGCCTCGAAGCGCGGCTCGCCGGCCGGGTTCGCGGCATTGGGATAAGTGCCGAAATAGTGATCGAACGAGACGTTTTCCTGAAAGATCACCACTAGGTGCTTGATGGGCGTGAACGTGGCGCTTCCCCCACCGCGGTGGTCATGATCGTCCGCGATTGCCGTGCCAAGGACGGTTACCGAAGCAACCAATCCCGCCGCGAATGCCGTGATGGATCTGCGCATACTACTTCCCCCAATTGGCCAGAATTTGAACTTGGACCTTTTTATCGGGGCAATATGAACGGATGATTACACCGTGGGAGGATCAAGCGACCTGTGCCGCGCTGCGGTCGCTCAGGATCCATGATTGACCCCATGGGGGGCGACGGATAGCCTAAGCGCCATTTCGCAAGAGAGTTGATGGTGCCGCGCAACATTTTTGGAACCTGGAAAAATCCCTCGCGAATCAAAATATTAGCGGCTTGCCTGGTCGTAACCGGCGTCCTCGGGGGCGCGGCGTTCTTAGGATGGCGGCTCTCTCGCTCGTTGGACCCCATGGCCGACGCCGCCGCGGCGCCAAGCGGCGCCCAAGAACCCAGCGCCGCCCCAACGCCGCCCCCGATCGCCGCTCAAACTGCCAGTGTCGCCTCCATCATCGAGGTCGTGGTCGGACGGAACGACACGCTCGATGCCATTTTTCGCCGCATGTCCCTCAATAAGTCTGACCTCGCGGCGATCCGCAATCTGCCGGGCATCCGCCAGAGCGTGGACTTCTTGAAGCCGGGCGATTCGATCAAGCTCACGCATACGGATGGCGACATCAAGGGGCTCACCCGCAAGGTCAGCGAGACGCAGACTCTCGAGGTCATTCGCCAGGATGGCGGCTTCGAAGCGAAGATGATCGACAATCCGGTCGAAGTCCGCGTGCGCACCGCGCACGCCACCATCGACTCCTCGCTGTTTCAAGCCGCCGGCGCAGCCGACATCTCTGACACCGTGGCGTTGAAGCTCGCCAATGTCTTCGGCTGGGACATCGATTTCGTGCTCGACATCCGTGAGGGCGACCGATTCACCGCGGTTTACGAACAGATTTTCCAAGACGGAAAGTATCTTCGCGACGGCGAAGTGTTGGCGGCCGAGTTCGTGAACAATGGCAAGGTGTTTCGCGCCGTGCGTTTTGCAGGGGAAAACGGCGGTACGGGCTACTACACACCCAACGGCCTCGCCATGCGCAAAGCGTTCCTGCGGGCGCCGGTGGAATTCACTCGCGTGAGTTCCGCCTTCAACCCGCATCGCCATCATCCGATCTTGAACCTGATCCGGGGACACATGGGCACCGACTACGCGGCGCCTACCGGCACCCCGGTGCACGCCGCGGGCGATGGCCATGTCAGTTTCGAAGGCCGGCGCGGCGGATACGGCAACGCCATCGTCCTCACGCACGGCGCCAATGTCTCGACGCTCTACGGCCACATGTCGCGCTTCGCGCGAAATATTCAGGTGGGCACGCGGGTGCAGCAGGGCGAGGTCATCGGTTATGTGGGAATGACGGGGCTCGCGACCGGCCCGCATTTGCACTACGAATACCTGACGGGCGGTGTGCATCGAAATCCGCAGACCGTGCAATTGCCCGGAGCCGAACCGTTGCGCGCGCAGGATTTGCAAAGATTCCGCGAATTGGCGGCGCCGCTGCTTGCCGACCTATCGCCGCCGCAGCCGCCCGCCGCGGTGGCAGCGGTGACGCCGGCCATAGCCACCACGCCCGCCGCGGGATCGACGCCCGCCACCGGAACAGCGCCTGTCGCCGGAACGACGCCAGGGCCCGGCAACGCATCCTTGAATCCAGGGCCCATCCCCTCCAAAGCCAGCGTCAATTGAAATAGACCGCGCGTACGCTCGAGATCATGAACGACACCGACCTACAAGTGCCGCAGCTGTATTTCAACCGCGAGCTGTCGTTTCTGGAATTCAATCAGCGCGTGCTCGAGCAAGCCAAGGACCCCGGCATCCCGATCCTCGAGCGGGTCCGATTCTTGTGTATCTCGTGCGCCATTCTCGACGAGTTCTTCGAGATCCGCGTCGCCAGCCTCAAGGAGCTGCTGGAAGCGGGCGCTGTGCAGGCGGGTCCGGACGGACTGTCGGTGCCGGAGCAATTGAAAGCCATTCGGTTGAACGCCGTACGCCTGGTCGACGAGCAGTACGAAGTCTTGAACGACGTGCTCATGCCGGAGCTGGCGAAGAACAGTGTCGTGTTCGTCGAACCGGAGACCTGGACCCCGGCGCAGGCCGCCTGGATCAAGGACTATTTCACCCGCGAGGTGGAACCGGTGTTGAGCCCGCTGGCACTGGATCCCGCGCGGCCCTTTCCAAAAATTCTCAACAAGAGCTTGAATTTCGCGATCGTCGTGGAGGGCGAGGATGGATTCGGCCGCAACAGCGGTCTTGCCGTGGTGCAGGCGCCGCGCTCGTTGCCGCGCCTGATCCGGCTGCCCGATGAACTCGGCAGCCGCAATTTTGTATTCCTGGGCACGATCGTCGAGGCTTTCGTATCGACGTTGTTCGCGGGCATGCAAATGCGCGGCTGCTATCAATTCCGCGTCACGCGCAACAGCGACCTGTTCGTCGAACAGGAAGAAGTCGATGATTTGCTGCGCGCGGTCGAGGGTGAATTGGCCTCGCGGCGCTACGGCGACGCGGTGCGCTTGGAAACCGCGCACGATTGCCCGGACGAGATCCTAGCCTACCTGCTGGAGCAGTTCGCGCTCACGCCTGACGATCTCTACAAGGTCTCCGGGCCGGTGAACATGAATCGCCTCATGGCCCTGTATGATCTCGTGGATCGCGCCGAGTTGAAATACTCGGCTTTCACTCCCAGTATCCCGGACCGGCTGAAGGCAGGAGGCGATCCCTTCACCACCATGCGCGCGGGCGATGTGCTGCTGCATCACCCGTTCCAGGGCTTCGGGCCGGTCACCGATTTCATCAGGCAGGCGGCAACCGATCCGCAGGTGCTGGCCATCAAGCAAACCCTGTATCGGGTCGGCAACGACTCCGCCATTGTCGCTGCGCTGGTCGAAGCTGCCGCGGCCGGCAAGGACGTCACGGTGATCATCGAGCTGCGTGCGCGGTTCGACGAAGAGGCGAATATCGAGTTGGCCAACAAGCTGCAGGAAGCCGGTGCGCACGTCATGTACGGCGTGTTCGGTTTCAAGACGCACGCCAAGCTGGTCATGGTGGTGCGCCGCGAGGAAAAGGGTCTGCGCCGCTACTGCCACTTGGGCACCGGCAACTACCACACCAAGACCGCGCGCCTCTATACCGACTACGGCCTCTTGACGGCCGACGAAGCCATCGGCGAAGACATCCATGAGATCTTCCTGCAGCTCACCGGCCTGACCCAGGTGCCGAAACTGCGCAAGTTGCTGCATGCACCCTTCAGCCTGCACCAGGCGCTGCTGGCGAAAATCGACCGCGAGGCCGAACATGCGCGGGCCGGCAAGCCGGCACGCATCATTGCCAAGCTCAACGCCCTGACCGAGCCGACGGTCATTCAAGCGCTGTACCGCGCCTCGCGAGCCGGCGTGGACATCGACCTCATCGTTCGCGGCGTGTGCTGTTTGCGGCCGGGCGTCCGCGGCGTTTCCGATCGAATCAAGGTGCGTTCCATCGTGGGACGCTTCCTCGAGCATTCGCGCGTCTATTATTTTGAGAACGCGGGAGCGCGGGAAGTCTATTGCGGCAGCGCCGACTGGATGGACCGCAATCTATTCCGCCGCATCGAGATCGCCTTTCCAATCGAAGCCCCGGAACTGCGTTCGCGGGTCGCCGACGATTTAAAGTTGTACTTGGAAGACGATATGCAGGCGTGGGTGCTGGATGCGGGCGGTAGTTATACGCGCGCGTCCGGGGAGCGGAAGTTCTCTGCGCAGACGCGTTTGATGACTCAATACGACGATCGCGTCGCCCTTACCGAGGGCTAGGTCGCCGGCACCGAGGGCCGGCAAGCTCGGCGAGCTCGCGGCCGCGGGGAATGCTCAGACGGGCTCCTCGACGATGGTCAGCCGAAAGCCGGCCTCTTTCAAATACCCGCGCTCTTGCTCAAGATCTTCCAGCGTGAGCGGATGTTCCTTGATCCAGCGCTGCGGCAATTCCAGCGTGATGTTGCGGCCCTTGACCGCCAAATGCACGTCCGGCAGCGGTTGCGGGCTGCGCCCACGGTGCAGCAGGACCGCCAGGCGCAGGATCACGATCAAGAACTCCGCAAGCCGGTCCCAGGGCGGCAGCAAGTCCTCGAACGACTCGGCCGGTAGTTGTCGGCGGTGACCGCCGACCAGTGCCGACAGCAGCAACTGTTCCTCGCGCGGAAATCCCGGCATGTCGGCATGCTCGAGCAGGTACGCGCTGTGGCGGTGATACTTGGAGTGCGCGATATCGAGACCCGTCTCGTGCAGCCGCGCCGCCCAACGCAGCACGGACTCCGCCAGCGGATCCTCCAGACCCCAGTCGGACTCGACTTGCTCGAGCAAACCGACGGCGGTGGCCTCCACGCGATCCGCCTGCAGCTCGTCTATGTGGTAGCGCTTTTCCATCGCGCGCACGCTGCGAACGCGCGCGTCTTCGTTGGTAAAGCGGCCCATGAGATCGTAGAGCAAACCTTCGCGCATCGCGCCTTCGGCCACGCGAACGCGCTCGATGCCGAAGCTCTCGACCACTTCCAATAGAATCGCCAGTCCCGCCGGAAACACCGGCGCGCGTTCCGCGTCCACGTCGGCCAGATCGAGCTCATCCACATGCCCCGCGGCGGCGACGCGCTCCGCCAGGCCGTTCAAATTGTCGAGCGTGATGTGCGGAGAATCGGGATTCAGGCGGTGCAGCACATCGCTGATGACGCGCACGGTGCCGGAACTGCCGAATACCTGCAGCCATCCCATTTTTCGATAGGCCTCCTGCACGGGCTCGAGCTCCAGCCTGACGGCGGTACGCGCCCTCTCCAGCCGCTTCGCGGAGATCCTGCCGTCGTCGAAAAACGTGGCGCTCAGACCGACGCAGCCCACCGACAGGCTCTCGAGCAGGAGCGGATCGAATCCCACGCCGATCACGACTTCGGTGGATCCGCCGCCGATGTCGATCACCAACCGCTTGTCGGGGCTCATCGGGCTCGTGTGCGCGACGCCGGAATAAATCAGCCGCGCCTCTTCCAGTCCGGAAATAATTTCGATGGGGTGACCGAGTGCCGCGCGCGCACGTTCGAGGAACCAGCGCTTGCGCTTCGCGCGCCGCAACGCGTTGGTCCCAACTACGCGCACGCTGTCGGCACGCACGGCGCGCAACCGCTGCCCGAATCTCTCGAGGCATCGCAATGCGCGTTCCGTCGCCGTGTCGTCGAGACGCCCGCTGTCGCCCAAGCCCGCGGCCAGGCGGACCATTTCACGCAATCGATCGAGGATGACGAGCTGGCCGTGCGAGTAGCGCGCGACGACCATATGAAAACTGTTGGAGCCCAAATCGACGGCGGCGAGCACGTCGGGCACGACCCTACCGCCGCTCATCTACACGTTCAACATTTGGGAGCCTGGCCCTAAGCCGCGAATGAAGACCCGCAGCCGCAGGTGGTTTTCGCGTTTGGGTTGCGAATCACGAATTGGGCGCCCTGCAGATCCTCTTTGTAGTCGATTTCCGCGCCCATCAAATATTGCGCGCTCATCGGATCGACCAGCAGCTGGACGCCTTGTTTCTCGACGCAAAAATCGCCGTCTTCCATCTTCTCGTCGAAGGTGAATCC
>Ga0210384_10007950_pt1 | contig 11131 bp, 7 predicted proteins | sample IncBWH2MmetaG_FD_160574 | JGI IMG/M metagenome (GOLD analysis project Ga0210384, IMG submission 160574) | Forest soil microbial communities from Barre Woods Harvard Forest LTER site, Petersham, Massachusetts, United States - Inc-BW-H-2-M | ecosystem: Environmental > Terrestrial > Soil >...
ATGTCCGCTTCTTGCGCCGCTGTCGGGACTATAGCGGACATCAAATACGATTGATCCGCGCGTCGCCGTTCGGCCTCACCCGAGCGCGTTGCCGGTCTTGCCGCCGTGTAGCCGGTGGGAGAGATTGATCAGCCACATCACGGTCGGGCGCAGGATGAAGAGGTCTGCGACCAGCGCCGCGACCATCGAGAACGCGCTGAGCCAGCCGAACAAACGGAGCGACGGCAGGTCGGAGAACACGGTCACGACCAGGCCGCAGGCCAGCACCAGCGTGGTCAGGATCAGCGCCGGTCCCACCAGCACGGTTGCACGTTCGACCGCGATGTCTGACGAGACGCCGGGTTTGCTCTCCAGCCTCAAGCGATTGAGGAAGTGGATGGTGGCGCTGAGGCCGAGGCCGAATGACACCGTGAGCGCGACGACGCTGGCGAATTGCAGCCCCTCGCCCAGCAGGTAAAGCAGCGTGCCGGACATCACCACCGGGAAGATGCCCGGCAGGATGCAGGCAAACATCACGACCCAGGAGCGGAACGCGAGCCCGATGAAGATCGCGACCAGCGCGAACTCGACCGTGAGGCCGCGGTTGAGCTTCTCGATCATGCCGGCCGAGTTGCGCGCGGCGATGGCGGCAAGGCCGGTGACGGCGATCTCGTAGCCGGGATGCTTTTCGCGGACCGCATCGAGCTCGTGGTCGAGCTTGTCGACAATGGGCAGGAGCTGGCTGGAATCCTTGTCCGGCACGCGGCCGGCGACGACGACGGCATCCTGATTGGCGTCGATGAAACGCCGCACCAGATGCTCGGGGATCAGGTTCACATATTCCTTCAGCGTCGCGATGTCGGTCGTGCCCGCCTTTTCGGCGAGCCAGCGCCGCAGGCTGTCCAGCGACCAGACGTTACCGACACCGGCCGCCGTTTCGACGGTGGCGTGAACGTCCGCGATGGTCTGCAGCGTCTCCGGCGAATAGAGCGATTGCCCCTTGGGGAAGGTAATCAGCACGTTGACCGGGTTGGCGCCGGTCAGCTTGGCATCGAGCCGGTTGCTGGCGGCGACCGCCTGTTGCTTGTCCGGCACCTGGTCGGCCAGGCGATAGCGCGGCTGCAAATGGGCGTACACGCCGCCGAGCGAGCCGACGAAGATCAACGCGATCAGGCTGAACAGGCCGGGCCGGCTCACCATGCGCACCGCGATCCAGTAGCAGAAATTGCGCAGCGCCTGCACGCCGGCATCCGCGCTCTGGAACTTGACGGCAAACAGCTTCTCGTTGCGCACGAACAGCACGCCGAACACCGGCACCAGCGACAGCACCGCGACCAGCGCGATGATGGTTGCGGCAAGCCCGGCCTCGCCGAATTTGCGGATCAGGTCGGAATCGGAGAATTGCAGCGCGATGAAGGAAATGCCGGCGGTGCCGTGGGTCAAGACGCAAGCCGGTCCCACCACCAGCACGGCGTTCTTGAACGCGGTGAACTTGTCCTGCCCCGCGATCAGCCGGTCGCGCGCGGCGAAGGTCAGCTGCATGGAGTCGGAGAAGCTGATCACCATGATCAGCGGCGTCATCACGTTCAGGAACATGTTGAGGTTGAAATTGGCCCAACCGAGCCCGCCCAGCGCCAGCATGATCGCGATCATCGGCGGGAACGCCGCCACCACCATGAACGATATCTTGCGGAAGAAGATGATGGCGATGATGCAGCCGGCGAGGATGCCGAGCACATTATAGGTCAAGCCGTCGCGCTCGACCGCGTTGCGGATTTCGAGCTGCATCACCGGCACGCCGGACAGCTCAAAGTTCAGGCCGGTGCCGGCGAGATCCTGCTTCATCAGCGCGCGGATGTCGCCGACCGTCTTGCCGAGCTTGTTGGACTGGACCACGTCCGGATCGAGCGAGAGCACGATCAGCGCCAGCGTGCCGTCTTCCGAGAGCAGCTTGCCGCGGATGATCTCGTTGGATTTCACCGTCTCGATGAACTGGTCGTAGGCGGCGCCTTCAGGCAGCTCGGCCGGGAACAGCGCGGCGGGCAGTTTGCCCGGCGCCGGCGATTGCCGCGCCGAGAACAGCGAGATCAGGCCGCGGGTGCCGTCGACGAGCTGCAAATCGGTAACGAAGTCGCGCAGCTTCTCCAGATTGTCGCGCGCCAGCAGGTTCTTGCCTTCGACCACGACCAGGACGTCGAATTCCTCCGCGGGAAACTTCTTCGTCACTTCCTCGTATTGGTGGAATTCCTTGGTGTTGGAACGGAACAGCTGGCTCAGCGAATCGTCGATCTTGATGCGGTAGATGCCGAACACCGCGCCGACCATCAGGATGGCGAGGATGATGCAGGAGAGGATCGGCGCCTTCATCGGGATCAGGCCGAGCCGCTCGATCCCGAACGCAATGCTCTTGGCCGGCGGCTCCTCGATCATCTCGACATGGATTTCATTCTCGCGCGTTTTTTCGAGCATGCTTTGTCCAGTCCTCACAACGGCTCGGGTTCTATAGCTAAGCTTGGGGACGCGCGAATGACCACGAAGGGCCGTTACCAGGCGAGCGCTAACCCTTGAAAATAGACGGAAAATTGCGGGGCGAGGTTTAGCAGGTTCGGCCCCTTTTTCGCAAGCGCGCCAAGGTGCTCGAAATGGTGCAAATTCGAGCGTTTATTCGCGCGGAGTTGCGGATTTGTCACGGCGAAGGCCGCTTGTCGGCCAGTTGCTGCGGCGTTCCGTCGCCGCTCTCGTCCTTCAGCGCAACCCCGGTGACGTTCCGCGCCAATCCTTGCTCGATCAACCACGCAATCTTGAACGCGGCTTCGTCATACGAAAGCCCCGCGCGGTGGATGTTGGAGATGCAATTGCGGTCGGCATCGGTGCGGCCGATCTTCGGCGCAAAGGTGAGATAAGCGCCGAGGCTGTCGGGTGCCGACAAGCCTGGACGCTCGCCGATCAGCACCATGGCCATGCTGGCCTTCAGGATCTCGCCGATCTCGTCGCCGAGCGCGACCCGCGCGCTACTCGCGACCACCACGGACCCGATCTCGATGTTGGCTGCGGCCAGACGCGGCAGCAGCTCGCGCATCAGCGGAAACGCATGGGCATGCACGGCTGTCGGCGACAGGCCATCGCCGATCACGATCGCAAGCTGCCCGGCTGCTGCGTCGGCGAGCCCGGCAAGACGCTCTGCGGAAACCGGATCGAGCCTGCGCCCGAGGTCGGGCCGGCCCAGATATTCCCTGCGGCTTGAGGCGCAGCTTGCAACGCCAGTGGCGTGAAGGCCGAGCTCACCGAGATCAGTGATCAGCGCCGGCGCATCGAAGGCGGCATGCACAGCATCGCGGGCGCGGGCGTGATCGAGCGTGAAGCCGAGCAGCGCGCTGGTCGGAAGGCTGACGCCGGAACGGCCGAGCGCCACGCGCGCCGGCGTCAGCGTCTTCAAGTCTCCGATCGATCGCGACGGCGGGGCCGGCTCTCGCAAGCGACTACTCGGCCGGGACCTGCGCCTCGCGCAGGCGGAGCGAATAGTTCGAAGCGTTCTGCTGTCCGCTCGTGGCCGCGCGCGCGAACATGATCAGATGATGGCCGACCAGGACCGATCCAATCAGGCCTTCGATATCGCCATGCCGCAGCCGCCCCAGCGCGAATTTCCAGAACTCGCGCCTGTAGGGGCCGAGCACGCCGACCTTCCAGAAGATATTGCGCATCATGATCAGGCCGCGGCGGATGTTCTTCCAGCTTTTCATCTCCGGCGACACCGGCACTTTCAGGCGGTTCTTGTGGGTGTATTCGCACTGATGCAGGTAGCGCGCGAACAGCTTTGACGGCTCGTAGGCGACCTCCATGCACCGCTTCCAGGCGCTGACGACCTCGTCGTAAGGCATTTTGAACATGACGTTGGAATCGCGGCCATCGTCGTGGATCAGCCGGCCCTCGCGCGCCAGCCGATCCCACAGCGGCGTCTTCGGCAGCGCCTGCAGCAGATTGATCGTCAAGAGCGGGATCTTGGAGTCGTCGATGAAGTTCAGCAACGCATCGACGGTGCCCGGCTTGTCGGTATCGAGGCCCAGGATGATGCCCGAGACCACTTCCATGCCGTGAGCGTTGATAGTCTGCACGCCTTCGAGGATGCCGACCATCATGTTCTGGTCCTTGTGCATCGCCTTCAGCGCTTCGGGGTCGGGCGTCTCGATGCCGACGAAGATAGTGACGAAGGCGGCCTCGCGCATCTTCTCCAGGATCTCGGGGCGCTTGGCGATGTTGAGCGTTGCCTCGCAGGCGAGCTTGGTGACGTAGCCGTGCTTCTTCTGCCATTCGATCAGATGCGGCAGCAGATCGAGCGTGGCCTTGCGGTTGCCGATGAAATTGTCGTCGACGAAATAGACGGTATCGGCGATGCCGCATTCACGCATCTTGTCGAGCTCGGCGATGATCTGCTGCGGCGTCTTCAGGCGCGGGTTGCGGCCGTAAAGTCCGGGGATGTCGCAGAACTCGCACTGATAGGGACAGCCGGACGAAAATTGCAGGCTGGCGAGCAGATATTTTTTCGTCTCCGCCAGCTCATAGGCGGGCAGCGGAAAGTCGCTCATGGCGACCCGGTCCTTGGTCGTGAGCACAATCTGTTCAAGCGGACGTGAAGTGTCCTGTGCCAGCCGTGCGATCAGTTGGTCGGTGGCGTCACCGAGCTCACCGACATGCAGATAGTCGAAGGACGGATAGTAATCCGGGCAGGCGCTGACTGAAGGGCCGCCGATCGCAACCGGAAGATCATAGGCATGCGCCCGGTGGCAAATGTCGTTCATCTGCTGGCGCTGGATGTGCATGCCGCTGACGAAGACGGCTTCCGCCCATTCGAAATCCTCCTCGGTGGCGGCGCGCAGATTCTCGTCCACGAAGCGGACCTGCCAGCGCTCGGGCAGGTAGGAGGCGATGACCAGAAGGCCCTGCGGCGGCATGAAGGCCTTGATGCCATCGGTCAGGGGGTAGGCGTATTCCCACGTGCCGAAAGACGACGTGTAGCGCGGAAACACCAACAGAATCCGGCGCGACGTCTCGATGCCCTCAACTCTCATCAAAATTCCTCTGCAATCATCAAATCAGGCAAAAGATATGTCGGGCATCAGATTTAACCACAGGCGGCATCGTAGGGCTAGAAATTCCTCAATATTGTGGCACCGCTCATAACGCTTAAGACGCCGGATCGGTTGCGACGGTTCGAAATTTAGAAGCATTCGCCTCGATCAGTCGCGACGCAAAATCGGGCAGCAGCCCCGCATTGCCGGCAAGCCGGAAGCTGGCGTCGGCAAGGCCCGCCTGCACCAGCCAATTGTCGAACTCCGGCGCCCGCTTCAAGCCGAAGAGATCGCGGATATAGAGCGCGTCGTGAAACGAGGTCGACTGATAATTGAGCATGACATCGTCGGCGCCCGGCACCCCCATGATGAAAGTGACGCCAGCCGCGGCAAGCAAAGTCAACAGGTTGTCCATGTCATCCTGATCGGCTTCGGCATGGTTGGTGTAGCAGACGTCGACGCCTAGCGGCAGGCCGAGCAGCTTGCCGCAAAAGTGATCTTCCAGCCCCGCGCGGATGATTTCCTTGCCGTCATAGAGATATTCCGGACCGATGAAGCCGACCACGCTGTTGACGAGCAGCGGCCGATACGCGCGTGCCACGGCATAGGCGCGCGCTTCCAGCGTCTGCTGGTCGACGCCGTGATGGGCATTGGCCGACAATGCCGAGCCCTGCCCGGTCTCGAAATACATCAAATTGTCACCAACGGTGCCACGCGAGAGCGCATGCCCGGCGTCATGCGCCTCACGGAGCAGCGCAAGGTCGACGCCGAAACTGCGGTTGGCCGCCTCGGTGCCGGCAATCGACTGGAAAACCAGATCGACCGGATACCCCTCGGAGATCAGCTTCAACGTGGTCGTGACATGGGTCAGCACGCAGCCCTGGGTCGGAATCCCGAGCCGTACGATGATTTCGTCCAACAGCCGCAACAGCGAGCCAATCACCACAGGATCGTCGCTCGCCGGATTGATGCCGATGCAGGCATCGCCCGAGCCGAGCAACAGCCCATCCAGGATCGAGGCCGTGATCCCGCGCACATCGTCGAAGGGGTGATTGGGCTGCAGCCGCGTGCTCATCCGCTCGGCAAGTCCGATGGTGTTGCGGAAGGCGGTGGTCACCCTGCATTTCTTTGCCGCCAGGATCAGATCCTGGTTGCGCATCAGTTTTGAGACGCCGGCCGCCATCTCCGGCGTGATGCCACGCGACAGTTTCCTCAGGCTCTCCGGCGTCGCCGCATCCGACAGCAGGAAGTCGCGGAAGCCGCCGACGGTGAGTGAGGCGACCGGTGCAAACGCCGCCGCGTCATGGCTATCGAGGATCAGCCGCGTGACCTCATCCGCCTCATAGGGGATCACGGCTTCAGCCAGAAACTGCGTCAGCGGCACATCGGCCAGCGCCATTCGCGCCGCGACCATCTGCTCGGCGCTTTCGGCCGCAATCCCCGCCAGGCGATCGCCGGAGCGCGGCGGGGTCGCCTTGGCCAGGAGGTCGCGCAGGTCCGCAAAGACGTAGGAGGTTGCGTCGATGGTGTGGCGATAGACCATGCTGGCTCCGTACCCCTCACCTCAAATAAGGTCGTATAATACCGTCAATCAGCCGACGCGGGTGAGCGCATTTGTCGCACAACCACCTGATTTCGATAGTCATTTCTGCGAAAGTTGCAGGTCTTCGAAGTTCGCGGATTAAGAGTTTGTCCATGAACATTTTGCATAATTTTGCGACAGACGACGCGCGTCCGGGCCCGGTCCTGACCGGAGCGTATGAACTGACATCACGAAATCATAGTTCGGTGTACGCATCATGGCATCCAGGCTTTCACTGGCGGCACGGCTTTATTCGATCTTCGGTTTGTTTGCGCTGCTGACCGCGGCGATCGCGGTGCTGTCCGATTACAACACGCGGCGCGGCAGCGAGCTGACGCATTCGATCGAGACCGCCAATCTCGCGGCGCTGAACGTCGAGCGCGTCAATTCGCTGGTCTATGCCGTCGTGATGGAGTCGCGCGGCGTCTACATGTCGACGGAACCTGCCGTGGTGAAGAAATACGGCGACGGCCTGCTCGCCTTCAATGAGCGCATCCTTGACGTGGTCCAGAAATGGCAAGGCATCGTCCAGGCCGACGACGCCGAGCAATTTGCCACCTTCAAGAAGCGCATCGAGCAGTTCATCGAGTTCCGCAAAGAACTGGTGCGCCGCGCCAACGAGATCAGCCCGGCCGCGGGCCGCGAATGGGGCGACAACGACGCCAACCGTGCCGTCCGCTCCGCGCTCAACAAGGATCTCGAAGCGCTGTCCAAGGTCTATGTCGAGCGCGGCAGGCGCATCGCGCAGCAGACCGAGGAAAATCATACGCTGTCCTTCGTGCTGACCTGCCTCGGCGGCATCGCGCTCCTGCTCTGCGTGATCGGCGTTGTCATTATCTGGCGATCGATTGCGCGTCCGCTCTCCGTCATCACAGCGACCATCAAGAAGGTCGCGGAGGGCTCTGATCATGTCGAGGTGCCGCACACCGGCCGCGGTGACGAAATCGGCGCACTGGCGCGCGCCATCAAGGTTTTCCAGGAAGCGATGGAGCGTAACCGCACCCTCAATGCGCAGGTCTCCGCGGACTCCGCGGCTCGCCAGGAGCGCGGCCGCCACATCGAAGCCTCCGTCGAGGAGTTCCGGCAGGCGATCGGCGCCGCGCTCAACACGTTGACCCAAAACGCCTCCGCCATGCGCAATACCGCGCAGACCATCAACCGCGTGACCTCGAACGCAAAGGAACAGGCGGTCGCGGCGAGCAGCGTCACCACGCAGGCGTCCGGCAACGTCTCGGCGGTCGCGGGCGCGGCCGAAGAGCTGTCGGCCTCGGTGCAGGAGATCAACCGGCAGGTGCACCATTCCGTCGAAGCGGTCGACCAGACCAGCCAGCGCACGGAAAAATCGATCACGGAGATCGAGAGCCTCGCCGTGGCAACCCAGCGCATCGACGGCGTGCTGACCTTGATCCAGGCCATTGCCGAACAGACCAACCTCTTGGCGCTGAACGCCACCATTGAAGCCGCCCGCGCAGGTGATGCCGGCCGCGGCTTCGCCGTGGTCGCGCATGAAGTGAAGGCGCTCGCGGGCCAGACCGCGAAAGCGACGGAAGAGATCGGCCAGAATATTGGCCTGATCCAGACCTCGACCAAGAACGCGGTCGACGCCGTGCGCGAGATCGGCGGCGCGGTGCGGGGGATCAACGAGATCACCACCGCGATCGCCGGCGCCGTCAATGAGCAGGACGCCGCCACCCGCGAGATTTCTGCGAACGCCCAGTCCGCCGCGCAAGGCAATGAGGGCCTCGTCACCAACATCAACTCGCTCAGCGCGGCCATCGGCGAGACCAACACCGCCGCCGCCTCCGTGCTCACGGCCTCCGACGATCTCGCGACCATGGCGGAAACGCTGTCACGCGAGGTGGAGAAGTTCTTCCGCAATCTGCGCAGCGGCGCGGATGCGGGGAAGAAGGTGGCGTAGGTCGGTTCGCGGCAAGCGCCGCTCTTTTAAGCAGATGCCAAAGCCCGGAGCGCTTTCCGGGCTTTTTGCTTTCCGGATTACCGTCTTCAACTTCTTGTGTTTTGAGTGCGGGAGCCCGATCGGCAAATGGCTGGCACGCGACCATTCGCCAACCAGGACACAAGATGACGACAGAGACGACGACCGCCTATGATCCCCTGCTGCGCCGGATTCACTGGCTGACCGCGTTCCTGTTCATCGCCGCCATGCTGATCGGCTTCTATTGCGGCCTGCAGCAGCCCGGCACCTCACCGCGCCGCGAGCTGCTCGAAGTGCACAAGTCGCTCGGCGCCACGCTGTTCTTCCTGGCCATCCTGCGCCTGATGGTGCGCGCTGCGACCACCGCACCTGGCGAACCCTCCTCGTTCGGGCCATGGGTGCGGCTCGCGGCGCGGCTCAATCACTGGGCGCTCTATTTCATCCTGTTCGCGATGCCGATCACCGGCTATTTGTTCTCATCGGCCGGCGGCTACTCGCTGAAATATTTCTGGACCTTCAGCTGGCCGCGGCTGGTCGTCAACAATCAGGCCGTCGCGCGTATCGGTGAGACGACCCACGACCTGCTCGCCTGGTTCGTCTATGCCGTCGTCATCCTGCATATCGCCGCGACGTTCTGGCATGTCGTGGTGAAGAAGGACGAGACGCTGTCGCGGATGTGGCCAGCGCGGAAGGCGGCGGGCAGGAATGTGTGACAGCAGCCGGATAACCGAACGTCGTCCGCGCTACGACACCCGCCGCTGAGAACTAGAACACTTGGGATAGGCGACAGCTAATCGCAGATTTTTACGTTGAGGCAGCCGCGTCCGCCGTGGACCAACGCGTGCATGTCTTGCGCTATCTCCGCGCCAAATAATCGTCCGTATCGGCATGGGCAGGTCGGATGAGAGTAGTAACGGCATTGGCCCAAAGTCCCGCTGCTATCGCAATTAGTATGAATTTGTTTGTCACAATGAAGTTCCTTAGGCTGTGGGGAGGCTCGCACGGCGCTCGCGACGGATTGCGACGCCGTTTATAAACTTGAACAGCAAGCATATGTCATTCGCTGGCCTTAAGCACCCCGGCGCGTATCAGGTCGTCGAGTTCACGCAATATCAGAAACTTGGCCACCTCGGTTGCGTTGCTGCTGTCTCAAGCTTAGGTAACACGCCATGTCGAGCTATATCGGTCTGATTCATAAGGATGTCGACAGCGATTTCGGCGTCTCCTTTCCCGACTTTCCCGGCGCCATCACTGCGGCCAAGACGTTGGATGATGCGCGCGCGATGGCGGAAGAAGTGCTTGCCGTTCACGTCGAAGGCTTAACCGAGGATGGAGAGGCTCTTCCCGAGCCGTCGACGTTGGAAGAAGTAATGTCCGATCCGGATAGCCGTACCGGATTCGCCATTCTTGTTTCGCTCGAGATTGAGTAACCGAAAGCAGTCCACGCGAGTGTCACGTCTTGACGGAAGGCGCCATCGCATGACCCTCTTAGCATCCACTCAGGTTGACGACGCTACCGACCGTTACCGGCCTGCATTCAGCGTGCTCGCGCATTGAAAGCAGCACGACAGCCAGCGCAACAGACGCCGCGAATGGCAACATCAACCGCAGCACTTTGCGCGTCCGTCGCCCAGGTCGGAACTCCATGGGAGGAGTCATGAACCTGCCGTGTGCCCGCTTGTTGTCCCATATATCTGTTTTTTGTTTCCGTTCGTTTCAAAGGCCGCCTCGGCTGACACAATACATTGCGCGAAAAATCTGAATTTCAGAACAGCTCCAATATCTTCCGCACTTTCAAGGCCTGGATGCAAAAATAAATCTATTGCTGAAAAACAGAAATTGTGATTTGTTGCCGCCTATCCCGCCTCGCTTCAGAGGGACGTTACGGCCAATCGTCACGAAACGTGGGACGGAATGCGATGGACGCGGGCGGCTGCGCGAGACGAGCGAAGCCACTAGCGGACGAGCAAAAGCGTGTGGTCCTGGCCTCCCGACGCTGAGGTCAAGCTTTGCCAAGACGTTTGGCAAAGCGACGGGGGCTATCAAGCCCGGCACCCCGGGGAGAGCATGCCATAAGCCGTAAACCATCGCGCAGGGAATGCCGGATGTTGCGGCGTACCTGTGGTGACTTGCTTGCGTGCGTTCTTACCTATGCACGCAAGGCTGCGGGTGCGTTTCGTGCACCGGCATTCCCTGCGCCCTCTGATTTTGGGGCGAAAGACGATGCAAGCCTCGGGCATTTCGTGCCGCGAGAATGCGAGTGCTCGCCCTCACCTCGTCATTGCGAGGAGCGTCAGCGACGAAGCAATCCAGAATATCTCCGCGGATGCATTCTGGATTGCTTCGCTGCGCTCGCAATGACGGAGAAGCTGTTTGACAGTTGAATAAGAACGTAGCCCGCCCTACTCCACGACCACGACATCCACGGCGACGCCGAGCTTCTGCTTCCGCGAGCCCACGATGATCCCATCGACCGGCGAGACATCGGCGAAATCGCGCCCTACCCCGAGGATGATGTGATCATTCTCGACCAGCAGGTCATTGGTCGGATCGAAGCCGATCCAGCCG
>Ga0210384_10007952_pt1 | contig 11131 bp, 8 predicted proteins | sample IncBWH2MmetaG_FD_160574 | JGI IMG/M metagenome (GOLD analysis project Ga0210384, IMG submission 160574) | Forest soil microbial communities from Barre Woods Harvard Forest LTER site, Petersham, Massachusetts, United States - Inc-BW-H-2-M | ecosystem: Environmental > Terrestrial > Soil >...
TATCCTCCGTGGAACAAAAGAACAAGAGTTCGAGGCGTAGAGTTCGGTACCAGCCCAATGCCGCTGGGGCTTGCCCACGCTCGCGAAATGCGCCGTTTGTTCGACACGCCCGTGCTTCGTTCCATCCCGGCAAAGTCGTGCCTGCAGGCGCAATATGATTTATTCCTCCATCCAGCACCTCCCCAATGGACACAGATCAAAGATGTCCATCAAACGGAGCACACTCTCATCGTTCGCGGGGATAACGATCGAGGGGACAGCGATGAGGAAATCAAGCTTCAACGCGGGAAGCGACGCCGTGAGACCTACTGCAGCAAACCATGAGAGTGCAGGAAAGCGCGGATCTTCTGATCGGCATCTTCCAGTTCTGCATTCGTAAGCTGCCCGTGGCCGCCGCCTTTGATCGTCACTAATTCGTTCGGCACAGCCGCCGCGGAAAGGGCCTGATGCGTCGCGTCGACTGATCGTGGGGCACGACGGGATCCTGCGTCTCCATGAATACTTAGGACCGGGGGCAGTCCGGCTCGAACATGGGTAAGTGGCGAGACTCGCTGTGCAATCGCGAGTGGATCGGGCTGAGTTCCCATCCACATCATAGCGTAGGTTTTCCGATTGGGGCCCCGCACCAGATCAGATACGTCGCTGATGCCATACCAGTTGATGATTGCGGCAACTCTGAGTGTTTCGGTCCCGTCGCAGTTGTTATCCAGACCCGTACCTTCGGGCAGCATCCCGGTGATTAAGGATAGATGCCCGCCCGCGGAGTGGCCGGTCAAGACGATTCGATCGTTGTCGATTTGTACTGCTTCGCATTCCTCAGCGCCCAGCGCAGAGCGCAACGGCAGTCCTCCACCGCTGCCGGCGCGAGCGAAACGTAAGCCATGCGGTATTCAACGTTGATGACATTCCAGCCCATCTCCAGATACGGCAGAAAGAGAAGTGTGGCGCCAGTGCGATCGCCGAAGATCCATCCACCGCCGTGGTAATAGATCAGAGTCGGAGGGGCTGTTTTCGCATCCTTTCGCTGCCTCACGTCGAGCTTCAGCGTGTAATTGTTTGCCACGCCATAAGTAATGTTAGGTCGAATCCAATATTGCTCATTGACTATGTAGGCCCAGCGAGCAGTGTCGGAAAGTGCTGTACTCTTCTCTTGAGAAAAAGCCGGGAAGGAATACAACGCACACAGCAGAAGAATGAGGAAAAGAGAAAACGCTGATTTCATTAGGCGTTCCACCGGGTAAGAATAAACAATCCTGTTACGCGTTCGTACGCACATAGGCTTTGATGGTGGCGCATTGTTGCCCTTCGGAAGGACCATGGGGACGAATCACATAGTCGCCCACGGCCGCAGGAACAATAAAAGTTTCCGCGTAGTGGACGACCAATGGGGGAAACTGCCCGGCCGGGCTCTCAACCACGGCTTCGCGGCCTTCGCAAAGGTTTAGGACATTCACTCCCCCGTTCGTGGAGTGATGGACCGGGTTGGTGAACCAGTGCCGCCGTGTCTCGATAAATTCACGTTCGTGAAGCCCGGTGCGCTCTTCCCGCCAGCCGGAGCCCTTTGCGACGGGATCAACAGTGTTGATCAGATTTTTCTCGACCCACGGTGTTGTCCTGTCCCACTGGATGTTTCGAAACCCATGCTGGAGATGGATTGGACGTGGAGTGCCGTCCAGGCCAAGCCGTCCCCAGTCCCACATTTTGAAGGTGAAGATATACGGAGTGGCACTGATTTCAAGCACCATGCTGTCCTTGCCCGAGCAGTGCGGAGTTCCGGCAGGAATCAGAAAGTGGTCGTGCTTCCTGGCGGGAAACCGGTTGACGTACTTGTCGGCGTCAAATTGGATTGTTCCCTCCTGCGCTTGCAGTAAGTCAGCGGTCATTTGCTTGCTATCGATGTTCTCTTTCAGGCCAAGGTATACGCACGCTCCCTCGCCTGCATCCAGAAGGTAGTAACTCTCATCCTGCGTATAGTGGATTCCAAACTGCTGTTGAATGTACTCGGTCAGCGGGTGCACCTGAAAGGAAAGATTGCCACCGTCCATCGTGTCGAGAAAATCGAAGCGGATCGGAAACTCGGTTCCAAAACGCGCATGTACCGCCTCGCCGAGTAACTCATGAGGATGCTGAAATACCAGGTTAATGGATGGGATCTCTACCTTCACGTCGCCGAAGCCAAGCAGAAGACTGTTCTCTTCCGGTACGCAATCAAAGCACCAGGCGTAGTTCTCGGCCTCCCGCGGCAGATCGCATACTTCTTTCATCCACTGTCCGCCCCACGGTCCGGGATCGAAGAAGGGCACTACGCGAAAGGGCCTGTGCGCTGCATTCTGCAACCCTTGCAGATGCTGCGTCCCGGTGATCATCTTGGGCTGGTCGCGCTGATTTGTGTCCAGCAGAAAATCAATTCCTGGTATCAAGTCTTTTTTCAAGCGGTCGGCGACGCGCCAGTCGACAAAGTAGGCCCGCTTATACTTTGCCTGCGAACGTTCCGTGCAATTCTGCAACCCAAGGTTTGTAACTTCGCCGGCTCGCTGGCGCTGCTGGATCTCCCACCTTGCCATGTCGCAATAGATGAGCAGGTCCCACTGCTCTGCAAGAAGGGCCGCGCCGGTGCCAATGACGACCACCAGGCCCGATGCCTGCCGCAAGCGGCTTCTTTGTTTCACAAGCTCGCGCTCATCCAGGAATTCCGAGAGTTCGTACTTGCCCATGAAGGCAAATACCGGGTCATCGCCGAGATCGCGCGCGCAGAGGGATTGAATGGCGCTCTCGGGCAAGTAACATTCTTCAGTGCGCAGCACAACTTGAGGTTTCAGCGCGCCTACCAGTTGTTTTTCAATTTCCTTTTCAAAGCAGCCGGGATAACACTCCACACAAATTACGAAGCGCCCGGGCCGTACGCTCGCTTTCAGAAGCCGGCCGATTGCGTCCCACCCTATTTCGCAGCCATCCCGCGAATCAGAAACGCGCATCAGGGGATACTTATCGTAATTCGAGATGTATGCCTTCGACATTCATCCTCGGGTGCGGGCTCGTATTGAAGATACGGCAGCAACGGTCGATCGTCGCTGCCGTGGTAAGCGGAGGTTGGTTGATCAGAACGTGAACCTGAGTGAGAATTGAGCTTGGCGCGCAGTACCGCCCCCGATCTGCGTTCCATCCGCATCGGCGATGGTTCCCCCGACGCGACCGAAGTTAGAATTGATGGCTGGAGTCCCGGTTTTGGGGTTAATCGTGCAGCTCGCTGGAGTAGTGGGTGTCGCGGATTGGACAGAGGTGCATATCCCACCGTCAGGGTTCGTAAAATTCGGATGGTTAAAGATGTTGAAAATATCCGCCCGGAACTGCATCGTCACCCTCTCCGTGATGGCGAAGTTCTTCATTCCGGAGAGGTCCAACTGGAAGTAAGCCGGGCCTCGCAGAGAGTTGCGTCCGACGGTTCCAATTGTGCCGCCGGGAGTCCCAACGTACGTCGGTTCGACGGCAAAGGCGTTGATGTTGTAGCTCGAACCTGGCCAACTGTGGTTTGGAAGCCATAAGGGCTGACCCGGTACTAAGTCTGGCCGCACGGGATTGCCAAAGAATCCGCTGACCAGCGTAATGTTCGTCGGAAGTCCCGATCGTGTCTGGATAATACCGGAGGTTTGCCACCCGCCCAGCGCTTTCTGAACGAAAGAGTTCGAACCCTTCAGAGTGGGCAAGCTGTAGAGCGCGCTGCCAGTGAAATTGTGCCGTACGTCCCAATCTCCACTGCCGCGATCATAGATGGGCGTGTACGGGCTCTCAAAGCCCGGGCTGAAAACGTTGAGCATATCGTCGATCTCGTGGGACCACGTGTAGTTCGCCTGGAGGTTCAGCTTTCCCACGTTGCGGATCAGCTTCACTTGCAGAGAGTTGTAGTGAGAACCGAGTCCGTCGGCGAGGACATTTTCGTTCGCAAACCCCGAATACTTTCGAGCTTGGGTGAAGACGTTCGCCGGGTTGGCGTTCAAGGCGGCGAAGTCAACGCCGGCCTGCATGTGGTGCACATTGTTGCCGACGTAGCTCACGGTAAGAACGGTGCCGCGCGCTACTTCCTGCTGAATATCGAACAGCCAGTTCGTGGAAACCGGATCCTTTGGGTTCCGCGGAAAGGAATTTACGTTTTGGATTCCCGTGAGTAGCGGAGGATTAGGCGAGGGATAGTCGATCGAAAATGGTGGATTTGCAAATATTGCCTGAAAGACGTTTACGTTGTAGCTCGCGAGGGCAGGCACGTTCGTCGTGGTGGCAAAGTTGAAGTGCATCGGGTTGTAAAAAAGCCCGCCGTACCCGTGGATGACGGTCTTTCCCTTGCCATTCGGGTCCCATGCGAATCCCACCCGTGGAGCCCAGTCGCCCTTTGGTGCATTATATGCGGCCTGGTTGAGAGGAAGAAGGGACTGCGTGGCGACATCGAAATTCTGCCCCTGGTTCGCGCCGGTGGCCCACACCGTGTTGTAGTCGTACCGGAGTCCAAGGTTCAAAGTGAGCCTGTTATTCACTTTCCAGTCGTCCTGAACATAGAAATCCCAGTTGGAATTGTGGTTACTGACAAATCCGGGGAATCCGATCTTTTGCAGGACAAACACGCCTTGGATCGTACTACCATCGTTGCGTACTAGAGAGTTGACGTCAGGGTAGTCGTAGGATTGTTGCGGCCGCAGCCACTCGTTATTCCGGTTGATGCGAATTTGCGGACCGAATTTAATCGTGTGTCGCCCAATGGTCTTGCTTACATTGTCAAAAATCTCGAGGTCGGCAAACGGGGTCACCTGATTGAAAGTATTCGCTCCCGGCAGCGATCCCAGGTCGGCGAAGAAGCCCGCAATGCTGACCAGCGGCGTAGGTGTGTTCGAGTTCGTATCGGAATGAAAGCGGTTGATGGCCACGCTGAACTCGTTCAGCAAGGTCGAACTGAACGTGTGGGTTTCATCGACCTTCGCCAATTGTGTTCTCAACGCCTGAGGGGAAACCTGCCCCTGGTTGAGGCCGTAGGTAAAGAGAGTGTTCGAATCATTGATGTTATAGCGGAAGAAAACACGGTCCCTCTCCGAAACGTTGTAATCGAGTCGGACGGAGCCTGTATCCTCGCGAAGAATGTTGGGCAGAGAGGCAGGATCGTAAACCATGTCGGACTGCGACGGGTCCATCGAATCCGGGAAGTTCAGTTTACCTGCGCCGGTACCTAGGCACGATTGCGGCGCCGGGATCGCGTTACACGCGGCGGGCAAAGGGGCGAACTGAGCCAATATAGGCGCCATCGAGGGAGTCGCAGCCATTCGTTGTCTGGCGAATGCGCTCAAGGTATGGTTGAGAGGCCTCTCGATCGTAATGTGTGTGCGGTCGCCTTCATAGTTGACAAAAAAGAAGAGCTTGTTCTTGACTATGGGTCCGCCTAAATTACCGCCAAACTGGTTGAGCCTTAAAGGTTGCTTTGACGTCGCAAAAAAGTCCTTTGCGTCTAAAGCGTCGTTGCGGAGGTATTCAAATACACTGCCGTGGTAGTCATTCGTGCCGGATTTCGTGATGATGTTCATCTGCGGGCCAAGCGAATGGCCAGTTTCCGCCGTGTAACCGCTGTTTGAGTAATCAATTTCCTGGATGCTGTCCACGCTGGCTCGCGTGATGCGGGCCGATTCCTGGCCTTCCGTATCGAGGAACCCATTAATGTCGCCGCGCATCGCGCTCTGGCCGTCGACCGTGATATTCAGTCCTGTAAAGATATTCTCCATGCCATTGACGCTGCCCTGGAAGAATCCCGCCGAGCCCACCGATCCGGGGGCGACTTCCAGAAATTCACTTACATCGCGTCCGTTGATTGGCAAGTTGGCGACCTGATTCGTATCCAACGTTGTGCCGGACATGCTAGACGAGGTATCCACCGTCGTAGCCGTACCGTTGACCTGGACGCTCTCCTGCGACGCCGCCACCCCAAGTGTCAAATTCACTTGCACCGTCGCGCCGACGCTGAGCACGACAGGTGCGCTCTTGCTTTCCGCGAATCCGCTGGCGTGGGTCGCGACCACATAGGTTCCATACGGCAATGAGGAGGCCACGAAATTTCCATTCTGATCAGTGACGAAACTCTTCTGAATGCCCGTGCCCACATTCGTCACCGTGATCGCCGCATGTGCGACGACGGCTCCGGAAGCATCCGTCGCGGTGCCGGTGATCGTGCCGGTATCGAATTGGGCAAGCATCGGCAGCGCGCCGAAAACAACGATCGCCAGCAATGCGATCGCATGAAAGAACGTTCTGAACCACGTCACTCCTGATAACTGCGCGTTTTGCGTCATGGCAATTCCCCCTCGGCGTCGGTTAAGTTCACTCGGACTTAACCAGGTGTGCAAACTTTATCATCGGGAATCGTAATGCGGTTCAGGCGCAACAGTCAATGATTTTGTTTCTTTTACATCCAAAACGATCTAAAATTTGTTCTTTTGTGAGTGTTAGGCCTTATTGGGTTCCAGGCGCAATCCGCTCTTTATTATTCCCGGTTCCTCCTGTGGGGTCTTTTGACGATGCCCCGGGTGGATGTTGCCTCAGGAGCTAAACTGTTGAACTGCGGCCATCGATCGATCCTCATGAAAAGCGTTTCCAAGTTTTCCGCTCGCGCAATGCTCCTGGAAATTGCCCTGATTTTCGGGAACTTGATTTTCGGGACTTGGCTTTCTTTCGCGGCTTCCCCAAACTCACCCACGCCGGGGCGTTTCGTCGATGTCACGGAAAAACTTGGAATTCACTTCCGCCAGCAGGCTTCTCCCACCAGCAGGAAATACCTTCTGGAGACGATGGGCTCAGGCGTAGCTTTGTTCGATTACGACAACGACGGCCGCCTCGACGTCTTCTTCGCCAACGGTGCGCGGCTCGACGATCCGACACCAAAAGGCTCGATTCCGAAAAAGGACAGCCCGAAGTATTGGAATCGGCTCTATCACCAGAAATCGGATGGGACCTTTGAAGATGTCACCGAGCGCGCAGGTCTCACTGGCCTCGGCTACTCTACCGGCGTCGCGGTTGGTGATTACGACAACGACGGATTCGAAGACCTCTATGTAGCCGGATACGGCCGCGGCACGCTCTACCACAACAATGGGGACGGCACATTCACGGACGTGACCGCCGCAGCGGGCGTTGCTGGTTCAGGCTGGATGACGAGCGCCGCCTGGGTGGACTATGACAACGACGGGCGACTGGACCTCGTGGTTGCCCGCTACATGCAGTGGGACTTCGACGATGTCCTCTGCGGGAAGCCCGGAAAAGATGGCTACCGTTCTTATTGCCATCCCGATCTGTTCAAGCCGGAATCGGTACTCTTGTTTCACAATGACGGCGGTGGGAAGTTCACCGAGGTAGCGCACCAGGCTGGGATCGACAAGCCGGGAAAAGGTTTGGGTCTCGCGATCGCAGACTACGACCACGACGGCTTCATGGACATCCTGCTTGCCAATGATTCTATGCCGGAGTACCTGTTTCACAACCGCGGCAACGGCACGTTCGAAGAGGTTGGCTTGGCTTCGGGAGCGGGGCTCGACAGTAATGGCAACACCTTCGCCGGCATGGGCGTTGATTTTGAGGACTACAACAACGACGGGTGGCCCGACATCATCGTCACCGATCTAGCGGATCAGCGGTACGCGCTCTACACAAATCTGAAGGACGGCACTTTTGATTATTCAACCACCGTCACGGGCCTGAACGCTATTTCTCTCTTTCACTCTGGCTGGGGCGTGCGTTTTGTCGACTATGACAACGACGGCTGGAAGGATCTGCTGATCGTCCAGTCGCACGTGATCGACACCATCGAGATGTACGATCCGAATGTGCGTTACCGCGAACCACCCCTTTTATTGCGAAATGAATGGGGTAAGAAATTCGTGGACGTTTCGGCGGCTTCCGGCGATGTGTTCCATCAGGATTGGACGGCGCGGGGGTTGGCGGTCGGAGACATTAACAATGACGGGAAACTGGATGCGGTCGTTACATCAAACGATGGTCCCGCCTGGGTGCTGCTGAATCAAACAGACACGCCGAACCACTGGATTACCCTCAATCTGATGGGCGTGAAGAGCAACCGCGATGCGATTGGAGCGCAGGTAAGAGTCGGCACTACTTTGGGCGATCAATTTGCCACCGTGACTACCAGCAGCAGTTACCAATCCTCTAGCGACAAGCGATTGCACTTCGGGTTGGGTACTGCGGACGCCATCCGAGAGATCGAAATCCGCTGGCCGAGCGGCATTCGCCAGATTTTGCGGGATCAGAAACCGGATCGCATCATCACGATCACCGAGCCATTAAAATAGATCAAGGACTGCATTTCAGAGTCCGAAACAGCGTGCGAAACAAACTCCTCTGCGGCGGTGTGCTTCTGCTTTCAAGCCTGATGCCGGTAGCTCAGGTTTCCACGGCGAGTACGACGATGTCCTTGCTGCAGGAGGCGGCTCAGGCCATGACTGCAGGGAAACTCACTCGGGCTGAAACCGATCTGCAGACCGTTTTGCGGACGGCCCCTGACGATTATCGTGCCCTCGATTTGTTAGGGGTTGTCCGAGTGCTTCAACGTCGCGACGTGGAGGCGGAACAGCTTTTCCGCCTTGCTGTTCAGAAAAAGGCGGACTTCGCCCCTGCCCATGCGCACCTTGGACTGCTCTATCTCCAGAAAGGTCGTGCGGACGACGCGGTCCCTCAATTGCGCGAAGCGTTGCGCATAGATTCTGCTCGCACGGATGCCTCGGACGCGCTGGTCCGCACTTTACGGGACCAAAGCAAGACTGCCGCGGCCGCCGGTGATTCGGAAAGCTCCCTGGCCTTGCTTCGAGAGGCCCGCAACTATGCGCCTGACAATCCCGATGTTCAATTCGAAATTGGAACGATGGCGCTGCAACTATCGCAGTGGCACGACGCGATCGCAGCTTTCCAACAAACATTGAAGCTGCGGCATAATGATCCAGTGGCTCTCTATAGCTTGGGACGCGCGTTCCTTGGGGAATGGAAATTCGAGGACGCGCGCCAGCAGTTCGCCCGTTACGTCGAAGCGCGCCCCGACGATGCATCTGGTCATGGTGCTCTTGGGATGACTCTCGCAGCTCTAGAGAGTACGCAGGAGGCACGAGAACAATTTGAGCGATCGATCGTGCTGGCTCCGGAGCAGACGGAATCCTACTTCCGTCTGGGACTTATCGAACTCAATGTGAAAGACCTCGACGAGGCGGCTACCAATTTCCGCGAGGTACTAACCCGTGACTCGAAACATGCCGGAGCTCTGTCAGCCCTGGGGAGAGTAGCTTTCGAACAGAAGCGTTACTCGGACGCGATCGATCTGCTGCAACGCGCGATAGCCAGTGACGATTCGTTACACGAAGCTCATTACTATCTCGGCCTGACGTTCGTTCGCCTAGGACGCAAGGAAGAAGCCGACAGTCAACTGCAGATCGCAACCCGTCTGGAGCACGACGAAGCCCAGCATCGAAGGACAGTGTTGCGGATTCAGGATGGGGAGGGCAGCGAGCACAACTCAGACCCAAAGAAGTGACACCCGGTCTCTCCCTGGCGGCGCCCTGGTTCTCCAGCTCAACTTTCCTCAAAGGCTCACAACCCACGGCGCTTCACTCCGCATCTGCCAATTTGGCTCCGATCTGGGTCCAATGAATCCCCGAGGCATTGTGAGTCAGAACGGGCGACTCGATGTGGTGATTCACAACGCAGGTCACATGGTCTTCGGCCCTGCCGAAGCCTTCACGCCCGAGCAACTTGCGGAGCTCTACGACGTGAATGTATTGAGCACACAGCGCGTAAACCGAGCCGCCCTCCCGGTTTTGCGCCAAGAGGGCAAAGGCTTGGTGGTTTGGGTAGGCAGCAGCAGCACTCGCGGAGGAACGCCGCCATACCTGGCTCCATATTTTGCCGCTAAAGCTGGCATGGATGCCCTGGCCGTGAGCTATGCAGGAGAGCTTGCGCGATGGGACATCGAAACCACAATCGTCGTTCCAGGTGCGTTCACATCGGGTACAAATCACTTCGCCCACGCGGGATCACCCGAAGACAAGGCGCGTTTGAAGGAGTATGAGTCTGGGCCGACCGTCAATCTGACAAAGCAGATCATGAAAGGCTTTGAGTTAACAGCGGCGCCGGACGCAGATGTGTTGGACGTTGCGAAGGCCATCGTGAAGATCGTTGATATGCCTTTCGGTACACGCCCGTTCCGAGTACATATCGACCCCGCCCAGGACGGAGCCGAGATCGTAAATGGTGTTGCCGACCGTGTCCGTGCGGAACTGCTTCGGAACATGCAGCTCGCGGATCTACTCAGGCCGTCGTCAACTAAAGTCCCGGCTCAGAAAGCGTCGTAAGGCCGAACTGAATGTGTCCGGGAGGAGAGAAATAAAACTCGTCACTGAGTCGACCTGAATGGTGCGAATGAGCGGGCGAGCGCGGTACGAATCTTGCCGCAACCGAGCGGTACGAATCGCGGTGATTTGCTGCGACGCAATTCATGCCTGCGTCGCAGGCTTCGCGCTGAAGATGCCCTTGAAGCTTTCGCGGTACTGAAGGAAAACCAGTACCCACAGTACAGAGGCCACCAGAGCCGGAATAATGCTCGCCGGCGCAAGCGTCAGGTGAAACGCAAGGATGTTGTAGAGCTCCGCCGCCAACACTGTCAGAGCAAGTGGCACGAAGTAGCCCGAAAGCAACAGCAGCCCACCGAGCAATTGCATCGCGAAGAAGAATGCGGCAAAATGCGACTCGCTGACGGAGACAAGAAACTGAATCGCGAGCGGATTCGCCGGGGGCGGCTGGTGGATGAAGTTGAGAAATCCATTCAGCCCAAGGACCGTAAAGATCAGCCCCAGCAGGTAGCGCGCAAAAATCGAAGCAATCTTCATGCTTGCCCTCCCTGGGAGGTCTGCACGTGCGTTTGCACGGTCTGAAGGTGCGGTGCAAGAAACGCGTTCCGGTCATGCCCCTGGTTCAGCACGCTGGTCCCCCCTGCGGTGAGGAAGGTCGCGTCCGTCACGCCAAGAAAACCAAATACGGACCGCAGATACGGCTCCACGAAATTGAACGAGGCCATCTGCGTCTGGGCATCGTAGATCCCGCCCGTTGC
>Ga0210384_10007953_pt1 | contig 11130 bp, 7 predicted proteins | sample IncBWH2MmetaG_FD_160574 | JGI IMG/M metagenome (GOLD analysis project Ga0210384, IMG submission 160574) | Forest soil microbial communities from Barre Woods Harvard Forest LTER site, Petersham, Massachusetts, United States - Inc-BW-H-2-M | ecosystem: Environmental > Terrestrial > Soil >...
CGACGCCATGCCGGCCGCCGCCGCGACCGCGGTCGCGGGCGCGCTGCGGCTGGCGGACCAGCTGCGCCGGCTGCGGCCCGGCTGGACGGCGGCGCTGTCGCAGATCGACGTCGTCGACGAGGACGACTACCAGCTGCGCGTCGAGGGCCTGCCATGCCCGCTGCTGGTGCGGGGCAGCCGGCTGGCCGACAACCTGGTGCGCTTCGACCAACTGCTGCCCGAGCTCCGGCGCCGCTACCCGGCGCTCGCGGCGGTAGATCTGCGCTTCTCGCGCCGCATCGTCATCCAGCCGGCGCAGGGGACGCCGCCGATACAGCCGGTGAAGGCAGCACAGCCGCTGGAGCCGGTGAAGTCGGCGCCGCCGGTCGCACCGGTGAAGCCGGCGCAGCCGGCGGCGCGGGCGCCGGCCCTGCCGCCGGCGCAGGCCGTGAAGCCAGTGCCGCCGGCTCCCGCAGCCAAGACGATGGCACCGCCGGCTCCGGCGGCGCCGACAAGCAGCCGGGGATCAGACAACCTTTAGCGGGTTGGAGGGGTTCGAGACATGGCCAAACCGGAACCTTACTTCGTGGGTATCGACATCGGATCCTCGAAGGTGGGCGTGCTCATCGGGCAACGCGACGCCAAGGGGAGCATGGAAGTGGTGGGCAAGGGGCTCGCTCCCAACCGCGGCACTCGCAAGGGCAACATCGTCAACGTCGAGGCGACGGTCGAAGCGCTCAAGCAGGCGAGCGAGGAGGCCGAGGTGATGGCCGGCGTCGAGATCTCGCGCGCCTACGTCGGCGTGGCCGGGGCCGACATCCGCAGCGTCAACTCGCGCGGTATGGTGTCGGTGTCGCGCAAGGACCGCGAGATCACCCGCCAGGACATCCAGCGGGTGCTGGAGGCCGCGCAGTCGGCGGCGCTGCCGTCCGACCGCGAGATCCTGCACGCCGTGCCGCAGGAGTTCATCGTCGACGAGCAGGGCGGCATCGACGAGCCGCTCGGCATGCTGGGCACCCGCGTCGAGGTGATGGTCCACCTGGTGACCGGCAACATCACGCGCTCGCGCACCCTGCTCACCTGCGTCAACCGCGCCGGCATCGAGGTGGTGGAGATGGTCTTCGAGCCGCTCGCCACCGCCGAGGCGGTGCTGTCGCCGGACGAGCGCGAGCTGGGGGTGCTGCTGGTCGACATCGGCGCCGGCACCACCGAGTACGCGCTGTTCTGCGAGGGCGAGATCCAGTACAGCGCGGTGGCGCCGATCGGCGCCGGCCACTTCACCAACGACCTTGCGATGGTGCTGCGGACGCCGTTCGCCGAGGCCGAGCGAATCAAGATCAAGCAGGGCTGCTGCCTGCCCAGCATGGTGACCGAGGAGGAAGGCATCTCGGTGCCCACGGTGGCCGGCGGCAGCTCGCGCGTCGTGCCGAAGCGCGAGCTGTGCGAGATCCTGCAGCCGCGCGCCGAGGAGCTGTTCAACATGCTGCGCGACGACCTGCGCAAGCACGCCTCCGACGAGGGGCTGCGCGGCGGGGTCGTGCTGACCGGCGGCGGCGCCCAGCTCGACGGCCTGCTCGAGCTGGCCGAGCAGGTGTTCGACGCCGGCGTGCGTTACGGGCTGCCGCGCGGCCTGGGGGGCCTGGTGGACGTCATCAGCAGCCCCACCTGGTCGACGGCGTCCGGCCTGCTGCTCTATGCGCAGGCCGCGGAGGAGACCCAGGGCAAGGTCCAGAAGCAGCGATCGGGTTTCAGCGTGCGCGGCGTCGTCGGCAGCCTGCGCGGGATGTTCTCGGACCTTTTATGAGGAGAGTCGCTTCAACCGCCGTTTCAACGCCGCTTCAACAAAAAAAGGGGGTGCAACATGATCCTGTTCGACGACCCTGAAGCTCACGACGAGAAGGAGGCGGCGCAGTCCCATCGCTCCGCGGCGGGCACGGCGGCGGCCGCGGAGGCGTTCGTGCTGGGCGCCCGCATCAAGGTGCTCGGCGTCGGCGGCGGCGGCGGCAACGCGGTGAACCGCATGATCGACGCCCAGCTGCGCGGCGTCGAGTTCATCGCCGCCAACACCGACCTGCAGGCGCTGCACAAGTGCCGGGCGCCGGTCAAGCTGCAGCTCGGCAACCTGCTGACCAAGGGGCTGGGCGCCGGCGCCGACCCCGAGGTGGGCCGCAAGGCGGCGCTCGAGGACACCGAGCGCATCCTCGAGACGCTCGAGGGCGCGGACATGGTGTTCCTGACCGCCGGCCTGGGCGGCGGCACTGGCACCGGCGCTGCGCCGATCATCGCCTCGCTGGCCGCCGAGATCGGCGCCCTGACGGTGGCGGTGGTGACCAAGCCGTTCGGCTTCGAGGGCCGGCGGCGGATGCAGCTCGCCGAGCGCGGCGTCGACGAGCTGCGCGGCGCCGTCGACACGCTGATCACCATCCCGAACGAGCGCCTGCTCAACTTCGTCGAGCGCGGCACGCCGCTGTTCGAGGCGTTCCGCATCGCCGACGACGTGCTGCGCCAGGCGGTGCAGGGGATCAGCGACCTGATCACCATTCCCGGCGAGATCAACGTCGACTTCGCCGACGTGCGCACCATCATGACCGGCATGGGCATGGCGCTGATGGGCACCGGCGTGGCCAAGGGAGAGCACCGCGCGCTCGAGGCGGCGCAGCGCGCGATCTCCTCGCCGCTGCTCGAGGAGACCTCGATCCAGGGCGCGCGCGGCGTGCTGATCAACATCTCGGGCGGCCACGACCTCACCCTGCACGAGGTGGCGGAAGCGGCGCGCATCATCTCCGACGCCGTCGACCCGGACGCCAACATCATTTCCGGCATGGTGATCGAACCGGGCCTCGAGGACGCGATGAAGGTGACGGTGATCGCCACCGGCTTCGACCGCGCCATGGCCGACCGTCCGCCGCGCGTGCACGCGATGGGCCTCTCGAGCTTCGCCGCCGCCGCCGCCGCCGGGACTCCCGCGGGCGGCACCGGAACGGCCGCCAACGGTGCGCGCCCGGCGCCGCTCAACGCCGCGGCGCCGCCCGCCGCGCCGCAGCGCGAGGAGCCCGAGGCCTCGCCCGCCGACGTGCCGTTCTACCGCAAAGCGATCGCGCACGCCCGCCCCGAGGACCCGAACGGCTTCGGTCCGAACTGGTCGAACGTCGACGACTACGACATCCCGACGGTGCTGAGGAAGCAGATGGATTAGCTCTCCCCGGAAGAACTGCCTCCCTCTCGCCTCCCTCCCTCGCTTTGGGTGAGGGACTGCGGTCCTCTGAGGGCGATCAGGCGGGGACGCTCCAGTAGGCTGAGAGTGTCGAGGATCGTTGGGAAGCAGGCAGCTCTTCTTATCGTTCGGTCTGGAATGCCAGCGTCCGTCTGACGGCGTCGAGCTCATCAGATGAAAAGGTTTCAGGGTGCTCTCGCTCTAGAAATTCGAAGAAATGTAGGACTGCAGTTCGCTGTCGAGGCGTAAGGATCGCGACATTGCTCCGAACCGCTTGATCGCGCAGACCTTGCTCGGCGGCACGCGGGAACAGGATGTCAATGGAGCCGCCCATCTTTCAAACGCAAGGTTGGCTACCATTAGCACGCCGACAGCAACCAGCAACCAGCGACGTCCCCGCCTTGCCCGCGGTGTCGAGAGGTCGGCACGCACGTCATGCCAGCGTTCGCGCCATGGGATCAATCCTCTTCTACCTCCCGCAGCCGCCGCGGAAGTCGCCAGGGCGTCAGTCGAGTCGCACCCAGAGGGTGCCCTCCAACAACGTGCCCACCTTGTGTACTCCCTGCAAGAACCCAAGGGATTTGCGCCTACCGTTCCGCACGGTTACCATCTCGAATCGTTGGGTGTAGTCGGGTTGGGAAGGCCTATCCCACGGGCAAAGGGTCTCGCAGTAGTGATACTTTACAGTGACCTCGCATAATCCTGCTGCGTCGGTCCTGCAGTTGGGTCCCTCTTGGAACATCGCGTGCCGGTCCTCGGGTCTCAGACTGTGATCTACACACCAGAGCGCAAGTCCGCCTGCCGGCTTGCCATCAAGGCGCTCGACTTTAGTCATCATGCGCAGGCGCACAAAGGACCGTCCAATAGGACAAAGAAAACAGCCTGTCGATGCCAGCGCCGCGAGAAGCAGAACTAGTCCTAGCAAAAGGGAACTCGGAATGTGATCTCTGGTCACGGCTAGTCTCCAGAGCCTGGCACTCCAGTGACACTGCCGTCGTCTGGATCGTAGCCGCAGCCGTGTGCCCACTCATGGATGACAGTATCTCCGGCTTCACCTGGGACGTCCCAGAAGACCTGATTCTGGCCGCATAGATGCGCTGTCCTGATTGGATCCATCACGCCACTGCGAACCAACCAGCCGCATAGTGTGCCACAATTGCTATAGCCCTCGTGATTGTTACAGTCGGAGCAGTCAACTTTTCCAGACTTGCAGCTCTGCTGGATGCAACTCCGTACCGCGACGTCCTTGATTTGACCGAGCCGAGTGGCGCACCAAACATCTGTCTCCTTCTTGATGATGTCTGCCAACGTGCGTTTGTCCTGCATGGACACCGGATTCGGACACCCTTTGCAGCTCGGGTCGATGCTGTAGAGGCCACGTGGGTCAATATACGCGAGCGGATTGTCCAAGGCGTAGGCGTATGGAGTTCGGTACGCAGTCGTACGTGCGAGGGGGTCGAATGCCGAATACCGGCCCCGTGACGAATCGTACCAGCGGTGAATGTTGTAACTGCGGGAGGTGGCTCCGTTGGCACCAAGGCTTAGCTGCTCAGCTTCTTGGCCTGGCAACCGGAGAGGCTGGTGCTGGTCGGGAGAGCGGAGATTGAAGACCGCCCCGTAAGGCTCATACTCTGCGCGCCAGCTGACCCCTTGTGCGGCGCTGGTCTGAAGGATCGGAGTCCCGAGATGATCGGTGAAGGTCCAGGAGGTTGTCCCGGTGTTGTCGCTTTGGGCAACCGGTTGGCCGGCGAACCAAATGTACTCGTTGAGGATGGCCGGGCTGGCGCTGGTCGTCAGCTCGGACTCGGCGAGCAGGTGCAGCTCGGGGCTGTAGAAGAAGAAGCGATGGTTGCCATTCGCGACCGCGGCTGGGGCGACGGGCTGGCCAGGCGCCGATGGGCGGACCTCACTAGGGGTAGTCTGGGCACTTGATGAGGTCTGTTCCGCTGTAGCGAGCGCGCGCCTTGAGGCTGCATGCGGGAAGAGGCTGGCACCGTCCTGGATCACGGTAGCGACCGTACCGAAGCCTGGGTGCCCCGGATCGGAGCCGTAGGGCGAGCCGGGGTCGACCTGGACGACCACGAGGGCTGCGACGTTGCCATAGATCGTGCTGCCCTGCTTGGCGATGCTGGTCGACACGATGACGCCAATATATGCCGAGAGCGTCGCCGGCGGCTTGCTGTTGCCGGGCTTCGAGGTCCAGCAGGAGGCATCGAGCTGCGGGCTGCCACTGGTGTGGGCGGTCGGCTCGCAGATGGCGATCGGGGTCGCCGCCGGGATGGCGAAGCCCTTGAAGCTCGGATTGGCCTGGTAGTCGCCGCCGGTCACCTGGCTGGCCCACTGGCTGCCCCAGAAGTTGACGTACTGGCCGAGGGCCAGGCCCGGGGTGTTGCCGCCCCAGATCACGAACGAGGCAGGCTGGTAGACGACGACCGGCGCGGTCGTCGCGGCGGGGAGCTCGCCGGCATCGCCCGCGAAGGCGACCTGGAGGACAGCCGGGCCGGTGGGGACGCTCGCCGGGAGGGCGAGAGTGGCGGTCGCGGTGCCGGTGGCGTCGGTCGTGCCGGAGGCGGTGACCGAGCCGAAGGTGAAGGTCACGGTCTTGCCTGCAAGCGGCGCGTGGCTCTGGGCGTCGGTCAGCACGGCAGTGACGGTCTGCGGCTGGCCGGTGGCGACGCCGGCCGGGCCGGTGTAAACGAGCGCCGTGTCGTCGCGGTGGATCGCGACCAGCACCGAGGCGGCCGAGCCGCCGTAGCCGACGCTGCCGGCGAAGACGATGCTCAGCGGGACCGCGCCCGGGTTCATCGTGGGCGTGAGGGTGCCGGTGGCGGCCGCGCGGTGACGACGCCGTTGGGGTCCACCGCGGTCAACGCGGTCCCGAATTCGTCGTAGTTGTCGAAGGTCGAGACGTTGCCGCTGGGATCGGTCACCGACTGGATGCGGTCGCGGCGGTTTGCCGTTGCGTCCGTGTCGGCGTAGTAGCTCTGGCTCGTCACCTGCACCAGGTCGGTGCGCGGACCGGCGGTCGAGAGCAGGCGATGCCGGGCGTCGAACGTCCGCGTCGTCGTGTAGACGGTCGGCGCGCCGTCGCTCGCGAGCAGGTAGCCTGATTCCGGCGTCGTGAGAACGGTCTCGGGCGCACCCGAGGCGTTCCAGGTGAACATCGTGACCTTCTCTGCCCCCTGCTTCGCCGCCGAGGGCTCGTCCACCTCGGTCAGGAAGTTCGGCCACGGCGCGTAGCCGTAGAGGTAGGTCGTCGTGCGCTGCTGCGCGGTGTCGAGCGCCTCGGTCCTCGCCGTGACGTTGCCGTCGCCGTTGTAGGCGTACTGCGTGATGAAGCCGCGTCCGTCGGTCCGCGACGCCACGTGGTTGTCGTTGGTGTAGGTGAAGTGCTGGTCGTCGCTGGTCGCGCCGCCGCAGGTGGGGCAGTCGCCGAGGATCTCGGTCGGCAGGTAACGGCCCTTGCCGTAGGTCAGGGTGAAGACCGACACCTGGCTGGTCACGCCGTCGATCGCGTGGGTGACGCGGGTCTGGCCGCCCGCGGGGGTCGCGTACTCGAAGCTGACCTGGTCGCGGCCGCCCTCGGACACCGAGCTGACGCCGCGGTCCAGGAGGTCGTAGGCGTGGCCTTCGAGCAGGTACCCCGCCTCGTCCCGCGCCGCGCTCAGCAGGCGCACCACGCCCTGGCTGTCTGTGACGTAGCCGAACGTTCGCCACGGTTGGCTGCCCGTGTGCAGCGGATCGAAGAGCTCTGTCAGCACGTTCCCCTGGTAGCCCAGCCGCCAGCTCTCGCCGCCCGGCAGGGTGACCTGGGCCAGCTGGCCGCCGCTGTAGGCCAGCTGGATCTGGCGGCCCTCCGCGTCGGTCACGCTCACCAGGTTCCCCTGGCCGTCGAAGCCGCCCTGGAGCGCGTTGCCCCAGCGGTCGGTGGTCGAGAGCCAGACGCCCGTCGCCGCGTCGAAGACGGTCGTCGTCCCGTCGAGGTCGGTGAGCTGGTACTGGCCGCCGGCCGCCACTACCCGCCCGCGCAGCTCGCCCGGGCTGGCGGCGATCCACGAGCCGTCGGCCTCGCGGACGTACTCGGACTCGTAGCCCTCGGCGGTGAGGTGGTAGAGGCTCGAGGCCACCGCGTCCACCGGGCGCAGAGTCTGGGCGTAGGGGTGGGTCCAGCCCAGTCCGGCGGGCGAAGCGACCAGAGCCGGATAGCGTGGCATCTCGCTGTGATACGACAGGCCGAAGCCCAGCGACAGCGGCGACTGCGCCAGGGTGAAGAACGGCACCGTGAGCGTCACGTCCCCCGAGCCGGCGTTGATCGGACGGCCGGCGCCGGCCGCCGCGCCGCCAGCACCCACCGGGCACATGCGACGGTCGCTGCAGGGGGGGCCGGTGACATTGATCAGCTCGGTGTGGGCCTCGGCGGGAAAGAACAGTCCCGCCGTCGTCAGGTAGGCGATCTGGGCCGACACCCCCTTCGACTCGCCGCAGCCGACGGTGACATTGGTTGTCCAGGTCCCGTTCTCGAAGTAGATGAAGCTCCGCGCCAGCACGTCGACCGGGCTCGTTGCCGAGCCCAGGTACAGGACCAAGTGATCGCTTTCCGCCAGGGGATCGTTGAAGCACGTCCCCCCCGGGGGCCAATCGCCCGTGGAAGTGCAGTAGACATTAGGCGCGTCGTAGTCGACCGAGACCGCGTAGGTGTCGGTGTTGCCCCGCGTTCTTGACCAGCACGGCGCGGAGGTTCGACAGCCTGGGCTGAGAGGAGGCCGGCGGCGGCGAGGAGCAGCAGGCGGGTGGCCCGAAGGTCACCGGCGGGTGGCAGGTGGACTCGGGGCTGTCGGCGGCGATGCGGATCTGCGAGGCACTGCCGTCGAAGTACAAAGTCGGTCCCGCGGCGCTGGGAAAGCACTGCTGCGGATACGTGCTGCAGCCGCCGTTGAACTTGTAGCACTGGGCGCGCGCCGCCCCGGGCGCGAGCGCCAGGGCCAGAGCGAGAGCGACCCATGTCCACCGCCGCCGGTTCCCAGGGCCCATCCGGACCTCCCTTGATGCCGCGCAGCTCCGGGCGCGGTTCGCCTGGAGCGGCGCTGCTTGAGCTTGTCGGCCGCGGTGCCGAAAGGCCGAGGCATGCGAGCGTCGACAGGAAAGCAGCGAGACGGTATAGGGGCATGCTCCAGCTGTCAAGGCATGATGGAAAGATGCATTCAGAGTGATTCGTCTATGCGTACAGTATGTAATCGGTACCACCCACCTGAGTTTTCCTCTGGCCGGCAGCCGGCCACCAGGTGCCAGCCCATGCCGCCGGTCGTGCCCCCTCCGGCGGCCGGGCGGCGGCGGAAACATTCCCCATCGCAGCGGCGTAAGGCATACAGCAGCCAGCAGCGGGCCGCCCGGCGACCTGGGCCCGGGGAGCAATCGATATGTCCATGGCCATGGCACCGACCGACGCCCCGACTCCTCGGAAGCCGCTCCGGCTGTGGCCCGGCATCGCCGCCGCGGTGGTGCTGTGCGTGGTGAGGTACGTCATCCCCGCCGTGGTGCCCAGGGCCTTCCTCTTCGGGGTGATGGGCGGATTGATCTGCGTGTTGGCGATCGTCGTGTGGTGGGTCTTCTTCAGCCGCGCGCCCTGGTCCGAGCGCCTGGGCGCCGTCGCCCTGGCGGTCGTCGCGCTGATCGCGACGAAGCGCATCGTCCACGTGTCGGTGGCGACGGGGATGATGGGGATGATGTTCATGTTCTACGCCATCCCGGTCCTGAGCGTCGCCTTCGTCGCCGGGGTGGTGGCCAGCCGCCGCCTCTCGGACGGGCTGCGGCGCGCCTCGATGGCCGCGGCCATCCTGCTGGCGTGCGGAGCGATGACGCTCCTGCGAACCGACGGCATCACCGGCGGCACCGGTTCGCTGTGGGCCTGGCGCTGGACGGAGACGCCCGAGCAGCGGCTCCTGGCCCAGGCCGGCGACGAACCGGCAGCGGTCCCGCCGGCTCCGGCAGCGGCGGCGACTCCCCAGCAGCGGCCGGCGATCCACGCCGGCGCCGTGCCGGCGGCGCTCGTCTCGACTCCGGCGGCGGCGGTGGAACGCGCGGACTGGCCCGGCTTCCGCGGACCCGGCCGCGACGGCGTCGCTCGCGGCGTGCGGATCGCGACCGACTGGTCCCGGTTGCCGCCGGCCGAGCTGTGGCGCCGGCCGATCGGTCCGGGCTGGTCGTCCTGCGCGGTCCGCGGCGACCTCCTCTACACGCAGGAGCAGCGGGGCGACGAGGAGGTCGTGTCCTGTTACCGGGTGACCACCGGCCAACCGGTGTGGCGGCACGGCTACCCGGTCCGGTTCTGGGAGTCGAACGGCGGCGCCGGTCCGCGTGCGACGCCGACCCTGAGCGACGGCCGCGTCTACACCATGGGCGCGACCGGCATCCTGAACGCACTCGACGCCGGCAATGGCGCCGTCGCGTGGTCGCGCAACGTGGCGTCCGACACCGGCACGAAGGTCCCGATGTGGGGCTTCGCCAGCTCGCCGCTGGTGGTCGACGACGTCGTCATCGTCGCCGCCATCGGCAAGCTCGTCGCCTACGACCGCGCCACCGGCGCTTCCCGCTGGTCCGGCCCCACCCACGGCGGCAGCTACAGCTCGCCCCAGCGAGCGACGATCGACGGCGTGGAGCAGGTGCTGCTGCTGAGCGAAATCGGCGTGACGAGCGTCGCACCGGCCGACGGCAAGGTGCTCTGGGAGCACAAGTGGGCAGGCTTCACCATCGTGCAGCCGGCGCTGATCGCGGGCGGCGACGTCCTGATCAGCACGGCCGGCTCGACCGGTGGGCTCGGCATCCGCCGCCTCGGGATCGCGCACGGGCCCGGCGGCTGGACCGTCCGCGAGCGCTGGACGTCGGACGGGCTGTGTCCCTACTTCAACGACCTCGTCGTGCACCGGGGCCATGCCTACGGCTTCGACGGCAGCACCCTCGCGTGCGTCGACCTCGAGCACGGCACGCGCAAGTGGGAGGGCGGACGCTACGGCAGCGGCCAGCTCGTCCTACTGCCCGACCAGGACCTGCTGCTGGTGGTGTCGGAGGAGGGTGAGCTGGCGTTGGTCAGGGCGACCCCCGACAAGTTCACGGAGGTCGCGCGTTTCCCGGCGATCAAGGGCAAGACCTGGAACCATCCGGTGCTGGTCGGGGACACACTGCTGGTACGCAACGGCCAGGAGATGGCCGCGTTCCGGTTGTCTCCGGAGCGCCGCTGACGGTGAGTCGCGTGCGCGGCGAGCCGGAACGGAGCGCCGACCCCTGGAGTTTCAGGATTGAGCGGCGCGCGGTGGGTCGGTTCGCGAGTCCCTCCCCTCCCGGCTCCCTTTGGGCGAGGCACCGGAAGTCCGCGGTCGGTTCCCTTGGGACCCTTCGCCCAAATGGAGCCGGGAGGGGAGGGACCCTCGCGAACCGACCCACCACCCGACGCCTTGACGACGTTGGAACTTACCGGGTGCCGCCACGTATGCTAGAGAGCCTGGATGTGATGCGGATGCACATGAGAGGCTTCGGCGGATTCCACAGAAGAAGGCGCTCGCGGGCGGTCAAGTGGCTCGCCTGCGTGCTGGCCGTCATGGGAGGCGCCGCTACCGGTGCCGGCCTCCTCCGAGCCGACTGGCCCTCCTGGCGCGGTCCGCACCAGGAGGGCGTCGCCACCGACGTCGACCTGATCGCGAAGTGGAGCCCGGCGGGCGAGAACCTGGTGTGGCGGGCGGACCTGGTGGGCCGCTCGACGCCGGTCGTGGTCGGCGGCAGGGTCTGCGCCAACGGCCGCGTCGGCACCGGGCCCACCCGCCAGGAGAGCGTGGCCTGCTTCGACGCGGCCACCGGGCGGAAGCTCTGGGAGCATCACCTCGACGTCTATCTCACCGCGATCCCCTTCAGCCGCGTCGGCTGGGGCAACCTCACCGCCGACCGCG
>Ga0210384_10007956_pt1 | contig 11129 bp, 8 predicted proteins | sample IncBWH2MmetaG_FD_160574 | JGI IMG/M metagenome (GOLD analysis project Ga0210384, IMG submission 160574) | Forest soil microbial communities from Barre Woods Harvard Forest LTER site, Petersham, Massachusetts, United States - Inc-BW-H-2-M | ecosystem: Environmental > Terrestrial > Soil >...
ACATGTCTCACACGTATCCATGCGCGTGATGGAAAGTTTTTTCACCGCGCCGCGCACGGCATCCCAGAAATCAATCTCTACCTGGTATTCCAGGTCGCCGCCGGGTTCCTGCTCCGGCTCCATTTCCCCTCCGCGGCCGCCCCTGAAAAACTGGCTGAACAAATCGCGGAAACTTCCGCCACTTCCCGCCGGTCCTGCCCCGGAACCGCCGCCACCGCCAAAATCGAAACCGCCAAAATCAAAATTGACGCGCGCATCATTGTCCTCGCCGCCGTGCGACGAAGGTCCACCACCTCCCGGCGGGAGGTTGTCGCTATAAAACCCGTATTGGTCGTACATCTGCCGCTTCTTGGCGTCCGAAAGTACGTCATACGCTTCCTGCAACTGCTTGAATTTCTCTTCCGACGACTTGTCGCCGGGATTCAGGTCAGGATGATATTTGCGTGCAAGCTTGCGAAACGCCGTACGAATGTCCTTGCTGCTGGCCTTCTTCGGCACACCAAGCAATTCGTAATAATCCGTTTTAGCTGTCGTTGCCATGATTTGATTTATATTTGCGTGATCTCGAATCGCACTGCTCGAAATCTGTCGAAATCTGCTTCCAAAAAATATCCGGCCCACTCCGTCTTTTGAACGAAGCGGGCCGGTTAGTTACCCTTCGCTTCCGCGAAGTTCCGGCCCGCGCGGAGTGACTCTCCGCGCTTTCCTTCTTCGCTCAGCTACTCAATTAATTAGGACGCTTGCTTTCGTCCACGTCCACGTACTCGGCATCGATCACATCGCCAGGCTTCCCGCCTTGCGGCCCGCCGGAAGAGTTTCCGCCTGCGCCAGCCGGTCCACCATGAGCGCCGGCACCAGCTCCCGCCGCACCGGCCTGTTCCGCGCCGCCAGCCGACTGCTGGCTCTTGTAGAGCTCTTCGGCGATCTTGTGCAGCGAGCGTTCCAGGTTTTCAGTTGCGGAGCGCAGTTTGGCTACGCCGCCCTCGTTGATAGCTTTCTTCGCCTCTTCGATGGCGCTTTCCGCGGTCTTCACGTCGGCTTCGCTGAGCTTCTCGCGATTCTCGCGAATCATCTTTTCCGACTGGTACAGAATGCCGTCCAGGCGATTGCGCGCCTCGACCTCTTCCATACGCCGGCGATCGTCCTCGGAATGCGATTCCGCCTCCACGCGCATTCTCTCGGCTTCTTCCTTGGTCAAGCCGCTCGACGCGGTGATGGTGATCTTCTGCTCCTTGTTGGTTGCTTTGTCCTTGGCGCTGACGTTCAGGATGCCGTTCGCATCAATGTCAAACGTCACTTCGATTTGCGGTGTGCCGCGCGGCGCTGGTGGAATTCCATCCAGTTTGAATTTGCCAAGCGAGCGGTTGTCATTCGCGAATTTGCGTTCGCCCTGCATGACGTGAATTTCCACGCCAGGCTGGTTGTCCGCCGCCGTGGAGTAAGTCTCCACTTTGCGCGTGGGGATCGTGGTGTTGCGAGGAATCTGCACGGTCATTACTCCGCCCAGAGTTTCCACGCCGAGCGAGAGTGGTGTGACGTCCAACAGCAGGATGTCCTTCACGTCTCCAGCCAGCACCGCGCCTTGAATCGCGGCTCCCACGGCCACCACTTCGTCCGGATTCACGCCCTTGTGCGGTTCTTTTCCGCCGAAGAACGTGCGCACCAATTGCTGCACCTTCGGAATGCGCGTCGAACCGCCGACCAGCACCACTTCTTGTATGTCGTTCGGCGACATCTTGGCGTCTTCCAACGCCTGCTTCACCGGCTTCATGGAGCGTTCGAGCAAATCGTTCATCAATTGCTCGAGGCGTGTGCGGGTCAGCTTAGTTTGCATGTGAATCGGCCCGCTCGGGCCCGCGGTGATGAACGGCAAATTGATCTCCGTCTCCATCATTTGCGACAACTCGATTTTGGCCTTTTCCGCCGCGTCCTTCAGGCGTTGCAGCGCCATGCGATCCTTGCTCAAATCGATATTGTTTTCTTTCTTGAATTCGTCGATCAACCAATCCACGATCCGTTGGTCGATGTCGTCGCCGCCGAGGTGGGTGTCGCCGTTAGTGGACTTCACTTCCACCACACCGGCGCCAACTTCCAGCACGGAAATATCAAACGTGCCGCCGCCCAAGTCATACACAGCGATCGTTTCGTCGGTCTTTTTGTCCAAACCGTACGCCAGCGCGGCCGCCGTCGGCTCGTTAATGATGCGCACCACGTCCAAGCCCGCAATTTCGCCAGCCTGCTTGGTCGCCTGGCGTTGCGCGTCGTTGAAGTACGCCGGCACGGTGATAACCGCCTTGGTGACCTTTTCACCCAGGAAGTCTTCCGCTGCGGACTTCAGTTTTCCAAGGATCATCGCGGAAATTTGCGGTGGGCTATACACTTTGCCGAAAATCTCTATGCGCGCATCGTCGTGCTCACCCTTGACGACCCTATAAGGGATGCGCTTCATTTCGTCGGTCACTTCATCGAAGCGACGGCCCATAAAGCGCTTGATCGAATACACCGTATTCTCTGGATTCGTCACCGCTTGACGCTTTGCTACTTGCCCCACAAGGCGTTCGCCGCCCTTGGTGATGGCAACCACCGAAGGAGTTGTGCGCGCACCCTCCTGGTTCGGGATTACCACTGGCTCTCCACCCTGCATCACAGCCACGACCGAGTTGGTTGTGCCTAGGTCAATTCCAATTATTTTACTCATGTAGTTCTGGCCTCCATTAAGCCCGATATCTTCAAACCTGTTGAGCCACCAACACCCAAAGTTTGCCCGGATCCCCAGTGACCCGTTCGAATCAGCTCGAGGCACATTATAAATATTGAGTGCGTTATTGTCAAGTCTTGGATAATGTTTTGTATCTCCTTATGTATGTTAGTTATACATGTCTCCTAGCTAGCGGTATTCTGCCGACACAAACATCCTCAGCCTGGCAGCATCCTACTCTGTGAGCCTCGCGCACCGAAACGCGACCGGAAACTCGCTTGTACATTTCGCTATGCCGGCGCTGACCTTCAGGATGATTCGCGGTAGAATCCTCAAGGAGCGGTTTCAAGCGTCCAACTAACGACGGAGGAATCATTGACTCACAATCGAAGAGGAATCCCCAAGCTTGCCGTGGCATTCCTCAGCGTGTTGGCCGCCCTAGGTATCGGCGTGGTTCTTATGGCAATGGCCGCGCCTCCCCAAACGCCCGGCGCAGTAACCGAGGTCGACCCGCACAAGGCTTTCGGTTCTAAGAATGCTCCGCTAGCTTTGGAAGTTTTTAGCGATTTTCAATGCCCGGCTTGCAAGACCTTGTATACGACCACCAACCGGCAACTGATGGACAATTACGTGAGCACTGGCAAGGTATACCTCATCCATCGCGACTTCCCGCTTCCTATGCACGCCCACTCTAGAGTTGCAGCGCAGTATGCACGCGCGGCCGCGCAACTGGGAAAAGCCGAGCCCGTGGAGCAAACGTTGTTTGAAACTCAGGAAAAGTGGGAAAATTCCGGAGACATAGATGGCACCGTCGCAGCCGTCCTGTCACCTGCGGAAATGAACAAAGTGCGCGCCCTGGTAAAAGGCGGCACCCTCGATCCGCTGATCGAGAAAGATCTGGCGCTTGGCCGCATGTACAACGTAAACCAAACTCCCACCACGATTATTCATTCGAATGGCCAGACCTATCCGGTGGTTGGCGTGCAAAGCTACGCCGTCTTACACCAGTTCCTCGACCAACTACTTAGCCAGAAGTAACCGCGTCATGTTCGTGCGGCTCCTACAGTTGAATCCGCCTCGAATTTTGCCGCTGTTCTGTGCATCACGTTGGTCACGCATTTCAATTTTTGATTCTTCTGTTAGGATGTTCGAAGCGCGCGGGTAAAACAACTTGCTGCAATCCAGCCCACTCAACTTCCGGCGCGCCATCATGTGGCTGGGGCGCCTGGTTCTTGGCGCGATTTTCATCTACGCGGGTTACTCGAAGGCCTTTCTGCCGAATCACACTTTTTGGCCTCTTTTCTTCTTGAAATTTTCCATTTCCACGAACCTTGCGGACTTCGCGCTACAGGTCGAAGCGTTCAAGTTGCTGCCGGTGTGGGGAGTGCAGTTTGTAGCCCACGTCCTACCCTTCACTGAAATCGCGCTGGGTCTGCTGGTATTAAGCGGGTGGAAGCTGCGCATTTGGGCATTGCTGCTCACCGCCATCATGCTGGGATTTTTCGCGGTGGTTTTGCGGGCCTACCTTTTGCACATGGACATCAATTGCGGCTGCTTCGCCACCCCCGAACCGATCAACCTGAAAAAAGTTATGGAAGACGCGGCAATGTCGGCACTGGCCGTCCTCATGACGACTTTTGCGTTCATCGAAGCCCGCCGTTCACACCCGTGGAGCGCAGCGCCAAAACCTGAGACCGTATAATCCACTTCCTTACCACTTGGTCAGTTTCTGAAATCCTCCTAATCAATCCATGCTTCTTTTTCGAATGCCTTTCGCAGCGTTCTCACAAATTCTGCGCTGGTTTTCTCCACTGCCATGGCCCGTTCATATTCGACCAGAGCTTCCTCAGATATTCCCTGGAGACGATAGGCATGCCAGAGCCAATGATGCGAAGATTCCCAGTTGGGGTCCAGTAAAGGAACCTTGCGGTACCCCGCAATTGCCAGTTCGCACCGCCCATCGGCCGCGTAATGGAAACCGAGATGATCGTAGGCCGCGGGCGAGACGGAGTTGAGAGAATACGGGATGATCAATGGGGCGCTGAGCCCACGCTAGAATTGCACCTGAAAGTTCATCCAAGATGAAGGAGACCCCGATGAAGTACCTATGCCTGGTCTACGGTGAAGAGAAAGAAATCGGCGCCATGACCGACGATGCGTGTATGGCTTACGACCAAGCCCTCCGAAACGGCGGCAAGTGCCTTGCCTCGGAAGCCCTTCAACCTGTTCACACCGCCAAGGTGGTGCGGGTCCGCGACGGAAAGGTCTGCATCCGGGACGGGCCTTTCACCGAGACCAAGGAGCACTTGGCCGGATTTTATCTGATTGAGGCTGCCGACCTGAACGATGCTATCCAACTCGCCTCGCAAATACCGCCCGCTCGCGTGGGAAGTATTGAGGTGCGGCCGGTCAGGGAACTGATTAGCACAGGTGGCGAACGAAGACAGTGGTAGCGAGTTTTCACCACTCCCGAAATCGTCAGGATGTATCGTTGGCATGCGATGCGCGAAACCCGTCCCTGAGGCCTAAACCTATCGCTCAAACTTTTCCTCGGAGTATAATTCCGAAATTCATGCCTCTCCCTCACTTGGACCTTACGAAATTTCTGCCTCGCTCGGCGCTGGCGCGATGGGCGAGGTGTAGCGCGCCAAAGACACGCGCCTCGGGCGAGAGGTGGCCATCAGTCCCGCTAAAAGGCCATGTCGCGAATAGTCGCTATCGCAGATGTGATGCAATTGCCCGGTAAATACGTTAAAGGCTCTCGCCGCGCCATTCGCTAAAACTGTCAGTAGTAAGAATCGGGCGGGCCTTTGTATTCCTGGACGGTATTGCCGCCGTCGATTACGACCATCTGCCCGGTAATGTAGGATGCTGATTCACAAGCGAGGAACGCGATAGCAGCAGCGACTTCGTTAGGACGGCCTGGTCGCCCGATTGGGGTATTCCTACCGGCGATAATCTCCTCCGTGGTTGACGACGCGGTTTCGATCCATCCTGGCGCCACCGCGTTCACGGTGATTCCATTGCGGGCAACCTCGAGTGCCAGACTGCGGGTCAGCCCGACCATGCCAGCTTTAGCGGCACTGTAGGCCGTAGAGCGAGGATTGCTGACGAGTGGCCCGGTGACCGAGGAAACATTCACGATGCGGCCGTAGTTTGCCCTCAACATCGACGGCAGAACCGCTTTCGTGACATTAAAAGTGGTCTTCAGGTTAAGCGCGATGCTGTAATCCCAGTCTGCTTCGCTAAGCTCGGCTAGAGATACCGAGAGGGTCTCATCAGGATTGCTGATCTGAGTCATGCCCGCATTGTTTATAAGAATATCGATACGGTCATAGCGTGCGAGAACCTCACGAATCAGCCTCTGAGTGCTCGCCTGATCGCGCAGGTCTGCGGCTAACGCAAAGACATCAGTGTTCTCCGTGGCCAATTCGCGAGCCCTCTCTTTGATTCTGTCGGTTGTGGAGGTGATTGCGATTTTTGCTCCATTTTGTGCCAGGAGACGAGCGGTGGCGAAACCTATCCCCAGCGGGCTGCCCGCACCGGTGATGAGCGCCGCTCTTCCGGAAAAGTTCATTTATTTAATTTCCTCGTTTTTCTGAGCTTCAAAAGAATTAGACACAAAACAGCAAGGTCGTCGAAACGGAGTTCTCTGCCATAATCTATATCAGGATTAAGCTTAACTGCCGGTAATCGCACGCCCGCTAGCTGATTTGCTATGCGCCCGAACTTTGGAAACTCCTCCTGCCTTCGCCTCTCCGCAACAACTTCCAACTGCGTTAAACTTTCTTATCGATGATAAGTCTGCCCCCGATCACCCTGCGCCTGCGCGGGTTCAAACTGATTGACCGCGTCGCACTGGCGTTCTTGCTGCTGTGCTCTATCGCACTGGGCGCGGCCTGCGGCTTGCTTTTCGTATATGCCAGCGACCTGCCGGAGATTCGCGCCCTTGAAACTTATCGCCCCACCGTGGTCACCGAGATTTACGCCGACGACGGGCAGATGGTCGGCAGCTTTGCGCTGCAGCGCCGCATCCTCATGACCTACGAGCAGGTGCCTCGAGTCCTATACAACGCCGTGACCGCCATTGAGGACCAGCACTTCGAAGATCACTGGGGCATCGATTTCCCACGCATCGCCGGTGCCGCCTTTCGCAACGTTTTGAAGCATCACATCACCGCAGGCGCCAGCACCATCACCATGCAACTCGCCGGAAATCTCTTTCTTGATCGCAGCGATAAAAGTTTTCGCCGCAAAATGCAAGAAATACTGCTGGCTCTGCAAATCGAGCGCCGATATACCAAGCCGCAAATTTTCACCATGTATTCGAACCAGGTTTACCTGGCGCACGGCAACTATGGTTTCGCTGCCGCATCACAATTCTATTTTGGCAAGCCCGTCACGGATCTGAAGCTTCAGGAAGCAGCTCTTCTGGCCGGCATGGTCAACGGCCCCAAGTTTTCGCCGCTGAATAACCCCGCGCTCGCACTCGCGCGTCGCAACCTGGTGCTTCACCGCATGGAGGAAGAAGGAAAAATCACTCCTGCCGAAGAATCCGCCACCCGCAAAACTCCTCTCGGCGTGCATATCCAATATCCACGCAACGATCTGGCGCCTTATTTCTTCGAAGATATCCGCAAATATCTGGAAGCCACCTACGGCACCGAAGCCGTTCACGAACGCGGCCTGCGTATTTACACCACCTTAAATATCGCCATGCAGCGCGCCGCCAATCAGTCCGTTCGCGACGGCCTTCATAGTTACGACCGCCGCCACGGCTGGCGCGGCAATCTACCCAACATCATCCGCGACAATCTCGGCACCATCGCCACCTATGAAGACGACGACTGGCGCCGCCCGCTCGAGAAGGGTAGCTACACTACTGGACTCGTGGTTTCTGTCGAAGACAAGAACGCCACCATCAAAATCGGTAATTATCGCGCCATTCTCTCTCCCGCTGATTTTGCCTGGACTGGTCGCAAGAAAGCTTCCGATCTTCTGAAACCGGGCGATCTCGCGCAATTTTCTATCCAGGAATTACGTGAAACTACCGCGCGCGTGCAGCTCGAACAGCAACCCGGCCCACAAGGCGCCATGGTCGCCATCGATAATCCCACCGGCGAAATCAAAGCTATGGTAGGCGGGTACAGTTTCGAAGACTCCAAATTTAATCGCGTAACACAAGCATTTCGCCAGGTAGGCAGCTCGTTCAAAATTTACGTATACGCCGACGCGCTGGAAAAAGGTGCCACGCCTTTCGACACCATTCTGGATGCGCCGTTCACTACCGTCAGCGGCGGCCAGTCCTATTCGCCCCGCAATTACGACGAAAAATTTGAAGGCAATATCACTCTGCGCCGCGCTTTGGCCGGCTCGCGCAACGTTCCCGCCGTGAAGCTCGCCGAAAAAGTGGGCATCAACAGCGTCGTCAATATCACCCGCCGCTTCGGCATTACCACTCTGCTGCCGCCTTATCTTCCGCTTGCGCTGGGCTCCGCGGACATGCGCCTGCTCGAACACGTTTCCGCGTTCACCGTTTTTCCCGATGACGGCATCCGCATCGACCCGCACATGATTCGCCGCGTGACCAGTTACGACGGCGCGTTGCTCGAGGAAGCACATCCGGAAGTCCACGACGTGGTCTCCCCGGAAGTAGCGCGCACCATGACCGCCATGCTTGAGGAAGTCATCCAATTCGGCACCGGCATCCAGGCCAAATCACTCGGGCGTCCCGCCGCGGGAAAAACCGGAACCACACAGGACTACACCGACGCCTGGTTCATTGGTTTCACGCCGCAAATTACTTCCGGAGTGTGGGTCGGCTTCGACGACAAGCAAATCTCGTTGGGCAAAAAAGAGACCGGCGCGCGCGCAGCTCTCCCGATCTGGATTCAATTTATGAAGGCCGCCCACAGCGGCCGGCCCGAAGTCGAATTTGCCAACGTTGTGCCGCTCGAACAACAAGCCGCCGACCACGAAGTTCACGTGGACACGCCCGACACCGCACCCACCGAGGACGAACCCCGCAGCCCTAGAGAAAAACCGCCCACCGTCATTCCGCCTGCCGCGCCTCCGCCAAAAACTTCTACTTCCACTGCCGTAACCACTCCGACAGAGTCGGCCCGCCCGTAAATTCAGCTGTTCTTTTGTGCTGGAGTGAAGATCGCGTCAGCAAACGGTGTGCGATAGTTTTTTCGCTTTAGCAGTCGGATCCTCGAGCGAGCCTTTTCGAGGGCCGCCGGTTACTTATTTGTCGCGGAGGATCACTTCGCCTTGCCCGACGAGCTGGTCGTTAAGCCATAGCCGGTATTTGAAAGTTGCGCCTTTGATGCCGACCCGCGGCGGGCCGCTCAGCAGGCGCATGCCCGCCGGCGCCTGGAATACATTGGATGAAAATGGGCAGCGGTTAACGTCAAACTCTACGCGGAGATTCCCGGCATCAGAGATCCAGGCGATCTGGTCGCCATCATCGAGCACCACAGTCTGGGGAATAACGCCTACAAGTACCGGCCGCTCAGCCATTCTCTCTCTAATCCTTCTGAAGTAACAATTATCTGAACCCGCGGGCACAAAGTTCCGCAGCGGCGCGCGAGAAACGATAGCACATTCGCGCAGACGATTCTGTCTCAAGCGCTATCTTATCGGCGCCAGCCCGCATCCAAGGTAGTACAGCTGGCCGACAGTACCCTTGACCGCTACAATGTCCGCCCGTAAACTGGTTGCGCAGGGTTTCTCTACACCCGACATTTCTGCCGCGTCCACATCGTTGGTCTGAAGTGACTCTGCGTTCGCAGAATATGCTTTAAGAGCGTCCCGTCGCATACGGACGCGGAAAGAAACACCAAGAATGGCTACAGCCTCACGCGGATGGTCGATTCCCCTGCCTAACGGCTCACGAATTTCGGTGATCATGTCCCTGCCTTTCGCGCTGGTGCATATCGCCTCTTTGCTGATATTTTTCATCCCTTTTCATTGGTATTACCTCGTGACTTGCCTGGTGCTCCTCGGCGTGCGCATGTTTTTCGTTACCGCCGGATACCACCGCTATTTTTCGCATCGCGCCTTTAAAACCAGCCGCATCTTTCAATTCATAATCGCGTTCATGGCCATGAGCTCGGCACAAAAAGGCGTACTGTGGTGGGCAGCGCATCATCGCCATCATCATCGGCATTCCGATCAGGAATTGGATCTTCATTCTCCGACGCTGTTTGGATTTTTCTGGTCGCATGTCGGCTGGATCATGTCGGATAAATACAATGATACGCGCCTCAACTACATTGGCGATTTCGCGAAATATCCCGAACTACGCTGGCTGAATAAATATCACATGGTTCCTCCGGTAGTCCTGGGAGCGGTGATCTGGCTGATTGGCGGCTGGCACTTGTTCGTCTGGGCGTTCTGCCTGAGCACCGTACTCTTGTGGCACGACACCTTCACCATCAATTCGCTATCGCATTTGTTTGGCACGCGCCGCTATGAAACGACCGACACCAGCAAAAACAACTGGTTTTTGGCGCTGCTGACGCTGGGCGAAGGCTGGCACAACAACCATCATCACTTTATGGCCTCAGCCCGTCAGGGATTTTTCTGGTGGGAAGTGGACATCACCTACTACACGCTCAAAGTATTGTCGTGGTTTGGCATCGTGTGGGATTTGCGAAAGGTCCCAGTGCATTTGCTCAGCGAGCAAAAAATCGCAGCGTAGCATAGATTCTAATTGGAAAGTATTACAGGACAGGCATTCGTGCCCGTCCTTTTTTATTCCTCTCACAAATTCTGAGTGACTCGCCTCGTTATTTTGCTGCCTCTTCGCACCTGACCAAATATTCACCCGGGGTTCACAGACTGCGCGAATGGACATTGCAGCGCCACTTCCGTTGTGTTTGAATGCGGGTGCATAGAAATCTCTGGAGGTGTTTGTGACCAGCATTACGCGGACGGCGTCGACGACCGCTGCAGGAATTCTGACTTTGACTGTTGGATTGGTCGCGGGCGGAAGTCCCACACTTAAACTGCAAGAAGGCGGCAGCCAGAGCGCGGCGGGCAAATCCGGATATCACCTCATCAAAAAAGTGAAGCTTGGCGGCGAAGGCGGCTGGGATTATCTCACGGTCGATCCGGCCGGCCGGCGTTTGTTTATTTCGCGTGGGACTCACGTCATGGTGGTGGATGCCGATGAAGGCAAAGTTGTCGGCGATATTCCCAATACCTCAGGCGTGCATGGCATCGCGCTCGTCCCGGAGATGAATAAAGGATTCACGAGCAACGGGAAGACGGCGAGCTCAACAATATTTGACATGAAGACTTTGCAGCCTCTCGGGGAAGCGAAGACAGATAAAGATCCGGACGCGATTATTTATGATCCCGCCTCGAAGCGAGTATTTACTTTCAACGGCGACGCATCTTCGGCCACGGCCATCGACGCCGCAAC
>Ga0210384_10007957_pt1 | contig 11126 bp, 10 predicted proteins | sample IncBWH2MmetaG_FD_160574 | JGI IMG/M metagenome (GOLD analysis project Ga0210384, IMG submission 160574) | Forest soil microbial communities from Barre Woods Harvard Forest LTER site, Petersham, Massachusetts, United States - Inc-BW-H-2-M | ecosystem: Environmental > Terrestrial > Soil >...
TCCGAACCGTGTCGGCAAGGTCTCCGAACTGAAAGGGAATCACATCTGCGTCCGCCATCCGCATCATCATTGTGCCCGCCGTTTGGGCAAGAGCTCGTCCATACACGAAATCGGTGTCCTGAAAGTGTGTGTACCAGTAAAAATCGTCGTAGACCGAATGATACTGTCCCCCACCCTGGTCTTCGCCGCCATAGCCCAGGTTTACGCTGGCGATTCCAAGGTGGTGGATGAATGCGGTGTAATCGGAGCCGGAACCGAGGGCTTCCATGCGGATATCCGGACGATTGCGCAGTTCGCCGCGTGCATCTGCCGCTGCGCGAGAGATCGCAACCAGTCGTTGGCGCTTCCATACCGCCATCTTCGTCTCCGGGTCGTCGATATCCTTGGTCACGCTGTTGACGAAGTTCTCCAGGGAACTCGAACCCTCCGCTCGGAAATAGCCCCGGCTGTTGCCGTCGGAGTTGAAATAAGCCACCGCATGCTTACTCAACTCTGGCGCGTGTGCCTCTACCCACTCTGTGGAACCGAGTAGGGCCGGCTCTTCGCCATCCCAGAAGCAATAAATAATGGTGCGCTGCGGATGCCAGCCCTGCTTGAGCAACTCCCCGAACCCGCGCGCCTCTTCCAACTCCGCGCTCGCCCCGGACACAGGATCGCCGGCGCCATTAACCCAGGCATCATGGTGATTGCCGCGAATCACCCACTGATCGGGAAGAGTCGAGCCGGGAATCGTCGCGATCACGTCGTAGAGCGGCTTGCGGTCCCAGTTAAAGCTGACCGCAAGATGCGCCATGGCGACGCTCGGACCGACCTTATAGGCAAACGGCAGGCCGCCTCGCCAACTCTCCGGCACCAGCTCGCCTCGGAGAGCCTTCAGGAATGGTGTTGCATCCGCATAGGAGATCGGCAACACAGGGATCTTGGTGATCGTTTGTACCTGATCGAGCGGAATCAACTTCGTGCCGGCGACCGCGCCGACACCCGGAGTCTGCGGATCGCCTGGATATACCGGCATATCCATCACGCTGCCACGTTGCGCGCCTTCCGCTGGCCGCATTGGGCCATCCGGGTAAGTATCACCACGAAAGTAGCCGTCGTCGCGAGGGCCGGAGTAGATGATGCAACCAACTGCACCGTGCTCCGCGGCAACCTTCGGCTTGATCCCACGCCAGGTCTGGCCGTATCGCGCGATCACGATTGCGCCTTTGACCGATACCCCCATCCGCTCCAACTCTTCATAGTCGGCCGGGGCACCGTAGTTCACGTAAACCAGCGGAGCCGTAACATCACCATCCCGCGAGTATGCGTTGTATGTTGGCAGCTGCTCTTTCTTTTGATCTGAGGTTGGATCGACCTTTACCACTGGCTCGTCGAGCGTGGCCGCGAACTTCTCCGGTCCCAGCAACTCCAGCTTGCGCGACTTCGGAGTCGGAAACAGGGCTTCAAACTGCTCGATCTTGGCATCCAGGCCATAGGACTTTAGCTGCGCCAGCAGCCATTCGGCATTGTCCTTGTCATAGGGAGAACCTACGTGGTGCGGTCGTGCCGCCATTCGGCGCATGTTTTCGCGAACCCGTGCTGGTTCAGGAATCTGGCGGAACTTCTGCTCCCACTGCACCTCGGCAGTGGCGTGTTCGGTGGTATAACCGCGAAGAGTTACCTCTCCTGTGTTGACGGCGTACGCAGTGCTTGCAAGCAGAGTGAAACAGGCGATGGCCCTTCGCATGGTGGCAGAACTCCTTTAGATAAAGGCTTTGACAGATCGTATCATCGCCGACAGAGACGACTGAAACAAATAGCCAACGCCATAAAATATTTCCCTGCGCCACCCGTCTACACCTGTAGATGAACCAAATCCCGGGTAGTTGGACGATTACCGAGCAGGACCAGCTCATCTCCGAGGCATTGGAGAGAGACCAGCCGAGGCTTCGTAATTTCATTCGCAAGTACGTCGCCGACACCGGCGAAGCCGAAGATATTCTTCAGGACGTCTTCTACGAACTACTTGAGGCCTACCGCCTCATGAAGCCGATAGAGCATGTAACTTCCTGGCTCTTTCGCGTGGCTCGGAATCGGATGGTCGATTTATTCCGGAGAAAGAAACCCAGTTCCCTCAACAATCCAGTGTCTGCGGAAGAAGGCGGCGACACGCTCGAAGACCTCCTCCCGTCAGAGGACGCGGGTCCAGAGGCAGCTTACGCACGGAATCTGCTTCTCGATGCACTGGACGAAGCCCTGGATGAGCTGCCGGCGGCCCAGCGCGATGTCTTTGTTGCCCATGAATTGATGGGCAGGAGTTTCAAGGACATATCCGCCGAAACGGGTCTCAGTGTCAACACGTTGCTCTCGCGAAAACATTACGCGGTCCTGCACCTGCGACAGAGTCTTCAATCGATTTACGAGAATTATGGAAAGAAATAAGGAGTTTCGCATGCGCCATCATCCTGTAGTTAAGGGAATCAAAATCGCAATCTTCGTCATCATTGGAGCGATTGCCTTCGGCTTGGTCGTCAAGGGTCTATGGAATGTTCTTGTGCCCCCAATTTTTGGATGGCACACGATCACGTTCTGGCAGGCGCTTGGCTTGCTTTTGCTGAGCAAGATTCTCTTCGGTGGCTTCCATCGCCACGGCGGCAGAGATCGCGATCGATGGAAGCAGCGCATGAAAGACCGCTGGGAACAGATGACCCCCGAAGAGCGCGATAAGTTTCGCACAGGAATGCGGTGCGGCCGCGCTCCCTTCTCCTCATCCGTGGAGCCTCAAGTATGAACAAGTTCAACGCAGACGCCAATAACACCGGAGAAGAGACTGCGTCCAGCGGCTACAAAGGATCGTATTCGATTCATCATCGACAATCTGCCGCCAGCTACGACGAACGGCTCGCAGAACTCGAGATCGAGAACTCTCGTTTGCATCGGCTGGTTGCCGAGCTTTTGATCAAAAACCAGCAGCTTCGCAAGTCGGATTGAACGCCGAGATCTTTATTCTATCGATGCCAGTGTGTCTTCCAGCCGAGATACTTCGTGGAAGCTTCATAGACCGGCGCAGCGGTGGTGGAGAAGTTTGCGGCAACGTGGTGTTCGAATCCGTTCTCGCAGATATAGCGCAGCAGCTCCTGCATCTTCGGAATCTCGACGACACCCGCGCCGCCGAAGGTGTGCAGGGGATCATCGGTAAAAGCACCTTCGCCGACGTAGCCAGTAATCTGCCCGGCAAAATCGTCGGTGGAGAAACGAGCGAAGCTCATCGCTCCGGCCTTAACCGTGCCGTCCAGCGTGCCGTGCGTATTTTCTTTGCCAACCGTCCCGGCGATGATCTGCTGGAAGTCCATCTTCACGCCCTCATTGAAGAAGTGCTTGGGCAGATTGGAGCAGTGGAAACACACCGCCTTATCCGGGTTGTCCCCGTAGTTGTTATTCCAATCGAGCAGCGCGCTCGGCGTTTCGCTGGCCAGCGTCAGGGCGTACATGCTTAGTGTCCCTAAGACGTCAACTTCGCATGCAGAAGGAATCAGATTTTCACTCATCATGCTCATCACAGTGCAGGGCACGATTCCCAGATATTCCTCGATGGACGTCCAGCACTGTACTGCGCTCACGGTCAGTTCACTTGCTTTCATCCATTGATCGATCACTGCGCCGAGCTTCGCCATCTTCATCAGCGCGGCGTCCGGAGTGTCGCCCACTGGAATATATTTTTTGATCGCCGCAAGTTTGGCCTGTGCAACATCGTCGTTGTCACTCATCCGCCCGATCCGCCCCATCACCTCGCTCAGATCAAGTGTCTCCACGGTAATGCCTGAACGCTCCAGTAGCTTCTCCGAGTAGCGGACCGTATTGAACGCTGTGGGACGAGCCCCGATCGCGCCGAGACGCACGTTCTTCAATCCACGCACCACCCGGCATGCAGCCGAGAACCATTCCAGATCAGCCCGGAACTCCACTGAATCGGGCGCCTCCGTATGTAGCTGCGTCAGCGAGTAGGGAATTCCGTACTGCTTCAGGTTGTTACAGATCGACATTTTGCCGCAAAAGCTGTCGCGCCGGAAGGCGATCGTCATTTTGCCGGCATGATCGGGTGTCGCCTGAATCAAGACTGGCACCTGCAGGTTCGCCAACCGCAGCGCGTCTGCCAGCCCACGCTCTTCGCCGAAGTTCGGCAACGTAACGATGATCCCGTCGATCTCTGCCGCATGCTTCTTGAATAACGCAGCACATTTCTTTGCATCCTCATAGGTCTCGACAGCGCCGTGGGCAGTCTCTTCCGGAGTCAGCACAATCGGCTTGATCCCCGCGGCCTCGAGCGCCGCAATCATCTCCAGCCGCCCACTTGTGGCAAGATGGCTCGGAAAAAATCCACGGTTGCCAACTATCACACCCATCGTCATTTGCTTTGCCATAACGCTCCTGAATTCACGCTTGGTCTTGTCCTGGTTGATCGCAGAATCTTATCCACGTAGACGAGCATCCACAGCAATTAGACCCGGCCCGGTCGAAACCGGATCGAATAGAATGCGCCAAATATCGTCAGTAGTATGCCCCACCACAAGGTTGGATGAAGCGATTCGAGCCACGGCAGCAGTACCTCGTTCGGGGGCGGATGGTTAAACTCCGTGATTCCGGTGAACACCAACACCACACCATAGGCCAGCATCAGTATGCCGCAGAAAAACCAGATCGATAACTCAGCAGATTCAATTTCGCGTTCACGTTTGTCCATCGTATGCCGCCTCTTACCAAAAGATCAGATTCAAGATAAAAAAGACAACAATCACCACCGTGGCCCAGAAGATTGGCTTCTGCCAGATCGTCTTCGATCCATCGTCCGGAATTGGCGTCACACCGTACACGAGCCCGGATAGCTGTTCGGTTGGCACCGGCTTTGTCACCAGGCTCACCAGCACAGTAACCGCAACGCAGATAATCCAACTCCACAACGCACGGTACAGATTCTCTGCCATCGGTTTCGCGTTGACCGACAACGCGACACGCGACAGAGCGTACGCCTTGTGCTCGATGGTGCCGAAGGTTGTATAAGCCCACATGCCGATGGAGGAGATCGTCCCGGCGAGCAGTCCAAGAAATCCGCCCCAATGAGTCGCCCGCTTCCACAACATGCCCAAAACGACCGTGCCAAAGAGCGGAGCGATGAAGAAGCTGAAGAGAGCCTGCACGTAATCCATGATGCCGGCCGCATTCATCACCAGGTACGCTGCGAGGATCGAAACCAGCATTCCGATTACGGTCGACCAGCGGCCCATCGCAACATAATGTTTATCACTGGCGGTCTTATTCATGAATGCGCCATAGATGTCATACGTCCACACCGTAGAGAAGGCGCTGACATTTCCCGCCATACCGCTCATAAAGCCTGCGACCAGAGCTGTAATCCCCAATCCCAGCAGGCCCGGTCCGCAATAGCGGATGAGCATCAGCGGCAGCACCTCGTTGTAGCTATGTTGTCCTGTCGATGCCGCTAGGCTCTCCGGGACCAGGTGCATCAAGCTGCCGTCAGGATTCTTCAGGACCGATAACGCGAGCAGCCCCGGCACAATCACAATAAGCGGTACCGCCATCTTGAATGCCGCACCGATGACGGGAGCCAACTTCGCGGCGCGTAGATTGTTGGCGCTTAGTACGCGCTGTACGACAAGAAAATCAGTAGTCCAGTATCCGAAGCTGATCACAAAACCCAGCCCAAAGACGATCCCGGTCCAATGTACTCCCATGGGATTGTCCTTGAAGCTCCCCAGGGTACTCCACAAATGCCCGTAGTCGGCCGATCCCAGATTCGTCGCCATCTGTTCCTTCAACTTCGTCCAGCCGCCCGCCTCGATCAATCCAAGGATCGGAATCATGGCCGCGCCCGCCCAGATCAATACGAATTGCAAAACCTCATTGATAATCGCCGACCGCAAGCCGCCAAGCATCACATACAGAGCGACCGTGCCCGCGCCTACCCAGATGCTGAACGTGATATTCCATCCCAGCACCGTCTTCATCACCAGCGCCATGGCGAACATATTGACGCCGCTCATCAGGATCGTCATCAGGGCAAACGAGACCGCGGACAAGCCGCGCGCGGCGTCCCCGAATCGCAGATGGAGATAACCAGGCACGGAGTGCGTCTTCGAGATGTAGTAGAACGGCATCATGACTATTCCCAGAAACAGCATGGCCGGAATCGCGCCAATCCAGTACCAGTGTGTCGCGAGAATCCCATACTGATAAGCCGCGCCTGCCCATCCCATCAACTCCAGCGACCCCAGGTTGGCGGAGACAAAACTGAGCCCTGCGATCCACGCTGTCATCTCCCGGCCGGCCAGAAAGAAATCCTCGCTGGTGTTGGCCTTGCCCTTCGCATAAAACCCAATAAACACGACCAAGGCGAAATACAGCACCAGGATGACAACATCCACTGGCGCCAATCTTGTCAGTTGCTGGTTCATCAGTAGCAGCGCCGCTAAAAACTGCATTGGTCAACCCTGATAGTAAACGTTATCCGGCCACAATAGCGAGCCAAAAACGCGTTCACCCCTCTCCGCTAGTTTGTATGTTCGGTACCAAAAGAAACTCGTCGCCTCAGCCCTTCGAAAGCAATATGCCGAATGTTCGAAATGACGTCTGCCGAACGTTGCCACTATACAACAACGAATTTCTCACAAGACAATAACAAAATCTGCCGTTCATCCTTTATTCAGTCAACTTAGCAGTCTTCCGCCGCCCTCCTGCAACTTTTTCGCGATTCTGGGGCTCCCTTACAACGATTCTCCATCGTTGCGACCCTATGCTTCTAGGGAATTCTGTTCACCGTCAAAGGAGTTTCAATGCCATTTCGCAAACCAAACGCAATTCTTCCTGCATCCGCCCTCATGGTCTTTCTCTCAGGGGTTTCTCTCGGGCAGGACGGAGCCAAACAAGACATGAAGGCTGACGGCGCCAACACCAAAAATGCAGCCAGGAATACCGGACACGCTGTCTCTACCGGAACAAAGAAGGCCTACAACAAGACCGCCAGTGGAACAAAGACCGCCGCAGACAAGACAGCCGATGGCACCAAGACCGCTTACCATAAGACCGAAAACGGCACGAGGACGGCAACCGACAAGACGGTAAACGGAACCGAGACAGTGGGCAAGGACGTTGGCCACGGGACCAAGGTTGCCGCAAAGGACACCGCTCACGAAACCAAAAAGGTCGGCGACAAGATCGCAGTTAAACCCGATCCTCACTAGCAACGCAGGGTCCTATCCCATCAGACCTCAGGCCACCGGGAACGATGCTTGGGAGTTAGTGGCCTGGGTGATCCGCTTGCGCGGCATGCCCGAGCCAGCTGGCCATATCACCGCAGCGGCAAGGCTGACCAGAGCTACCCAATACAAATCCGCACCCAACAGATGCAGAATCTGCATCCACACTGGCGCCAGCAGCAGAATGTCTGCCAACCCCAGCACGAATTGAAATCCGAGCAGGGCCAATACCACGGCGGCAAGCCGGTCCTCTCCGGTACGCCTCGCCTGCCCGACCAGCCAAAGCACGAAGATTGCCGCCACGGCCGCGCTCACAGGATGCACTCCCCGCAACCGAAGCAGCCATGGCGAACCGGCAGCAAAGTCCTGTGCAAACGCCGCCCGCAGTGAAGAAGCAGGGAACAGGGTGTCGCCCAGCGCCGCCAGTGACCCACTTACTCCGACGACCAACGTTGCCGCTAATCCCGCAAACGCCCACACCTTCTTTGCCCCACCAATTCCGAGCTCATGCCACATCTGCCCCGTCCCCAACAATCGCGCGGTCAGAGTCAATGCAGCTAAGAGCAGCAGCGTGTTGCTCAGGTGGATGGACAGCACAACCACGCGCCCTATGGATTGATTGCCCGTCACATATCCCAGCTTCACCAGCAACGCACCCAGGAAAGCCTCATTCAGCAGAAGCACCATAGACGCCACGGCCAGCACCCTCGCTGCCTGTCCCTTCACTGTCCCACGAAATGTCCACACCAGCAGCCCAAGGACGAGAAACGTCGATCCCCCCGTCATGCACCGGTGCGTAAATTCGATGATCGTGTCCACCCGCGGCGACAGCGGAATCACCTGCCCGTTGCACAGTGGCCAATGATTGCCGCATCCTGCACCAGACCCCGTAGCTCGCACCAGTGCCCCCCACAGGATCACCAGCACGTTGTAGCCAACGACTCCCCATGCAAATCGCACCAGCGCCTGTGGTGCGCGCCTCACCGTGACTTCAGCCGTGGCCATACCTTTATTCTACGCAGCTTTGCTAGTGTTGCTGTCTGCTGTCGGCGATCGTGCTCCTTTGCCAGGAGCCTTATCCGTTCGCCAGTTCCTTCGCCCGCTGCGTAGCCCGTTTGACAGCCTTGATTAGGGTTACGCGCAGCCCACCCTCTTCAAGCTCGAGAATCCCGTCGACGGTGCAGCCAGCCGGGGTTGTTACTGCGTCTTTCAGCAGTGCCGGGTGATATCCCGTCTCCAACACCATCCGCGCCGACCCCAGCGTCGTCTGTGCGGCTAGCAACGTAGCCACATCGCGAGGCAACCCAACATTCACGCCAGCCTCAGCCAGCGCCTCAATGATGATGTACAAAAAGGCAGGTCCAGACCCCGAGAGTCCCGTCACCGCGTCCATGTGTTTCTCATCGACAACAACTGTCTTGCCGACGGTGTGAAATATCTTCTGCGCCACGGCCATCTGTTCCGCTGAGGCAAAGCGTCCACCACAAAGTGCCGTAATTCCAGCAGCCAGCATCGCCGGCGTATTCGGCATGGCGCGAATCACAGCCAGCTGGCAGCCCGCCCCATCCTCAATGCTCCGCGTCTTGACCGAAGCCGCAAACGAAAGCACCATCTTCTTCGGTGTCAGCGCATCCTTGATCTCCTCAATCAGCGCAGGCACCTGAGTCGGCTTCACGCCAAGAAGGATGACGTCGGCCTGTCGCGCCGCTGCCAGATTGTCTGTCGTGACTTCAACCCCGAACTGCGCCGACAGAGCCTGTGCCCGCTCCGCATGCTGGACGGTAGCGAAAATCTGCTCAGCGGCGACCAGGTTGTTCTTCAGGAAGGCCTGCAGCAAGATCCCGCCCATCTTGCCTGCACCCAGCACCGCGACCCGCAAGCCCGGCATCGCCGGAGCGGCAGCTAAAACAGGAACCTCAAAGCTTTCACTCATTCTCAAAGGCTATCAGACACGATCACTTCTGCGCCGCAATCCAAGCATCGACGCGCTGTTCCAGCACATCCATCGGCAACGCTCCGGAATCGAGCACCTGGTCATGAAAGGTTTTGATATCGAACTTCGGACCCAACGCCATCCTCGCCTTGTCCCTCAGCTCGAGTATCTTCAGTTGCCCCATCTTGTACCCCAAGGCCTGCGCCGGCCACGCGATGTAGCGATCTACCTCGGACTGAATATTGGTCTCATCGAGCGAGGAGTGATCGTGGAAGTAGTCCACCATCTGCTGCCGAGTCCAGTGCTGCGAATGAACGCCCGTATCCACGACCAGCCGTATCGCCCGCCACATATCGTTATCCAGCCGCCCATAGTCGCTATAAGGGTCCTTGTAAAATCCGATATCCTTGCCCAGCCGCTCGCTATACAGAGCCCACCCTTCAACAAAAGCCGTGTACTCCTGATACCTCCTGAACTCCGGCAGTCCCGTGAGTTCCTGCGCGATCGAGATCTGCAGATGGTGCCCCGGAATCCCCTCGTGATACGCCACGCTCTCCACCGTAGCCAGAGAGCGTTCGGCAAAGTTGTACAAGTTCACATTCACTCGTCCTGGACGGCTTCCATCCGCCGTTCCCTGGTTGTAGTACGCCATCGGAGAATTCTTCTCTGCAAACGCCGGCATTGCAACTACTTCGAGCTGCGCCTTAGGCAACCGGCCAAACAAATCCGGCAGCCGGGGCTGCATCTGCCCGAGATAACCCTTATACGTATCGATCAGCGCTTCCTTCGACTGCGGATGCTCCTTCGGATTCACCGCCAACGCCGCACGGAACCTCTTCAAATCCGCAAATCCGAGCTGATGCACAATCGCCAGCATCTCGGACTCATCCCGTTTCACCTCGTCGAGCCCGATCTGGTGTATCTCGGCGGCGGTTTTGTCCAGCGTCGTCACCTGCCGTATGCGAAATGCATAATATGCATCGCCGTTCGGCATCGCCCACACACCGGGATCTTTTCTCCCATACGGCACATACTGGGCCTTCATAAACTTCGCAAACCGCAGGTACGTCGGAAGCACCTGCGTCTGGATGACAGCCATCAAATCCGTCGCAATCCGCTTCTGGTCTGCTGCCGGAATTGTCTTCGAAAATCTTTTGAGGGGGCCGGCAAATACGCTCTCCTCCGCCTTCTGATCGGCGATACCCTGTGTCTGCTCCAGCGCCTTTTCCAGCGACTCCTTCGGCGGCATCCGCCCTTCGTCCACGCCCAACTGCAGGTCCGTCATCACCTGCGAGAACTGCGCCGGCACCTTCTTCAGGCGTTCCATATAGTCGTCGTAGTCCTTCACGGAATCGAACGAGAGCTGTCCCACCAGGTCCGCGAGCCTCGTCTGAAACCCGAAGATCGGGCTGACGGGCATCTCCCACTCTTTGAACTTCGCTCCCTGCTGTGCGTCGATCAGAGATTGCAGCATCAGGTCCGAAGACAACTTCTCCTGATCGGTCAAGCCGGCGGTATCGATCGCACCCAGCCGCTGAATATAGTCCAGCCCGCGTTGGAGGGAAGCATTAATCTCCTTCACCGAGTAGTCCGTCAATTGATCGTTGTAACGCTTATCTCCAATCAGCGAAGCAAACTCGGGCGAGTGTCTCAGCCGGTCCTGCCAGATCTCTGCCAGCAAGGCAGAGAGCGCCTTACTCCGCGCCGCAGCGGGAGTAGCCTGCTGAGCCGAAGCCCCGGTTTGAAGCTGCGCGTTCGATGTCCCCAAACTCAAGCAGCCAACTATCACCAAACTACTCAACCGGCGCGAAACAAATCCTGTCATGTCCATCCTCGACTCACATGCCAGTCTATCGTGACATGAGTCGCGAACTTACGAAGTCCATCATCCGCGCAGGAATCAGCACTGCTCGCTGACGTTTATCTCAAGGTCTCTGCGGAAG
>Ga0210384_10007958_pt1 | contig 11126 bp, 8 predicted proteins | sample IncBWH2MmetaG_FD_160574 | JGI IMG/M metagenome (GOLD analysis project Ga0210384, IMG submission 160574) | Forest soil microbial communities from Barre Woods Harvard Forest LTER site, Petersham, Massachusetts, United States - Inc-BW-H-2-M | ecosystem: Environmental > Terrestrial > Soil >...
AGAAACGCCACGACGCGGCTTAGCCCCGAGAGCGCGGCAAGATCGATCGCGAAGAGCTTGATGACCACCGCCGCGAGTAGCCCGGCGCCGGTGAGCCAGAGCGCACGCAGCCGCCGTTTCGTCGCCGCCACCATCGCGGCGAGCGCGGCAACCGTCCAGGTCAGGGTCAGCGCGGCCTGCAGCGGGCGCGACGCGACGAGCGCCTGGAACTGCCACGGCACGCCGAGCCAGTGGTGCACGGTCCGCACCACGATGCCGTTAAGCACGACGAACACGCCAACGCCGAGCCAGCGGTAGACCGTTCGCAACGCCAGGCGAGCATGCTGCCGTGCCCACAGAAACAGCGCCGCCAACACAATCGACAGCGTTAGTTCCATAGGATTGGCCAGCGGCACGTAGCGCAGCGGCCTTGCGTCGCCGGGGCTGAGCAACGCAAGCGCGACAAAGCCCAGGCCGAGCAGGACGGCCACGACCGTGCCCGCGGTGACCGCGTAGGCCTCGGCGAACGTGCGCATCGGCCACGAGGCGACGCGCCCGACGCGCGTCACCACCAGTAGATAGACCGCAAGGGGCAGCAGATGCGCGCACGCGGCCCACACCGTGGCGGGCGGTGTCACGCGCGCGGTCCATTCGCCCGCCTCCCACGCAACCTGGCCCAACAGCAGCAGCGCGCCGAACGCGTGCGCGGCGGCAAGCCATGGGCGAAGCCCCGCGGGGTCGGTTGCGGCAGCCGTGGCCCGCGCGGCGGCGCGCGCCTCGCGCCGATGCAGCAGGGCAAAGTGCAGCGCCCATGCCAACGGATAGACGACCCACCCATAGTCGGTGACACTGGTTCGGCCATGCGCGACGTCATGGCCGAGCGCGAGCGTAAGGGCCGGCAACAGGACGACCGCCGTGCCGTCGAGCCGAGGCCACCGCAGCGGTCGCGCCAGCAGCACCGCCAGCGCGATACTGCCGACGATCCACGCCAGCATGGCATGCGCTTCAGTCCGTGTCGAAACCGTCCGTGCAATTTCGGCGAGGCCGCCGCCCAGCCACCAGACGCAGGCCCATCCGAACAGCAGCTGCAACAGCGAGCGCTCGGCCACCGGCAGCAGCGCGTCGCGTCGATCGCCGAAGCGCACGCTGGCGAATCCCGCCAGCGCGATGGCGGCACAGCCCAGGAACTGGCGGTTGGCAAACGCGAGCTCCGCGTATTCGTCGCTGCCGGCGACGAGAAAGGCGATGCCACTGGCGAGCTGCAGCAGCAGCGCAAAGCCCCGCGCAAAGCGGTGATCCACGCGGCAGCCGAGCCAGTACACGCCGGCCGCCTCGACTGCCCACGCGGCGCTCGTCCAGCGCGCGTCCACGGCGAGGGGCAGGGTCAGCGTCGCGAAGATCACGGCGAGCGCGCCGAAGGCCGTGGCCAGCGTCGCGATGGAGGCATTCTTCCGGCCGCGCAGGGCGCGCCACAGCAGTGCATAAAGGGCCGCCATCACCGCCGCGGTCCACGCCAAGCCGTAACGCGTGTCCGCGACGAGCAGCGCCTGCAGCCCGAGGGCCACCATGGGGACGCCAAACGTCAGCAGCGAATCGACCTTGCGCCCGGCGGCGCCGCGGAGGGAATGGACAATCGGTACCGCCACATACGCCAGGAAGAATGCCGCCAGGAACGGTTCGACAACCCGGAAATACGCCGGGTCATAGTATTCGTGTCCCCACCACAGACCGAGCACGAACGTACCCAGGAAGCCGACCAGATCGAGCGCGCGCCAGGCGCGGAACCAGGCGATGCCGACGACAATCGCATTCACCGCGGTCACGTAACCGAACAGCTGCAGCGGCTCGCTGACGGTTTTGACCAGTACCGGCGCGAGCAGACCACCCAGCGCCGCGAGCACGGCGAGCGGCTGCGCATCGAACAGCAGCGACAGGACAATCGCTAGCGCCGCGATCGCGGCGAGCAGCAGGAATGCGTGGTCGGGCGAGAGCAGCGGCACGAGTTGGAACGCCGCGAACGTCGTCAGGTACAGCACGCCCAGGCCGCCCCCGATGAGCGCCAGCGCGTAGGCGGGACGCGCGTTGCGCAGCCATGCGCCGAGCCCGATCAGCACGCCGCCGGCGAGCGCGACGCCGGCAAACTGCAGCTCGATGGGCAGGTTTACATGTTCGGCGAAGTACGACAGCAGGAAAGCGACGCCGAAAAACAGCACCACGACGCCTACGCGCACCATGGTGTTGCCGTTGGTGAACCAGGACCACAGTTGCGGCGTGGCAGCCGGCGCCGGACGGGAGGGGCTTCTGGCGGCGATCGCGCTGGGGTCGACAGTCGCGCTGGGAACGGCGGTCGCGCTCGCGCTGGCGACGGAGGCCTCCCCCGCACCGCCCTTGCGCACGGGTGACTGCGATGCGGTCATGGCGTCGCGCGTGGCGTCGGCGGCCGGCGCCACCACGCGCGCCGCCGCGGCGGCAGGCGCGGCAGCCGGCGGGGCAACGGCCTGCGCCGCCGCGGGCAGGGTAAATCCGGCGCGCGCGAGGGCAATTTCGAGCGTGGCCAAGCGCAGCTCCAATGCCGCGATGCGCGCCGCGCTCCCCGCCTCCCCCGCAGGCGATGCGGCTGCCGCGCGCGGAGCGGTGAGCGCCGCCGGGCGCCGCCGCAGCACCAAGCCGATTACGATGCCGATGGCAGCGCCCGCGACCAGGCCGCGAAAGCCGTACACGTAGGCGCCGATGATCGCGCCGAAAAAACCGCCGAGCCAGGCCATCGCCACCTCCTCCGCCCGCCTAGCGCGAGTCGCCGCGCAGCGCGAACACGGTTTGTTGCAGCACTTCGGGGGTAGCCTGCTCCGGCCGGAGCGGCGGTCCTGCGACCAACGCAATCCGGGAGAACAGGCCGCGCAGGCTGCGCATCGCCCGGCCCCGATACGAGCGGCTGAAAAAGCTGCCCCACAGGCCACGCAGCGCCATCGGCACGACCGGGACGGGCGCTTGCTCGAGGATGCGCTGCAGACCGGGCCGGAACCGGTTCATTTCGCCCGTGTCGGTGATCTTGCCCTCGGGGAAGATGCAGACGATCTCGCCGGCCTTGAGCGCGTTCGCCGCCTCCGCGAACGCGCGTTCCTTGAGCGCCGGATCTTCCTTCGCCGGCGCGATCGGGATGGCGCGCATGGTGCGAAAGATGAAATTGAGCAAGGGCACGGCGAAGATGCGATGGTCCATCACGAACCGCACGGGCCGGCGCACGCAAGCGGCGATGACGATGGCATCGACGAAGCTCACGTGATTGCAGATGATCACACACGCGCCCTTGTCGGGGATTTGCTCCAGGCCCTCGGTGTCGACGCGATACAAGCTGTGCACCAGCAGCCAGGCCAGGAACCGCATCAAGAATTCCGGCACCAGCGAGTAGATGTACAGGGCGACGATCGCGTTCATGAGCCCGGTGGCGAGGAACAGCTGCGGGATCGTCAGCCCCGCCTTGAGCAATCCGAGCGCAATGCCCGCCGACGCGACCATGAACAGCGCGTTCAGGATGTTGTTGGCTGCGATGATGCGCGAGCGATACGCAGGGTCCGAGCGCTCCTGGATGAGCGCATACAGAGGGACGATATAGAAACCCCCGAACATGCCGAGCAGAACCAGGTCCGCGGCGATGCGCCAGTGCGCGTGGACGGAGACAAAATGCTCGATGCCGGCGAGCCCCTGCGGCTGCAGCCCGCGGCTCGCAAGATAGAGGTCGATCGCGAATACCGACAGGCCGATCGAGCCGAACGGCACCAGGCCGACCTCGACCTTGTGCCCGGACAGGCGCTCGCAGAGCAGCGAGCCGACCCCGATTCCCACCGAAAACAGCGCCAGCAGCAGCGTGGCGACGTGCTCGTCGCCACCTAGGACACTCTTGGTGAACGTGGCGAACTGCGTGAGGTACGTCGCGCCATAGAACCAGAACCAGGAAATGCCGAGCATCGACAGCCAGACCACCCGGTTGCCGTAAGCGAAGCGCAGATTGCGACTCGTTTCGGTCACCGGATTCCAGTTGATGCGCAGCTCCGGAGCGACCGCGGGCGCCGGCGGAATGCCCCGGCTTACAAGGTACCCAGCCACCGCGATGGCGATTGCGGTTGCGCCGGCGAGTACCGGACCGTCGGGCTTGACCGCGATGATCAGGCCGCCGACGATTTCGCCAAGCAGGATCGCCACGAACGTCCCCATCTCCACCAGGCCGTTGCCGCCGATCAGCTCATCGCTGCGCAGGTTCTGGGGGAGGATCGCGTACTTGACTGGCCCGAACAGCGTCGAATGGACGCCCATCAGCGCCAGCGCGGTGAACAACAGGACCAGATCGCGGCGGTAGAAGCCGATCGCGCCAATGACCATGATGCCGATTTCGAAGAGCTTGATGAGACGGATGAGCCGCGATTTCTCGAACTTGTCCGCGACCTGGCCGGCCGTCGCCGAAAACAGCACGAACGGCGCGATAAAGACGGCCGCGGCGATGTTGACGAGGTCGTTGGCGGAGAGCGAGGTCATCGTCGCCGCCTGGAAGGCGACGAAGATCACCAGCGCGTTCTTGTAGACGTTGTCGTTGCCCGCGCCGAGGAACTGGGTCCAGAAGAATGGCGCAAAGCGGCGCTCGCGCAGCAGCTGAAACTGGCTGTGTTCGGCCATCGGAGTTCCTAAAGGTCAGGCGTGCCCGGCGACGACTCGAGCGCCCGGGACGTCCATGAAACCACCGCTCATTGATGTTCCGCCAGATAGTCCTGCACCGCCGCCAGCGCCAGTCGCACCGCCGCCACGTCCGGCCAGAAGTAAACCATCCGCCCCGCTTTCCTGCATTTGAGCACACCCGCCTCGCGCAGCACGCGCAGGTGATGGGCCACGGCCGTGCGCGACAGCGTCGAAGCGGCCACGATCTGGCCGACGTTGAGCTGCTCGCCCGGCTCGAACATCAGCAGGATGCGCTGCCGGTGCGGGTCGCCGAGCGCGACGAACATGCGCGCGATCCGCCGCCAGGCGGCGGGAAGCGCCCGGCCGTAAGCCCTTTTCATGGCTATATGTCTAGTCTAGTAGTTAGCTTAATCTACGCTCCCTGCAGCGCTTGTCAAGTCTGCACCGGGTCTTCGCGCCCGGGCGCATCGGCTACAATAGCCCGCTGCCCGCGACGTCAAGCTCGCCCATGCGCCAATACCTCGAATTCATGCGCTACGTTCGCGATCACGGTCACCGCAAGGCCGACCGGACCGGTACCGGCACGCTCTCCGTGTTCGGCTATCAGATGCGCTTCGATCTCGCCGCCGGCTTTCCGCTGCTCACGACCAAGAAGGTACATACCCAAGCGATCTTTCACGAGCTGTTGTGGTTTCTTGCCGGCGACACCAATGTCCGCTATCTGCACGACAACGGCGTGACGATCTGGGACGAATGGGCGGACGAAAACGGCGACCTGGGACCGATCTACGGTTATCAATGGCGGTCGTGGCCGACGCCGGACGGCCGTCACATCGACCAGCTTTCGGCCGTGCTGACGCAGCTCAAGAGCAACCCGGACTCGCGGCGGATGCTCGTTTCGGCGTGGAACGTCGGCGATCTTGCGCGCATGAAGCTGCCGCCCTGTCACGCGTTCTTCCAGTTCTACGTCGCTGACGGCAGGTTGTCCTGCCAGCTCTATCAGCGCAGCGCGGACATCTTCCTCGGCGTGCCGTTCAACATCGCGTCCTACGCGTTGCTCACGCATCTGGTAGCCCAGCAGACCGATCTCGAGGTCGGCGACTTCATCTGGACCGGGGGCGACTGCCACCTTTACTTAAACCACCTCGAGCAAGTCGCGACCCAGCTTGCGCGTGCGCCTTACCCGCTGCCGCAGCTCGTGCTCAAGCGCCGGCCGCCATCGCTGTATGAATATCGCTACGAGGATTTCGAGCTGACCGGCTACCGCTTTCATCCGGCGATCAAGGCCGCCGTCGCGGTATAGGCAGCACGACTGCGCAAAAAAAAGCCCGCCGGGAGGAAGTGAGCGGGCAAGGGGGATTCCGATGGTCAGAGCGCTGCCCGGCTCCGGAGAGGGTCAGGCGTTGCGGGCCTTTCGCCCCGCGGCCACCTGCGGCCAGTTAAATGATCGTGAGGTTGCTTGCCGGCCGCCTAGACGACGCTGCGGGCGGCGTTCACACGCTCGACGAGTTCGTCCAGCGCGACCTGTTGCGAGGGCGACAATCCGGGTTGGCACGCGGCTGAGTCGATGCCATGGCGCTCGCCAGCCTGGTCGGGCTCGGTGAGCCAATAAGCCGAAAATTCCGGAGAGAACGTGTCCATTTCCTAGTCTCCCAGCGCAAAGCGTTCGTTTTTCGCCCCTCGGCTACGTGGAAGCAACCAATGTGCCAACAATTGGACAATAAAATTAATCAATAACTTGGAGTTCGAGAAGGGCGCGGAGCGCGGCCCGCGGTGGCAATAGTTGCCCGGAGAGTGGCAATACTGTCGCATTTTCACGACAGTTGTAACCTATGGAATCGTAACACTAGGAATTTAATTGAAAAATTCTGTCTCCGGATGACGACAGCATAGGCGCAATTCAGAAGCAAACCTCGCGCCAGGCGCGAATGCGGGAAGGCGCACGGTTCCGACCCCGCGTGGGGGCACCCCGCTTCGGGGGTTTAACCTAGAGCTTCGCGTCCTTGAACATTGCCGGTTCGAGCCGGTGTCGCTGGAGCAGCTTGTAGAACTCGGTCCGGTTGCGTTTGGCGAGCGTTGCGGCCTGCGTCACGTTGCCGCCGGTGATCTTGAGCAGGCGCACCAGGTAATCGCGCTCGAACTGCTTGCGCGCCTCCTCGAACGGTGCGAGCACTCCGGCGTCCTCGCGCAGCGCCCCCTGGACCAGCGTCGCCGGGATGACGCTGGTCGTGGCGAGTGCGAGCGCCTGCTCGAGCAGGTTGAGCAGCTGGCGCACGTTGCCTGGCCACGGCGCCGCGATGAGGAGCGCCATCGCATCCGGCGCCAGCGAGGGTACCGGCTTCTTGTAGCGTTCCGCGAGCTTGCGCAGAAAATGCGCGGCCAGCAGCGGGATATCCTCCCGCCGCTCGGCGAGCGGGGGAAGCTTGAGCGAGACGACGTTCAGGCGATAGTAGAGGTCCTCGCGAAACTGCCCGGCGGCCTTCTGCGCATCGAGGTCGCGGTGCGTGGCCGAGATCACGCGCACGTCGATCGGCACCGATTGCGTCGCGCCGACCGGACGCACTTCGGCCTCCTGCAGAACGCGCAGCAGCTTGACCTGGAGCGCAAGCGGCATGTCGCCGATTTCGTCTAAGAATATAGTGCCGCCATCGGCGGCGAGAAACAGCCCCTTGTGCGCCTGCACCGCGCCGCTGAAAGCGCCGCGCGCGTGTCCGAAGAGCTCGGACTCGAGCAGAGGCTCGGGAATCGCGCCGCAATTGACGCCCACGAAGGAGCGGGCGGCGCGCCGGCTCGCGCGATGGATGGCGTGCGCCAGCAACTCCTTGCCGGTACCCGACTCGCCGAAGATGAGCACGCTGGCATCGGAATCGGCGACCAGCCGTGCCTGCCGCAGCAAGTCCTCCATACGCGGACTGCGGGTGATGATTCCTGCGCGCCACTCTCCGCTCGTCTGTTTGTTCGCCTCGGGCTCGTCGCCGGTGAGCCGCACGGCGCTGGCGACCTTCTGCAGCAGTTCCTGGCTGTCGAAGGGCTTGGTGAGAAAGCCGAACACGCCGCGCTGGGTCGCCGAGACGGCGTCGGGAATCGTGCCGTGCGCGGTCAGAATGATGACCGGCAATGCCGGATGCTGGCGATGGATCGCGTCGAACAGCTGCAGGCCGTCGATCCCGGGCATGCGCATGTCGGTGATCACCGCCGCCGGACGTGCCACGGCGAGAGCGGCGAGCGCCGCCTCCCCGCTGTCGGCCGTGCGCACGCGATAACCGGCCGAGGTCAGGCGCAAGCTGATCAGCTTGAGCAAATCAGGGTCGTCGTCGACCAGCAGGATGTCAGCGGAATGGGCCATGGCTTCCTCTATCGTCCCGTGCCGCCGCCACCGCCGGCGCCACCACCGCCCGCATTGCGGCTGCGCTCGAGCAGGAGGCTGCGTTCCACGGCGCGCAGCGCATCGAGCTTCTCCTGTGCCGCGGCGGTGCGTCTTTGCTCCTCGCGCAGGCTACGCGAGCGTTCGACGATCTGGGCGTAGAGCACCGCCGCGATCTGCTTCAGCGGCGAGGAGTTGCCGCTTTTAACGACAAGCGGCTCCAGCAGCGCCAGGGCACGGGGATCGTCCGGCGACCCGGCGGTGGGCAGGGTCAAGAGCATCGCCAGCCGAATCCGGTTGGCATCGGTTCGCGCGCGCGTCATCGCGGCATTGACGCTCGCCAACTCGCGCTTGAGGTCGTCGCCCGATTCCAGAGCGTAGCGCTGCAGATCGACGAGCAGGGCGAGGGCCTGCTGCTCTTCCTCGCTGACCGCCGGGGCAGGTATCGGCTGCGGCGCCGACGACGGTGGCGGGGCCTGCACGATCACCACCGGAGGGACCGGCAGCGGTGTGACGGGCGGCGGTTCCCGCACGAGCTGGACCGCGGGTGCCGGCGCGACCGCCTCGGGCGCGGGTGCCGGGGGGGTGGCAGCGCAGCCGGCGAGGAAGACGAATCCGGCAAGGCCGCCGGCAACGCACCGACGCCCGCGAATCAACCTTCCTCCTGCAGCGTGATCTGCCCTGTCGTTAGCGCCGCTGGCCGATCCATGGCGGCGAGCGGCAGCCACAGGCGGAAATGGGCACCGCGCCTGCCATCGGAGCGCTCGAGCAGGTCGATGCGCCCGCCATGCACCACCGCGTACTCGCGCGCGATCGCGAGCCCCAGCCCCGATCCCTTGATGCGTCCCTCCGGCGCAGGCTTGCCCTGGTAGAACGATTCGAAGATGCGCGGCCGATCCTCCGGGTCGATACCCGGTCCCTGATCGACGACGTCGAGAACCGCGTTGCCACCCTCGACGCGAAGGTCCAGGGCGATGCTTCCGGAGCGCGGCGAGTACTTGATCGCGTTGGACACGAGGTTGTCGACGATGGCGCGGATCTTGTCGGCATCACCGACCACGATCGCCGGTTTGACGCTCGTATCGAAGGTGATCATGCGCGCGAATGCCGCGAGCTTGTGCTCGCGAACGACACGGCGAATCACGTCGGCGAGCGGCACCGGCCCCAGCGTTTGCGGCTCGATGCTGCGCGTCTGGTGGTAGCTCAGCAGATCCTCTATGAGCTTTTGCAATTGCAGGGTATTTTCGCGCACGATACGCACGATTTCCTGCTGTGCCGGCGACAGCTCCCCGCCGACACGGTCGCGCAGCAGCTCGGCGCCCTCACGCACGGCGGTCAGCGGCGTCTTGAGCTCGTGCGAGACATGGCGCAGGAACCGAGTCTGCTGTTCCTCGAGCTCGTGCAATCGCGCGCGCAGCCATTCCAGGCGCTGGCCCAGATAGCGCATGTCCTGCGGACCGTTGACTTCGATCGCGTGCGTGAAATCCGCGGTTCCCATCTGCCGAATCGCCATATCGAGCTGGCGGATCGGCCGCGCGATCAGCACCGCGAACAGGATCGCCAGCACCAGCGCGATCGCGCCGGCAGCCAACGCAAGATAGCCCCAGGTCTTGCGCCCTTCCGCCGCGGTCTGCTGCAGCCTTTCGATTTCGCGCTCGGTCAGCCGATTGCTCGCGGTGAGCATCTCCTGGGCACCTGCCGACAACGCCGCGTAGCCGTCGGCGAGCTTCGCGGCCGCGTTCGCCGGACGCTGCGGTGCCTTGAGCACCGTATACAGGCGGCTCTCGTTGTCGTTGAGCTTCTCGAGCTCGTTCAGCTGCGCGCGGTCGAGGGGAAGCTGCTGCAATTGCTGCGTAGTCTGCCGAAAATCTTGGCGCAGGCGAGCGTAGTCCTCAATCAGCTGGGGGTCATCGAGAATGAGATGCTGACGGACGAGGCGCTCCAGCGTCGTCGCCTGCTCGTAGAGTTGCCGGCTCGCGCGCCCTGCCTGCGCAGCCTGCAACACGGCCTGCTGACTCTGGGTTCCGAGGCGGTCGAGGCTGACGATCAGCTCGACCAGCGCGTACAGCAGCGGGAGGCTGACGAGCAGGAAACCGAGCAGGATGAACTTGAGAAATGAGCGCGGGTAATACACGAGTGATGGCGGGCGACCGATATAATCATTCTAGTCAAACGATCCCCGGGTCTAAGAGCGACGCGTGCACGATACACCACCCCCCGCCGGCTCGCCAAGCGCGCCGGATTCGGACCATGCGCAGCGAATCGCAGTCATTGCCGCCATCGCGCGCAACGGCGTCATCGGTGTCGACAACCGCCTGCCGTGGCGGCTGGCGGAGGATCTGCGGCGATTTCGCGCACTGACGACCGGGCACGCCGTCATCATGGGGCGCCATACCTGGGAATCGCTCGGCAGGCCGCTTCCGGGGCGGCAGAACATCGTCGTCACGCGCCGCCCCCCTCCGCCGCGGCCCGACGTCGAATTCGCGCCGTCGCTCGACGCTGCGCTCGGCCGGGTACGGCTGCCGGCGCCGGTGTTCGTGATCGGCGGCGCAGCCCTTTACCGCGATGCGCTGCCGCGCGCCGACGTGCTCTATCTGACCGAGATTGAGCGCGACTTCGCCGGCGACACCCGTTTCCCCGACTTCGATCGCTCCCGGTGGCGCGAATCGGCGCGCGAGTCGCGAACGGAGATGGACGGGGCCGGTGCCTTCGCCTACCATTTTGCCGTCTACGAGCGGGTCGCCCCGCCGTTGCCGCATTCAATCGAGGGAGCCGGGGATGAGTGAGGATTTCGAGGTGCATGGCCCGCATGACCACGAGGCCGAGCATCGCGCGCAGGACGGCGACCCGTTCGCCGGCCGCATCGCGGTCATGACGGCCATCTTCGCCACCATCGGCGCGCTCTTCGGCTACATGGCCGGCGCGACGCAAAACGAGGCGTTGCTGTTCAAGAACGAAGCGGCGATCCGCAAGACCGAGGCGTCGGACCAGTGGAACTTCTATCAGGCGAAGAGCAGCAAGCAAAACCTGGCCGATCTCGGCGCGACGCTGAGCAGCGGGGAGCAGCAGGCGCGCTACGCGAAGGAGGCCGAGCGCACAAGCAGGAGAAGGAAGC
>Ga0210384_10007959_pt1 | contig 11124 bp, 8 predicted proteins | sample IncBWH2MmetaG_FD_160574 | JGI IMG/M metagenome (GOLD analysis project Ga0210384, IMG submission 160574) | Forest soil microbial communities from Barre Woods Harvard Forest LTER site, Petersham, Massachusetts, United States - Inc-BW-H-2-M | ecosystem: Environmental > Terrestrial > Soil >...
ACGACCGCATCGTCGGCCAGGTCGGCGGCGCCTTCGAGCTCGACCGCGAGCGCCTGCTCGCGAGCGTCGGCCGGGCGGCGCAGGACGCGGTCGAGCTCTACGACCAGGAGGGCGAGTCGACGCGCCTCGCCGAGGCGGTGCAGGGAGCCGTCGCCTCGACCGCCCTGGTCGAGGTGGGAGCGATCGGTCTCGGAGCGCTGGTCGCCCACGTCCTCGCCGGCGCCGCCGCCGACGCCACCGGCGTGCTGGCGGCGAGCGTCGTAGCGGTGCTCGGCCTGTTCATCATCCCCAGCCGGCGGCAGGCCGCCAAGCGCGAGCTGCGCGCCAAGATCGCCGCCCTGCGCCAGCAGCTCATGGCGGCGCTCACCGGCCAGTTCGACCGCGAGCTCGAGCGCGGGCTGCGCCGCATCGACGAGGCCATCGCTCCCTACACCCGCTTCGTGCGCGCCGAGGGCCGCCGCCTCGGCGACACCGCCGAGGAGCTCGACCTCCTGACCGCCCGCCTCGACGCCCTCGCTCGCCGCGTCGACGGTGTCGTGGCCTAGATTGCCCCTTCTGTCCCTTTGGGCGAGGGACCAAGCTTGGAGGGCGGTGCCGGAGGACTGCGGACCCTCGCCCAAAGGGACAGAAGGGGCAATCTAGGACACGACCCCGTCGACATCCTCACTGGAAATAGCCGTTGACGTCGACGATCACGTTCACCGTGCCGCCGCCGCTCACGTCCGGGACCACGATGAACGTCCCCTGGCCGCCCGCCGCCAGCCCGCTGACCACGTTGTTCGCCCGCGTCAGGCCGGAGGCGAAATTGAGGGTGCTGGTGGTGGGGGGCCCCCCCGTCGCGTCCGGGTAGACGCTGAGGAAGCCATTGCCCGTCGGCCCCACCACGGTGAGGTTCACCGACACCGCCCTGGCGCTCATCGGCACGCCGCAGGTGCCGCCGGCCTGCACCGCGAACTGGGTGCCGGAGGCGAGCGGGCTGCCGGAGCGCGAGTCGAAGGCGCGGCAGGGCGTCACCGTGAAGTAGCAGAGGCCGCCGCCGGACCCGCACAGCGGCGTGCCGCCCTCGACCGTGACCAGCTGCTGCGCGGTGTTGGCGCTCGCCGTGCTGCGCGAGTCCGTCACCTTGAGCCGCGCCGGGAACTCGCCGTCGACCACGTAGTTGTGAGCGATCGTCGCCGTGGCCTGGGTCACCGGCGGCGAGCCGTCGCCGAAATCGAACGTGTACGAGGCGATCGTGTCGCACAGGTCGGGCTCGCTCGAGCCGGAGCCGTCGAACGTGACACTCAGGGGCGCCGGGCCGCTGCTCGGCGTCGCCGTCAGCTGCGCGATCGGCGGCACGCTGGGCTCGCACGCCAGGTTCCCGGCCAGCGTGTAGCCGGCGCTGGCGGTCGAATCCATCGTCACCAGCAGCACGCCGACCGTCTGCTGGGTGAGGGCGTTGATGTTGCCGAAGGTGTCGCCCGGCGCCGGCGGCGGCAGCGTGGGCGGCGGCGGATTGAGATTGAAGGTGAGCTTCGAGAGCGACAGCACGATGGTGATGGTGCCGTCGGCGGTGAAGCCGCTGCCGGCGTCGGCGGTGCCGTCGGTGGTCAGCTGCCGCACGCCGCCGGTCCCGGTCGAGGTGTGACCGTAGTCGAACTGCACGCCGGTCGGATTGCCGGTGCCGTTGGAGACCATGGCGACGAAGTACTCGGTGCCGTTGGCGCGGCTGAAGAAGATCGTCCACTGCGCCTGCGGCGGCACGACGCTCAGGTCGGCGACCTTCAGCGTGAAGACCAGCTGGTTCGAGCAGGAATTCAGCCACGGCTCGGCCAGCGAGACCGACTGGATGTCGAGCTCGGTGTTGGCCGGAGCGCCGGTCTGATCGCCGGTCGGATCGGTGATGACGGTGATCCCGGGCAGCACGCAGCGGCTCTGGACGTTCCCGGCCACCACGCTCACCTCGCCGCAGAACGGCCCCTCGCCCTGCGCGTTGACCGCGCTGACGCGGTAGAAGTACTGCGTGTTCGGGTCGGCCGTGGCGTCCAGGTACGCCGGCTTGCCGGGACCGATGGTCGCGAGCAGCGTCTCGCCGCCGCTCGCCGTGCCGCGGTAGACCTTGTAGCCGGTGAGCGGCGTGCCGCCGTTGTCCGGCACCTCCCAGGTGACCGTCACGGCGCCCCCCTGCCGGACAGCCGCCACCAGCTGCGGCGCCGGCGGCCGCGCCGGCTCCGGCGGATCGAAGGCGGCCAGCAGGCGCCGGCCGCCGGATTGCCGCAGCACCGTGCCCTTGGCGCTGCGCGACGACGACGGGGGCGAGCCGGCGTTGCATCCCGGCGCCACGCAGCCGTCGGCGAACGCCGCCACCACCCGGCCCTCGCGATCGATCGTGACGTCGTTGAAGTCGAGCAGGTTGCGGTCGGGGCCGCAGGTGGTGCCGCCGGTGCAGATCGAGCCCACCTGCACCGGGTCGTCGGGCGTCGCATCCACCAGGTACCAGGAGCTACCGCCGTCGAACGTGGTCGCGACGTAGAAATGCCAGATGCCCTGGAAATTGTTGGTGTCCTGGTAGTTGCCGCCCGTGGGCGTGCCCAGGAAGCCGAACGCCGCGCGGTTGTCGTCGCCCGCGACCACCACCGGGAAGACCGAGTTCTGGATGCCCAGCGCGGCGCCGGCGTCGGTGTTGTTCTGCCAGGTCTGGCCGTGGTCGTGCGAGACGGCGACGTGCGGATGGCCGTCGCCGTTCTGCCAACCGAGGTAGACGGTGCCGCTGGCCCCGATCCCGACCGACGGATCGCCGGCGCCGCTGCTGCCCGGCACGGTGAAGTCGTTCCAGGTGACGCCGTTGTCCCGCGACACCGCCACCCCCTGCGTGCCGCCGCCGGTCGCGCACGAGGAGTTCGGCACGTAGACCGTGCCGTCGTCCGGGGCCACCTTGACGTGGCCGTGGATGCCGCCGGTGCACTGCGTCACGGTGAAGATGTCCACGCCGGGCAGGTAAGTCCTGCCGCCGTCCAGGCTGAGGCCGCACTCGGCGCCGCCGGCGACGTTCTGCGAGCAGTAGTAGACGGCGCGCGAATAGAGCGGATGGGGCGGCGCCCCGGCGGCGAACGGTCCGCCGCCCAGCGTCTCGTGGTCGGGCCCCTGGTCGGCCGGCCCGCCCTGCCCCTGGGTCCAGGTGCCGCCGTCGTCGTCGGAGAATGCGATGCGGCTCTGGCCGCCCGAGAGCTGGCACTGATAGATGCGGCCGGTCGCGTGGTCGCCGAAGCCGATCGGGTCGAGCGTCGTCACCCCCTCGGTGGGGCTGGTGACGTCCTCCCAGAGGCTGTGGGCCGGCGACGAGCAGTCGTCGAAGCTCACCCGCAGCTCGTTGAAGTTGGAGGTGAAGAAGTCGACGCCGCCGGTGTTGACCGTGCCGTGGCGCAGGGCGCCGTTGTTGGGGTTCCAGTCGATGCTGATCGACGGCTCGCCCGAGGACTCGGCGACGCCGGTCGGCGCGGCATAGCTCTGGTAGCGCGGCGCGATGCCGGGAGGAGGCGGCGGCGCCACCGGGATCGGCACCAGGCTGATGGTGCCGGTGAAGCTCTGCCCCGCCGGATCGAAGGGCGCCACGAGCACGGTGTAGGCGCCGTTGACCGCCGGCAGGATGACCGTCTCCGGATCGTTGCTGGTCGCCGACTGGCCGACCAGCGTGTTGCTGGCGTCGAAGACGTAGAGGTCGAAGTCGGCGGTCGTCAACGGCCACTGGATCTGGATCTTGACCTTGTTCGCCGCGGCGACGGGCGGCGACAGCGTGACGGTGAGCGCGAACTGGTCGCAGGCCAGCGCGGCGTTGCAGATCGGGGTGCCGTTGGCCTGGGCGGAGGCATTGCTGGCGAAGAAGGGACCGGCCGTGTAGATGACCGGGCCGCTGGCGTCGGTCAAGGTGCCGCTGGGCGGGGTCGCGGCGACCGCCGGCGCGGTGCCCCAGGCAAGCAGGGCGAGCACCGTGAGCGCAATGACCGCCGGCAGCATCGCCGTCGTGACCGCGAAACCTTCGCGAGCGAGAGCGTCGAGAGCAGCGCGAAGCACCAGCCTGCCGCGTGGCGCCATACCTTCCCCCTTTTGTTTTCTGGCCCGGGCCCCTGGCCCGGGCTCCCGGCCGGGGCCATCCGTGACAGGCTCGGAGGCTATGCAAGAACAGCGCCCGCACCTCCGTGAACGGCGATCCTAAAGACTTCGTTCAAAACAATTTACAGATGCACAAGTCTGCATTTCTCCGGCGCTTCGCCGCCGTTGCCACCGCCGGTCGGCGACTGCTCGAGCGGTCCTTCTGAAGCAGGCGGTGCGCCGCCGACGGCGGCTTCGCCGGGGCGCACATCGGCTGCTCTTGCCGACCGATGCTCAGGTCACCGACTCAGAACCCGTAGACAGTCCAGATGCCGATCTCCTTGTAGTCGCCTTTGTTGTTCGACTTGGAGGAGCCGATGGTGCCCTCGCTCACGCTGAGCGTTCCGTTCTTGACCTCTTCGTGCTTGTAGACGAGCGAGGCGGCGAAGGACTTGTTGACTCGCCACTGCAGGCCGGCGTAGTAGAAGTTGTCCTCGAGCGTGGGCTTGAGGTCCTTGCTCGGCTTGCCGCTGTCGTAGCGGCCGAAGAGGGTCCAAGCCGGGGTCGGGATGATCGAGCCCCAGATCGAAAAGGCGTCCGACTTGTCGGTCGCGACGGTGGTCACGTTGTTGTAGTTCTTCGCCTGGAAGTACTCGCCGCCGAGGTGGAAGAAGGTGCCGTTGTAAGCGGCCAGGCCGTTCCAGCGGGTGGCGGTGTGCAGCGCCGGCGCGCTGTAGGTGTCGAGGCCACGCTTGCCGGAGAGGAAGCCGGCAGCGAGGTTGAGGCCCGGGACCGGCTGGATGGCGACGCGGCCCTCGAAGTCGACCGACTTGCTGCGGGTGGGGTTGCTGTAGCCCCGGCCGTTGTCGGCGACGACGTCGTAGCTCAGGAACTTGTTGTCGGAGGTGCCGACGACGTGGACGCCCCAATCGGCCGAGTTGCCGAAGCCGAGGCGGTCGGTGATCCCCTGCTCCACGTAGCGGAAGCCGGTGATGTCGTCGACGTAAGGGATCCAGGGCTGGTTGGCCGAGCCTAGGAGGACCTGGAACAGCGGGTCGAGCTTGGCCTTGATGTAGGCCTTCTTGACGAACACGTCATAGCGCTTGGCGCCCTGGTCGCCGATGTCGCTCTGGAACTGCGCCGACCAGACGCTGTCGAACTCGTGTGTGACCGTGAAGTAGAAGCGCTTCACGTCGGTGCCGACGCCGGAGTCGCTGCTCTTGGCGCCGGTCGCCTTGTCCTGGTTCTGCTTGTCGCTGAAGTCCGCGTAGACCAGGCCGTTGATCGAGGTGTCGCCGCGGGCGGCGAGAGAGGGAAAGACAAGGCAAGCGATCGACAGCGCGGCTACGACCGTGGGTGTGCGTGGGCTCATGCTCAGGTCTCCTTGGAGCCATGGGCACTCTCCTGCCGGGCAGGCGCAAAGCCCGAGGCTTGCGGCTCGGTCGAGGACCCGTCGGCCTCGCAGCATTGCCACCGCTCGTCGTCGGCGGACCTCACCTGGCAGGATGGGCGCCCTTGATTTGGCAAAAGCTAACCCGAGCGATATATTCTGTCAAGTATGACGCTAAGCTGAGGAAGCGCAGCGCGCCCGACCATGCGAAGATAGACCTGGCATGAGTCGAGACGAGGTCCCTCTACCCCGCCAGGCGCCAGCCCGCCGCGCCGCGCGCACCCCATCGGCCGCGACCGATCGGAGGGTGCGGCCTCGTATCCGGGTGCTCTGCGACAACGAGATCGCCCTCGGTCCCGGCAAGGTCGCGCTGCTCGAGGCCATTCATGCCAGCGGCAACCTCACCGCCGCGGCGCGGTCGCTGGGCATGTCGTACATGCGCGCCTGGAAGCTGGTGCAGACCATGAACGCCTGCTTCCGCGAGCCGCTGGTGACGACCCAGCGGGGCGGCAAGGCCCATGGCAGCGCCATGCTGACGAGAACCGGCGAGCGCGCGTTGGCGCTCTACCGCGGCATGGAGGAGGCGAGCCGCGAGGCGATGGCCGCACACTGGCGGGAGCTCCGCGTTCTCCTGAGATAGAGATCTGTCGGGGCCGGGAGCAGATTTGACAGCCGCCGCCGCTCGTCCTATCTTTGCAGATATGTCGATCGTGCGCTGGCGCCCAATCGTTGCCCTGACCCTGGTCACGCTGGCGGCCGCCGCCGGGCTCCCCGCGAAGGCGACGGAGGTCTCGGTCGCGGTGGCCGCCAACTTCACGGCACCGCTGGATAAGCTTGCCGCCGCTTTCGAGAAGGTGTCCGGTCACCATCTGCTGATCAGCTCCGGCTCCTCCGGCAAGCTCTACGTCCAGATCACCGCCGGCGCTCCCTTCGAGGTGCTGCTGTCGGCCGACGCCGAGCGGCCGATGCGGCTCGAGAAGGAGGGCGCGGCGGTGGCCGGAACCCGCTTCACCTACGCGCTCGGCAAGCTCGTGCTGTGGAGCGGCGACCCGGGCCTCGTCGATCCGGCAGGCGCCGTGCTCGCCGGCAGCCGCTTCCGCCATCTCGCGATCCCCAATCCCGAGCTCGCTCCCTACGGCGCGGCGGCGCGGCAGGTGCTGCAGGGCCTGGACCTGTGGCAGAAGCTGGCGCCTCGCCTTGTGCAGGGAGAGGACATCGGCCAGACCTACCAGTTCGTGGCGACCGGCAGCGCCGAGCTCGGCTTCGTGGCCCTCTCGCAGGTGCGCGCCGCCGGCAAGCCGCAGGGCTCGCTCTGGATCGTCCCTCCCGAGCGCCACCGTCCGATCGAGCAGCAGGCAGTGCTGCTCACCCGTGGCAAGGACAACCCCGCGGCGCGTGCCTTCCTGGACTTCCTGCGCAGCGCGCCCGCCCGGACGCTGATCCAGGAGTGCGGCTACGGCCTGCCCTGAACACCGCGCGCTGCTGATCCGAAGGAGGCGGTTCGGCATTTCGACGAGAGGTCGATCGGTCCGAGATTCAAGGCGACCCAGCCGGGGAGGAATCGAATGCTGCTCAGTGCACGCAATCAATTGCGCGGTCGGATCAGTGCGGTGACCCTCGGTACGGTCATGGCCGAGGTCACGGTCGACATCGGTGGCGGCAACACACTGGTGTCCGCGATCACCAGGGCCTCGGCAGAGTCGATGGACCTGCGCGAAGGCATGGAGGTCGTGGCCGTCATCAAGGCCACTGAGGTCCTGATCGGCAAGTAGCCAGCCCGCCTCGCAAGGCCTCCGGGCTCCGGATCATCGGCCCTCCGTGGCTCGCGCTTCTGATCGGTGTCGTCCGTCGGCGGCCGTCGCTTGGTTTCTGTTCTTGCCGTGGTAGGATTTGGTCGGACCATGAATCGCGATGCCGACGTCACCCTGCGTGAAGATCGCGGGCTGCTCCCCCCGGAGGCCATCTTCGGTCTGAGCGTCGACCGCCTCGGACCCATCCGTGCGGAGGACTTCGAGCGGAGCAGCCAGGATGAGGACAATCCGCTCGAGCTCATCGAAGGGTGGCCGCTGCCGATGACTCCCGGCACCTACAGCACCGGCAGCGTGCTCGTACAGCTTTGTTCTCTGCTGGTACCGCTCGTCCGCGAGCGGGGATGGTCGATCAGCCTGGACGCGCGGCATCGCCTGCCGCAACCGCCCGACACCGTGGTCTTCCCGGACCTGGTGATTCATTGCGCCGCCGAGGTGACCTACGCGCCGGGCAGCGAGACCGTCGCCCGGGTGCCCGAGATCGTCGTCGAGATCCTGAGTCGCGAGACCGCCGCGCGCGATCGCTCTCCGCACGGCGCCAAGTTCCTCGCCTACCAGCTGAGCGGCGTCCGCGAGTACTATTTCGCCTGGCCCGACGGCCGTGACGCGGCAGGCTTCCACCTGCACCACGGGAGCTTCGTCGCCGCACCGCACGAAGGCGAAGGCTTCTTCGCCAGCCCCCTCCTCGGCGCGGCCCTGCGCCTGGTCCCCGCAGCCTTGCGCCGCGAGTAGATCGCCCCGGCAGTGCCTGGCCTGGTCCAGCGCGCTGCCCTGGGTAGTGGGTCCGTTTCCCTCTGCGTCCCTTTGGGCGAGGGGCCAAAGTTCTCCGCCCCTACAGCCCCCGGCCCCTCGCCCAAAGGGACGCAGAGGGAGACGGACCCACTACCTGGCCCCGGCGCGCTTGCCCTCGTACATGGAGGCGTCGGCCTGCTCGATCGCCGCGTCGAGGGCGGCGGCGCGGCCGAACGGCGCGATGCCGAAGGAGACCGACAGCGGCTCGCCGCCGTTGCCGCCCTCCCGCCGCGCCTCGGCGAGGATCTCGTTGACCCGCGCGAAGCGGCGGTGGGCCTCCTCTTCGCCGAGGCCCTCGAGAATCACCAGGAACTCGTCGCCGCCCCAGCGGAACAGCAGGTCGTCGGCGCGGATCGCCGAGCGGATGGCGGTCGCGACCCGCCGGATCGCCAGGTCGCCGGCGACGTGCCCCTCGCGGTCGTTGATCTCCTTCAACCGGTCGAGGTCGGCGACCGCCACGCACCCGGCGAGCTCGGGGCCGAGGCCGGCGCGGCCGGCGACCAGGCTCTGGTAGGCGTGGCGGTTGAGGGCGCTGGTCAGCGGATCGGTCGAGGCGAGCTCCTCCAGGCGCCGCAGCGCCTGTTGCAGGTCGCGGTTGGCGGTCTCGGACTCCCGGCGCAGGCTCTCCATGGTGAGCATCACCATGCCGAAGCCGAGCGTGACCTCGAGGATCAGGTCGACGAGCGAGGTGTAATTGAGGTAGGCGAAGCGCCGGCCGAAGCCGCGCGCCGCCGCCACGGCGAAGACCGGCACGTAATGGCAGAAGTCGAGCGCCAGCAGGCCGAGCGCGACGCACATGACGGTCAGGCCCGGGCCGCCCTGCCGCCCGCGGACCCGCAGCAGCGTCCAGCAGGCGGTGAGCAGGAAGGCGGCGACGATCGCCGCGTGGACGGCGAAGCCGACATTGAAGTCGTCCGACACCCAGGTGAGCGCGAGCGCCAGCGCCGCGCCTGCCGGCAGCAGCCAGCGCCAGGACCGCCGCGCCGCCGGCGACCCGGCCGCGCCGTTCGCGCTCGCACCCGCACCGCTCCCACTGGCTCCGCTCGCACCGTCAGCGCCGCTTGCGCCGGCGGTGGCGACGAAGTCGCGGCAGCCCGCGACGAGCAGGTACCCGAAGGCGTACTCGGCCAGGAAGTACGCGGCGCGGAAGAAGTGATGCGGCGGGGCCTGCCGGAAGTCGAGGTAGAGCGCGCCCAGCGCCACGATCAGGCAGCACCAGGCGGCCGCCCAGTCGTCGAGGAAGCGGCGGCGGATCGACTGGATGAGGAAGAGCAGCAGGCCGCCGACGACCAGGACGCCGACCCACTGGATGACCAGGCTGATGGTGGTGAACTCGATGACGAACAGCTGCGCCGCGGGCATCGCGGCGGCCGCGGGCGCCGGCATGCTCGTCACCGCCGCGGCCTCCGGGCGGACGGGGCGCCCGCGCCGGCCGGCTGTCGCCGGCTCAAGAGCGGCGCGGGGTCGTGGCAACCGATCACACGGCCGCGGAGGATAGCAGGCCCTTCCCCGCCGTCAGCACGCTGCGGTCGACGCCGCGCAGGAGCTGGCGCATCAGCTCCAGCGTCTGGGGCTCGTCGAAGTAGGCGCCGTGGGCATCGAAGCCGCCGACGTGGTCGACTTGAAAGAACGGCGAGCAATCGATGTCCCAGACGTTGTCCGGCTCGCTCACGTTCCGGTCGAGGCCGCTGCGGCCGAGCCGGCGCTTGCCGAAGTGCTTGAGGCCGGCGGAGAGCCCGAGGACCTGGTCGAGGCCGCTGTAGAGGGCCGTGACGCGATAGGTCAGGTTCGCCAGGGCGTCGCCGTCGCTCTTGTCGACCGACTCGCCGCTCTTGAACAGGTCGTTGTCGACATCCGCGGCCACCATCAGGAGCTGGTTCAAGAGGCTCACCAGCAGCGGCTGGTTCTTCCTCGTCCAGGCGACCTGCGCGGCCTTCTGCAGGACGTAGTTGCCCATGCTGTGGGCGATCATCGAGGTCTTGGCGCGGCAGGCGCTCGCCGGGTCCGCGGCGGTCTTGACGGCGATCGCCGAGAGGAAGTCGTAGAGGTCCGACAGCACGCCGGCGAGATCCGCCGCGGACTGCTCGGCTTCGCTGCGGTCCGCGAGGTACGCCGCCGGACTGCCCTTCGAGGGCCAGGTGAAGAAGATACAGAGGCCGAGGCCCTCGTCTCCCTCGAACAGGGACTTCGAGATCGTCTGGTAGCGTGCTACTGCATCTTGCCACGCGTTGTTGTAGCCGTGCACGAAGAGGGTGACGTGCTTCTGCTGCTCCTGGGCCGCGGGCGGGAGGTCGGGAAAAGCCTGGGCCGCCGCGAGCACCTGCTTCTTGAACTCGGCCTGGGTGACCGGCTTGCCGCCCCAACTCGCGAGAGTGTCGAGCGGCCCGGCGCCGTCGCTCAGCCAGTACGTGACCTTGCTGGCACGATTGCCGCCGAGGACGGTTCCCGTGATGTTCCGATTGCTGATCATGTAGTACTTGGGCATCGAGATTCCTCCGTTATCGGCCGCCACCGGCCCGACCCCACGCCCCGCGCAGCCGGCAGCGGGACGCGGTCGTCATCATGCTCCGCCCGAGGAGAGACGGACACCTCCGGACTTTTCTCTCGCAAAAGGACCGAGCCTGTCAAGCCTATGTCCTCCCCGGTAGTGTCGTCTCTGGCAATCTAGGACACCTCCTCCTCCCCAGCCTTCCCAGCGCAGGCAAGGGTCGGCCATGTCGCGGGGTGCGTCGAGGCGCTCCGCGCGGCCGTCGCCAGGACGCGGTATCATCCCCGCTTCGACCCGGGGCATCCCCCCGGGTCCGGGACCTTCACGGGACCATCGAGACACGGGACCAACGAGACCATGGCCAAGACCGAGACCGCAGCAGCCGCGAGCACCGCGATCACTCCCACCCGCGAGCAAGACTACGCGGAGTGGTACCAGCAGGTCATCAAGGCGGCCGACCTGGCCGAGATCTCGCCGGTGCGCGGCTGCATGGTGATCAAGCCCTGGGGCTATGCGATGTGGGAGAACGTCCAGCGCGGCCTCGACGGCATGTTCAAGGCCACCGGCCACCGGAACGC